>Ga0306871_1000139_pt1 | contig 28982 bp, 21 predicted proteins | sample AntRauMeHopE1497_FD_190447 | JGI IMG/M metagenome (GOLD analysis project Ga0306871, IMG submission 190447) | Saline lake microbial communities from Rauer Islands, Antarctica - Metagenome Hop E1 #497 (v2) (version 2) | ecosystem: Environmental > Aquatic > Non-marine Saline and Alkaline > Saline ... | reverse complement strand
TTGTTTTTCACTGCTTCCCTACAGGGAGTACGTGTTCGTTGTATGCGCGGGATTCGAGACAATCCGTCGCTATTCGGCTGGCACACAGCCATCTTACACATCAGCTCAGTCCTATGTTCATCTGGAACATATTGAAACGCATAATAGCCGCTCTTCACGGCTGCAAAGCATACCGCTTCCGTTCGTTTTTCAACCGGTAGTCGGTCAATCGCTAAAGGAAAGCTGCTGACAGTAGAAACACATAATGCTTCGGTTGCCAACGATTCATCCTTAATAAGAGAGACATTCGGACGGGCATTCACTGCATGAAAAGTATGCACAACAAACCACAGTTCAGTGTCCCACAGTTCATCCGGAATTGAATAGATTATACGAGGATACTTTAATAAAGCGATCGTGTATAACGTGGCAGTTCTATCGTCCTCGGGAATGAGTGTGAAGAATCGTTCATCTTCACATACTGCCTTGATCCTGTCGCTAGCATGGTTCACCGTACACATCTTGGCCACGCCAGTAAAGTGAGGAGACACCGCGCCCAACCGGAGTCGGTCGACCGGTTCCAGACTCTCATAGATATCACACCAGAGTTCTGTAGGTAAGCTCATCCAGTCAGGGGAGGCGTGCTTTGAGCCAGCCAGTGGGTCAGGGGACACGCCAAGCCAAGTTCGAACCGCGTTCGTATACAAGACAAGAAGTGGGTCGGTGAGGTAGAACGAATCCGCTTTAAGAGACTGGATAGCGATCCGTAACTGTTCCTTAATCTCAGGATGAAGCAAGAGCGGTGCGTATGTGTTCAGTGACGGGACGCTTCGAAGTCTAGGGTTGGATCCACGATCATGAATGGCTCCCTTGTGGAACATAAGCCAAGGGGCAGCGGGACCGATGCCTTGAATACACAGACAAACATACTTGCAAAGTTCAGGACCCGACCGTTGCCATCCGGCCTTGGGTGCCCGTGTTTTTTCCAGGTGAGTCCACCATAGTCCAACACATGCCTTGATAGGCGCAATGTCTGACAGATCCAATGACTCAGGGCCTCGTGTAATCGCATTAAATTCGTGAATAAATCCGTTCAGCACGCCACTCATGTCCGCGAGCGGCACGCGTGTTAGGATCTCATTCATAGTCATGGTAGGCATGATTTCACACCAGAGCACTCTATACTCAAGAGTGTTACTTCACCCCCCCTCCCCCCTAAAAAAAAAAAGACGAACGTCTAGACTGTTCTAGAGGCGGCTGGGAGCAGCCTAAGATAAAAATAACTAACGAATCCCGCTGTGTCTTCTGTAAAAACGTGACTTTCTAGTTTATTTATGGGTCCTGCTTTGCAACGCTTACGATATCCATATATAAACACGTCCTTTTTTTTTTCCTCAACAAGGTTCAGTTTTTTTTTTTTTTTTTCTATGTGTTAGACTCTCCCGTTCGACTATGTCGGAACACGGAATTTCATACAAGAACGCTGGATTCCAACCTGTTGGTTCAAAGAAACTACAAAAGCTGCTTCGTGAGGTATTTAACGCCGACGCCGTGCCAGCAAAAAACGGACTTCACGCACCGTCGGACGCCACGGTTACAGATTGGCTTACGCGTATTCAAAAGGATGGCCGTTGGCTCCGTAATGTACCAAGTATACACAGAAGCGACCGTCTCTGCACAGCGGCCGTAAAGCAAACGGGTCGTGCGCTCGCGTTTGTCCCGTCCAAACAACGTACAGACGAACAGATCTTAATTGCCTTTGTAACTTACCCACGCGCACTTAAATATCTACCTATAGCAGACCGCACACCGGCCCGTTGTTGTGCGGCGGCACTCCAAGATTGCGATGTTTTGGTATTCGTACCTACACCTTATCGAGAGTGGGTATGCTGCGCCTTGGTACAAACTACCGGGTGGCGTCTTCCGCGTATCCCTCTTTCTATGCGAAGTGTTACTGTATGCAAACTAGCCGTATCGCATGCCGGATACGCATTAACAAGTGTGCCATCGAAGTTTCAAACAGATGAGCTATGTTTGCAGGCCGTCACGGATGCGGGGATGGTATTAGCCGTATTACATGAACACCAACGAACCCCGAGTATATGCCTTGCTGCTGTAAGGCACACCGGTCTGGCCCTTCAGTACGTGCCTTCACTCCTTCGAACAGTTGAGATATGTAACGCGGCGACCCGTCAAACGAGTGCGGCTATCAAATATGTACCTCGAGAAATAATACTCGATAGGGATGTATTAGAAGACTCGGGACCACCCTCTCCGTGTACCGTACAATAAGTGTACACTCTATAAACAATAAACTGGAATGAACTAGACTCTTATGGCTTTAATCCAAAGTGGACTATAACATTGCCACATATGCTCTACATCTACATGTACCGGAAAAGAAGTGTCAGATGCAGTAACCGATGCTGCCCGCTTTCGTTTTTTGGGTGGGCTGTTTTTAGGCGACGACACTGCTTCTAACGGGTTCAAGTAAGCAAGACAGGCCACCACTGCTGGGTCGCTACGTCTGAACCCGGTGATGCCTTCTACGTCCATGTACATAGAGCACTGCATATGGAGGCAGGCCGCCACGAGTAGCGGCTGCGAATACATGTAATGTCCAGAATCTAACAACACGACATCCAGTAGAGGGGCAACTGCTTCAAACGCGCGCATTTTATATACAGGCTGCATAAATGACACTTGAGTCTCAAAGTAGCGGGTACGCAGTCGTCGTCCGTCCATTTGTAGGTAGTAGGCCACCCACGTCTGTAACGTTGTGATCGTCATTTCCCAGTCCAATAGTGTTAACAACTTGAGTTCTTGATCAGTGATTTCGTCGCAAGTATACGTGTTGTCAGTGGCGTCTGCGTACGTTTCTAACCCTACAACGTCTACTTCTTCCATTTTGGCGGCAATACTTAGACACGCACAAGCAAGGAGCTGTACTTCGTTGCGTTCAATAGGTTCAGTCATGAGCGATAGATACGTGTCAAAGTAAACAACCGCCATGTGAGTAGTTTCACGGACAAAACAAAGGTCGGCGCATATTTCTATCATCCAGTCAACAGCTTTTGTTCGATAGTCCACTGCACAGGGTCCATGCAGCTGTAAGAAGGTGGGTTGTACAGCCATGACTGCGGCTTTTTCATTGAGTACCACGCCATAGGCAGTTTCTAACTCGTCCCGTTCAATACTCGCCATTATGAGCGGCCCGCGATGGTAGTAGGGAAGTAAAAGTGGTAAAAAAAGTGGGGGTGTTGTTTTTAGGGTGGGTTTATATACTCTTGAACGACTGATGGATATCGTGAACATTGCAAACAAAAAGTCACGTTGTTCACCAGACGACCTACAGATGGCTAAAAGCGGATTCCGAATTAAGAAAATGAGATCTAAAGACGAATATGGATTGAATGAGATTCAACGCGATGATGATACGCCTATGGGCTCTCCCTTTCTGGATATCTGGCTTCCGCTTCGCCTATTTCTTGCTTTTTTTTTTCCCCTCCCTTGTGGTTCATACGCCGTGAGATGGATCCCTTCGCCGCACGACTTGAAGATAGAACGTCTTACCGTTTTTTTTTTTAAATACGTGTGTATGACGGTGCATGCCATGCACTTGGGCGATGCAGAGTAGGGATCCCTTAGAATTCAACGTGGCTAGTACCTATAGAGAGATACATGTATACATGTGTATATACTTCAATTGTCTACTGCGTCGTCTCCCTCTATCGGGTTACGGTTTATAGGCGTACGTAAGGGGCAGGGGACCTGAGGATAGATCAGCTCGATGGCAAGGTCCATGAGAACCGACTGGATCATTGTCCAGATGGCGGTCTGGGATGCGGCCTGTTGTACAAGTTCGGCGTACAAAAGAGATGTCGATGGCTGAAGATGATAGACCCATAAAGCGAGGATCGCTTTATCTTCAACATATTGCCGATACTCTTTCAATACAAGCATAGTGCTCAGTCCCTTCTCGCACCGGTCGGTTGACGACGATCGCATGAGGTGCACAATCACATGTGGGATAAACCGACGTCCGAAATAGACATCGGGGGCTTCCGAGGACTCCGCGAGTGATCGTGAGGTTCGCCATAGGGTTAACGCGTTCGTGTGGGCTTGCAGTATATGTCGCTGCGCTTCGACCAATTTGCCGCGAGCAAAGGCGGAGGCGGTCCGTTCAATGGCCTTACCGCAGGTCGACAAGATCAATCGGTCGCCATAGACTGCAAAGGGTCCGCCTGCCAAGTGGTCGTACGATCCGCCTCTTCTGTTTGCCTGTTCCCGTAGACTGCCTGTTTTCGGAGTTTGTCGTTCGCAAATATCCCATACTTTACAGCTTAAGTACCAGATATGCCACGCTGGTGAACTAATATGGAGAACAGTGTGATAGACTGAATGGTAGGAACGGTACAGTTCATATCGTCTTTCATACAAGCAACCGTGACCAACTACGTGGCAGCCGTTGATACTGAGAATAAACGGTCCTTGGATGATGACTGCCTCTTTATACTCCTGTTTCTTGGCGTCCGAAAGTGGACATGCCTTTAAAGCCGGGCTGTTGGTATCTGGGATGTTTACGCACATGAAACACATTTCGCGGGCAACGTCAACAAGGCGACGGAAAAATGTAGGTGATGGGCGAGGCGTCTCTAAGAACGGAAAAGAAGTGTAGTCTGGAGGGCAGTCAACGGATTCGCTGGCGTCAATATAGTCAGGTGTGGGCTCTGTCCGCTCCACCATCTCAACCCAGGGGGTAACGGGAGGTATACTGGGGTCCCACGCTGGTGATAAGTCGTCGTGGGACGACGACGCCATGGCGTTCCTCGCGTATACCGCTCAAACCACACGACCAGAGCCTGACGTGTACCCAATAGGTCACACCACGGATACTACAAGTATAAATAGAACATGAGCCTATACAACACTCTATCGTACCTATGAAAATTATACCGTACATAAAGACACCCCTAAAAAAAAAGGAGCTGCTATTCTGAACTGACGATATAGCTGCTGGTTTGTTTGTTTTTTTTTCTATTCGACTCTAGCTGGACGTGTACATTCTCCCTGACGTTTCCATGTGCAAAGTAACGAGGTAACCCTAACTAGCCATCTCTTTGCTATTTTTCGAGTGTGGCTTCAACGTGTCTTTACCCTTTACTTTTGTTCTTTTTTTTGGGGGTAGGCTGTGTTCTTTTTTTCATAGTACAGTCTAGTATATTTGAACGTCTCTGTACTTGGGTTTTCAATGATCTAACCGTTGAGTCGACCGCGATTCTGACCTCGCGTGTTCCTAGTGCTTATATATGCGCTTGCTTTAGGAGATACAATGAACCGCTCCCTACCACGTCGGGCACCCGGTAGTGTGGTTGTGGTTGCGTCAGACCGTGCCTGTAGTTTTCCTTGGACCGGTCCTAACGGTGTAGGACCGGCCTTGAATTTAGCGGCTCAGGCAGTCCCTACGGAAAAACCTATTGGTACGACACACTGGATGAACTATGTGCTTCCGTTTGGCCCAGGCACACAAGCTGGGGGTGGCAAGCGACACACCCGTTTCAACGATGACCACGGTCACGATGACGATAACGATCCTTACGATGACCGTGGCACCGAGGACGGTGAGGATGACGATGACCGAGACACTGATAAACAGACCTTCTTAAAACTCACAATGGCTGAATGGACACGGATTTGGGATGACTTTATTCACTTTTTGGCTAGTCTCACTCGCGATGGTTCAACGATTATTCTTGTCAGTACTCATCCTATGTTACATGGAGTTATACAAGGCCTCGGCTACCCTCTTCGAAAGATCCAGCATTTCCACACGGTGATTCCTGCACCGTCTTATTTGGAGCTCGAAGAATGGGATGTTTATTATCCACCCTACAAGCAAACCACGCGGCCCTATTTTCTACCACTCCTGCTTCGTACATCGCTCCCGGTAGCTTCACCCAACGGTACTGCGCCAGGCTTTCAATGCGCTATGGGTGTTTTTGGACCATCTATGGCCCAGTTGAATTCTCTATACACAGGCGCGGTTGCGCCAACTCATACGCCGTTTCCAATACACGCCCGAGGAGTGGTCTTAGCAAGAATGAAGGACACAGTGGCAGCTGTTGTTCGCGGCATCGTTCTTCATAAAAAATGGCAGACGTTTACACGCGGATCGGCCGTCTCTTATTATAGTTCGCCGCGCGATAGTCTCCATGCGCCATCACCCTATGTGTCGCTTACGTCGCGTGGAGACATGGGCGGATCATGTTCGAAGAAGAACGTCGGTGCTCTCTTTGATGTACGCTACATGTATATGGAAGTCCGGTGGGTAGTGCTTACAGAGCAAGTGGAATGGACGGTTGTGCCAGGCGATGTCTATGACGGAATCGATGTAAACAGCCACGGCACGCCACTGGAAGCATGGGACCCTACGTGCGACTGGCCCGCCGAACCTAAAGACCCTCCTGCACCCATCCCACACCTCTACGCTAGCATTCTTCGCGTGTGTCCTGCAGCCATTGTTCTTCATCCGCTGGATCCAGCAGCCCTGCGTGCGATAGTACGTGTCCCGCTCGTACATGATAGTGATCCTATCTGGTCACCGTCGTGTACCCCCCCCTCGCGTGACTCACCCGACGCCTTGCAAGTGCATTCGATTTTTTCAGCGAGCGCGACTCCCCTGGCACGGCGACACGCCTCTCATCGCAACGAATATAGGACGCATTCGCCCGGTAATCTACTAGAGAAAGCGGCGGGTCATACAGAGGCCTTCTACTTTACGTCGGTTGTCTACACTGAACGTACGCAGCATGGTACGGGTAGTCGTTTTGGCCATGCTCTATTGATGGGTCGCGACCATAGAGGTCAATCTGTAGCCATCGAGTACCCAGTGACCCCTGCAACCTGTTTTCATTACGTAACAGTTCAAGTCCCACCCGTTGTTTTTCCGCACATATTTACTCATGCTTGGCCCCATGACCCTCTGCTGAAATCTCGCCTTCGACTATGGTACGAACCTAGCCGATGTACCGACACTGCTTACTGGAAGATAACACATCTGACATCCGCCCAGGATACGCTTCTAGACGATATTGTGGCGCGGCTAGCCACAGTGCGTTGTCCTGTCACCTCCGTTGATTTCTCTGAAGTACATGTGGACTCACCCTGCGCCGATGACCTATCCACCTGTCTAGATGATGACTCTCGCCCGCTCCTTTTTGACACGGTGACGTTCTGCCCAGCCGATCCATCTTCGACGAATCGCGATGAGCCAGGCTATCGAGCAGCCAATGCGCGTGTTCCGGGTATTATCACCACAGCCTTAAGTATCCCAGGACAACAGTGGATGAAGGAACAGTGTTTTTCCGCTGTGTGTCACTTATTGGAGGGTACATTGGCCCCCGATTACTGTGCGCCCTTCTTGGCGGAACCTTGGGTGTACCGTGCAGACTTGGACGAGCGCCATACACCCTTTGTCGATGCCGATGCGCCTTATGTGGATCGTAAAGTTCTTGCACCTTTCGTAACGCCTGCATCCACGTCAGAGCCTGACCGGTCGGTAGAGTTGGAAGCGGCGCGGACCCAGTGGGTTACTCATCGGGACCGGTTAGTGAAAAAGCGCGCCCCTTCCGTGCCCCTTAAACCCGTGCACGTCCTTGGCCCGAGATGGGCGCAGTCGTCGTCACAATACGAGTCGTGGTTTGCTTTTGATATGATGGTCATGTTTGCGGCGGATAAGGATGCGATCTTCCAACGGTGTGAAGACTATGGATGGCGTATTGGAAATTACGCCTTGTCATCGGAGTCTCAGCTTCTGTCGCGCCTGAATATTTCGTTGTATCGATGGTCATTATGTACCTTCAAGGCACACTGGGGGGTGTGGGAGACGGATGTTGTGTGGCGTCAGGGGCGGTTGGCTGGCAACTTTGAATCTAAGTACTGGGTTGTGCGTGAAGGAACCGTACTCTGCCCCCTTGCACTGCCCGTTCGATCCAACGACGACGTGTTGAGCAAGAGGGAGAGTAGCGATGCAGCAGAGCGAAGGGTGGCGACGTTACGTACCGAACCTAATGTCCCTTTGAGTCAGTATGTTGGACAGAATAAGCCCTTGGATACTTGGAAATGGGACACGGAGAATGATCTTAATTCTAGTCCAGTACCTGCTCCTATGTTTAAGCCGGTCACTGACCCTACTGCCCTGGATCTTCCTTACCAAGCAGTGACACGCGTCCTCACCTTTGACTTGGAAACTCTGTACGACCCTAAATGTATGATTGATGCGCCTGGAAGCACGTCCGTCGTATCTATTACTCTATCGCTTGATCAGGCGCTGAGTTCGCATATGTGTCGTGAGCGTATCGTATTTTCCGTAGGCACATGTCTAGTGAAACCACTACTGGTCGAAGATACACGGAAATATGCACCAGCACGGCCGCCGCGCTGGTGCTTTCCTGAACGTATGGTTCCTCATGCCGACTTAACAGACGACGACCAGTTGTACCGTTTAATGGAGCGAGCGGGGCAACTTGGGAATGAAGCCGATGCCGCTGTAGATGCCGTGCATGTTTTCTCCACTGAAAAGGCGATGCTACTTGCCTTTGTCGAGCTTGTACAGGACTTAGATACAGACATCCTTCTTGGACACAACTCTATCGATTTCGATATACGCTGCCTGGAAGCCCGTTGTCAGTTGTATCAAATCCCCTTGACCCTGGGACGCTTGTGTAATCAGCGAACCTTTGTCTACGACTCCACTGTACAGAAAAGCTCGCGTAAGAGCGAGCTACAGCCCGGATGCGGACATGTCCACCATCGTATGGTATGGGACTCAATGCAGATTGCTATCAAATACCCCGACTACTTTGACACGCCTGCATCCAACAGCCTCGATAACCTGGCGCGTCAGATTCTAGGCGATCATAAAATCGGCCTCAAATACCGCTGGATTCCACTGTACCACGCGTCCATCGAAGGTCGGACATGGCTACTCCGATATAATGTTCAGGACACGGATTTAACCATCCGTTTGATCCTCGCCACGGATGTCCTGAACACGTTTACATCCTTTGCACGCGAGTGTGGGTACATCACACCGGAGCAAATCATCTCTCAAGGAGTGCGATTTTTTGTGATGCAATGGTTTGCATCGATCATGGATCGTGTATTGCACAACGCGTTTGTCATGCGAAGTGCTAAAGATTTGAGTGTGAGGGAGCGGCGATGGAACGAGACGATGGAACGTTCTTCTTATATAGACGCACCTATTGAACGCGACGGCATTCCAATTTTAGATCCTCCCATCCCTGTACGCGACACATTTCTTCGCGACCGTCATCTTTTTATGCCTTTTCTGACCCGTCAGTCCAAGCCAGAGACACTCGCTGAACGTTTCGCATCGCATCCAGAGTGGGCGTATACCTACATTGTAGGAGATCCGTATTTCCATAGCTGTCAGGCCGTGCGCGAGGACGATGCGCTGTTTGATGGGTGGAAGGAACGTGAGGAAAATGTCGCCTATAAAGGCCGTGCACAGAGCCGTGTAAGCGCGTTTTTTGAGGTGGTTGATAAGCCACTCCAGCCACTCCAGCCACCGCCCTTGACTGACCGAATCGCCAAAGTATCAGCATCAACCGACAAGCTACTTATGTATCGACTCGTATACGACATTCTTTCTGGATGCGAACCGCTTGATAAAAAATCCCACTATGTGACTACCTTACTGCAACGCCTTTCCATTCTACCTACGGCGAGGATAACGAAGATGACGACACCGACATCGACACACGCTGTCAAGACTACAACGACAAAGACAAAGACAACAAAAGCGCCTGTTATCCACCGAAATCTAGATGCTACAAAGGGAGGCCCTCCTCCCCCTGCTCCTGCAAAGAAACCCAAACAGAAACTTGTGCAAGGACAAACCACTCTTGCTAGTTTCTTCTCGCGACCAGCGACTACGACTACGACTACCACTACCACTACACTCACACCTACACCTACGCCACCCTTATACTCTCAACGTGTGAGTGATGTGGTATGTACATCCGAAAAGAGAAAGGTGCCGGCTACAGTTATATCCAAACCATCCGACAAGAAACTGTGTGTGTCATTGTCAAGTAATGTACCCTCTGTCCCGGACACACACAGGACGCTCGACTGTGATAGTGATAGTGATATGGAAGAGTTCCTCGCGCTGCTTCCTGAAGGTCCACCTTCTACCCAACGGTCGACCGACTCGGATACGGAATCGTTTTCTTCTGCAGCGACCTTCGTCCCCCCACCTACTGCGAGTACCACTGATAGTGTCCGTACCACTCCTGGATCTGGATCTGGATCTGGAGCACTGGAGGGTGTTCATAGCATACTCGCCAAGCTGGGTACAACGGAGACGCATCTATTTGGATGTTCAGACCTAACCCATCTACTTGCCCCTATTTACGCGACGTTGGGTGCCGATGCTTTTGATGCCATGCTTCAAGTGACCTTAAAGACGCGGACGGACGTCGACTCAACTACGGCTAAACGGAAACTAGAAGATGGGGATACGAACGTCGTCGATAAGAAAAGCGTCAAGTCGGTACTTACACATACAGTGGCTGAGAGTCACATAGATGCCAACATACCCTCCACCCCTGCAGCGAGGGAGGTAACTGAGTGGACAGTGAGTCGGCTACGATCGATGAAGATTCACTCTAAGACCGCCAAGGATAAAGATGAGAAAAGCTACGGCCCCAACCGTACAAAGAATGTGGGGGGAGCCGTACTGGAAGCCGATGCTGGTATTCATAATGATGGGGCCACGGTCTTAGACTTCAACTCACTGTACCCGTCGTGTAAACGGTCATTCAATCTTTCCGGAGCTGCTATTGTGGACGCGCGTACGATGGGACCGGAGCATGGTCTTCACATGCGCGATGTTTTCCCTTCATTGATAGATCCTTACGTACTTCAAAATGCCCTGGGTATACATGCAGACCATCAACTCTGTTTTGTCAACGGTTCAGCTTTAGACGCCCCCGAACGCGCGATGTTGAACTATCTAGCGAAGCAGCGCAATGCACAGAAGAAACGGATGAAGCAAGCCAAAGCCGATGCACAGGCCTGTTTACAGCATGCATTCCCGGATGAAAAACTTGATGTAGGCAGCGCTGCGGCCACGGCGGCATGGACACGTTATGTGTCGGGGGCGCGCCCTGAGGATGCTGCCGGCCGTGTCAAATTAGCCGATGCCTATTCGGCCGCAATGACCAGCCATACACTTGCTGATGCTTCTCAGAAAGCCATTAAAAACCCTATGAACTCAGAATATGGTGTGTCAGTGATGCCCGTGGACCAGCTTATTTTTGTCGGCCAGTACAACCGTCTGGCCGGCTTTGAGACACCCCTTAAAGGCCGATGGGGGTTGTTAAAATCAACGCATCTGTATCAGGACATGTACTTGGAGTTTACAGGCGATCCACTGGTCTATCACCGCACCTACTCGCCACGTATCGTGTCACTTTGGCTTTCTGAGCTAACGACTGCCTACCCTATGCTCTCCAGGCTGTCACGACCTGCGGGTGTGCCACCCGCATCCTCATCACCATCCTCGCCATTGTTGTTGTTCTGGTTAACGGACGCCGCCGCACGTTATATATGCACACACCCGCCTGCTGCCGGGGCAGGCTGGCCCGCCTGTCTTTGGCCTTACTTACTTACTGTGCATATATATATTCACGGTTGGGAGGCCGACACGTGGACTTGGCCAGTACCGCCTGGAGGTCCGCCCGATGCAGCTGAACTCATGGAAACCCATGCGTTGTCTTGGCTGCGCCAACCGACTCGCCCCCGTCCTTACGTATCATGGCCGCTTTACCGCCCTCCGCCTTTGACGTCGACTACACGGTCCCGCGACCGAATCTGTATCGCCTGCTATGGTGACACTGATTCGGTGTTCATTGAATACACACGCGCGTTTTGCCCGACGCTGGACCATGCATACCAACTGGGACAAGCAATGACCCAACTTGTGAACGTAGACCTTGCAGCGGTGTCAGACCATTCCTGTATGGCACTTGAGTTCGAGTACATGTTCTCGTCCTTGATTTTACTCAAGAAGAAAAATTACTATGGACGCGTGTATACTCCAGGCAAGGGCGTTGCTAGCTCGGTCATTACCAAGGGGGTACGCACCAAGAAATCGGATACGTCACCATTATACGCGGCATTTGGCGAACTGTTTTACAGCGTCCAAACAAATACGGCGCGAGAGCTCGGTATCACTGTTGCACGTCCGGATGCGTTGTATGCAGCAACGGACTTACCATCCATTCCCGCATGGGATCTGGCCCAGACCACCTTTGATATTCGCATGGGACGGCTCGCGCCGTTCTTGTCTTCAGCATGGATACCAACTATTGCGGCTGCGTACTTTACCTGCAGTGAGCGGGAACTTACCCTGTACACGCTGTCAGCTATGCTAGAACGGTACCTCTGGCGACTGTACGCAACTCGACGCAGTGCGATTGTCCCACTTGTGGACCAACTGACCATCGTGAAATCGTACCAACGCCAGACCTACGCCGCCAACAGCGTCCCATCCCATGTTGCTCTAGTCGAGCGTCTGGCCACGCGTGCGCAGAACCCTGTTATAACCCCATTAGGTGACAGCATCGCCTACTTTTATATGAACAAAGGGGATGGGGGCTTTAGCAGCGCTGGGAAAAGCGTCAAAGTGAATATCGACATCCCCTCGACACTGATGCATGATCCAGCTATGACGGTGGACTTGGCTTATTATATTCGCAGCGAACTCATCCGGTCCCTAACGGACAGCCTGATTTGGTATGTCCCCGGCGCTTCCAAGACGGACAAGCTGCATGTATTCTTGCGAGGCTATCTTGCATGGATGTATGCACGGGTCAACGCCTATGCAGTTCACCGTGCCCCTCTCGGCGACTTGGAACGTGTGTCGAGTCTGCCCAACGTTAAGTACCGTACTACACCTACTGCGCGCCATCCAGCTCTGTGTCAGCACTCTCGGTCTCTTTGGACATCAGTGATTCAGAAAGACCAGCGCCCGGTGGGGATCGCCGCCGCCGCCGCCGCCGCCGCCATTGAACCGGCTCTTCCGTCTGCATCGGTCACATCCATTCCCCGCCCTTTTGCGTTTACGTCGCAGGGTCTCCATGTACAAAAATTTACCACACAGTTGACGCGCCAGCTTCAAAAACAAACAGTGGCTGAATCCACCGCTCAAACGACTACACTGAAAGCAGGAGCGCTTCCGACGACTAAAAAAGCCACAGTCAGTGCGCGGACTAAACGCGACGCGCTCGCGGGTATTGATGTGCGTGACTGGCTGCCGCAACATCGTTGCCCAGGTCTTGAATGTCGATCTGGGTCACAAACCACGGACGCGAATGGATGTAATGCTGTACTTTATACTGGATCCGACTTTAAATATACACGGTTCATGTGTGCTACCTGTACTACGGTCGATCCGGTAGCTGGGAGCGCTCTTGCCCCTGCACTTACACTTTTATAGCTAGCTCGTCGCGGCAATAGGTTTGATACATTTCATGCGCGACTTTCTTATCGTCTGTAGTGAAACAGTTTTCATAGTATACGTATAATAAAGGTGCTACTCTGACATGTGCAAGTGCCGTCTCCGACGAAACAGACGACGGGTCAAACGATCCTCGGTGGATGGCTAGGAGAGTGGACACAATCAGATGACCCCTCTTCTCAGCCAAGGTAGACGTATCCAGCGATTCGCCAGGGGTGCCAACGGTTACCAATGGTGTATGGGATCGGTCAGACCACTGGTCTTCTACCAGATCATTAGGAACATATTTGACCATCCTTGGATCTTTAAAGACCGCTAATGTGCACAGTGTCTTCAAATGTTCATCTTTCTCTGTACCAACAGAAAAGGACACACGCGGCCACTTTTTAATGACCCGCTTGAGGATAGATGGGTCTCCGAAAATGGCTGTCTCGCATAGCATGAAGGTCCAATGATCGACGTTGATATGACACAGACTCTGTTCATAGCGTTCCACGCTTTTCATGTACAATTGATTCCGTTGCACATCAGTGCCTAAGCACCGACTCTGAAAGGTGTCGTCGTTATTCTGAATGGCGTACAAGATCCAGATCAATACGTGAGGGGTTTGCTCCACAGCCTTCATGCAGAGGTCATGGGTCCATAAGCCATGTGGGACACTGTTTATCGCTGTTCCGTCTTTACTCACCGCGATGTTGCATAAGTCTCGAGTACGTAGAGGTGGGGGGACAAACATTAATGCGTTCCCATCATTAGACACGGCCACTTTACATAGAGCAGCATCACGATAGTCTTCAGGAACTGCGTGTAAAGCGGTACCATCCACTTTCACGCCGGCGTAACACACATTATAGGTACGGTATTTTCTGTCAATCTGAGTCAGCATCTTCTGACACGTTGCAACCAAATTAATGTAGGCCTCCTCCGTCACGGTGTCTACAGTTGCAGGTTCCAAGTGACGGACCACGTCTAATACTGTGTCCGTGTCCGGTGGGTACTCGTCATCGTCCACATACTCGTCGCCATTCACTGACACATAGCCTGATGTGTCGACACCACTCGGCCGTTTGGGACGGATCCAAGACAGAGTGTCTGAATGAACTCTGTTCATCCATAGCTTGGTGAGCATCCATGCGGCTTCGGTAACCACAGGTGTTCTCGACATGGGTGACTCGATATAGGCCGTCGCCAAGATTTTCATAATAACGTCGGTACTGGCCTTTCCACCCAGCCACTGTATCATATCCTTGGCGGCGGTAATCATCTTATTTCCAGGAAGGAGAGGTACGTCCACGCCACCGTAGTGAGATGGAGTCGAGGCTGCATGTCGACCTTGATACATCATACACACCGAATGTACGCCCACCGCGTGTTGTACGCGCGGATTTTGTAAGACTGTAAGCTCCTCGTTGTTTTCGGTTGCCGTGCCAATAAAGGATCCGTCCAACGTATAGAGTTGAGGAAATAAGAGCCAAACTCCCGTGCCACCGTAGACGCGTAAGAACTCGCGCGCATAGTTTACTTGCGTGGATGTATACCTACCCTGGTCCGTAGATTCCTGAACCGTAGATTGATATTTGACACGGTTCCACCAGCAGTCTACACCGGCTTTGACAGGGGCAAACAAGTAATCAATATCAATATCCTTTGTAAACATGAATCCGTATTGTTCCATAATAAACTCAACACCGTAGATCTTAAACGCCAGAAGTATAGCATCAGGGGAGACATCGGCTTTACTACAATATCCGTGTATGTCCGCTTCTTTTTCGCGGATGTCTTCTATACTATCAGGCGACGTCTCGATCAATTGGGCAAGCCTGTACATCAGCGCTAAAAGTTCCTCAACCGCATAGGGGGTGTCCACAGGCCGCACACCATCCAGTGGCTCATCTAGTAGCGGTTGCAGTTCGCCCTGTTCCCAGTCGTTGCCATTCATTACACTCGGATCAGCACCGGAATGCACCCTTGTACCCCTGGGTTTATCACCTTGTAATGACCATCGTGGGAAATCAACAGAGTCCTCTGCAGAGGGGTAGTTTTCTTTAACCCACGTAAGAAATGCTCTATTTTTTAGGATGGGATCATCCCGAAGAGCCAAACATGCTGCCGCTACGTCTTTCTCCAGGGCTCTCCTATAGAGCGACAGCTTTATTCGGGTAGACAGAGCCGTAGACTTGGAAACATACACTACTGCGTTGATATCGTTGTCGATGGCGCGAGACAGAACCTCTGTAGTTAAGGCAGCCTCAGACAGGGTTTCCAGCGAATCCGTAGGACTGGGAGTGACATTCCGTGACATGTCTTGCCCTTTCATATCGTTATAATGTACTCTTTTGTAGTACTAAAAAACTATATAACCACGTCAATTAGAAAAGGGAGTGTTTGGATAGCACTGTCTCAAAAAAAACACACACACACACACACACACAAAAAAAAAAAAAAGATCCAAGTATTCATTGCATATTCTCAATGTCGCCTTTTTGACAGGCTGCCTATCGAGATTCTTCTTCATTTCGCGCAGTATGCAAGCGACGACTCACAAGAGAAGAGAAAAGGTATCAACGTATTTAAACGCCAAAACGATAGCGATACAGCTAGTGACATTTCTGATCTTGGATTGGACCTGGAAACGGGACCCAACGATAGAGAAGCCTCTCGCGTCTTAGCCTACCTTCCCCATATCTCTGATGAGTGTATACAGAGTAGGATTACAAATTCGCCCATGACCTCTGAGGAAAAGAGTCTTGTACGACGCCTCTATGCTCGACAGGTACAGAATAGTATACAGGAGGATGAAGACTATGGAGATCCGCGCCATCGTAACTGGTATAGGGTTAGATTTAGACGCTATTATTATCTGAAAACACGGTACACTTCCTACCCCATGAGGAATAGCAACAACTAAACACACACTACTGTAATTCTTCAAATGTAAATACACTCAAACAAAAAAAAACCCTATCTACACCTACACATGACACCGGCATTTCGTATAACATGCAGGAGGTGTTTCATGGGCAGTTCTCATGCCGTCATCACTCAATACCGAATCTCCTGATAGTACCATGGTAGGTGGTACACGGACACGGACCAGCTCTGGATGAGCGAGAGCGACACTCAACGATTCACACACACTAGGGTTTCCTAGTGTGCCTGGGTTGACAATGCAACCTGGAAGATGCATCTCGTATAATTCTCGTGGCGTTATTGCAGCAGCCAGACGCAGAGGCATGTATTTGATAAGTGCACAGACGTAGCCGGCGGCCCGCTCACCGGAGGAAGGAAGATAACATGCCATATACATTTTACACATATCGTTCTCCCAAAACACACGGTCGTAGGGCCGTTCCAGTTGAGACGCTTCATGACGACGTTGATCGAGATCCTCCGCCATGACGGCAGAATCCCATAATACGAGTACAGGCGCGTCCATTTGTCGTGGTACAAAGATAACTGTACCTAGTTGATCAGCCATAGCTTGTGCACGTCGGCCTACGTACCGTACCCTGGCTCCTGGCCAGAGAGTCACCGACATGTCAATATCCATCGCCTTCGCCGCCACACATGTCCAGGGCCGTTTCTCAGGCGACTCGGGGAGGGGTATAAAGGGTTTCGTCGTTCCGTCTGAATCTTTTTTATAGATAACAAGTGTTGCAGCAACGTCCATGGCTACGATGTTCGTCTTGTAAGGGGCACTGGCGAGGGATTGACGATTATACGACTGACACTCCTGGTAGGTTTCGACAATTCTTGGATAGTAATAACACTCCAAGTCTGTCGCTTGGTGTGCTTTAGACCAGGATGCCAATAAGTTCACGGGAACAACTGACGTTTCCACTTTCTTTGCGGGGGTGGCACTGAACATGCACAGCCAAGATATGCGCCGTAACGTGTCCTCAGACTGTTCAACTGCCAACTCGTTGGGTGTCAAGGCAACGGCTGGATTAATATAGGTCTTCTTGGGTACCGACAAAACAGATAATCCAGGCACTAGCGATGTGTAGATCCTGGGTCCTTTCGTAGTACGCCTCTGCGTCGCGCTGACGGGAATATGCGTTGGGAGATAGATGGTATCGAATATATGGGGCGCGTCCGTATATGAACGTAGATATCCACCTAACAGTTGCACGGAGACTGGCCGTCCGTGGCCAGTTAGGATATGGAGATCTGGAGATCGCAATAACGCGTCTGTAAGGTTTTGATGCGTCGCTTTGGAATACTCTTTTATATACTCTGAGTCCATCGATTCAGAGACTAGCCACCTCGTGTGTTCAGGGAGATGTGGCAGGATAAGTCCCATCATCGCATTCAACGTCTGTCGACTCCAAAGGTTCGCGTCATCCATAACAATAAGGTCTACTCTTTTCAATAAATCCAGGAATTGTTCTCTTTCGTATGCATGTTTCTCCATTAAATTGTAGACCTCAACATGTTGAACGTCAGTAATGCCTAGTAACTCCCAAATAGTACGTCCTCCCATTCGTCGAGCATGACTGACTGTTAGACTCAAGCACAAGATAGTTGAATCAGGGTAAAGACTTTTCCATAGCTTACACATCCGGATGAGACATCGAGAACGTCCCTGACGTCGACCGCTGCTGATACATAGATGACGCGGAGTCATATGGAGAGGCAAAGGCTGCATCCAGGCTAGTAACTGTTTCCATATATCCGTCTGATATCTAGCCTGCACATCTCGCAATGGCCATTCATGTAACGTTGTTCCATAAATCCAGCGTTGCAAGCTCCCGTTCGCGTTAAGTCGAACATCCGTAAGCTTTAGTGGCATATGTATGGTCTTTGCGGGAGGCATATGGGCACACCGCCACATACAAGGACTGGTATCGATTGTCGACCCTGTAGGACCACCCAGTCGGGTGGTATGTGCGTCACAGCAATAAACCAACTCAGGATTATATGCTAGTCGTTCCCATCCGGACTGACCGGTCACTGACCCGCATGGCGGTTTCATCATAGGGCGCTTGTCCTTTGTTGTAGCAACTTGGATATAAACCGTTGAACTAGACATCTCCTTGTCACCACTGGACGGTTTCTTAAACTCCTTAGTAATGTCCTTTATGACAGCTCTTTCCGGTGGGGTTCGGTAATACGGAAGAGGTAGATCTAATATGTGCCATGTTTCAATCAAATACACGTCGTCACCGACCGGATCCGTTAGACCCGGTTCCATTGTATGGATCTGCACATCCGGATACTCATCATCCACTTCCTTGACGCTTAGGTTATCATTTCCATTCAAGGTACCCCCTTCTGTCGTTATGGGTACTTGTACTACTGGGTTGTCGTCCAATTCTAGAGGTAAAGCACTGCATGAACTGTCTGTTGTAGTATCCGAGGGTAGAAGGTCTTTAAAAACAAAGGGGGGTGCTTTCTGTACCACAGTAGACATAGTCCCCCGTGTAACAGCCGGTGATACCTTACACCGCTTACTCATTCTTGTACTACACAACCGCTTTTTTTTCTTTATCTTTTATTTTTTACTAGAGAGAGAGAGAGAGAGAGAGAGAGTGTATTTAAAATATCCTATCTTCTCCTTATCGTTGGTCCAGTTTGTATGTAAATGTGTTCTGTCTAGGTACTTATCACCCTTAGTCTTGCTTTTCCGTATCCAGGTTTATTGGGTTAAGAATCACGGTGTTTCAATATATTAAATATTTAACGATTGCTACGGTCGTGCACACACGCTGGGTATATATAGTGTACTTTGTATTTTTTTTTTCCTTTCTATGTCTGCTTGATTTTTTCCTTTGTTTTGTTTATCCTTTATATCCACGTGATGTTTGCCTATCCACGCTCCGACACTGTTATCAGTCTGAGGCGTTTAAAGGTAATACTTCACCCTCATATCGTACGATATCCATCATTCTTTGTAACTTTTTTTTGTATTTAAGTATAAATACTATACTAAAGAGTGATATAGCATACCAATGTGCAGTGTATTCCCACACCCTGTTTTTTTTTTTCTCAAGAAAATGAAAAGTCTGCACCCTATCATTTCTACTACGGTCAACTAACCTTTGGTATTCTCGATGCAACATGTAGCCGCCGCGTTTTAGAGTATGCAAATACTCAGCTTGCATTACCTTACTCCTGGACGGTTGAAAAACCGCACATACCCTGGCTCACGGCGAATTGGCCATGGTTTATCACAATCGCTGGATGAGCGCTTACATTTACACTGGCCGTGTGTATTTTCCTGCGTCGCGCGCATCCGGTGATCAAAACTACAGCGTAACGTGTTTTTTTTTTTTCGTGTGTACATAAATTACTTACTTAGTATGTGTTTGTTAATTGTAGATACTCGTTTTTTTTTTGTTAAAACAACAAAACAACAAAAAAAACAACAAAACAACAACAACAACAATGTGGGTGAGTAGTGCGCAACGTGCACTCGGACCTTTAGCGGCGTTTGCCTGTCTATTGTGTGTTGCGTGGACTATAGCCGTTATCCTATTTCGGAACAAAACCATCTTAAAACATGTCGGTATTCAGTATGCGGTGGGACTCCACACTTTGGGTGCAGTTTACTGTTTGCTGTCGTTTTTTGACATTCTATTTGTTACATGGCGAACAAACTTACCAGACGCCGCCCCCCTCGTGTCCTCGCAGGCATGGAAGAAGTGGTTATTTGACACTCTCACCACTGCTTTCCTACTGGCCTTACTTAGCCGTATGATGCAGTTGAAAAGTATATTTTGCCGTCCGATGCCTATGCGAACCCACACGCCTTACTGGATGCTATTTGCAGGGCATTTAGGAATATATGTGGTGGTGAGTTTATGCATCGAAGTACTGCGCTATGCGAACTACCGTGTGCCAGGGTATATGCTGGGTATTCTTGGAGACGTGGTACTGGCGATTTATCTCCTGTGTATCATCGTGTACTTTCTCTATTTGACCCGCCTCTTATGGTTGGCTAACAAGAGTGGCCGAGCAAAACTCAGTCATAGTGATTATGTTGCGAACAACGTGATTGCTATTGGCTATGGTATCTATGTGGTGATTTTTGTCGTACAGGATATTTTTTGGAGTGTGAAAACAACTACCTGGACACCAAGCGAGGTTATTTTGTTTAAATTCTTTTTTGACCAAGCCTGTGTTTATGGTATTGTTTACCTTGTGCTGTGCATCCTGCTTCCACGGCGCTTCTACGGAATTTACCAAAATGAAGAGAAACTCGTAAACAAATGGATCAAACAATTCGCCTACCCGTCGTCGGGAACCGATTCAGAACCCCCCCAGGCCTATCCACGCTCCGCCACTGTTGTCAGTCTTCCTTTAAGCCCTATCTCTGAGCCGTTTGAAAGTAATACTTCACCCTAATATCGTACGATATCCATCATTCTAGTAACTTTTTTTTGTATTTAAGTATAAATACTATACTGAAGAGTGATATAGCATACTCATGTGCACTGTATTCCCACACCCTGTTTTTTTTTTCAATAAAATGAAAGTCTGCACCCTCAATCGTATGTTCATCGCATGGTTTCTAGCCGGTGCATTGACTGTCTTTCTGCTGTACCATTGGACATTTAGTGGTCTTGCTACTTGCTCACTACGTCCCAACGATTCTCTTTCCACTCATAGCCCTGATAGTGACATTATGCTTCCCGCTGTCGTTCCTTACCTTATCTTTTTTGACGGCTGTAGTGGCAGTTCGGCCTTTGTGGAATTGATGACAAAACACTTGGATGTGTTTGGCGTAGTGTCGTATGAACCATTGGAACATCTCACCAAGGCTAACACGGGCTTCTACCGAGATACCGAATACAACGCTAGTCTCTCGGCATTGCAGACAGCGTTTATTATCGATGCACTCAGTGTCCCCCGTAGTCGGAACGCGCGGTATGAGTGGCGCGACCGACTGAAAGAGCGATTTCCTATGCTGAAGATAGGTGTTACTGACAACCAGCTTGAGAAGTTAGCTGCCATAGGATTCAAAACCCGCCTTGATTTTGTCGCAGACAAACAAGCGCTGGCTACTTTACTCTACCTCACCCATACCAAGATTGTTATTTATCAACGACGCAATGTGGTGAAGCATGCCTTATGTAACTATCGGAAAAGCGAGTTGAGTATAGACCAATTTAAGTTCAAAGAGGACAAGCAACTGAAGGACCAAAAGATCACGGCGGCCCCGGTACGGTTTGCTGAATATGTGGATGACAAAATTGACCAGAAAAGGCAGACGGATGCACGCTTACGCCAGTATTTCAAGGGACTTGATATTCAACGGTTTTATTACGAGGATTATTTAGGTGAGAATGGACACTCTACTACGACGCAGAAAATGGTCGACTTCTTAGGGCTCCCATCTACTACAATGGACCTGTACCAAGTCGATGCGAGACTCTACTTTGAAAAAGATTCTAAAGACGACCTATGCGAGGAACTGGTTAACTTTGAGGAACTCCGACTGTTTTTTAAAACGACACCGTATGCGCCATTGCTAGTATGCGGTAGTAAAGCTGACCATCTTAACTTAGATTGATAAGTACAGTTCTAATACATATTACTTTTTAACCAAAATCAGGTCGTTATCGTTATCGTTATCGCTATCGCTATCACTATCACTGTAACTGTATGACTCTGTGTCACTCAGCATATCTAATTCTTCAGACCAGACTAAACTATCTACGCTCACGTCGGTGGGACTGCATGGGGAGGGGGGTCGAGACGTCTGGCTTCCGAGTGACAGACGCGTTGCCACGGACGGACGTGACAGAGGAGGGTCTAATATCTCTGTCAATACAGATCGAAGTGGAATAGTTACCCAATCTGCTTCCTCATTACTGGCATCCGTGAGTGCTGCCGCAGTTGGTTTGGTCGATGGCTTCAGTAGGGACCCTGAACGTTGCATCTGACTATAAGAGAAAGCCGCCGGCGCCGGTGACATGCTAGAAGTATGTGACGGGCGTCCTATTCTTGCTGAGAGACGCTGTGTATGACTTTGCTGCATAAATTTGCTCGACAGACTAGTCATGTGCGGTCGTCGGTTGTTACACGACCGAGACGTATGTAGTTGTTGCGGAGACACACACGTCATATCCCAGATCCGCGTTGCAACGCCGGTATGATAGTCGTTGCAACTTTTAGAAGAGGAATAGATACTCCCTTCTTCGCGGGACGCTTGTTGAAAGGCACGTTCTTGACTGCCACATGACACGACGTATGCGGTTGCAAGCGTTTGTCGCATCGCTAACCGCTCAATTAAAGTAAGTTCGGAGGTCCATTCCATTCTTAAAAATTTTACTCGACGTTTCTCTTCTTCTCACACAAAGACGGTTTAATAGGTAGACCTTACCACCCTTAAAAAAAAAGAGTTTTTTTTTTTAGTTACTTGGTAGAAAGGTGCGTTCGAATCAGTGTCATACTAACTGTTTAGTGTAACCGGTTACAAGAATGGACCAGCTTTCCAAAGTACAATACGCATTAGATGTCTATGGAGGACTCAACCCAGGTCCACGATCAGACCGTGAGCGGTCTGATCTGCGAGATTATGCGATGTTATTTATGAGCGGAGGTGACAGTACAGATCCTGTCCCTCCATCTGTTCTTATCAACGAATGGCTTCAGTTCAGTCACCGACACAAGCTGACTTTGCGTGGTATCGACAGTATAGCCTACATAGACAATGTACACTACCAAGTAGGACCGTTTCCGTCAAAAACAGTGGTTTATGACCTCCTTCCGCTCACATGGTTATGCGTTGAACGTACTACCCCGAAGGTTGGTCATCAGAGTTGGTATTTACTCATGTTGATAAGCGGATTTCCGTGTTCAGTGGTATACGACATGTTTCTGATATTGCGCACTACACCCTCCATGCAATGGAACCTTAAACTGCCAAGGATATTGAAATTTCACTGTGTGCAAACAGATCTGGGGGGTCGTGTGCTGCAGTCGTCAGAGGGTGAACTCCTGGACCGTATGCGTCCATATAGAGAGTGGTGCTTGGATGGCCTAGGAGCAATTATGGATGTGGATTCATTCATGGCAGTTATCTACCGATTCTACGTGGCTTTACCGTATGGGATATCTTACGTACCGTATTACCCGAATCTTCGTCGCTTGTTTCACGCCTGTATGCTCCGGAATTCTCTTTCTGAAGACGATATGGAGCGTAGACATCTCCAGCCATTTTACGTGAACTCGGAGCATTATCATACGCTTGTATCTTACGACCCCGCCTTGATGGACGAGCTATTTAAACGTACAGACTGGCCTAAAGACGCGATCAATAGTCCAAAACTACAGAAGAGTGTATATGGAGCCTGTGTACATTGGAGAACCGTAGCGTTGAGAAATCAGTCGGCCAATATGCAATGGAAGGAAATGTTAGTTGATCGGGCGTGTTTTGACCTTATGTCACAGTACCGACATGATCCCGATAAACCTACGACTGTGCATGCTGATTATTTTTCATTGTACCCGTCCTGTTAAATATCGCTACGATTCAATAAAGAACCTTGACATGTTTATCCTTGGTACCGTTTTCTTTTATTTTAATGGCCGCATCTATCTCCGTGTAGACAGAGGACGCTGGAGTGGCTTTAGCTTCTGTAGCCGCTTTCTTTTTTCCAACTAACCAACTCATGATGGCGATACCTAACGAAACTCGACCTACAATCTATACTCTACGCTCAGAGAGCAACCCAATACCTAGTATAGACCCCCACTCACAGCGCGCACACGTATCTAGATTACGTTCTAGTTCTATAAGTAGGTAAAGAAGCACAGTGCTGGCTAGGGAGGCCGCATCGATGTAGCAACCTGGTTAAGCGTGGACTTTGAGAATCCCGACTAGTAAGGTCGTCGCAGAAGGTAGTTCAAAGTACACATGCAAGTCTGCTTTATATTGAACAGCGCAAAAAAAGAAAATAATGCAAAACAGATTCATTTAAACGTATGCTCTTCTGCTGACGCCGCTAGAGAGAGATCTGGCATTTGCTTGTCATAGTTGTCTTTGCCGGTCAGCCAATAGGTTACCATCGGCTGTTTTCCTTTGACCTCAATTTCACCCCGACGAGTGAAATGGTAGCCTCCAATTTGTTTTAAACCATCGTAGGTAGTTTCGGATAAATGAATCCTCATAGCAAGGCCAGAAGATTCCATGCGGGATGCAACGTTCACAGTGTCTCCAAACAAACAGTAGCGAGGCATCTTCAAACCAACAACGCCGGCAGCACAGGGGCCACTAGAAATGAAAATGTTTGAATGAGTGACGCCCGCCCCAAAAAATTACACATATGAAGAGATAGTTGTCGATGTCTAATTGCCTTTCATTCTACTGCTACCAACATTTACTGAAAACGTTCAGTAGTACTGAAGAAACAGTGATCATTATCATAAATAGTTCGTTAACATTAATTCCATATATATGTGTATATGTATATGTATATGTATATGTATATCACGATTATCAAAAAGGTACAATTGCATTAGTATCTTACCTATGCAAACCAATACGCAACTGCAATCCTCGTCCATCGCCCCGTGGCACTGGGATCGTTGGGGTAGCACACAAAAGATCGAGTGCCATGTCAGCGATTGCGCTGTAGTGTTGGACTCCGTTGCGGTTGGGCAATCCAGAAGCAACCATGTACGCATCTCCGATGGTCTCGACCTTTTTAAAAGCCGATGAGAACAATGTCTTTCAAGCAGCGGGGGGGGGGTATATCACATCAAAGTAATACCTTGTAGACATCATGACTGACAATGATACTATCGAACGTCGTGTACAGGTCGTTCAAAAAAGTAACAATCTGCATAGGCACGCTTCCAGACGCGATTTTAGTGAAGCCGACAATGTCACTAAAGTAAATGGTCACCATATCAAAATTTTCAGGTTCGACACGATCCCCACGAAGGATGGTGGTAGCCACCGACTTTGGAAGAATCTCTGCAAAAAAAAAAAAAAAAAAGTGCGCACAATGGCAGAACCAACTTAGATGATTGTTTCTGTAAAGAGGGTGATGATGATGTCTCATTGAAATATATATATAATCATCAAAGAAAGTGAATTTGCAGCAGCTGAGCAGAATTTGAAGAAGCAGACCACGCAAGGGCACCTAATTTACTCAATAGATGAGGGGTCCGTTTTTTTTTTTTACCGTGCAAGAGCTCTTCGGTCTTCGACTTTTCTTCGCGGAGTTCGGCCGTACGCTCTGCAATTGTGGATTCCATGTTGTTCATCATGACATCCATTACATTGAAAGACTTGTTTGGATTCATTCTTCGCAAGGAGACGAGCACTGAGGAAAAGGTTGGGCGTTCAGCAGGGTCTTCCGCCCAGCATTGCTCCGCAAGCTGATGAAACGCAAGGATACGCGATAGTTAGCACATCCATCAAACGTTTAACATAGTTTCTCCTACTCTAGACTGAATTAAAGTTACTGAATGAACTCATTCAAGCTTACTTGAATGAGTTCCGCTGGGCAATTTTCGGCTGGAATAATTGGCCTAAACCTTACTCCGTCCTTGATTTTTTTAATTATTGCTTGCGGCTCCTCTTCGCAGACGCTATATGGCATGTTTTCATTTGCGATCTCGTCGAGGATTATTCCAAAGCTGTAAACGTCTTGCTCCCGGGTGGAGACCGCGGCAATTGAGAAATGGGAGGCCCGAAGTTTTTCGGGCGCAGTCCATAAGAGCTTTTTAGTTGTAGCATAAAATCCTTCTTCACCTTCAGTGAACGCTTCAGGTCCTTTTTTACGGTCTTTTCCGGGCACTGCGGCTGAGCCATCATTTTCTTGTACACCCGATGCGAATGCTTCACGAAGAGAATGCAACCCATAGTCGGCAATCTTTACTTTCCACGTGCTGTCCACTAGACAATTGGAAGATTTGAGATTGCTATGTGGACCAAACTTTGAGTGCAGGTACTTCATGCCCGTAGCAATGTCGTTGAGCATAGAGAATTTAACGATCCAGTCGAGCTTTAGCTCGTCATTTTGTAGCACATCCTCTAGCGATCCACGACTACAGTATTCGCTGACTAAGAAGGTGGATTTGGATGCAAGACATGCGCCATACACATCACAAAGATTTGGATGATTAAGCTGATGGATCGCCCAAAAATCCTTGATCACCCCTTCTTTAACGATCTTGCTTTTGCTTTCCAGATTTTTCGGGCGCCGCACCGCAACGATCTGGTCTCGGTACATACCAGTCGTGGTGTGAAGTTGCCGATTACGTGTCGAGTTACCTGACATCCCGCTCACATTGGAGCGGAACGAGGATATCGAATTTGTTGACGTGTGTCGGCTGGCGCCATCGCGCTGGACGACTTTAATCTGATCTTCATCTATGCACCACCAGTCATTCGCCTTGCGGCGACGTAGATAGAACAGCACGGCCAGGAGCACCATAAAGATGATGACAAGACCGACAACTGAGCCGACGATAGCATACATCACCGAATTGCTTTTCCTTGTGATCACTGATAAAAGAGGTACCATACGAGATACCAATGAAAAATTGACACATCAGATAGTTAATTCTTTACTTTTCCATTCTTTTAAGGATAGCAACGGTGTGAAGGTTACATTGTGTCTTACCTCTGCATCGTCCCAATTCCGTGTCAAAGACGTCGCCTTCTTCGCAATCGCAGACGGTGCTCTCTTGCGTGACCACTTTGCCTCCTTGGCAACTGATGCACTCTGTCTTCCCCGTATCAGGCTGGTAGGTCTGCGCAAGGCAGGTAGAACATTCGATGGAGGCCGCGGTACTGGAGAACGTCCCAGCTGGGCACAGAACGCAGCGGCTTTCATCAAGGAACGATTTAAAGCTCCCAGGCAGACACGCCTCACATGCGTTTGTTTCTATAGTACGATGGTAACCTGCAGGGCACGCAGTTAAACTCGTATATGAAAAGACGGGCCCGTTGGCTTCATGATTTCCGACTGTATCCTCTTCATTGAATATAAAACGTAGGAGTAGCTGAGACGTTGACGAAAGCACTGTAATATTTTCCGGGAAAGACTGCGATGGAGAAAGCACGAAAGATGCCGTCGCGAGCGTATGGTCTGGAAGAACATACATGGCAATGCTATCAGACTCTGATCTTCCGTCATGTATGCGCACGATGGCGTTCATCAATCTAAAAGAATACAGTTAACATTGAAGCTGTCCACAGAACCAAAAACGTCCTCGATATTTGAGAGCAAATACACTGTAATTGACAAAATGGGAAAGAAGAAAGGGTGTCTTACTCGCTAAGCCCTCCTTCAAAGTTAATTACGAAGGTTCTTTGAAGTTCTTCGTCCGATTCTCCAAGAGTCCACGAAATGTCGGACGATCTTCTCCACCCGTCGTTGCAGTGGTCACGAAGACTAGCAGTGAGGGCTAAAGATATCTCGGAATAGGAACATGCACCTACAAACGGCCTCACTGAGGACGTAGACGCTAAGAGAAAGCGCTCGCCGTACTCGTACTCGTTGATGTCACTGAGGCTCGCCAAGTAGGTCTCGGCGGAATCACTCACCAGCCTTGTGCTCTCTAGGGTCGTTTCAACATTGTTCTCAAGCATGGTAAATCCAGAGCCTCCTTTTCGCAAAAAGTTGTTGGTACAGACAAAGTAAGTGTCTGTAACACTCACTGGCTCAAATTTGTTTTGTTTAAACACGTCCAGACCAACAACGCGTATTGTACGAGGCTTAGATGGGTCAAGTGTTACGCGGAAGTTCCTGGAGACTTGGAAAACACTATTTCCACTTCCTTGAAAGAGTCTGGTCTGAGAGCTGAAAGATAGCTGGAATGCGTCGAGCAGATAATCTCCGCGTATCTTGAAGGCCGATACAGTATTGGGAAATGGAGACGTGGACCGAATGTCTTGCTGGGTAAAATTTCCTTGCAGTGTCTCGCGGAGACCTCCATTATTTAAAAATGCCACATCACAGTACTCTGAGAATTCAGAAACAAGTGCATCGGTGTACAGCGACCCCATCTCGCAGGATCCACCTCCACAATCGCGCGAACTCAAGGTTCTATTTAGCTCGCCCACAACTGGATCTCCTTGTCGGAGTTCATCTAGATCATTTAGGATTTCTTGGTGAAATGCAGCGTCCCGAAACGTACAGTTAAGGTCGGGAAATTGCGTTCTCGTTGGGAAACACTGTGTACTAGTCTCGTCAAGCTCCAACTCCTCTGAACACGCCTTTACAATGTGCTGGGTTGCAGAGACGAGATTCAGCTCTCCTTGCAATGAAACCGAAATGTCTGCCTCTCCAACCGCTCCAGCATATTGCATTTCAATGAGAACAGCGCCATTCGCTGAGAAAAACGAAGTGCCCGTGTCAGTTTGAATGCATTCAAGGGTAAACTCTAAGAACGAAAGTGAACTACGGCAGACAATCGCATAGGTAGTAACTTCAAAAGAAATAACAAAAAAAAAATAGACCCGATGCTTTTTTTGCTCACCAAGCTGGGTTGT
>Ga0306871_1000137_pt1 | contig 29168 bp, 32 predicted proteins | sample AntRauMeHopE1497_FD_190447 | JGI IMG/M metagenome (GOLD analysis project Ga0306871, IMG submission 190447) | Saline lake microbial communities from Rauer Islands, Antarctica - Metagenome Hop E1 #497 (v2) (version 2) | ecosystem: Environmental > Aquatic > Non-marine Saline and Alkaline > Saline ... | reverse complement strand
TTTTTATCAGTTGTATAATGTCTTTATGAAAAAAGTTTAATCTCTCATAAAGTGCTTCATTTTAGATCCGTGGAGAAGTAACTCAGCGGTCAGAGTGTTGGTTTGTCATGCCAAAGGTCGTGGGTTCAAGTCCCATCTTCTCCGACCCGCTTTTTTTTATTATGTTCTCACAAAAAAAGTACTGATACTGTTGTATTTATTTCGCTGTCTTACAAACTTGTGGGTTCAAGTCCCATTTTTTATTATTTATATCTAAAGTATCATGACTCTTGTATATACTTATATTTTGTTTTAATACGTTTCTTGTTTCTTTGTCTCATGTTTTTTTTATATTTAATTGTATTATTTTCGTTTTGTTTTTCTATACTAAAAGTGGTTTATAAAGATTATGTAAAAGAATATTTTTTCATTAATTTCTCTCATATTATCTTCTTTACTTCTATTTTAATGTTTTTTTTTTGTTAATCTTGTTTAACACTCCTTCGTCTATTGGTAAGGACATCACACTTTCAATGTGAAGAGATGGGTTCGATTCCCATAGGGGTGACGTTTTTTTAGCACGCTACTTTAATTCTTGATCTTTCTGTTTTTACGGACTTACTGTATAAGTCCGGTGAAGGACTTGGTGAAAAAGATCTTTTTCACCAAAGGTATGTTGTACATAATGTGTTATCAGATAAGGACTATTTTTATCAATTTTTGAATTTTTTTTATTTTTGTATTTAAAATGGGTTTGATTCTGGCTCGGAGTGAATGCTGTCTAGTGAACGCTTTACACATGCAAGTATAAACATTTTTGTTTGCGAACAAGTGAGTAATGTATCTCATAGATGCGTACAAATTCCTAATGTGATTTCATTCTTTGAAAATAATATAGGAATATTTAAAAAAGCGTACGCTGTTTGTACATTTTGAGGTATGGTTAAAGATAGTTGGTAAGGTAACAGCTTACCAAGTCGAACACCTAGCTGGTCTGAGAGGTCGAACAGCCACGTGGGGACTGAGACAACGCCCTATTTCCATTTGGAAACAGCAGTGTGGAATTTTGGACAATCTGTTTTATAGGCAGGATCCAGTGATTCATTTACAATAAGGGATAGACAACGTAGTTGTAAACCTATAGACAAAAGAAATCATGATATTCTTTTTTCAAGTATGTAGAGTATTTTCAATGCAGTCAAGTAAAATCTGTTTCTAAAGACGGATTTCTTTTGTGTAGCAAAGTAGAAGTACTTTATGTGTTTTTTTTTTTAAGCGCCGGCTAATTCTCGTGCCAGCAGCCGCGGTAATACGGGTGGCGCGAGTGTTACTCCTAATGACTGGGCTTTAAGCGTGCGTAGACGGTTCAATTATAAAACCTTCAAATAACAATTATTAGTTGGTTGTATCGAGAAAGTTTTATTTATTTGAACTTGAGTGTGGTTGATGTGAAAAGAAACTCTAATGCCAGCTACAAAAGGTGTTTTAACATTAGAGGGAATGCCGAAGATGAAGTTGTTTCGCAAGTTCATACTGACGTTTAAGCACTAAGGCATGGGTATCAAATAGGATTAGAGACCCTAGTAGTCCATGCAGTCAACAATGAATGTTTATTGTATCTTTTTTGGTGCAATTCAGCAAAAGCGTAAACATTCCGCCTGGGAAGTACGATCGCAAGATTAAAACCTAAAGAAATTGACGGAGGTCAGTTACAAGCGGTGGAGCATGTGATTTAATTCGATACAACGCGAGGAACCTTACCACACTTTGTCATGTTTAGTTTTTAAAATTACAAATGTAATATTTTAATTTATAATATGTTTATCTAATCACAGGTGTTGCATGGCTGTCGTAAGTCCGTGTTTTGAGATGTTAGGTTTGTTCCGCTCAACGGGCGAAACCCTTACCATATATTGATGCAGTTTTTCTGTTTGAACTTATTTGGAACAGCTTACGTAAAGTAAGAGGAAGGAGGGGATTATGTCAAGTCAATATGGCCTTTATAGTGTGGGCTATACATGTGCTACAAAGGTAGTGACAAAGAGTAACGACTCTATTATAGATTAGTGAATCTCAAAAAAACTATCTTAGTTCGGATCGTTTTCTGTAATTCGAAAACGTGAAGCTGGAATCGCTAGTAATCGTAGATAAGAACGCTACGGTGAATTTTTATCCTGACCTTGTACACACCGCCCGTCAAGCCACGAAAGCTAGTATTATTTTAAACTTTGTAGAAAGTTTGTTTTATTTTTTTCGGTCACGTAAAATATGCAACAGATGTACATATCTAGTATAATTTTATTAGTAATTGGGGTTAAGTCGTAACAAGGTAGCCGTAGGGGAACCTGCGGCTGGATTAATTATTTTTAAATTTTTTTTTTTTTTGTGTTCATGTATATTTCTCTCTTTTTTATTTTTCTCCTCTATATATCCTTTTGTTCCCAGTCGACCACAAAAGGATATATAATATCTTTGTTTTTTATATTTTTCAAATTTTGTTTTAATCAAAAAATAAAAGGGTAACATGTGGATGCCTAGGTTTTTAAGTTTTTTTTGGTTGAAGCTAGCAATTTCGATACCAAAGCAGCAACACTTGTTTTTATCCAAGTGTTTTTTTTTTTTTTTAGGGATTTGAAACATCTTAGTACCTAGTTTAAGAAATACATACGAGATAGTGTTAGTAGTGGTGAGCGAACACACGTGTAGGAATGAGCTGGTTTTTGTGGCACATAACATTTTTTTGGAATATGTGACGTAATGGGTTACGAGTCCCGTGCTGTGCCGCACACCATTTTATATTTTTAGAAAAGTTGATGTAATATTCTTTTCTTTTTTGGAATCCCACTTTCTTTTCCTAATTTTACTTAAAAAACCGATAGTGTACTATGTATCGTGAGAGAAAGGTGAAAGAGAATCTACATTAAAAGTGTTAAAAAGTCACTGAAACATGTTACCTACAAGCATATGTAGCAGTTTTTTACTGTGACATTATACCTTTTGCATAATGGGTCAATGAGTTTATAACAATAGCAAGTATAAATGGTTACATGAATACGATGTGAAAACGGATGTTTAGTTATTGTTATAAGACCCGAAGCTAAGTGATCTAACCATGGTCAAGTTGAAAGATGATTTTTTTATCTGGAGGACTGAACCCGTGTCTGTTGCAATATACTGGGATGAACTGTGGTTAGGGGTGAAAGGCCAACCAAACTTAGTATAGCTGGTTTTCTGCGAAATTTATTGAAGTAAAGCGTCTTTTTTTTTTTCTATTTTGTAAAGCACTCAGTATTGAATGGGGGTCTTCGACTCTACTGACAGTACTGAATCTTTGAATGAATATGATAATTTAAGGCAGTGAGACTATAAGTGACAAGGTTTATGGTCAAGAGGGAAACAGCCCAGATTACCAATGAAGGCCTTTAATTTTTGTTTAAGTGGAAGGAGGAACATTTATTTTTTTTTAGGATGTAGGCTTGGAAGCAGCCACCATTTAAAGAAAGCGTCAAAGCTCACTAAAAATTGAGATACTTTGTTCTGTAAATGTATCGAGACTAAAAACAAAAGCCTAAATTGTAATGTGATAAGCAGGTAGCAGAATGGTTTGTATGAAGTTTAAGTTTTTTTTTAAAAAAAAAATGAATTCATCAAATGTAACTATGTTGATATGAGTAATTTAAAACAGTGTGAAAAACACTGTCGCCGAAAGCCTAAGGGTTTCTATTATACAGGATTAACCGAGTAGATTTATACGGTTTCTAAGAAATATACCATTGTTTTTTTCGATTGGTTAGAATATAATTTATTTTATAGATAAGGACAGTTTGTGTAAAAAGTATGTGTTTGTTTAACATTTACTTCAGACTCAGGAAAAATTATTTATACTTTTTTATTTAGAGAATACCGTACCCTAAACTAACTCAAGTAGGCAGGTAGAGTATACTAAGGCGTTGAGAGAATTATGTTGAAGGAACTCGGCAAAATGACTCTGTAACTTCGGGAGAAAGAGTGCTTTTCAAATGAAAAGTCTAAGAGAGCGGGAAGAAACGACTGTTTAACAAAAACACAGGGTTCTGCAAAATCGTATTGATGAAGTATAGAATCTGACTTCTGCCCGGTGCTGTAGTGATAAACTTCATTTGTGTTTTTGCATTTGAAATGAATACTCAGTAAACGGCGGCTGTAACTCTGACGGTCCTAAGGTAGCGAAATTCCTTGTCTGTTAATTGCAGACCTGCATGAATGAAGTAACGATTTCTTCACTGTCTCCAACATAATCTCAATGAAATTGAATTTTCTGTGAAAATGCAGAGTGCTAGTAGCTAGACGGAAAGACCCCGTGCACCTTTACTATAAACATGTATTGTTTCTAACTTTTGAACTAAGTAGGAGAATGTGGAGCCAAAAAGTAAGGACGAACGGTTGTGTTTCTTTTCTATATTCAAATATAGAAAAGAAACATGCAATATGTTCAGTTGGTCACATAGACCCGGTGAATAGTCTTAATGTGATTGAAATGAACCTAGGTTCATTTCAATCACATTAAGACTGCCTTCTTTTGTCCTTAATAAATAACAGGCTTTCTTGAAATATATGTTTTTTCGAAATTTAGGACTTTACAATAAATTTGGTGATTTATTAAATCAATGCATGTGTGGTAGTTTGACTGGGGCGGTCGCCTCCTAAAAAGTAACGGGGGTGTACAAAGGTGAATTTTCAACTGTTTAGAACACAGTTTCTGCGTGTAATGGCTTAAATTTGCTTAACTGATAGAGATGCATCTCGATCAGAAACGAAAGTTGGTCATAGTGACCCGGCTATTTCTTGTGGTAGAGTAGTCGATTAACGAATAAAAGGTACGCCGGGGATAACAGGCTTATCACTCCCCAGAGTTCATATCTACGGAGTGGTTTGGCACCTCGATGTCGGCTCATCACATCCTAGTGCAGTAAAAGGTTCTAAGGGTTTAGCTGTTCGCTAATGAAAGTGGTACGTGAGCTGGGTTCAGAACGTTGTGAAACAGTTCGGTCCCTATCTACTATTAGTTTTAGAAAAATCATATCAACTTAGTCTTAGTACGAAAGGACTAGACTAAGCATGCCTATAGTGGATCTATTGTGTTTAGCAATGTAGAGTAGCCACGCATGTATAAATAACCGTTTACGGGAAGTTATAATATATGTAATTTTTCTATTTGAGGTACGTTAAAGATGATAACGCATTGATAGGTAGTATGTGTACGTAAAGTGATTTATTGAGCATAACTATACTAATTTTACCGATGAATTTTTTGTATTAAACATTTTTTTTTTTTTTTTCTATTTTATGTCACCATTTGCGTTTTTTTATTTGTTTTATTTTTAAACTTTTTATGCCTCAACTTGATTTTTTAGTAATTCAGACAGAAAGTTTTATTATTCCTTCTTTTTTTTTTTATTATTTTGTTTTCATCAAAAAAATAGAACCTCTTTTAACTTTTCAGCTACGTTTAAAAAAATTAGTCGAGCTCGAGTATTATATTTGGTTCGATAAGAATTTAAATACTTTTTCCTCTTATGACTCTTTATTTGTTAGAAACACCATTCACACTTTATTTTATGGTAAATACTATTTCGAATGGCTTTGTTTTTTTTTGCCTGAGTACCGTATTGTTTTTCCAGATCAAATTTACCCTATAGATTTGTTTTATTTGCAAGGCGTTTATTATAGCTCTTTCGATGCATGTAACCGGAATTTCTTCAAGGTAATTAATTATTAATTATATACATATATATATGGGAGTATTTGGATATTAACTATGGTTTTTCCTTATTTTTTATTTTTTTCTTTTTTTTGTAGCGTTTGTATGTTTGATTTTTTAACTCTTCAAGAATTTATGTTGTGTTATCATTTATTCAGCGTGTTTTTGTTTACTTATTTCTTCTTTGTTTATTTTTTATTGTTTTTCGATTCTTTTTTCTTTTTTTTAAACATTTATTTTCTATATTTCTTTATTTTTTTTTATAGCATTGGTTTCTTCTGGAGTTTTTCTTCTTGGGGTGTCTCTTTTTTTGAATGGTCCTGGTTTTTCTATTTTGTAATTTTTTTACTTTTATATGTTTCTGTCTATTTTTTATTTTTTTATTTTCGGTCTGTTTTCCGTACAGATTGGTTTCGTTGGCTTTGGTACAGCTTACTTTTTGTTTACTTTTTGTTTAGGGACCATTATCAAACTATCCATCAAAATACCAAATCTCTTTTATTAAATGATTATCTTTTAAATCACGAGGTTCTCTACTATATAAGTTATTTTTTTTTTGTATTCCTTTTTTCTTTTTTTTTTCTTTATTTCTTGTTTTTTTACGTTTTTGAAAACAGGCGTATAGCTCAGTGGTAGAGCAACTGACTTTTAATCAGCTGGTCGCTGGTTCGAACCCAGCTGCGCCTATTCATCTCGCGAATAGCTCAGTGGCTAGAGCATCTGACTGTTAATCAGAGGGTCATCGGTTCGAATCCGATTTCGCGTTTTATATGAAAAATATAGATACATTTCATCGATGAATATTAGAAAAGAATGATTTATTTTCTTTCTTTTGTACTTATGTTTTTCTATCTTGATTCCACTACATCGTCCTTGGTTTATACAGAAGGCAGTGAATTGGTTTGTATTAGCCCATTAAATGTTCATGTTGCTAACAGTTCTTGTTTTTCTACTGTTTCTTTTTCTAATTTTAAGGTTTTTATATTACCTTCTTTTTTTTATGGTTTGTACGAATCGACTGTTTCTTTTTTTTGGAAACTTTTACACATTTATCTTTATGGTTGTAAACATCGTTTCCGTCTAACAGGAAGAGGGTATTATATGTATAATAAAGGTAATATACTTTATTTAAAACTGGGTTTTTCTCATGTAGTAAAAAGTATTTTTTGTTTTAATGTTCTTGTTAATAATAAAATAAAAAAAAAAAAGTTTTGGTCTATTTCTAGTTTTTCCTACTCTTCTGTTAAGCATGATTTGTATAAAATACGTAGTTTAAGAGGTCCGAATTTATATTCTAAAAGAGTAAAAGGTGTTTATGTTAAAAACGAATTTATACCAAGAGGTACATTTAGCTTTAATAAATTTTAATGTGGTATTATATTTTTTTTGTTTGCTGTTTTTTAGGGTTGAATTATAATATTCTATCTATTTGGTTTTCTTTTTTTTTAAATTTATCTTGCTACCTTGTTCCTTTTCTTTGGGAAAATAATTTTTTCTTTTGTATTTTAAACCCTTCTGTTTTTTTATTTTCTTCTCCTCTTTCTTATTGTTTTTGTCTATCGGAGAATATTTTTCCGTTTTTTTTAAATTTATCGGATTCCTTTTTCTATTCGCCTGATTTTTTTTACACATCTTCTTCTTTGAACTCTTCTGCTTGTAATTATTATCTTTTATGTCTAGAGTCTTCTATAAGCAGAAAACATTTAATTGATTTTTACAGTCTTCAGAAACAACAAATTTTAGTTTCTGGTGAAACAAGTCTTTCTTTTTATCGAGTTTATAACAAGTCTCTGAATGACATTTTATTTTACAGTATATATGTAATTAACCCACCTTCATTTTCTCTGTTTCTTGTAAAAGTACAATGCTTCTGTTTCGAGGAAATTTTAATTGGTAAGAAAGAGTTGATCGACTTACCAATTTTAATTTATTTAGATACTACTGTTTTATCAGAGACGGTAGAAAAATGGATTCCAATAATTTATTTGGAGTATGTTTCCCTTATTCGCCAACTATATTAGATTTTGGGGTTAAACAACTACATGTATGTCTAATTTTATATTTCTCCGAATAAGATATAAATATACCATTTGAGAGATGGCTGAGTGGTCTAAGGCGTCTGCTTGGAAAGCAGATAAAGATATTCTTTCCGCAGGTTCGAATCCTGTTCTCTCCTTTTTGCGGGTGTAGCTCAATCGGTTAGAGCATGTGTTTGTGGTGCTCAAGGTTGTGGGTTCGAGTCCCATCACTCGCCTGGTTCTTACGGAGTAGATTAATGGTAAATCATCAGACTCATGATCTGAAGTTAAAGGTTCGATTCCTTTCTCCGCTTTTTCTATATAGTATACATACATTGTTTAATTCTATCTTTCTCCTTTTTGTTATGGTTGCTAAATATAAACGTTATAAAAAACAAATAGAAGTGATGGAGCGATTTAAAGAGGTTTCTATGGCAATTCGTTTCGTTGCTGGTGGAGAACTTGGTCGCTTACGTCCAGAAATTAAAGCTCGCTTTGTAGGACTTACAAGTGTTGTTCCTATTCTTCAAAATGATGAATTATCTGACGATATCTCCAGTTCTATGGTTGTTTGTATTACCGAAGACAGAGGTACTTGCGGTATGCATAATTTTAATGTTCTTCGTTGTACAAACGAAGTAATTGATGATTTGATTGAGGATCAGATTGATTTTTCTATTTATTCTATTGGTCGAAAAGGAAGACAATATTTTAAATCTATGTACAAAAGAAACTATAAAGGTTATACAACCCAAATTACTGATGTTCGTTACACTATTGATGTGGCATATTTACTCTTTGATCGTATCGCTCAACTAGTCGATCACAAAGTAGATCAGTTTTTTTTTATTTTTAATCGTTATTACTCTGTGAAGTACCAAACAGGGGTAGTTCACACTATTTGTAACTACAATGATTTTAAACAAAGTCTTGTTAACCAAGCAGTCAAATCTATTACCAAGAAACATGCCTTTAGTTTTTGGAGTGCTTTGCTTAGTCAATGTGATTACTCTGGTTTTATGGAGTCTTTATACTATTTTTGTGTTAGTCTTTTTATGGTAGATGCTCTTGATGATAATAGATATAGTTTTTTGGCAGGCCGTTTTAATGCAATGGATGAAGCTATTCGTAACTCAAACGAAATGATCACTCATCTTACTTTACTGTATCATAAAGCACGCCAAGATTATATTACAAATGAATTATTAGAGATTACTACTTGTAAAGAGGTATTGGATGAAAATAAAAAAACAAATATTAAATTGTTGCGTATTGTCTATGAGAATATGAGTTATATTAATGAATAAATTATTTTTTTTGTTTATTTTGAATAAAACCTTTACGGTTAATCCTGTGATATTCGATCAAGACATGAGCGAAGGCTCTTTTTTAAAACAGAAGATTCAAATGGATTTTTCTATCTTTTTTTTTTCTAAGTTATACCAACTTAATTATTTTACTTTTTCACATTTAATTTCCAAGAAAATTGTTTTAAATTGTTTAAATACACTAACTAATTCTTTTGTGAGTTTGCATGATGGCTCTAGTTTACTTTTTAATCGTTCTATAGGCCTTGTAGATCAATCTTCCTTAGGAGAAAAATATGGTTTTTGGTTACTAGGTAAAAAAGTTCAACAGTTTTTTTTGTTTCTAAAATGGAAGAAACAAAATAATTTGAAATATCTAACTGTACATTGTAATGGTTCCAAACGTTATCTCCGTGCTTGTCTTGGACATGTCACACAGCTTATGATACGATGGCTATACAAGTATAATGGTATTTTAAGACGCTTTCGAGGTTGGGTTTTGAAATTTGCACGTATTGGTGCCCGTATGAACCGAATTCCGTTACTCACCAATAGACAACGTTTACATACAAGATGGTTAACAAATCGTATTTTACGAGCTCGTATTCGAGTTATTATCTTCTATAATTTACACTTGAACTTAAGTTTTCCTCACAACGGTTGTAAAAGACGCAGTCGTCGTGGTAAATATAGTTATGGTTATTTTTCTAAGCGACGTCGTAGTATCCTTTAATTGATTTCTATTTTTGTGGTTTTTCGTATAAATGTGTGTGTTGTCTTTAGAGTGGCCTTGAATGGTCTGGTACATTACACAGAACTTAAAAATCGGTACTCGAAAAGATAAGAATATAGTTTACTTGGGTGTATTGAATTTTCTGCAAGTTTGAGTGGGTTTTATAACGTAGGTTCTATGGATCAACAATGTCGTACGTTTTCAGTTCATAATCCCATTGAAAAACAATAAAAGTGTGCATTTGTTTCACGCGAAGCAAGTACACACTATAGTAGTATTCTTTAATTGATTTCGGTTTAATTCGTATATTATTTTCTTTCACAGTAGTCCTTTTTTTTATTGTCATGTATATAAATAAATATAAATCTGTTTCTACACATAAAAAAGTCGCTATGTTACCTACAGATAGTCTTTGGAGTTTATTGAAAGAGTATTTGGTTGAATATCGCGCGAGTTCTAATTTGAATTCTTTTTGGAATTTTGGTTTCTTGGCTGGTATTTTTTTAGTGATCCAACTCGTCACAGGCCTACATTTAAGTTTTTGGTATACTCCTCATATTGATTATGCATATGATAGTGTAATTAATATTATGCGTAATGTCAAATATGGATGGTTTATTCGTTATCTTCATAGTAATGGAGCTTCTTTTTTTTTTATCGTAATTTATACCCATATTTTAAGAGGTCTCTACTATGGGTCTTATCGTAAACCACGTGTTATGGTTTGGTATTCTGGTGTTGTCATCTATGTTCTTATGATGGGTTCTGCTTTTTTAGGGTATGTTTTACCATGGGGACAAATGTCTTATTGGGGTGCTACTGTTATCACTAAGTTTGTAACTGTTATTCCTTATGCAGGTAAATTTTTAGTTGCTTGGATTTGGGGTGGCGATACAATCAACAATGCTACTTTGAACCGTTTTTTTTGCTTACATTATATTCTGCCTTTTAGTATTGCTGCGATTGTTGTTTATCACATTAATGTTTTACATAAGGTGGGTAGTAGTAATCCTTTAGGTTTTAGTACAGGTACCAAAAATACTATTCCATTTTACCCTTACTTTATTTTAAAAGACTTTGTTGCTTTGATATTGATCGCAATCCCATATATGTTTTTTGTCTTTTTTTATCCAGAGTATTTAGGTCATCCCGATAATTATGTACAAGCAAATCCAATGGTTACTCCGGCCCATATCGTTCCTGAGTGGTATTTTTTACCTTTCTATGGTATTTTACGTTCCTTTTCCGATAAATTATGGGGTGTTGTGATGATGTTTGGTTCTATTGTATGTTTATTTCTTCTTCCTTTTGTTGATAGAAGCCGTATAAAAGGTAATACTTTTAGAAGTTTGTCTAGTAAAAGAGATTTCTTTTTTTTTACATTTAACTTTTTGTTTCTTGGTTATTTAGGTGCATGTTCTCCAGAAGAACCTTTTGTTGAGTTGGGTTTAATTTGTGCTCATATTCATCTATTCTATTTCTTTTTTGCATTGCCTTATCACAGTATTGATTCTTTGTTTGGTTTTATTTCTTTCCGAAAACTCTCTTCTTCTAGTTTTATTTCCTTATACAAAACTATGTTTTTAAAATGGGCTTCTAATAAAAGAACAGTCTAATGAAACAGATAAATGCTCATGTATATGTGAACTAATTTCTCCTAATCATATTCACGTTACATTAGGGGTATTGTATTATATATGTAAATTAGTATATTTTTTTTTTATTTTTATAATGTATAATTATTTTATAAGTTTTGTTTTTATGTTGTTTACTATCGCTCTCAGTACTTTACTAGAACGTAAGGTTTTAGGTTCTATTCAAAGACGTAAAGGACCAAATGTACATGGTTTTTTGGGTTTTTTACAACCTTTTGCAGATGGTTTAAAACTTTTTTTAAAAGAGACCATTGCTCCTGAAAAAAGTAATTATTGGGCTTTTTTATTGAGTCCAGCAGTTACTTTTTTTTTATCTTTAAAACTTTGGACTTGTGTCCCTATGGATTCTTTTCATTTTCCTTCTAGTATTACATATGGTTGTTTTTCTCTTTTAATTTATCTTTCTTTAGGTAGTTACGGTCTCATATTTGGTGGTTGGTCTTCTAACTCTAAGTATGCTTTTTTAGGTGGTATGCGTACAGCTGCTCAGGTAATTTCTTATGAGATTTGTTTGGGCTTCTGTTTGGTCATGGTTTGTTTAATGAGCAATAGTTTAGATATTCGCGACATAGTTGAGTTTCAGTCTAAGTTATGGTACATTTTTCCATTATTTCCGTTTTGGGTTCTTTTTTTTATTTCTATTTTAGCTGAGTCAAACAGAGCTCCTTTTGATCTTCCAGAAGCAGAAGCCGAGCTAGTTGCTGGTTATAACGTGGAGTACTCTGCTCTTGCATTCGCATTATATTTTCTTTCTGAATACTTGAATTTAGTACTTTTAAGTGCACTTTCTACTTTGTTTTTTTGGGGGGGCTGGAGTCCTTTTTTTCTATGTCATTTTTTACCCATTCCTGGTAGTATTTGGTTTTCTATTAAAACCATGTTTCACGTAATTCTTTTTATTTGGATTCGAGCCACATTACCTCGTTATCGCTATGATCAGTTGATGAAGCTAGGATGGCAGGTTTTGTTGCCATCTTGTTTATTTTTTATTTTGATAGGTGTAATAGTTATATTACACATCACAAAGTCCATCGGTTTAGTTTTTTAATGGTTAAAAATAACATCAATTTTCTTTACTTTTACCTGTTGCATAAAAATCTTTCTTTTTTTAATTACCATCTTATGTATGATCCTTTTATTTTTTCTGTTTTTCAATTTCTAATTAAGAAAGGAAATAAGAAAAAAATACATTTAATATTCTATGATATTTTGTATACTTTAAAAAAAACTACTCGCTTATGTCCTTTTTTTGTGATGAAAAAAGCACTGCTAAACGCCCAGAACTATGTGGAAATGGTTCCTATTTTTGAGCGAAAAAAACGTGGACGCAAAGTAAATGTTCTTTTTTATAAGCCTTTTATATATAACGAAAAGCAACGTATTAAAAAAAGCATTTCTTTTTTATATGAACATATGAAGTTGCTCCGATCTAGTTTCTCTCTCTCTGATAAGTTTTCCATATGTATATTAAATTTATTTTTTTTGCAGGGCCCTGTACAAGATAAATTGGATTTGTTACACTCTTGTGTCGGTAATGTGAATAGAAAAAAGCGTTTTTATATACGAAAAAACCACTTTCTTTTTTCTCGTTTAAAAAAAAATAAAAATAGACGTAGTCGTGGTATTAAAAAAGGTGTTCGTTTTAAACCAAAGTTTAAAAAACAGTATAGTATCCAGTCCATTTGTTACAGCTTTAAAAAACAGATGTAATAATTTTTATTACATCTGTCTTTATGTATATACATATATAGTGTTAGTTTATTGTTTTTTATATTTTTTGTATTTTCCATGAATCATATTTTTATTAATGGTATAGAATTAAAAGTAAACAATTGGAATTTAAATCTTCTTCAGTTCTGTGAGGAAGTGGATTTAGTAATTCCTCGATTTTGTTATCACGATGAACTTTCTGTAGCGGGTAACTGTCGTATGTGTTTAATTGAGGTCAAAAATTCTCCAAAACCTGTTATTTCTTGTGGTTGTATGTTAACTAAAGAGATGAAGGTATATACAAACAGCGCTGTTGTGAAAAAAGCACGGGAGTATGTTATGGAGTTTTTATTAATTAATCATCCTCTAGATTGTCCTATCTGTGATCAAGGTGGAGAGTGCGATTTACAGGATCAGTCTTTTGTTTACGGTAGTGATCGAGGCCGTTTTAAAGAACTCAAACGTACAGTAGAAGACATTGAGTTGGGTCCTTTTATTAAAACAATCATGACCCGTTGTATCCATTGTACACGTTGTATTCGTTTTTCTAAAGAAGTTTTAAATATTCATAGTTTGAGTATGCTAGGACGCGGCCGTGAAAGTGAAATTGGTACTTATACAAAACAGGCTTATTTTCATGAACTTTCTGGTAATGTGATTGATTTATGCCCGGTGGGCGCATTAACTTCCAAACCTTACGCTTTCAGTGCTCGTCCATGGGAGCTTTTTAGTATGGAGACTATTGATGTTCTGAGTTCTTTCTGCTCTGATATCAAAGTGGATGTCAAAGGTAATGAAATCATGCGCATTTTGCCTGTTACAGATTCAGTATTCCAAACAGATTGGATTACTGATAGCGTTCGATTTTGTTTTGATGCTTTGAAGACAGATCGCTTAGTGAATCCTTTATATTTAGATTTGGACGAAGATTATTTTTATTCCTGTAGTTGGTCTTTTATATGGTTTTTTTTCTTTAAAAAAAAACTAGATTTACAATTTGTATATGGTGATTCCTGTGATCTAGAAACAATTGCTTTACTGCATCAATCAAATGCTGTTGTGAATTCTTTTTCTTATAGTTCTGCTTTCAACCCTGATTTACTTCACGAAGATTTAAGTTGTTTGATTTATAATTTAGATTTGAAAACTCATTTTCCCGTACTTGATAGTTTATTTAAAAAAAAAAATTATTCTTCCAGTTTTTTTTATATAGGGAAACGTGTTAGTTTTAATTATGATGTCTTTCATGTTTCCATAAGTAACTTTTCTCTGCTTTCTGTATTAAAGGGAAAACATTTTCTTTGTGGTCGATTGACGAGTCGGAAAGTTATTTTCACAAATTCTTTTTATAGTTCCTTATCTACTCCTCGTTTTACCATTTACTCTCTTTCTTCTAGTACAACTTTTAATAATTTATCTTTTTTTGGTAACTTACATCGTTTAGACAAAAATCCTTATTGTCTCTCTAAAAAAACAAATTCTAGTGTTGTTTTTTTAAATAGTGATTCTTCTTTCTTTTCTCCGAAACATTTTTTTCATAGTATTTATATTGGACATCATATATGCAACTTAAGTATGGACAGTTATCTAATCTTACCTTGTCGTACTTTTCTAGAACAAGAATCTAATTATATCAGTTTTTCTTCTGTTTTAAAAAAAACAACTGTTGTTTTGGATAGTCTTGATTTATGTTATTCTATGTTTCAAATAATTTCTGTTTTTTTCCCATCTCTATCTGTTTTAAACAGTGCCGTACCTAATTATTTGTCTAATTCCTTTATTCCTTTGTGGGTTCGATCCAATCAACGTTTGTTTTTAAGCAATTTTTATTCTTCTTCTTCTCCCTCTAGTTTTTGTAGCCATTTAATTTCTAAAAAATCCGTTTCTTTACAAAAAGCTGAATTTGATAAGAAAAAATGTTCTTTTTCTTTTTATAATTTTGTCTAGAAAACTTATTTTTTAAATACCATTTCTTATTTTGTAATTTATTAATTAAATTACGTCAGAAGCGATTCAGCCTTTTTTTTTTTTTTTTTTTTTTTTTTTTTTTTTTTTATGCTTAATTTATTCCTTATTAATTTTTTATGTTTAGGTATCATTGTTTCTAGTTTACTTCTTCTTTTTGAAAGTAATCGGGTTTACTCTGTATTGTATCTTATTTTTATATATATGTGTAGCTCTATTTTATTTATGTTTATGGGTATTGGCTTGTTAGGAGCTTTTTATTTTCTTGTGTATATCGGCGCTGTTTCTGTTCTTTTTTTATTTTCCGTTATGATTTTAGATTTAAAAGATTCTTTATACGAGCGCGATTACACATACATGCTTCCTTTTTTTTTTCTTTTTTTGATTTTAACTTTGCAGTGCTTTATTTTTCTTTATGAAAACAACTTTAATATATATGGTAATTACGAAAACTATGAATATTATTTACATCCAAATGAATTGTTAAAACTACTAGGTTTAATTATTTTTTTAAAGTATAATGTTACTTTGTTGGTTTGTGCGTTGTTATTACTTGTTTCTATGGTGGGTTCCATTTATCTTACCAATGTTAGAAAAGGTCTTCTAACTAAAAAACAAAAATACCCTTTGGCAAGAGCGCCATTAATTTATCACATTCATATATATTAATGAAGTTAATTTCGTTGTTATACCATTTAGGTGCTCATATAGGACATCATGTTTCTTTTTTACATCCCACTCAAAAACAATTCTTGCTTGGTCTAAGTAATAAACATTCCCTTATTAACTTGCAGCATACTGTTTTTTTTTTAAAAAAAACATGCTCTTTTTTTTTTTTTTTTGGCGAGCATACCCTTCATTTTTTCTTTTATATTTCCAATTTATATACGTACAATTGGAATCTTAAATCTTATTTCATGCATGAAGTGGTGTTTCAACACCAGCATTCTTTTTTGTTTGAAAAATGGAAGAATGGTTGTTTCTCTAATTATAAGACTCAAGTCATTGATATTTTAGAGTCCATTTACGTTTCTTCTGGTAAGAAATCTTCATTCACCAAGAATTTAATTAGTCCTAAAAACTATAAGGTTGTTTTTATTCCTAAAGTACAAAAAAAAAAAAAAAAAATTTCTCACTTGGGTTGGATTGACTTTTTGATTCAGATTCTATTTTTTATTAAATCAAAACAAATTACTGGTTTAACTTGGTCCCAGGAATGGAATCGTGTTTGTCGATTTTGGCGCTTTTATCATTATTTTAAATGTTATTTCTATTTTTTTAATTGGCCTGATTGTTTTGTTTTAATTAACAATAAGAATAAAGATTCTATTGTATCGGAAATTAATCGAAAAAAAATACCGATTGTTGGTGTATGTGATACAAATAGTTCTTCTTTAGGTATTTCTTATTTTATTCCATCTAACGATGATTCTATTCTACTTCAATTGTTTTATTTTAAATTGTTTTTGAACAGTTATAAAAAAGGTAGTTATTCTACTTTTTTAGTCTAGACTTTTTTTATGTATCGTCTTTTCTCTGTATACGCCCTATATTGATAGGAATTATGATGAATAATCACATCGGAAAGTGGCGCAATTTGGCAGCGCGTTTGTTTTGGGTACAAAAGGTTGTAGGTTCAAGTCCTGCCTTTCCGACAAGCTGTGCTTGTAACTCAATGGTAGAGTGTCGGCTTGATAAGCCGAAGGTTAGTGGTTCGATTCCACTCAAGCATATATAGAAAGATTAGAAAAGAATGTATAGTTTGTTGTTTTTTATAAAATATAATGTTTTTTTATTTTTTTTTATCTAAAAAACAGTCTTTTTTTAAATGGGGAAATAAAAAAAATAGTTTTGTTTCTTTTAATTCTCCCATGTCTGTGGACTTTTCTTTTTATCTTAAACATTTTTTTTATTTTTCTCGGTTTTTAACTGCTTTGAATAAACTTTTTTTTTTTCGTAGCCTCCCACAGTCCAAGTTTTTTTCTTTTTTTTTACCTGTCTCGAAACTTTCTTTTTTTTATACTAGTTTAACTTTTTTTTCATATCCTTTTAATTCTTTTTTTTCGTTTTATTCCAATATGTTTTATTTCAAGGTTTTACATACTGAGCTTCTAAAATCTAATTTTTATCAGCTTTCGTTCTTACCTACTCAATCTGAGAAATATACAGTTTTACGCTCCCCTTTTGTGTTTAAAAAGGGAAGGGAGCAGTTCGAACGACAGACAAGTCGTATTTATTTCTCTTATTCTTCTTGTTTTAAGCATTCTATTTCTGTTTGTTTTCAAAAAAAACTATTAAACAGCTCTTTTTTGAAGCACAATTATATATCGAATTAATATTTTTTTTCTTTTTTTCTATTTTTATGTTTGTAAAAAAATATAAACCTTATACTCCGTCTATGCGGTTTAAATCAGTCGTAGACAAACGATACCTTTCTAATTACTCCTTTAAACTTTTATCTTTTTTTAATTATAGAAGTATTGGTAAATCAAAAGGTAGGATTATTTGTCGTTTTCGACATAAACAAATAAAAAAGTCCATGAATTTTATCGATTTTTTTCGAAACACTCACCTTAATATTCCTTTTCAGGTTTTATTAATGAAGTACGATAGTTACCGTACTTCTTTTGTTGCTTTATGTAGCTCTTTTAACGGTATTTATACTAATTTTTTAAGTAGTGAAAATTTGTTCATTGGTAGTTTTTTGTACAATTGGAACAAGTTTTTTGGTTTCCTTTCTGAAGGAGACAGTCTTTCTCTAATTGAAATGCCATTTGGTAGCGTTTTTTTCCACGTGGAAAAAAACTACTCTAAGGGAGCACAAATAGCGCGTTCTGCAGGCACTAGTTGCTATTTCATCAACAAATTTGATGATTTGAATAAAGCTTTGGTTGAATTACCTTCAGGTAAACGTGTTTACGTCAGTCTTTCTGTTCGTGCTACTGTTGGAATTTGTTCCAATTCCAAACATAAACATATCTGCTATGGTAATGCAGGTAAATCTTTTTTTTTAGGTAAAAAACCACATACTCGAGGTGTTGCAATGAATCCGGTGGATCATCCTCATGGTGGTGGTGAAGGTAAAAAATCTGGTCGTAGCTGTCCGTATTCTCCTTGGAGAAAGCATCGTTTATTTAAAAAAACACATGGTTAGATCTTTTTGGAAAGGTCCATATGTGGACCCTAGTTTATTAAATACTCTTAATCGTTTGAAGAAAACAAAAACTATTTATACTCAAAGTAGAAACAGTACTATTTTATACAGTTTCATAGATCGTTCTTTTTTTGTGTATAATGGTAAAACTTATTACAAAGTTGTAGTAAACAAAGATCATGTCGGTATGAAATTCGGACAGTTTAGTTATAGTAAAAAAAGATGTGTATATCGTTTAAAAAAAAAATCAAAGAAGAAATAAATGTCACGTGTTAGTAATCTTAAAACCATTAGACTTAATCATTTTAATTCTTGGCATTGCAGTTGGTATGAGCAGCGTTATACTTCTGTTCTAATTGCAAACGACATTAAAATTCAATGTTATATTTCAGGTGTTTTTAAACGCCTTAAAACAATCTCTAGTTCTTTATATATCAACAAATCTCACCGTTTTACTAGTTTCCACTTTGATTTGTATATTGAGCCTTTTTTCTTTAATTCTAAGTATAGAAGCTTGTTTTTAGAATTGAACAAGTATGTTAATTTCTGTTTTTACTTTTATCATTCTTACTTTTATTACTCTTTCTTAAAAAAAAAACAACCTTCTTTGAACGAGTCTATCCAGTTGAGCTCTAATTCCGCACTGGACAATAAGTTTAATTTTTCTACAAAAAAAACTCTTTTTTACATTTCAGACGTCAAAAAACATCATCTTTTTTCTGTTTCTTTTCATCAAAGCAAGAAAAAAATGTGGTCTTTTTATTCTTTTTTTTTTAAACAATTATTTTCTCTCTTTGAAGAAAAGACTTTGGATTCTATGAGTAAATATTTAATTTATGATTCCTTGAATTTTTTTAGATTAGATAAATACAGTTTAGTCCAGGATTGGACTGAACATTCTTTTTTCTTCTATAGTGTCAACAATGCAAATATAATCATGAATCAAAATCTATTTCATCTCCTTTTTTTTTTAAATATTAGGCCCTTTAAGTGTTTACCTGACACTTCTTTGTTTTTTCCTTATCTGTTTAATTCCTTTGGTATTTCTTCACATTACAACACATCTTTGTATACAGATGAGTCTTTCTTTTTCCCTACCCATTTTAGTAATGTCTCTGGTAAACAAAGTGTATCTACTTTGACAAACTACTGGCTTTCGTTGAGTTATTTTTTTTTTTCTTTCTTCTTTTCAATCTCTAGTTATTTATCTAGGTATGTATTTTTCTTTTCTTTTTTCTACAGTGAAATTTCTTTTATTAAGGTAGCAAAAGGTCCCTTTTTATCTTCTTTTTTTTTATCCAAACATTTTCATTCCAAATCTAAAAAGTTTTTAAAGCGTGTTAAATCTTCTGATCAGCTTAGGTTTATGTTTGTTTCTAAAACCTATCTAAAAAAATATTTTTTTTTTTTTTTTAGGCTTTTTATAACTGAAATGGAACGTACTATAGGTTTTTATTTGCACAAACAAAACAAATTGTTTTCAAATATCTTACTTAATGCCAATTTGTTTTCTAAAGGTTTTAATCATTTTCCTTCTATTAAGGATGCACGGTTTGTTGCAAATTATATTAGTATGGGTCTAAATGACCGCTTTAGTTTAAACCGTATTTTTTATAGCCTCCGAGATCTTCAGTTCAAAAACTACTATCACAAAAACTTTTTATACAAAAAGCATAGTTTTGATTTTATGTCTTTAGTTGCGGATAAGAAATATCCTGTTTTAGGTTTACGTATTGAATGTTCAGGTTCTTATAAGCCCGGTAGCCGTAAAAAGAAAAAATATTATGGTGAAGTTGTAAAAGATGTAGAGTTAGTACACAAAAGCCCTAATAATAGCTATTATGCTGATTTAGATTTCCATCAATCTTTTTCCCGATTGAAAAGTGGTACGATCGGTATTAAAGTTTGGGTTTTTTTTAAAACGGATTTATATAACAAAAACAAACACTATGTTAGTATAGTTACTTCAAGTTAAATGAAAAAAACAATTCTTTTTCGTAAAGCTAGTTTTAAACACACAATAAAAAAAAAAAAACTTTCTCATTTTAATAATTATCGTTTTGCTATTTCTACCGGTCGTCCTGGTTTTTTATCAAATAAACAACTTGAATGTTTGCGTGTTACAGTCAGTCGTTTGTGTAAATCTAATGTTTCTTACTGGAATACAAAAAATTATTTGAGTACTTTTGATTCATCTAGCATTTTGAGTAATTCTCTTTTTGAGTCCAATAATTTTCCTGCTTGGAAATCTCATTTTGTCTCATCGCAACGAAATAAGAAACGACTTTTAAACTTTTTCCATAAAAAAAAATCAAAAAAAAAAACGAAGAAGAAAAATCTTTCCTTGAAGAAACAGTCCAAACAAAAAGATATTTTTTTTAGAATAGTACGAAAGAAGATAGACTATTTATTATTTAATAAGTTGGATACTCGTTTTGTAAAACGATCAAATAAAAGTCGTATGGGTAAAGGTAAGTCTAAAGTAGATATGTTAATGAAAAAGATAAACAAAAATGATTTTTTGTTCTTATTTAAACATTTAGATGCTGTACGTATCCAACAGGTGATAAGCCAATTAAATCATAAAACGAATTTAAATCTTTTTTTTTCCCAAAGTAAACATGGTATATAAAGAATCTATTTTGCATGTTCCAGATAATTCTAATGTGATGTACGTAAAACTCATTAAAGTTTTAAAAAATAAAAATCAGCATGGAAAGATTGGTAATGATATCATTGTGAGCGTTCAGATTATTAAAAAAGAAGAAGAACGTAAAATTAATAAAGGTGATGTTTTGAGCGGCGTGATTATTCAAACGAAAAAAAGAATTAGTCGCAAACAATCAGGTTACTTTTTATGTTTTAATAAAAATTGTTGCGTAGTTTTTACAAAGAATAAAACTAAATTAACCGGTAGTCGTCTTTTTGTACCAGTACCTAAAGAGCTTCGTTACAAAAATCAAATGAAAATATTAACCATTGCTCCTTGTATTATTTAGATGCGTTGTTTCAATCAATCCAACAATTGTTTTTCTCTTAAAGAAAAACTGTGCTTTATTCTTACTACTTCCCATACACCTTGTGTTACTCATTTTCGCGTTGCTTTTCGTACCTCACATGAAAATGTTCTTTTGGTACTTTTAAATCTTTGTCTTTTTGAACGCTTAACAGGTACACATTATAGTTTTTTATTTCAAAAAAAAAACATACGCGCCTTTGCGCCTAGTGGTTCTATTATAGGCGCGTCTTATTTGTGTCCTTCTTCTTTTTTTATGTATAATTATTTTTACTATTGGATTTCGAAACATTTTATTTACTTTTCATTTTCCCGTAATGAAATACGTTATTTAAATCAGTTCAATAATTGTTCTTCTTTCTGCGTAAAAGAGTCTCCTTTTTTGAATATAAATTATTTAAAACTTCACCGGTCAAGCTGGGACACATTTAGTTACTTATATGATAGAGAAACCTATGGCTTAGATCTTTCTTTCTATTTTTCTCAGCGCAATTTCAATATAAATCGACTTATATTAAGTCAACACAATGTTTTTGTTTCTTAATGAGTAGTAAATTTCAACGCCTTTCTGATTTTAAAAGAACGTCATCTAAATCATCGGATCCTTTTATCTTTTTAAAAAAAGATCATTTTTTTCCTCCAAACATTAACATATACTATTATACCCATTGTAATAATGCTTCTTTTTCCACTCGTTATTTGTCTCGCTGTATTTATACGGGCCGTACAAAAGGCGTTTTTAGTAAATATAGAATGACTCGAATGGTATTTAAATCTTTTGCTTCTCATGGATTAATTCCTGGTGTTTTTAAGTCTAGTTGGTAATGAGTTTTTATTCTGTTAACGCTTCTATACGTTCTTGTTTAGTTCATCATAAGAGTCTATTTTTCTGTCGTTTTTCAAGCATCAATTTAAACTACATTAAGCACTTGTACAAGGAGGGTTACTTAGTTTCGTACAACATAAGTGATAATAAAATAAAGTGTTTTTTAAATATTTATCACGATAAACAAGTTTTACATCAGTTAGTAAATTACGATAAATCACATCGATATGTGCGTAGTTATAAAAAATTATACACGGATATGCAATTTACGAAGTCTCATACTAATTTCATTATTTGTACTAATACAGGTCTTTTAAACGCACGTCAGTGTTTTTTTCGTAAAAAAGGCGGTCGTGTAGTTAGTAAAGTAAATTAATATTTCGTTTGTTTTACATGTCTTTGTAAAGCATACAATTGATATTAAAAAACATGACACGTGCATTGTGAGATACATATTACTTGTTATTATATGGGTTTTCAAGGGATAGTTTAATGGCAAAATAGTGGAATCATAATCCATCTGATGTAGGTTCGAATCCTACTCCCAATATCTTCATATTACACTTGTAATTCAATGGTAGAATGTTCCGCTCATAACGGAAAAGTCGTAGGTTCGATTCCTGCCAGGTGTAGTATTGACATATTATTTGTGGGACGTGTAAATCTTTTAGTTTTTTTTTATGTTAGCTCGTAATTTATTTTTTTCTGTTGTTTTATTAGGTTTTCCTTATTTTCAATTTTTTGTAGATCAAATGATTCTTTTGTTAGTTGTAGTGTTTTTTGGTATCAAGTATTTCTACAATAAGTATATTGGTTTTTTTTATTCCTTTTTGTTGAAAAGAGAAGTTTTATGGAGAACAAATATGTATTTTCTTTCTTTGCTTTGCTGTTGGACTAGTATTTACTATATTTCTTTTTATGGTAAGCGTATTTTAGCTCTTTCTTATGTCGCTAAGTGGGCAAGTAAGGCAATGGCTCAACTGAAAAAAACATACCATTTTATACTAATTTCTAGGATGAAACAATTCAACAAGAATTTAATTGATACTGAAAAGTATTGGTTAGTTTTTTCGAAGCATAAAATCTATGATATGATTTCAAACAGTTATCTAAAGAACAACACATCTTATCTGTTGATCAACAGATAAGATGTGTTTTTTTATTACACTGTTTATGTGTTATAATCGCGGTATTATAACATACATTCTTATGTGAGTTGTTTCACAACTTATGACTAAGTCTTTTGAAATTCGAAAAACACATTAGCATACATGTATATAGCTTTGTGTTTATACTTTTCTTTTTTGGTGGACGTGATGAAGGTGTAATTACACTTTTTTTTTATTATTTATATGGTTACTGAATTTAAAATGATTGGTGCAGGATTAGCAACTATCGCCTTGTCTGGTGTAGGAAGCGGTATTGGTTTTATTTTTAATGGTTTATTGGATTCTGTTTCTAGAAATCCAAGCATGACTCCAACTTTATTTAATTATGCAATTTTAGGTTTTGCTTTGACTGAAGCAATTGCATTGTTTACTATTATGATTGTTTTTTTAATTTTATTTTAGTTAGATGTCTTACTTTTTTGTAGATAATTTACTATTTTTTCGTCGAAAAATGTATTCCTTGGATAAGTTGAATTTATATCAGTTTTTGTATCAGCGAACTGGTATTGGGTATTCAACTTCCAAACGAATATGTTTGTATAGCGGACATTCTTTGTTTTATAACGCCAAAAAGATTAAGGATTCTAGTCATAGTAAAAGTTTAAAACAGTTTTTTATTAATAATTCTAAAAGTTTAGATAAAAACATATTTAAATTTCAATTTTCTTCTATTGACAAGTTAATTAGAAACAAATCATATCTTGGTATGCGTCATAGATATCATTTACCTTGTAGAGGTCAACGTACTCGTACTAACCATAATACTCGTAAATTAAAGAAAAAAGTCCATTCTAAAAAAAAATAATTTTTTAGGTTGATGCTAGGGTTGCCGAGTGGTCAAAGGCGACAGACTGTAAATCTGTTACGTTTCGTTTCGTTGGTTCAAATCCAACTCCTAGTACCCATTTTATGGGGTTTCCACACATGTCTTTTATGGGAACGCTATTTAATGGGTAACGACTTTTTATACTTGTTATAACACTGTTATGTGCAAAGACACATAATCTTATTTATGTAGTGATTCAAATTGTTTAGTTTTGTTTAGTTTTTATGTTTTATGCTTAATTTTTTTTTAGAAGGTATTACAGATTTTTTTAGTTCTGTTTGTGTTTATTTGGAAAGAGGGAAAGAAATGATTTTTTATCATTGTGATGTAGAACGCAAACAAGATCTTTCTGGGTTCTGGATTGTTTTGTTTAAGTTTTATGATATGATTCAGAATTTTATATGTTCTCGTAGTAATGTTGTTTGTAGTAAATTTTATTATGACCACTTTAGTGACATTGTAGGTACTGGTAGTCATCGTAAAGAATATGTTCAAAAATGGCTTAAAGATTTGAAAGAAGAGGATACTGTTAATATGACTGATTTATGTCGTAAATATGGTTTTCCAAAGCCATTGAATCCGCATATGGAATGTGTAATTCTTATGTATCATGAGAATTGTACAGTGATGTTCCAAATATTAATTGGTATTATTGTTTATTTAATTGTTGCTTTGTTTTTGTTTACCAACCGTTCTTTGAAAGATGTACAAAAGACAAGTAAGCATGTTGAATATCTAATTGATTTCGGTTTCGTATGGTTGCCTACTGCTGTTATCTTTAATCTTGCAGGTATGGGTGTTGGATATATTTTGCATTTGGATTATGTGGCTGTTAACCTAAAGACTTCGTTGACTGTTGAGGTTATGGGTCACCAATGGTATTGGTGGTATACGTTAGATGCGGATACTATTGCAGACCAGTTTCAGTATTTAAATTCTTTTTTGTTTAATGAGTTTTTGAATAATCACTTGTTGATTGCAAAAAGACGAGATATCGAGATAGAGTTACGTCAGTTCTTGCCTTTAGAAGAAATTACTCGAGGTAATTTCTTAGCGGTTAATTTGCCTATGGTTTTGCCGGTAAAAGAGCATATTCGCTTTTATATTTCTGCCAAAGACGTTATTCATAGTTGGACTATTCCACAACTAGGTGTCAAAGTAGATGCTTTGCCTGGTCGTATTAACCAATTTTTTATTTATAGTTATTATACAGGTGTTTATTTCGGTATGTGTTCCGAACTATGTGGCGTTTATCATGCTTTCATGCCTATTTGTCTTGAGTTTCAAAAAGGTGCTCTTTTCTTTTCTTTTTGTATGTTTTATCGTACTGGTAATGAAGTGATTCCTTCAGATTTGAAAAAGCAGTTTGAGACTGCAATCACACTAGAATAACTTAGTTGTTTTATATGTGTGTCTGTGTTTATTTTTGTATTCTAACTTTAACTATGGGGCAATGTAGTCATTCCTTCTTGTAATATTCCACACATATATGTTGACATCATATTAACATACATATAATATTTACACTTTTTTATTTTGAGAGGGGATGCGCTAAACATCCTCCTCACCCATTTTTAAAAATAAAGATGAACAACTTATATTATCCTATTTCCAATCATTTTGTCTTACCTGAAATCTTACGAGGTATGCTTGTAACAGGCAAAAATTTTTTTTATAAAAAAGTTACTTTGATGTATCCTATTGAAAAAGGCTCTATTAGTACACGTTTTCGTGGGGAGCATGTCCTTCGTCGCTATAGCGATGGTAACGAACGTTGTATTTCATGTAAGTTGTGTGAAGTGGCTTGTCCTGCTCTTGCAATTACTATTGATTCCGCAATGAATGAGACTGGTAAGCGTTATAGTACTCGTTACGATATAGACATGACAAAATGTATTTTTTGTGGTGCCTGTCAAGAGTCTTGTCCTGTGGATGCTATTGTAGAAGGTCCTAATTTTGAATATAGTACTTTTACGCATGATGAATTACTTTACAACAAACAAAAACTATTAGAAAACGGAGATAAATGGGAAGATGCTGTACGTTATTGTATTTCTGTAGAAGAGTCTTATCGTTAAATGGTTTCTAGTCTTATTATTCTTAGTATTTCTTTAATTTTGTTGGGTTTAGGTAAATTAGTAGGTACCATCTTTTTGCAGAAATGGGAAGCGAACCACGATAAAGTTTCTGGTTATGAATGTGGTTTTGATGCTTTTTCTGATGCAAGAGATCCTTTTGATGTAAAATTCTATTTAATTGGTATTCTGTTTATTATCTTTGATGTTGAACTTGTTTTTTTTTTTCCTTATATAATGTGTTACAAAGAAGTTGGTTTTTATGGTTTATATTGTATGATCTATTTTCTTGTGATTCTAGTCATTGGCTTTTTATACGAGTGGAAAAAAGGTTGTATGAATTGGGACTAGATTTGTAATATGTGTCTCATTCTCTCTATTGGTGTATTAGTATACCAATCTTATTTTCTTTTTATTTAAATTATTATTTTTTTGTTTTTTTCGTTCTTATGTTTGATCCTTATTTATGTTTTGCGGAATCTTTCTTGAAACAATTTATTTTTTTACAGTACCTGCCCCTTTATCTGTTTTTTTGTGGCCTTTGTGGTCTTTTCATCGGTCGTAAAAATTTAGTTCTTGTTGTTATTTCACTTGAGCTTTTAATTTTAGCCGTTACTTTTCACTTTGTTTTTATCAGTTGGGGAGTTTTTGGTGATTTAAAAGGAATTGTATTTGCTATGTTTTCTTTATGTCTTGGTGCTGCTGAATCCGCACTTGGTCTTGCATTTGCTATCTCTTATTTAAGAAGTACTAAATCCTCTAAACATTAGATGAATATACTTTGTGAAAAACAAAGTATATTCTCTATTTTAAGTTTCCTCAACTATTTTCATTTAGATTAATATATTTCTCTTTATTTTTTGGTAATGTATTTACTGGTTTATAATATTTTCATTAATTTTTTCTTTTCTATGTTTTTTGGTAGGTATATAAATAAGCAATATTTATTGTACTTAACTGTTTTTAATTTTTTTCTCTCTATTTTAAGCAGTTTCTTTATTTTTTATAATTGTCTTCTTTTAGGAGAAGTAGTGACTATTAACAGTTTTTATTGGTTTGATGTACTTTTGTTCAATGTCGAATGGTCTTTTATTTTCAATCCTTTTTCTAGTATCATGTTTATTGTGGTTTTACTTGTTTCTTTCAATTCTCATTTGTATTCTTTTGAGTATATGGAAGAAGATCCTTTTATTCATGTGTTTATTTCCTATTTATCTCTTTTTACATTTTTTATGTTGCTCTTGGTTTCTTCTAATAGTTTAATTCAGCTTTTCATTGGCTGGGAAGGTGTTGGTTTATGTTCTTATCTTCTTATTAATTATTGGAGCACACGTATTTTAGCTAACAAAGCAGCTATGATGGCTGTTATTGCAAATCGTATAGGTGATATTTTTCTAATGACTGCTATTATTATGCTTTTTTTTATTTTTAAAACCACCAATACAGAAACTATTTACTTTTTAATGTTTTCTTTCAAATAGTATATTCAAAGCATACATGTATACGTCTGGGTATACATACTATTTTTATTTAATTAATATTTTTTTTTTTTTATTTTATAATGGAATTTCATTTTTATACATTATTTTTTATATCTTTATTTTTATTATTTGCTTGTGTTGGTAAGTCTGCTCAGATAGGGCTGCATGTATGGTTGCCCGAAGCAATGGAAGGACCTACTCCCGTTTCTTCTCTTATTCATGCTGCTACAATGGTTACAGCCGGTATATTTTTAATCATCAAAACCTCATTTCTTTTTTTTTCCGACGTTTATCCATATTTATTAATGGTTGGTGGTATTACTGCTTTTTTTGCTTCTTCTATTGGAGCTTTTCAAAATGATCTTAAGAAAATAATTGCTTATTCTACCTGTAGCCAATTAGGTTATATGTTACTTGCGTGCGGATTAGGAGCCTTTGAGAATAGTTTTTTTCATCTGTATACTCATGCTTTTTTTAAAGCGCTCTTGTTTCTGACTGCTGGTTATATAATTCACGCAGTCACTGATGACCAAGACATGAGGAAAATGGGTTCTCTTTTATATTTTTTACCTTTATGTTATGTTATGATTTTATATGGTTCTCTGCTTCTTATGGGTTTCCCTATGACCTCAGGTTTTTTTTCTAAAGAGTCTATTATTTTAATTTTTAATAATATCTTTTTTACAAGCACTACTAATTTTTCATTTTATTTTAATTTTTTTATCTTTTTTGAATGGTTTATTTATATGTCTTTGCTGTTTACAGTATGGTATAGTGTTAAACTTTTATTTTTGGTTTTTTATTACAAGAATAATCATTCTCGTTTTTATTTGGTGAGTAAAAATACATCCTTTCGTTCTCAGTTTTCTATATTTCAGTTTTTCTTTTTATCTCGTAATTTATTTATTAAGAAGAACATCACTAAATTGCATTACTCTACCTACACTATGTGGTTTGCTCTTTTTGAGCTTGGAGATTTAAGCGTATATCAGGGGTATTTAACTAAGCAAATGTTTGATGGTCTTCATTCTGATTTTTTCCAGGATTTTATTTCTCGTTCTTTTTTTGATCACTCCATTTGGAACGGTTACATTTCTTCTGACCATGGTGCTGAAAATGCTTTATTTCTATCTCTCTATTTTTTAGTTGTTTTTAGTTTTATTTACTTATTTTTTTTTAGTTTTTGTTATTATTCAAGTCTTCAATCTTTTTTTTATATTGTCAATAGACATCTGTCGGAACAATATTTGTTTTTTTCAAAAACATTAATGAATCCTATTTTAAAAAAAAATTTATATTTTTGTTATAATTTTTCTTTTTTAGTTATCGAGAAGGGTATTATAGAGTGGACTGGTCCTTATTTGGTCTCCAGTTTGTTAAGTCGCTTGTTTTTTTTTTTTTTTCAAAAAGCTCCACATTTCTCTAATCTTTTTGTGGGGTACTTCTTAACTTTTTTGTGTGTTTTTTTTATCTTACTCCTTTAAATTTGATCGGTTTGTTCTATTCTTTTATAG
>Ga0306871_1000135_pt1 | contig 29929 bp, 25 predicted proteins | sample AntRauMeHopE1497_FD_190447 | JGI IMG/M metagenome (GOLD analysis project Ga0306871, IMG submission 190447) | Saline lake microbial communities from Rauer Islands, Antarctica - Metagenome Hop E1 #497 (v2) (version 2) | ecosystem: Environmental > Aquatic > Non-marine Saline and Alkaline > Saline ... | reverse complement strand
ATCCCATTTAAAAAAGGACATGAACATCTCCCAGCAAGCGGAGAATTTCAGGAAAATGTTACTGACCCTAAATGACGACGTGCGGGTCATTATCATTAAAATTGCGGACAGGTACCACAACATGCTCACCATGGACGCCATGCCAGAGCACAAGCAGGTTAAAATTTCTTCGGAAACACTTTACATATATGCACCCCTCGCCCACAGAATTGGGCTGTACAACATTAAAAGTGAGTTAGAAGACCTTAGTCTAAAATATACCGAACCAGAGGTCTATAACGACATTAAGAGTAAAATAGAGGATAGTAAGGAAGAGCAGCAGGAATACATAGATGCCTTTGCCGAGATTATAGATAATTCCTTAAAAAAGGAAGGACTTAACTATACCATAAAGGGAAGAATGAAATCCATTTTTTCCATGCGAAAAAAAATGACGACGCAAAACGTATCCTTCGATGAAATCTATGACAAGTTCGCCCTTCGTATTATCTATAAATCCGATAAGCAAAATGAGAAGTTCTTGGCTTGGAAAATCTACTCTATAGTTACGGATCACTTTACGCCCAACCCCGTGCGTCTGCGCGACTGGATTTCCTCTCCAAAATCTACCGGTTACGAAGCCTTGCACATTACCGTTATGGGTCCCAAGGGAAAATGGGTAGAAGTACAGATACGCAGCGAACGCATGCACGAGATAGCCGAGAAAGGGTATGCCGCGCACTTTAAATACAAGCACGGAGACCAAAAGGAGCAGGGTATCGAAGTCTGGCTCAACAAGCTGCAGGAAGCTTTGGAGAATGCGAATACCAATGCGGTAGATTTTGTGGAAGAGTTTAAATTGAACCTATACTCCAAGGAAATTTTTGTGTTTACGCCCAATGGGGAACTCAAGTCCTTGCCCAAGGGAGCAACTCCCTTGGATTTTGCCTTCAACATACACACCGAGGTGGGTATGCGCACCCGGGGCGCCAAAGTCAACGGGAAACTGGTTCCGTTGAACACGACCTTAAGTAGTGGCGACCAAGTGGAGATTATTACCTCGGAGCAGGCAAAACCGAATCAGAACTGGTTGGATTATGCAACTACGGCAAGGGCAAGGGCCAAAATAAAATCGATGCTCAGGGAGGAGAAAAAGACCATTGCAGAGGACGGAAAGGAAATTTTACGCCGAAAACTAAAATCCCAGAAAATTTCCGTTAACGAGGACTCCATCAACAAGCTCGTTAGTTTCTTTAAACTCAAGACCAGTCTGGATCTATTTTATAGGGTGGGCGTTGGTTCTATTGACAACCAGATGCTCAAGGAGTTTGCCTCTTCCTACAACAACGCCTTTATCAGTTTCTTTAAGAACCGCATGCGCAAAAATCCGGTGCCGGCAGATATCGGGAAGGACGAAATTACGACCAAGTATGACATGCTGGTCTTCGGTAAGGAAGATGAGAAATTGGACTATAAATTGTCCCAGTGTTGTAACCCCATACCTGGCGATGATGTGTTCGGTTTCGTTAGCGTATCCGAAGGTATAAAACTACATAAAAAGAATTGCCCCAATGCCATTTCCCTGCAATCCAACTACGCCTACCGTATTATCAGCGCCAAGTGGATGGATTCCAGTCAACAGGAATTTAAGGTAGATATTCAGTTGACGGGAATAGACAACCTAGGTTTGGTGAGCAAAATCACCGAAGTCATTTCCGGAAATATGCACGTAAATATGCGGAATCTCAATTTTAGTACGGATGGTGGCACCTTTACTGGAAACATAACCGTGGTGGTAAAAAATAACGCTATTCTTAAAAAAGTAATAGAAAACCTAAAGCAAATCAATGGAATAGACAAAGTGTCCAGACTTTAGAATGGGAAATGAATCACCTTTATGCCGGTATACGAGGTGTCACATTCCAAAAAAAAGAAAATCCTTCCCCAATTCTCGGAACTAAAGAATAGGAAAACATGATGCAAGCGTCGGGGGAATTAAACCCTAAGGAATTAAAATTTAACTGTACCTTTGTAAATTAACGAATTAGTTATGGCTTCGGATAAAAACCAAGAAATTGTAAAAAAAGTATTTACCGCTTTTTTAGAGGATAACGGGCATAGAAAAACGCCTGAGCGTTATGCAATTCTTCAGGAAATTTACGAAAGTGACGACCATTTTGATATAGAATCGCTCTACATTAACATGAAGAACAAGAATTATCGCGTAAGTCGCGCTACCCTTTACAATACCATTGAATTGCTTTTGGACTGCAAACTGGTCAGAAAACATCAATTTGGAAAAACACAGGCGCAATATGAAAAATCTTATTTTGATCGCCAGCACGACCATGTTATTCTTACGGATACGGGTGAGGTCATGGAATTTTGCGACCCACGTATCCAATCCATAAAAAAAACGATAGAAGAGGTATTCGATATTAAAATAAATACCCATTCGCTCTATTTTTACGGCACTAAAAATCAGCCTGAAAAACAAACGGGCACCACAGATGTAAAAAACAAATAACCAAGTAAAGTATAATGGCAGTAGATTTATTGTTGGGCCTGCAATGGGGTGACGAGGGAAAAGGAAAAATAGTTGATGTACTAACGCAAAATTATGATATCATAGCCCGTTTTCAAGGCGGTCCCAATGCCGGGCATACCTTGGAGTTCGACGGTATAAAACATGTTTTGCACACGATACCCTCAGGAATTTTTCACGAGAACGCAATCAATATTGTAGGTAACGGGGTGGTTATAGACCCGGTTATCTTTAAAAAAGAAATAGACGCCTTAAAGAAATTTGAGCTGGACATCAAATCCACCTTATTAATTTCAAGAAAAGCCCATTTGATATTACCAACGCACCGCTTGTTGGATGCTGCTTCCGAAGCTTCAAAGGGAAAAGCCAAAATAGGCTCTACCCTAAAAGGTATTGGCCCAACTTACATGGACAAGACCGGTAGAAACGGTATGCGAATAGGAGATTTGGAGCTTGCCGACTGGAAAGACAAATACAGGGCCTTGGCCAACAAGCACGAAGCATTGATCGGTTTCTATGATGTAGATGTGCAGTATGACCTAGCAGAACTAGAGGCAGATTTCTTTAAAGCCGTGGAAGAGCTCAAGGCACTTACCTTCATAGATAGCGAAGAATACCTGTACCAAGCACAAAAATCCGGAAAAAAAATATTGGCAGAGGGCGCACAAGGCTCGTTATTGGATATTGATTTTGGCACCTACCCCTTTGTAACCTCCTCCAACACTACCGCGGCAGGCGCATGTACAGGATTAGGTGTTGCGCCTAACCAGATAGGGGAGGTTAAAGGAATTTTCAAAGCGTATACGACAAGGGTGGGCAGTGGCCCTTTTCCAACCGAACTTTTCGATGAAGATGGAAAAACCATGGGTCGCGTCGGTAATGAATTTGGAGCAACAACAGGAAGAGCAAGAAGATGTGGCTGGTTAGACCTGGTCGCCCTAAAATATGCCGTTCGTATTAACGGGGTTACCGAACTAATGATGATGAAGGGCGATGTCCTCAGCGGATTCAAAAAATTAAAAGTATGTACGGCCTACAACTACAAGGGGGATCGAATTGACCATTTTCCCTTTAACATTGAAGCGGAGAACGTAACCCCGATATATACGCAAATGGACGGTTGGGCAGAAGATTTGACAAAGATGTCCAAGGCCGATCAGTTGCCTGCCGCTTTGAACGCTTATATCACTTTTTTGGAGAAGGAGTTGGAAGTGCCTATCAAGATTGTATCGGTAGGACCGGATAGAACACAGACCATATACAGGTAGTTTTACCACATTGGTCATAGGTCAAATGGCGTTAAGCGAAAAAAAGCTTGACGCCATTTATATTTTAGTACCTTGACCTACTATATTTATGGCGAATGAGAACATTGGGCTTACTTTTTACCGCAGTATTTTTAGCAACTTCCTGCAAGACCGATAAAAAAACGGAAAATACCGAACAAGCTGAAATTACCATACCGGCAGAAAAAGAATGGACCGTGCTTTTTGATGGCAGCGGCACCGAAGGCTGGAGAGCCTATAACGGAGATGCCCTTCCTCCGGGATGGGTAGTCAAAAATGGGGAACTCACCTTTGATACGGAACTGGGCCTAGAACAGGATTACAAGGGAGGCAAGGACATCATTTACGGCGCCGAAGAATTTGACAACTTTGAATTTTATGTGGAATGGAAACTGCCAAAGGGCGGTAACAGTGGTATATTCTACCATATTAAGGAAGGCTATAACAGTATTGCGGAAATCTCTCCGGAATACCAACTCATAGACGACGAAAACTATGCCGCTATCCATGACCTTACCGAATACAACCTTGGCCTGGGATACACGGAGAAACCAGAGGAACTAAAACCTTTACAACAAACAGCTTCGGATTATGCTATGCATCCGGCGCACCCGAGCCAAAAAGTGCTTCATCCGGTAGGCGAATGGAATTCCTCCAAACTTGTCTTCACGCCAGAAAAAGTGGAGCATTGGCTCAATGGAAAAATGGTCGTATCTTTCGTACCATGGTCAGCCGAGTGGCATGAAAAAAAGAATTCCGAAAAATGGAAAAATAGTCCCGATTACGGTAAATACAAAACAGGCTATATTGGTTTTCAGGACCATTCCAGCCCAATCTGGTTCCGGAATATAAAAATCAAAAAATTATAAGCCCGATTTTATGAAAAAAAGAGAATTTTTAAAGAAATCCGCTATACTGGCGTCTACGACCGTATTGATGCCTTCTATTTTAATGGCGTTCAATGAAGAAAAAAAAGCAAATAGAGCCGCACCGTTATCGCGTTTGAGAACGGCACATGTGGGTGTGGGAAATATGGGAGCGGAAGACCTCAGGGACATTTCCTCACATAGTAAAGTGGATGTCGTAGCACTTTGTGATGTGGATTCCAATAATCTCGCAGCAGCCAAAAAACTACATCCAAACGCTAAAACATACAGCGATTATAGAACGATGCTCAAAGAAATGGGCGATGAAATAGATGCCGTAATCGTATCCACTCCGGATCATACCCATGCTCCTGTATCCATGATGGCGATGGAAATGAACAAATCCGTTTACTGTCAAAAGCCGCTAACCCATTATGTATCGGAAGCAAGGGACATGAAAAAATTGGCCGAAGAAAAAGGTTTGGTGACCCAAATGGGGATTCAAGTACATTCCTTTTACGACTATAAATTGGCCACATTGTTGATTCAATCCGGCATCATAGGAAAAGTGCATACGGTAAGGGCATGGTCTCCCAAAAACTGGGGATATGACGGCCCTGTACCCACAGGTGTAGATACCGTACCAGAAACGTTGGATTGGAATTTATGGCTGGGCACCTCGGCAGAAAGATCTTATAAAGAGGATGTTTATCATCCGGCAAACTGGAGAAAACTGGTAGACTACGGCTGTGGCACCCTAGGCGATATGGGTGTCCACATTTTTGACACACCTTACAATGCCTTGGCCTTGGACGTACCGCGAACCATAAAGAACGAATGTAGGCCACCTAACGACTTCGGATTCCCGGAGAACAATATTGTTACCTACGAATTTCCGAGAACACCCTACACCGCAAAAAGATTAAAATGGGTGTGGTATGACGGGCCCGGAGCCCCAGATATGCACGAAGACCTAAAACTGCCGGATACAACGGAAATGGCAGGGACATCGGGTGCCGATACTAAAACTGCCGAAGCCTCGGTAAAAGATAAAATGTCCTTGGAGACCAAAGTAAGCGGACCGGGAAAACTTCCGGAACAAGGCGCCATGTTCGTTGGTAGTAAGGGTCGCTTGTTGTTGCCACACTTCATGCAATTACCAACGAAAATAGTAGATGGGGAATACGTTGATATTTCCAAAGAAATCGCAGCGGTGGAAAAAGCCAACGATATGGGTAAACCCATACGAAATTACGGTTCGGAAGGCCCTAAGCACTACCACCAGTTTGTAGATGCCTGCTTGGGTACGGATAAATGCACCGCGCCATTTTCCTATGCATCAAAACTCACGGAAACCATTCTTTTGGGTGTCATCGCCAGCCGCTTTCCCAACCAGACCTTAAACTGGGACAGCAAGAATGCAAAATTTGCCGAAGTGGAAGCCAACCAATTTCTAGAGGGCGACTACAGGGACTTTTAAAACATATTCCCCTATGTCCAGCGTAGTTCCTACTCGTACATTTTAGTTTTATGCCACCTGATGGTCTGTGATGAAATAACCTGCCTATTTCAAAACAGACCCTTAGGGCGGCTTTTTTTTTAGCAAGGAATACCCTTGGTTTCAGAATGAATACGGCCCCAATAATTCGGGTGTTGGAAAACGCTCCAAACCCAATTTGGAACCTGTACAGATCCAATAAGGGATTGCTAAAAGAATCCCAATCTTGTACAGGCCAGCTTTAAAAATCCTACTTTTGAAAAAAAATTACGGTGGTTAGGACAGTTTTAGGAATCATATCCCTACTTTTTACGATAACGCTCGTCGCGCAGGACAAGCCAGAGCCACCCAAACAAATAAACATTGTTTACGGTGCCAACTTTACCAAGAACGAAAACGAATATCCAGGAGCTTCCATCTTTAGTAAAGATGAACGTCAAGTGCAATTTGAACATCAAGGAGCAGACCTGTGGTGCGATGTCGCCATTTATTTTCAAAAGGAAAATAGATTGGAAGCTATTGGAAATGTACTTTTAAAACAGGGCGACTCCGTACAAATGACGAGTCGTAACATAGACTACAAAGGCGATATCAAATTGGCGAAGGCTTGGGGAGATGTAGTCTTGACCAATTCCGACATGACCTTAAAGACCGATACCCTCCGTTTTGACCGTGAAAAACAGGAAGCCTATTATCAAGATCACGGCACCGTCATAGATTCCTCAAATATCCTTACCAGTAAAATTGGAAGGTATTTTATGGCGCAAAAAAAATATCAGTTTTTGGATAGTGTCCATATAGACAATCCGGAATACATATTGGATTCCGAACAACTGGATTATTACACCACCTCTAAAAATGCCTATATGTACGGGCCTTCTACCATTGTTGGCGCTACCTACAAGATATATTGTGAGCGCGGGTTTTACGACACTATGGTTGAAAGTGGCTATGGTATTAAAAATACGCGAATCGACTACAGTGACCGTATCATGGAAGGCGATAGCGTTTATTTTAACAAAGCCCTCGAGTTTGCCTCCGCAACCAACAACATCACGGTAACGGATACCATAAACAAAGGAATTGTCCGGGCCCACTATGCCGAGGTACACAAGGCACAGGATTCGGTCTTTGCTACAAAAAGGGCCGTATCCATCTTGGTACAGGAACTGGACTCGCTATACGTTCACGGCGATACGCTGATGATTACCGGAAAACCGGACGAGCGCATCACAAGGGCCTTTAGAAACGCCAAATTCTACAAAACCGGCCTTAGCGGTAAATGTGATTCCATTCATTCCGAAGAAAGAACGGGCATTACCCAATTGATCACAAACCCCGTACTTTGGAACGGTGATAACCAAATGACCGGCGATAGCATTCATTTGCTATCCAACAAAAAAACCGAAAAGCTGGACTCCCTAAAAGTGTTGGACAATGCCTTTATTATTTCCTTGGACAGTGTAAGCATGGAAGGTTACAACCAAGCAAAAGGCAAGGACCTCTTTGGGAAATTTATAGACAACGAGCTGAAAATTATAGACTTGATCAAAAACACCGAGGTCATTTATTACATGTACAATGACGACGACGAACTTATTGGCATAGACAAGACCATTTGTAGTAAAATTAGGATTACCATGGCCGATAACGATGTGGAAGACCTGACGTTCTTCACCAATCCCGATGGCGACATCTTTCCCGAAAAAGACCTTCCCAAAAATAGCAGGATATTAAAAGGCTTTATTTGGCGGGGCGATGAACGTATTTTGACCAAGGACGATATTTTTGATGAAGATGATAATAACATTGAGCTGGTGGTGATCAGGGGAATAGACAACCCCATTGATATTGATGCGAAGCAAGAGCAACGAAACAACAACGAAACCGACCCCGTCAATACTGGCAATGACAAGGCCACGGATGCCAAGCAACTCCAAAAGCCAAAAAAGGCAAAGTAGCTATTCCTATGATTTCCGATTTTTTAAAATATCAGGCGCAAACTACACCGTATCCCTTGGGTATGCAGGTCTCCCATGCCAAAGGAAGTTATATTTATGACACCGAAGGAAATGCACATCTCGACTTTGTGGCCGGTGTATCCGCCTGCGGTCTGGGGCATTGCCATCCCAATATCGTGGCTGCGGTACAGGAACAGGCCGCTAAGTACATGCACGTAATGGTGTATGGGGAATATGCACAGGGCCCAGCGGTGGACTACGCTAAACTTTTAGCGAACAACCTCCCAGCACACTTAGATTCCACATACCTCGTTAACTCGGGAACGGAAGCCATAGAAGGCGCCATAAAGATGGCGAGAAGATATACGGGCAGAACTGAAATTATCGCAGCCCACCATGCCTATCATGGCAATACTATGGGAAGCCTTAGCCTTATGGGCTACGAGGAGCGGAAAGGTTCTTTTAGGCCCTTGATTCCTGATGTTTACTTCATCCATTTTAATGTAGAAGCCGAATTGGAACGTATCACGGAAAAAACGGCCTGCGTTGTGCTAGAGACCATTCAAGGTGGTGCGGGCTTTATTGTTCCAAAGCATAAATATCTGGAAAAAGTCCGTCAACGATGTACCGAGGTCGGTGCCTTATTGGTGTTGGATGAAATACAACCCGGATTTGGACGTACCGGAAAACTTTTCGCTTTTGAGCATTTTAACTGTATCCCGGATATTTTGGTCATGGGCAAGGGCATGGCTTCCGGTTTACCTGTTGGGGCGTTTACATCCAGCACGGAACTAATGAAATCGCTTCAAGACAGTCCGAAATTAGGGCATATCACCACGTTTGGCGGTAATCCTGTGATAGCAGCCGCCTGCTTGGCAACCTTGAACGAGTTGTTACATACCACTTTGATTCAAGAAACCTTGGAGAAGGAACAATTGTTCAGGAAATTACTGGTGCATCCTGCCATTAAAGAAATTAGGGGCAAGGGGCTTATGCTGGCACTTATCATGGAAAATGACGAAAAGGCAAATGAACTGGTGCTTGCGGCAAAAAAGCAAAAGTTAATACTCTTTTGGCTTTTATTTGAACCAAAAGCAGTACGGATATCCCCTCCATTAACCATATCCAAGGAGGAAATAAAAGAAGGATGCAGCGTCATACGCTCCATTTTAAACTATCACTAACAATATCTTGTTAACTAATTTGTTAATAATATAGGCCTTCCGCTATCTTAAAGACAGTACCAAAGGCTTACTTTTATTTAAGAGTAAAACCAAAAAGTTTCTATGGCGTTAGAATCTAGCGAAAGACCAGACCGACCCATTACAAAGTTTGAATCGATGTTAAAGACAGACGATGTCTATTTTTTTGATGCCGAAGACTTTGAGGACATCATACACCATTATTTGAACAACGGTAAAATTTCCTTGGCAAAGAAGGGAATTAAGATAGGCCTACAGCAACACCCAGCGGCTATTGAACTAAAGTTGTTACAGGTAGAGGTTATGGTTTTTGAAAACAACCTTCCGGCCGCAGAAAAATTATTGGACCAACTGCAATCCTTGGATTCCAACAACGAGGAAATTTACATACAGCGCGCTAATATCTACTCCAAAAAGGACAATCACGAAGGTGCAGTGGTACTCTTGCAACAGGCCTTGGAACTGTCTGAGGACTGCGTGGACATCTATGCCCTTTTGGGTATGGAATACCTTTTTATGGACGATTTTAAGCTCGCCAAGGAAAACTTTATAAAATGTGTGGATTTTGATGAACAGGATTATTCATCACTTTACAACGTTATCTATTGCTTTGAATACCTGGAGGACTACGACGGCGCCATAACATACCTTAACGAATATCTAGAGCGCAATCCGTACTGCGAGGTGGCCTGGCATCAGTTAGGAAAACAGTACTATTGTAAACACATGTTCAAGGAAGCGCTAGCGGCATTCGACTTTGCCATTATTTCCGATGATTCCTTTATAGGTGCTTACTTTGAAAAAGGAAAGGTACTTGAAAAACTAGGAGAATATACCGAGGCTATTGAAAACTATAAGACTACCATAGCTATAGAAGACCCAACCTCCCATGCCTTTTTAAGAATAGGCAAGTGCTACGAAAAACTGAAGAACCATGAAATGGCCAAATACTATTTCTACCAAACGGTTCACGAAGACCCCCTATTGGACAAAGGCTGGTTGGCCATCACCAATTTTTATTACAGCAGAAAAAACTACGAAAGGGCACTTTATTACATAAACAAAGCCTTGAACATAGACGGCGGAAATCCACACTATTGGAAAAAATGCGCTAAAATATATGTTGCGTTAAAAAATTATGACCAGGCGGATTTTGCTTACAAGCAAACGGTAGACCTTGGCAATTATGAACTGGAAACATGGTTGCAGTGGGCGGAAGTTGCCCAAAAAAATCAAGACCTGGATGCTGCTGTACAAATTCTGAACCAAGGAAAGGAGTTTTATCCCAATAGTTCAAGGATTCTGTATATGAGCGTTGGTTTTTTACTTTTAGGCAATGACACTATTAATGCGAGAATCGCCTTATTGGATGCGCTCAAATTGGATAAAACCGCCAAAAAATTACATCTCTTCCAAAATCAATTTCCTGAATTTCGTGATTCTGAATGGCTAAAAGGAATTTTGAACGATTCGAAAAAAGCCTAATCCTTGTTGCAAATTTTATGGAAAATAGAAAAATGATTCATCATGTCTTTATAGGACTCAAGGGAATGGCTATGGGTATTGCCGAATTGGTTCCCGGTGTCTCAGGTGGTACTATCGCTTTTGTGACCGGTATTTACGAGGAATTTATTTCATCTATAAACAATATACGTCTGGACACGTTCAAAACCTTAAAGGACGATGGCTTTAAAGCTTTTTGGAAAAAACTCAATGGTACCTTTTTGATCGTTCTGTTTGGAGGAATGGTTATCAGCATCCTATCCTTCTCCAAACTTATTTCATGGCTTTTGGAATTTCATCCTATCCCTATATGGGCCTTCTTTTTTGGTCTTGTCTTGGCAAGTGTCATTTTTGTTGCAAAGGCCATTAGCAGATGGAATTTGGCCTCGATCTTGTTATTTACCTTGGGAGCGGTCATAGCATTCTACATTACCACACTGCCGCCTTCGGCAAATACGGATAGTTTGCCCTTTCTGTTCTTGTCCGGGGCCGTGGCCATTTGCGCCATGGTTTTACCGGGGATATCGGGTGCCTTCATATTAGTGCTCTTAGGCTCCTATAAAACTATTCTGGATGCCGTTGACGACAAAGACTTTAAGATTGTTATTACCGTGGCATCGGGCGTGGTATTCGGGATTCTAAGTTTTGCCAGAGTTTTAAAATGGATGTTTGCAAACTACAAGGATGTTACGCTCGCCCTGCTTACCGGATTCATTTTAGGCTCCTTAAATAAAATATGGCCTTGGAAAAATATAATAGAGGTCATTAAGGTTGGGGAAAAAGAAATAATCATCGACGAAAATATAGCACCCTTGGCTTTTGAAGGGGACAATCAATTAGTATTTGCCATTATTACCGCTATCATCGGTTTTTCCCTTATTTTTATCTTGGAAAAGACAGCTTCTAAAAAGTAAGCCAACCGTTTTATGAACAATCCCAGAACCCTTTTGGATAATATATTCCTTATCATAAAGGGACTATGCATGGGAGCGGCCAACAAGGTTCCGGGCGTATCGGGAGGAATTGTGGCATTTGTGGGCGGTTTTTACGAGGAATTTATTTATTCGCTTCAAAAAATAAACGGCAAGGCCTTTAAGCTACTGCTTAGTGGTAGGTGGCAAAGTTTTTATCGTTATATAAACGGTACTTTTTTAAGCCTGCTCCTTTTTGGGATGTTGGTAAGTTATTTCAGTGTCTCCAAAGTACTGGATTATTTTTTGGAGCACAAGGAACTATATGTATGGTCCGCTTTTTTTGGAATGGTGCTAGGTTCCATTTACTACATCGGGAAGGACTTTGACCATTGGACAAAAAAAACAATTCCCGCAGCCTTTTTGGGTCTGGCGGTTGGCATAGCTATCAGTTTTTTAAATCCGGCAAAGGAAAACGACAACCTTTTCTTTATTTTTCTGTGTGGCATAATCAGTGTCTCCGGAATGACCTTGCCCGGACTCTCCGGTTCTTTTATATTGATACTGTTAGGGAATTATGTCTTGTTACTGGTAGATTCGGTCAATGCGCTTTACGATACCTTTTCAGAAATGCTCTTGGGTGATTTTAGTTTTATCAACAATGCAGAGCGACTGGATATCCTAACCATACTTGCCGTTTTCACCTTGGGCTCCGCTACGGGATTAGTGAGCCTATCACATCTGTTAAGCTATGTACTTAAACATTATAGACATACGACTACCGCCGTAATCCTTGGATTTATCACCGGCTCCCTGGGCGTGGTCTGGCCGTGGAAAAGAACCGTTTATAAAATGGGAGCTGAAGGTAAGATGCTTTTGGACTCGAACGGAAAGCCCATCATTGTCAATTATGAACGGTTTCTTCCGGACATTCACATCTCGGAAACATGGTGGGCCTTTTTCTTTGTCGTGTTCGGAATAAGCATTTTACTACTTTTAGATTGGTATGGAAAAAACAGAAAAAAAACAGTATAGGTTTGGTTTGATAGGGAAAAACATTTCCTACTCCTTTTCACGGGGCTATTTCTCAAAGAAATTTTTGGAATTGGAGTTGCCAGATCACAGTTATGAAAACTTTGACCTGACAGCTATCTCCGATTTTCCCGAAGTGATAAGAACAAACAAAAATCTTAAAGGACTTAACGTTACCATTCCCTATAAAGAGGACATTATTCCTTACTTGGACGAACTAGAGGCCTCCGCAAAAACGATAGCTGCCGTAAATACAATAAAAATAAGTCCCTCTGGACTAAAAGGCTATAATACCGACGCCCACGGATTTCAAAAATCGCTTGAGCCCTACCTCAAGGAACACCACAAAAAAGCGCTTATTTTAGGCACGGGCGGTGCCTCAAAAGCCATTGCCTACGTGCTGGAACAACTGGGTATATCCTTTACATTTGTGTCACGTACCGGTAAAAACGAAGGCTATACCTATACGGCGCTTAACCCCGAAATAATCGAGGAGAATACCTTGATTATAAATTGCTCGCCGATAGGGACTTTTCCGAACATTACGGACAAGCCAGCTATTCCCTATACCCACATTTCCAAAAAACACCTACTGTTCGATTTGATATATAATCCCGAAAAAACAGCCTTTCTATCCCACGGGGAGAAACAAGGGGCGACTATTATCAACGGACTGCCCATGCTGCAACTACAAGCAGAAAAAGCTTGGGAAATCTGGAACGATTGAGTAGTAAAAAGAAGCACGAAACCTATGGACTAAAGTGCCGTTGTTTTGAAACATGAAACTCCTTTAGGCCTTCAGGTGGGCAGTAACCGTAAGCACTAGTGTAGCCGCAATTTAATTATAAAACATACTGTTTGGATAGTTTCTTGTCCGCATCCCCCGCTAGGCAGTCGTTACACACGAGCGCTAGCGGAGGGGCAGTAACCGTAAGCACTAGGTTATACTCCTGCCCAACCCTACTGCAGTCCGCCAATTATTAAAATGTTTTTATAAACAAAAAGCGCTAAGGGTCTGTGATAAAATAACCCTAAAGTGCATACCTACATGCCACAGGCAGGGTTTCAACTCCATTTAAGACAAGCAAATTGTTTGGGTAATATCGTTCTTTCCCACGCCCTTGCATCGACCTCTATAACAAAAAGAACATGTATATGCTTTGCTGTTGTTTAGGTTGTTACTATCTTGTGAAAACATAATTAAAAGATGATGTCCGAAGACAAAGAAAAGGAAGTACCTGAAATAGCGGTAACAGAAACCAACTCGGAAACTACCAAACCAGCCGAAACCAGTTTGGAGAAAACCACCGTGGATACAGAAAATGAAGTCGTTGAAAACGCTCCGGAAACATCCGCTAAGGCACTAGGGGAACAAGTAGCTTCAACCGAAGAGAGCGCAGTTCCCGAACAGGTAGATAGCTCCGGTGAAGCTCTTGAAGCGCACTCCGAAAGCAAAGCCAAAAATACAGAAGAAAAGGATACGGCCAACGAAAGTGAGACCGCCAAAAAAGAAGAAAAAGAGGATAAAAAAGCGGCTTCGGAACAAAACGATTCCATTGCCCTTGAAGAGATAGACAAAAGCAACGCAGAAGATGCCGAGGATGCCGACACCGAAAGCAAAGGCGGAAATACACAAGAAAAGGATACGGCCAACGAAAGTGAGGCTACCAAAAAAGAGGATAAAAAACAAGCTTCCGAACAAAATAATTCGGATGGGCTTGAGGAGATAGACGAAAGCAACGCCGAGGATGCCGAGGATACGGAGAACGAAAAAAGACATCAGATTCCGTTATTGGATTACCATGCCATGTCCATGGAAAACTTGGTGGGAGAACTACAACGTCTTATCAGAAACGAAAAAGTGCAGACCATTAAAAAACATGTGGATGGCATCCGCGACGAATTCAATTTAAAATTTCAGGAATTTATAGACGAGAAAAAAGAGGACTTTATAGCCAACGGAGGAAACGAGATAGACTTTAAGTACAACTCGGTCACCAAAAGGCAGTTCAACGAAGTGTATTCCGAATACCGTGAAAAAAGAAACCAACATTACAAAAGTCTTGAGAAAAGTCACAAGGAAAACTTGGCCGATAGGTTAGAACTCATAGAAAATCTGAAGGGACTTGTAACTATAGAAGAGGACATCAACACCACCTATAACAGCTTTAAGGGTATTCAGGAAAAATGGAAAACAGCCGGGCCGGTGCCAAGAACGGAGTACAATAACGTTTGGAAAACCTACCAGCACCACATAGAAATTTTTTATGATTTTCTGCACCTAAACCGCGAGTTGCGCGACCTGGATTTTAAGCGTAATCTGGAGGAAAAACAGAAAATTGCCGAAAGGGCAGAATCCTTGGCCATTGAACCCGACTTAAATAGGGCGTTTAGGGAACTACAAGTACTTCATAAAATTTGGAAAGAAGATATTGGGCCCGTAGGAAAAGACCATAGGGAGGAAATTTGGGAGCGCTTTAGCAAGGCCACCAAAACCATACATGAAAGGAGACAGGCGTACTTTAAAGACCTGGACAAGGTGTTTGAACAAAACCTGGAGCAGAAAAAACAGATCATTAGCGAAATTGTCCTATTATCCGAGAATATTTCCAGCAACCACGGAACGTTACAAAAACAGATCAAACAGTTGGAGGCGCTGCGGGACTCGTTCTTCCAAGCGGGCAAAGTACCGCAAAAAGATAACGAAAATACGTGGAGCGCCTTTAAAAACGCCGTTCGTGGCTTCAACAGAAACAAGAATTCTTTTTACAAAAACCTTAAAAAGGACCAGCAGGACAACTTGGATAAAAAGAGGGCCTTATTGGAAACTGCAGTGTCGCTTAAGGATACAGAGGATTTTGACACGGCCACGACCGAAATGAAACGCATCCAAAACGAATGGAAACAAATTGGCCACGTACCACGCAAATATTCGGACCAACTCTGGAAAGAATTTAAGGCGGCCTGTAATCATTATTTTGACCGTTTACATGCGGTAAAGAACAAGGCAAATGAAGGAGAGGTAGAAAACCTGAATGGAAAAGAAGCCATTTTAGACCGCTTGAAAGACTTTAAATTAAGCGGAAAACGGGATGAAGACCTAAGCGCTATCAAAACGTTTATTGAAGATTGGAAGCAATTTGGCCATGTACCGTTCAAACAAAAGAACATCAATCAGAAATTCAATAAAATCATCGATGCCTTATTCACTAAACTGGATGTGAGCCGCCAAGAATCCGAACTGCTGAAATATGGAAACAAAATCCAACAGCTTAAGGAAGACGATAACCAGGAAAGGGCCATACAGAACGAACGTACTTTTATCCGTAAAAAAATAGAGGAAAGTAAGGACGAGATTCGCCAATTGGAAAACAACCTACAGTTTTTCTCCAATGCGTCCGAAGACAATCCTATTGTAAAAGAGGTCATCAAAAAAGTGGATGACCACAAAGAGGCGCTAGCGTCTTGGAAGGCCAAGCTTAAAAAATTGAATATCCTGAGAAACAACTTAAGTAAGGAAGCCGAAGAAGAAACTGCTTCACCGGAAGGGGAATAGCACATTCCCATACCGACCAAAAACCCTGCCTACAGGCTGTATTGCAGGGTTTTTTTCTTGGTTCTACCACGGAAGTGTCTGCACTTGCTACGATGATGCTACAAATATTGATTTTTGAAAGGTAAGATTTTAAGTGTGCTCCGAAAACTTAAGTCAAAAAGGAAAAGAGTTAAAAAGTTAAAATTTCCGATTTGGCGATTTTTCAAATAGCGGTAAATCCATATTTTAAAAATAATAAAAATTGAATTTTTACCAGTAGCAAAGTAGTGCTACTTTTCGGAGTAGATTCGTAATTTCAATTTTAACAATATTATCAGCGCTAGATTAAACCAGAGCCTTATTATACTCCTGCCAAATGAAAAGCCGAGTTTTTGTCTCTTTCTTTTTCCCTTTTCCGGTGTTAACCCCAAACGGTCGGGGTAAACCGTAGCTACTGCTATGATTTATTCCCGACCGTTCGGGATGCCTTGGTAAAGAAAAAAAATAAATTTGTCAAAATTTTTGGGTTTTCATTAAGCATGAGTATAATATAAAAACTGCGCTTCGTTTATACCTTCTTTTTTCTCCGTATCGCGCTGGAACTACAAAATTCTCCAAGGCCGGCACATAAAAAAAGACCCTGAGAGGGTCTTTTTCAACTATAACATTTCATATTTTAAATAGACCTATTTAGCTACATTGACAGCTCTAGTCTCCCGTATGACCGTGACCTTTACCTGTCCCGGATAGGTCATATCGGTCTGTATTTTTTGGGATATCTCAAAGGACAACTGCGATGCCCTTTCGTCACTTACTTTTTCACTCTCAACGATAACACGCAGTTCCCTGCCCGCTTGTATGGCATAGGCTTTTTGCACCCCACCAAAAGCAAAGGCAATTTCTTCGAGATCTTTTAAACGTTGGATATAAGAATCCAGCACCTGCCTTCTGGCACCTGGCCTTGCGCCGCTAATGGCATCACATACCTGTACGATAGGGGAAATTAAGGTATTCATCTCGATCTCGTCATGGTGGGCCCCTATGGCATTGCACACCTCCGGCTTCTCTCCATATTTTTCTGCCCATTGCATCCCAAGGATAGCATGTGGCGTTTCTACCTCCGCCTCCGTATTGGGTACTTTACCTATATCGTGCAACAAGCCGGCCCGTTTGGCCATTTTAGCATTGAGACCGAGTTCGGATGCCATTACGCCACATAATTTGGCAACTTCCCTAGAGTGTTGCAACAAATTTTGTCCGTAAGAGGAACGGTATTTCATTCTACCTATGGCCTTGATCAATTCTGGATGTAGTCCGTGAATACCCAGATCGATAACGGTACGCTTTCCTATTTCTATAATTTCCAATTCAATTTGCTTCTCGGTTTTCTGCACGACTTCCTCTATGCGGGCGGGATGAATCCTTCCATCCGTGACCAATTTGTGCAAGGACAAACGCGCTACTTCCCTCCGAACGGAATCAAAACAAGAAAGAATAATGGCCTCGGGTGTATCATCAACAATAATTTCTACACCTGTGGCTGCTTCCAAAGCCCTTATGTTTCTTCCTTCCCTACCTATGATCCTCCCTTTAACATCATCGGACTCGATGTTGAAAACGGAAACACAATTCTCTACAGCCTCTTCGGTGCCTATACGCTGTATGGTATTAATGACAATCTTACGTGCTTCCTGTTGTGCCGTTAACTTGGCCTCCTCCACCGTGGTCTGGATATAGCCCATGGCATCGGACTTAGCAGTTTCCCGTAAACTTTCCATGAGTTGACTTTTGGCATCTTCTGCGGAAAGACCTGAAATAACCTCCAATTGTTGTACTTGGCTATTGTGGAGTTTATCCACTTCCGATTGTTTTTTCTCGTAAAACTCCTTTCTGTGGTCTACCTCCTTAAGCTCATCTTCCAATTGTACATTCAATTTCTTGCTTTTGGCCAATTCGCTGCTCACTTGGGATTCCTTGTCCCTTGTGCGCTTTTCCGACTCACCGATCTTCCTGTCCTTGCCTATGATCACCTTTTCATGTTCGGCCTTTAATTCCAGGAATTTTTCCTTGGCCTGTAGAATTTTATCCTTTTTAATGCTTTCCCCCTCAATTTTGGCTTCCTTTAAAAGTTGGGCCGCATCCTTTTTGGCATTTGCAATGGTCTTGGAGGCTTTCCCCTTTTCCATAAACTTCGCAATTCCGAAGCCGATCGCCAAACCTACGATGGCGGCTATTATAATCATTGTACTATCCATAGTTTTCGTATTTATAAAAAAACCCACATTGGAGAAGTTTTGTACAAACTCCGGAAAACAGGTTTAGGGCTAACAGACTGATCAAGGATCCTTATACAAGTAAGGCTTGCTTTTACAATCTAAACTCACCCTTTTTAAACAAATTAATGTTGAGTTCGTCAAAAAGTAGTACCAATGTGGGCAGTAACATACTATTTATTTTAAAGAGCGTTTTATTGTGAAGCTAGCTTTGAATGTACCAAATCGCTCAACGCCCGTAAACGTTCTTCGGCTTCTTTGGTGCCTTCTGTCTGTTCTATACCGCTTTGCTCTATTTTAGATGCAAACTGTAATGCGCACATGGCCAAAACATCCTGTTTGTCCCTTACGGCATAGTTTTGCTCAAATTTTTTGGCCAACTGTTCTATGTTTTTGGCCGCTTTTCGCAAACCTTCCTCTTGACTTGGGTCTATGGTCAATGGATACACCCTGTCCGCAATGGAAAGCTTTATTTTGAGCTTTTCTGACATATTATTTGAACATTATTCCGAAAGCTGGGCTATGCAATGGTCCAAATCCCGTATTAATGTATTTATTTTAAGCTTTGCCTCTGTTTTATTCGTAGTACTGCCAAGCATTGAATTTGCGAGTTTGAGCGAGTTGTATTTTTCCTCCCAGTCCGAAACCGATTTGTCGGCTTTTTGCTGCACGGACTTTAGCGAACCCAATTCGTTTTCCAAATCTGAATTAGCCCTGCGCAACACTTCCAATTTATGCAGTAACTTGCTGATTCTATTTTCTAAGGAGTCAACGATTTGTATCAATTCGCCCATACAAAAAATTCGATGCTAATACCACAAAGTTAAGATTCATCCCAAGACTTAGCAATAGTTTTACAAATAATCTTTCAGTTATTTTACAAAGCCCATAAAACCGTAAGAGGACAGGCCTCCAATACATTTGGAACAAACCTTCCAAGAATTGCAATGGTTTAATTAATTTCGCAACAACTTTTGATACTTATGAAGAAATTTATTCTGGGACTCCTGCTCCTTTTTACTTTGTACACAACCGCACAGGAAACCTATCCTACAGACGCCTTTAGACCTCCTTTGGACATCCCCATTATCCTATCGGGAACTTTTGGGGAGTTGCGCTCCAATCATTTTCATGCCGGAATAGATATTAAAACGCAACAACGGGAAGGCCTTCCTATTTACGGTATCGGGGATGGCACCATAACACGCATAAAGGTATCTATCTGGGGTTACGGTAAAGTCCTGTATGTGGTGCATCCCAACGGCTATACCTCCGTATACGGACATTTACAAAAATTTTCGCCCAAGATAGAGGAGTACATCAAAAAGATACAATATGATAAAAAATCGTTCGAAGTGGAAGTCTTTCCGGACTACGGAGAATTAAAAATAGAGAAAGGGGAAGTCATAGCCTACAGTGGCAATACCGGTGGTTCCTCCGGGCCGCACCTTCATTTTGAGATCCGAAACAGTGTATCGGAAAGACCCACCAACCCCCTACTTTATGGCATAGACGTAGCCGATGCCACAAATCCTACCCTGGAAAAGATTTTTATGTATCCCCTTTCAAAAAATGCCCAGGTAAATAAAAGTGAAGAACGGATTCAGGTAAATTTTTCGAGGCAAAGCGACGGTACCCTGCTGGCCGACAAAGTAAACGCAATAGGCAAAATAGGTGTCGGTTTTATAGGTTTTGACCGTCAAGATATGGCGGCCAACAGAAATGGTGCCTATTCGGTTTCGCTTTCCGTGAACGGAAAAACATACTCCTCCTATGATTTTGATTCGTTTTCCTTTGGGGAGACCCGCTACATTAACACCTTGGTAGATTATGACTATCTGGGACGCTACAGACAACGTATTCAAAAAAGTTTTAGATCGCCGGGCAACAACCTCAGCATCTATGATGAGCTGTACAACAACGGCGAAATAGAAATACGGGAAGGCCTAAGCTATACCCTAGAATTAGCAATTAAGGATGTAAAGGGAAATGCCATTTCCTTGACGATTCCGGTAGAAGGCAGGGAAGAAGCCGTAAAGATTGGCAAAAGCAATGAGAAGACGGACAACTTCGTCATCGCCAAAAAACCCAACAACTATGACCTGGACGGTGCAAAAGTGTACTTTCCAACCAATACTTTTTATGAGGACTTTTATATCGACCTGAAAAAAGGAAAAGATACCGTTACCATCCATCGTAATACGGTCCCCGCCCATCGTAATTTTACCATCACATTTGATGCGACCAACTACAGCGATGAAGAACAAAAAAAGCTGTTTATAGCCCGGTTGGATGACAAACTGCGGCCCAGTTACGTAAGCACCTACAAACGGGCAGGCACCTTTACGGCAAGAACGCGGTATTTGGGCACCTACACCTTGGCCAAAGATACGATCGCCCCCAGCATACGCACCAAAAATTTTAAGGAAAAACAATGGCTCAACAATTACAAGTATCTAAGCCTATCCGTCTCCGATGACCTCAGCGGCGTAAATACCTACTCGGCTACCTTGAACGGCCAATGGATACTAATGGAATACGAGCCCAAAACAAATACGCTTACCTATAATTTTGATGATAAGATTTTGAATCAAAAGCAATGTGAGCTCAAAGTTACCGTTACGGATAATGTAGGCAATGAAAACACCATAACAACCACGTTTTTCAGAAAATAAACTATTTGAGATTTTGCAAAGCTATTTTCACATTTTTTATACTGTGCCAGTTTCATAGCTTAGCGCAAACGGCGACTATTACGGGTGTTGTACTGGACGAAACAAACAGCCCGCTATCGGACGTCAATATCTCCTCCGGGGAATTTGGTACCGCAACCGACCAAAACGGATTTTATGTGCTCACTATTACGGCCGATACGGACACCCGAATCAGGTTTTCCCATGTGGGACACAAAGACCTTATTCTGGAGGGGCTATTGCTCTCCACGAACGAAACCTTTGAATTTAGCCCCGTACTAAAAATAGATATCCAGCAGGTTGCAGGGGTCACCGTATCCGCTAGAGGAAGAAAAGAGCTTACCGGAATCACATCCATATCAACGCACCAACTGCAAAAAATACCTGGTGCCAATGCCGGTGTGGAAAATATCCTAAAACTTTTGCCCGGTGTAAGTTCCAATAATGAACTGAGTACCCAATACTCGGTTCGTGGCGGTAATTTTGATGAAAACTTGGTCTATGTGAACGAGATCGAAGTATATCGTCCCTTTCTCATACGCTCCGCGCAACAGGAAGGCCTAAGTTTTGTAAATAGCACTATGGTGCAGGATGTGAAATTTTCACCGGGCGGCTTCCAGGCCAAATATGGGGACAGGCTGTCGTCCGTGCTGGATATTGTCTATAAAACGCCCTCAACGTTTTCCGTACAGGGAGATTTTAGCTTTCTGGGTGCCAGTGCTACCTTGGAAACCCGGTCCAAAAACAGCAAAATGAGCAGTATTACAGGTATACGCTATAGAAATAATGCACTATTGGTAAACAGCCAACAAACAGAAAGCAATTTTAATCCGGCATTCACGGACGTCCAAAGTTATTTGACCTATCGTTTTTCAAGGAAGTTCAACCTGAGTTTTCTGGGTAATATCTCCGTGAACAATTACACGAACGAACCCTTGACCCGTCAAACCAATTTTGGCACACTCCAAGATCCCAAGGCCCTGACCGTTTTTTATGAGGGAAAAGAAGAAAATAGATATGCCACGGCCCTTGGTGCCTTTAAGGGTAATTATGATCTGAACGAAAACACAAGCTTAAAACTCATTACATCGCTGTACCACACCACCGAGGAAGAATATTCGGATGTTATTGCCTCTTATCAACTAGGGGCGGTAGATGGCAACCTGGGAAGCGAAACCTTGGGCGAGACCCTAAACCCAAGAGGTATCGGCTCACAGTTTAACCGCTCCAGGAACGATTTGGACGCCCTTATCCTTAATCTAAACCATAGAGGCATCCATAAGCGAGAGGACTTGGTGCTGGAATGGGGCCTGAAATACACCCATGAAGATATCCGTGACCAACTTAGGGAGGCCGAGTTTATAGATTCCGCCGGCTTTTCTGTCCGTCCGCCCAGGTCCGAATTCATCAACAACCAGCCGGAAATACCTTTTGAAGCGCCGCTTGAAGCCTTTGAAAGTCTCAACGCCATCAATTTTGTGAAGACCAATCGTTTTTCGGGATTTGTACAGCTGGGACAGCAGACCCAATGGGGCGCACACGACATATATTACAATATCGGCATCCGCTCCCATCACTGGACCGTTAGCGGTACCGCTGTTGAAAAAGTATCGCAAACGGTGGTTAGCCCCAGGGCGCAATTTGCCATAAAACCCGATTGGGAAAAGGACATGCTGTTCCGATTATCCGGGGGCGTTTACCATCAACCTCCATTTTACAGGGAACTGAGGGATAGTCTGGGTACCATACGACCGAATGTAAAAGCGCAGAAATCCGTTCATATCGTAGCTGGGAACGAATATAGTTTTTTGCTTTGGGAACGGCCGTTTACCATGATCAGCGAAGCCTATTATAAAAATTTGACCAACGTAAACCCATACACCATAGAAGATATACGATTACGATATTCGGCTACGAACGATGCCAAAGCCTACGTATATGGTGCCGAAATGCGCCTAAACGGTGCTTTTGTGCCAGGCACCGAGTCTTGGATAAGCTTGGGCTACCTGAAGACGGAAGAAAACAGGAACGGCCGTGGCTATATAGCGAGACCCACCGATCAGCGTGTTAAAATGGGAATTCTGTTCCAGGATTATATTCCCAATATTCCCGATTTAAAAATGTACCTGAACCTAGTTTATAGCACCGGAGTGCCAGGTGGATCACCCAGTTATGCCGACCCTTATATTTTTCAGAATAGATTAAGGGATTATAGGCGTGCAGATTTAGGAATTTCGTATATTTTTGTAGATAAAAACAAAACCTTCGGCAGCGAGCACTGGTTGGGCTCGTTCAAGGAATTGAGTATTGGTTTTGAAATTTTCAACCTTTTCAATAATCAAAATTCCATTACCAATACCTGGGTGCGGGATGCGGACACTAAAAACGAATTTGCAGTGCCCAATTTTTTAACCTCTCGGGTATTCAACCTTAGATTACAAATGCGCCTTTAACCATACAACATGCACAAAATTCTATATTTTATATTCTTCGCCGCCACGCTTTCCATGCAAGCGCAAAAGGATATTTACGAAAGTCCCCGCTTTGATGAATTGAGTGACAGTCATGAAACCCTGGCCATTCTACCGTTTTTAACGAATCTTGAGCTAAAGAACAAAGTAACTCCGGAAGATTTAAAGGCTTTGGAAGAAAAAGAGGGATACGCCGTGCAAAATGCGCTGGAAACCTATTTTTCTAAATGGGGAAAAAAGAAAAAATTGCCCGTGGAATTCCAGAACACCCGAAACACCAAGGCTATTTTGGCACAAGAAGGAATAGATTATAAGAATATTGATGTGTATACCATGAAACAACTGAGTGAAATATTGGGCGTAGACGGTGTCATCAGCGGCACACTGGACCTAAACGTTTTGCTGTCCAAGGGCGTAGCTACCGATTTTAGTTTCACCGATTATTTCTCCGGCGATGCCGATTACGGTCGCATTGGTGTGAAAATAAGCGATGGCACCAGTGGAAAACTCCTATGGAAATACGAAAAACAAATCAATAAAAAAACCGGCAAGAATACTACGGACCTTATCGATCAAATGATGAAGCTTGCCATCCGTAAATTTCCTTACGAACGTGAACGAAAAAAAGACCGTAAAAACAAAGAGTGATCTACGGCAAACTAAATTCCTTTAGCACCCCTACCGTATAGTCAATTTCCTCTTTTGTGTTGTATTTGGAAAACGAAAACCGTAGGGAAGGTTTTTTCCGATCTTCCTGGGACAGGATTTCCCAAAGCACATGGGAACCCTTATCACTTCCCGATTGGCAAGCACTCCCTTTTGAGCAGGCTATACCCTTCATATCCAAATGGAACAATAACATCAATGCCTTATCCGGTTGCACCGGTAGGCAAACATTGACCAAGGTGTATGTGCTCTTTTCCATATTTGCCGACAGCCCGTTGAATCTGGCCCCAGTAATTTCCGCTTTAACCTTTTCTATGAAATAACTTTTTAAATCGGTTACGTAGTTTTGCTCCGCCTCCAGGTTCTCATAGGCCATTACAAAAGCTTCGGCCAAGCCTACAATATTGTGAAATGATTCCGTACCCGCCCTAAAGCCCCGCTCTTGCGACCCCCCGGATATCATAGCCCCCAAGCCGGAATTTTTTCTGATGAATGCAAAACCAACACCTTTGGGGCCATGGAACTTGTGCGCGGCCGCGGCTAGGAAATCCACCGGTGTTTTCTTTACGTCCCAGAGATAATGTCCTATGGACTGTACCGTATCCGAATGTATCAATGCCCCGTGTTCTTTGGCCAATACCGAGATGGCATGTATGTCCACCATATTGCCGATTTCGTTATTGATGTGCATAATACTGACCAACTTTTTAGTATCGTCCCGTGTCAAGAGACTTTCCAGATGCCCTAGCTCCGGATTCCCGTCGGCGTCCAAATTCACGAAATAAAGATTTACGAGTCCTTTTTCCTCTAGTTCTTGGGCGGTATGCAAAACCGCATGGTGCTCAATTTTAGTGGTTATAATAGTTTTGACACCTAGATCGCTGACGGCACAGCGCAAAATCATGTTATCGGCTTCCGTACCACCAGAGGTAAAAATAATCTCCGAAGGAAACGCGTTCATTTGTTTGGCTATGGTTTTTCTGGCACTCTCGATCGCAGTTTTTGCCGTTCTGCCAAAACTGTGCGTAGAGGACGGGTTGCCGTAGGAATTGGCCAAAGCCTCTTGCATGCTAACAATGACCTCATCCCTGACTTTTGTTGTTGCGGCATTGTCCAGATATACATTTTTCATTGTTGGTACGGGTTTTTTTTGACAATCACCAAATCAATGATATTACTTTATCATAATGAGGTATAGCTATTTACATCACCTGCCTGCCGGAGGCAGGGTTGGCATTGCCAGCGAATTAAATTAATGTCCACTAGCTTGAACATCTAAATGGGCAGGTTATGGCTAACAAAAATAATTCAAATAAAGTTAAATTACTTCTAAATGCTTTTAAACCTCCCGCCCCGTATCCAATATTTCCACTAAATTTGATGTATGAAAAAAATTTTTGTCCTTATATTTTTTAGTACTTTCCTTTCTTGTGATGATGGGGATCTACAAATAGAAACGGTAGATTTTGACAGTATTAAGACACCTGACACATGTAGTGGGGCATCCACCACGGGTACCAATGTCCTGTTTAAAATAAAACAGGACGAAGCGCTCATTTTAGAACTACCGGCCGGACTCCTTAAAAACCAGGTTACTACCGCCGATATAGAAAGTCCGATTTCTGCAACGACCAAACTAACCTATCGCATTTTTACCGATAATGTTACAAAAAATTATTTCTGTAATGCAGTGCCTCCATTAACGCCTATGGTAGCCGAAGAGGTAATCGCAGCAGGCGGAGATATTCTAATAACCACAACAACAAAGGATGCCATCACTTTCGATCACGACATACGTTTAAACGAAATTTCTTTCGTCACGTCGGATGGCAGCAGAATAACGGATTTACAGATTTCAAAATTTGGCTCCGTATCTACCAAACTATAATCAGCGGTCAGACATTCTGAAAAATATAAACTTCCGTTGCACCCAGACCATATTTTTGGTAATCGGCATCGTAGTGTTTTACATTATCGTATTTATTGAATAGATACCCGAGCTCTCCCTTAAGCACACCCTCGCCTACCCCATGTATGAAAACAACCTTTTGAATACGTTTGGACATGGCGAACTCCAATTGCCTTTTTGCTGTTTCCAGCTGTAGGTTCAGCATTTCATAATTCCCCAAGCCTTTTGAATTTTTTATAAGTTGATTGATATGTAGGTCTACTTCCATTTGTGGAATATTCCGCTCTTTAGGTTTCAAGGGAGTCGATTTTCGCTTTTTAGGGAGCTCTTTTTCCTTTTTTACCGCTGCAATTTCAGCATTACTTACTTGAATGCCACCACTAATGAGCACCAATTCATTTGACTCAAAGACCATAGGGAAGCCGTCATCACAATGTACCGTAATAGCGCTACCGCTAATTTCTGCCACCGTGCCTCGTATCACATCGTCTATGGCCTCCACTTTATCCCCAACTTTAAAAACAGCCATAATTTTATTTTGATTCACCAAAAATAGTAGTAATTTTCGTTTTTGAATAGATAACCTGTATGAACACACTCACTTCCCTTTATTTTTTGGATATAGAAAACTATATGCTTCCCTGTTTTACAAAGCAAATCTGGGGTTTTGATTGTCCCGGATGTGGCCTGCAACGTGCTTTTGTTTTTTTGTTTACGGGAGAATTTGGTGCGGCCTTTGAAATATATCCCGCCATTTATCCTATGATATTGCTTTTAGGGTATGTCATAGTGGACAAATTGTTTTCCTTAAAATTTTCTAGCGTTATTACCATAACGTTGACCCTATTCACCGTAGGTACCCTTATAACCAACTACATATTAAAATTTATCTAATAAACCATTAAATTATGGAACAACAAAAATTACCCAATGTTACAATTATTTTAGTCCTTGGTATCGCATCAATACTCCTTTGCTGGTGTTATGGTATTTTGGGCATCATATTAAGTATAGTGGCACTCATACTTGCTATGAATACGGCTAAAATATATAAGGAAAATCCAGAAGACTACACAAACTACTCGACCTTAAAAACGGCCAAAATTGTTGCGATCATTGGTCTGGTCATAAATGTGCTGTTTATTCTTTTTATCGTTTGGATGATCGTTACCATTGGATGGGACGTAGTAATGTCACAAGATCAAGAATTGATCCAAGAACGCATGAACGACTTGTTAAACCAATAAAGAAAAATGAACCAACCTCTACCAGGGGCCAGTAATGCCCTAACCTTCGGTATTTTATCCATAGTGCTGACCCTGTTTTGTTGTGGTCCTTTTGGAGCTATCTTTAGTTTTCTAGGCTTGAGCAATGCCAAAAAAGCGGAAAGACTCTATGAAATGGACAGTGCCAATTACAGCGGATTTGAAAACGTAAAAACTGGCAAGATACTTTGCTACATTGGATTGGGCTTAGCCGTACTAATGTTGATATTAAGCATTATTTATTTTGCCACCATTGGGGCTATTATATTCTCCGCAGTTTCCGAAGGAGGTTTTCACTAGTCAACTATCCGGAAAAATCGAAAAAATCCCGTTTCAATTAGTTGAAATGGGATTTTTTATATTCAAATTTTCTCAATACTTCTATTCAAACTCTTGCAAGGTCTGCTTGATAATACGTACACAATCCAACAGTTCTTCTCTGGTCATCACCAAAGGCGGTGCAAAACGTATGATATTACCATGGGTAGGTTTTGCCAATAGTCCATTTTCCTTTAAGGCCATACAGATGTCCCATGCGGTGGAACTGTCCTGCGTATCGTTGATAAGAATTGCATTTAAGAGCCCTTTCCCCCGAACACCGGAGACCAAGTCGCAATTGGGAATAAAAGCATTCAGTTCCGCTCTAAAAAGTTCACCAAGTCGATCTGCGTTCTCTGCAAGCCCCTCTTCCTTAACCACCTCCAAGGCCGCCATGGCCACCGCTGCTGCAATGGGGTTTCCACCAAAGGTACTGCCGTGGTTTCCGGGGCGTATAACACCCATGATGTCATCGTTTGCCAAAACCGCGGAAACCGGATAGGCACCGCCGGACAAGGCCTTACCTAAAATAAGGATATCGGGTTTGGTCTCGGGAGTTCCGCTGCAATGCTTCTCCGGACAGGAACAATTACCACACGTAGCCAATAATCGGCCTGTTCTGGCAATTCCGGTCTGTACTTCATCGGCCATAAACAGCACATTATATGCCTCACAGAGCGCTTTTGCCTTGCTCAAATATCCTTTGGATGGAACATAAACTCCCGCTTCACCTTGAATTGGCTCCACCAAGAAGCCGGCTATATTTTTATCCTTCTTTAAAGCCTCTTCCAAGGCGGTAAGATTATCGTATTCTATTTTAATGAATCCCTCTGTAAACGGGCCAAAATGTTGGCGTGCGACAGTATCGTTGGAAAAGGAAATAATGGTAGTGGTACGGCCATGGAAGTTATTTTCACAAACCAAAATCTGGGCCTGATTTTCTGGAATTCCCTTTTTTTCATAGGCCCATTTGCGGCATATTTTCAATGCGGTCTCTACGGCCTCTGCGCCTGTGTTCATGGGCAGCAGCTTATCAAAATGAAAGGTTTCCGTGGCGTATTTTTCATACCTTCCCAGCATATCGTTGTAAAAGGCCCGTGAGGTCAACGAAAGTGTTTTGGCTTGGTTGACCATAGCATCCACTATCTTAGGATGGCAATGTCCTTGATTAACGGCGGAATAGGCCGATAAAAAATCATAATATTTTTTTCCTTCTACGTCCCAAACATGGACACCTTCTCCCCTGCTTAAAACGACAGGTAATGGGTGGTAGTTGTGGGCTCCGTGTTTTTCTTCCAATGCGATCGCATCTTCTGAAGTGATGTTTTCTAAAACTGACATGTTAAAAATTACGTTGCGAGACTCTTTTGCAAAATGACGATTGTTTTTTATGCCTCTTTTTGTGCCTTACTTCGTTAAAATTTTAAACCCTAGCTGCGGCTATGTCTAAAACTTACTCCCGTACCACATCAAAAATTAACTTTAAAAAAATGCAACCAAACATTTCAAAACCATCTCTGATAAAACTTTAGCAATTCCTGCTATACCTTTTTCCTTTCGAAGCGACGAAAATTCAGCGTAGGAGAGAAATCATCCTGTAGAACTGTAAAATTACTAAAAATTTCAGTGCCTAAAAACATATAACGCACTGCATCCTATTTTCTTTATTCAAGAACTAAGAATCTGTGATGAAATAGGTACTTTATTTCAAAAAAGGCACTTATTTCTTAATCGTTTCCAAAGTATCAGAAATTAAAAAGCGTGCAATTTCCTTAAATAATTGTAATTCCGTTTAAAGTTATCCCGATTAAAACAAAGCAATTCCTATTTTTGCCGCATGCGCAAAGTTAATAAAAACCCGGTCTTTGAGAATGTCACCGTTATAGATGCCGGGGCAAAAGGAAAGACCATTGGCAAAGCACCGGACGGCAGGGTCATTTTCCTGACCAATACCGTTCCGGGCGATGTGGTGGATGTACAGACCACCAAAAAAAGAAAATCTTATTTTGAGGGTAT
>Ga0306871_1000131_pt1 | contig 30643 bp, 27 predicted proteins | sample AntRauMeHopE1497_FD_190447 | JGI IMG/M metagenome (GOLD analysis project Ga0306871, IMG submission 190447) | Saline lake microbial communities from Rauer Islands, Antarctica - Metagenome Hop E1 #497 (v2) (version 2) | ecosystem: Environmental > Aquatic > Non-marine Saline and Alkaline > Saline ... | reverse complement strand
AATAGGCTTGTTTATCTGCTTAGTTTTCAATATACCTCTAATATCATGCAAAATATCCATTAGCACCAGCCCAGCATAACTGGCCACTGAAGGGTACTTGAAAGGGTGTGCACCAAGGGTTTCATACTTACCATCTAGCCACGTTGCTAATGTCTTCATGCCCCAAATTTTTGACATTGATTCAGCAGAGCCAGAAAGCTCGAGGGCACCCGAAAATAGCAACAGCGCTGCAGTCTCGTGAGGGTTGTTAAGCGTGTAATAGGTGGCAAATGTACCTCCTGCAGAAAATCCGCCCACCACAATGGGCAAGTCCGCTGACGCGGCCATATCTCGGGCAACCGCCATTACGCTATTTGTATGCGCCAGCCATCTTGTTTTGAGCTGCGGATCTTGCATGTCGGCATCAGCGTTTAGTTTGCCATGGCCAGGTATAAGCGGCGCTATTACCACAAAGCCTTGGTTGCGCAAAAACTCGCCTATTGAACTTATGAAATACGGAGAGTCACTTAAACCATGAAACAACACTACCACACCTTTAGGTTCATCCATGCTAGGAGAAAGCCTAGGCAGTAATACAAAAGGGGCACTACCGTCATTTTTAAGGTTTTCATAGCAAACCTTCACGCCATTGGTAAAGGTCTCATCGCAGGCTTTTACCGGCCCTAATTCATCCGCATAAATATTGAAAAAGCCCTGCGACTGCACAAATAAGGTCTGCATTTTTTGGCTTGAATTAGGTCTATCTTGAACAGCAGATGCCACAGGCGAACACAGCAGCAAATGAACCAGTGAATAGCAAAAGAGCGCCTTTTTAGCAGCAAAGCTGTTTCGTAAACAAACTAGTATGGTCATGAAATTCGTACCTTAAATTGGGTCAGTAAAAGATCGAAAAAAAGAGCCAACGTAGGCTCTTTTAGGATAACTAGCAAGCACTACGCTACTTACTTTGCAGCGAAGTACGCTTCTAAATCATCGCTTCCGCCTATGTGTTTGCCGCCTATAAATACCTGCGGTACCGTATCCCGGCCGCTCACTGCTTTTAGAGAAGACAAGCTAGCGTCTTTGCCAAGCACAATTTCTTCATAATCGTAGCCGTGTTTAGTTAGCAGTGCTTTTGCATCTACGCAAAAAGAGCAGTTTGGCTTGGTAAACAAAGACACTTCAGCTGGTGCGCCTTCACCGGGTGCTAAATAATTGAGCATTGTGTCGGCGTCTGACACTTCAAAGGGGTCGCCTGGTTTATTTGGCTCAATAAACATTTTCTCCACAATGCCGTTATTCACCAGCATAGAATAACGCCAGCTGCGCTTGCCAAAGCCTAAATCTTCTTTGTCTACTAGCATGCCCATGTCGAATGTGAATTTACCGTTGCCGTCGGGCACGACCGTAATATTATCGGCTTCTTGATCGGCTAACCAAGCATTCATTACAAAGGTATCGTTAACCGAAATACAGCAAATATTGTCCACACCATGCTTTTTGAATAAGCCTGCAAGCTGGTTGTAACGCGGCAAATGGGTTGATGAACAGGTAGGCGTATATGCACCCGGTAACGAAAATACCACTACTTTTTTATTGGCAAACAAGTCATCGCTAGTCAGTTTTTTCCATTCCTGGCCAACGCGAGTAGGCCAACTTGCTTGTGGTACTGCTTTACCTTCCATATTTTTTACTTCTGCAGGATGCGTCATCATGTGTCCTTAAATATTAATAAACAAAGATAGCCTTAATATACTACCTTAATGTGAGTATGGCGACTAAGAACCCGCCTTCAAATCGTCTAACTGGTATTTATCTATAAGCGAATATAGAGTGAGACTTGTGATCCCAAACAATTCAGCTGTTTTTGGCATATTCTGCTCTGACTTCTATTTTGAAACTCACGGAAGTTATCCGGCCATTTGTGATTTAACATGGCATTCATAGCGCAATGCTGTCAAGCATTGCAAACTGATTAGTAGTAATGATGAAACCTAAAGCCGAAGCCGATATAGAATAACAAAGACATTTAGCGTTTTTGAACCAGTAAGCTGCCAATAGAATAGCCTGCACCAAATGAACATAAAATTCCATAGTCACCGCGCTGCAAGTCATGGTTGTGCAGGTTAAAAGCAATCACAGAGCCCGCTGAAGCCGTGTTTGCATAAGTATCTAGTACCACTGGGGCTTCATCGGCGGTAGCTTCTCGGCCCAATAATCGCTTACTTATTAAGGTATTCATATTTATATTGGCCTGATGTAGCCACCATCTGCGTAAATCTTGTGGCACAAGCTCGTGAGCAGCCAGATGTTCAGTTATATGCTGTGCCGCTAAGGGGCATACTTCTTTAAATACTTTGCGTCCTTCTTGGTGAAAAAGCTTATCTGGTCCATAAGGGTCTTCATCAGTGGCATGCGTTATATAGCCAAAATTAGAACGTATATTATTAGAGTACTGGGTCATCGCTCTTGTGCTTAAGATATTGTAAGCATGCTCACTGCTAACCGTTTCTGCGCTTTCAAGCACAACGGCAGTAGCCACATCGCCAAAAATAAAATGGCTGTCGCGATCAGTGTAATCTATTTGTGGTGATACTAACTCAGGGTTAATCACTAATACTGCTCTGGCAGTGCCTGCAGCCACCATTTCATACGCTCTATGCATCCCAAATGTGGCTGCAGAGCAGGCTACTAGCATATCAAAACCGAAGCCTTTGACGCCTAGCGCTTCTTGTATTTCAATGGCAATAGCAGGATAAGAACGCTGAGTGTAGGCGCATGCAACAATGATAGCGTCGATGTCTGCGGCAGTTTTATTGGCGCTGGCAAGGGCTTTTTGGGCTGCTTCTAGCCCAATTTCAGCCTGCTGAGATAGTTCGTTATCAGCCCGGCATGGCAGTAGTGGGCGCATTCTGTGAATGTCGAGCACGCCTTTTTTTTCAAATATATAACGGCTTTTAATACCCGAGGCTTTTTCAACAAATTCAGCGCTTGAATGGGGCTTAGCAGACAACTGCCCTGAGTCGATTTGCGTTTTATTTTGCTCGTTATAATAATCAGCATAATCGTTATACGAGTTAATTAGCTCTTCGTTGCTTATACTATGTTTGGGTGTCCATAAACCAGAACCGCTGATCACAACTTGTTGCATATTTACTCCTATTTAATTGCCGATGGTGAGCTAATATTCGGGTTGTTTAAGCGCCTAACCTGAGTAATAGTGTTCAAAGCTGTCTGTATATGCTCAAGCATACTAGGTTTATTCTATATTTGCATACATAACTATATGCAAATGAGCGGGCAATCGACGTATTATACTTTTAAGACTTTTGACTAGCCTCATCGGCGCAAAATTTACCTTAACAATGCAGGCTTTGGCATAAGGGGCGCAAGCAAGGTTGCTATTGCTCTAAACAACTGCACGCGGGTAGTGCCGTTTCGCCATACTAATCCAATTTCCCGAAAAGCATTGTTGGTCACCGCCATGGCCTCTACGTTTGTGCCATTTAAAATGCCGTGCTGCAGTGCCATAGCCGGCATGAAGGTATATCCCATTTGGCTGTTCACCAGCGTGACTAGGGTGTACAAACTGCTTGCGGTTAAGGAACTCACCTGCGCTTTATGCGCTAAACCGCAGGCGCTGATAGCATGTCCAGTTAAACAATGCTCTTTTTGCAGCAAGAAAATACTGTTTAGCGGGAGCTGTTCAATTTGTACGTTTTTAGGCAGCTGCTTTGCTTTGTCTTTGTGCGCAATTAAATGAAACGGGTCTTGACCCAGCAATAGCTGTTTGCAGCCTGGTGTTTTCATGGGCAAGGCCAACATCAACAAGTCAACATCACCTTTTATAAGAAGATCCGTTAGATTATCAGTGGTATCTTCTAATAACTGTAGCGTTAGTTTGGGTAAATTTTGCTGCAAGGTATTAATGAGCTGTTCAAACAAAAATGGCGCGATAGTGGGGATGACGCCTATTTTTATATTCCCGGCCTGCCAATCGCCAGACGACTGTGCAAAGGCTATCCAGTCTTGTGTTTGGTTTAACAAGTCCCTACTTTTTTCGACAAGAGCTTCACCAAAGTAGGTGAACACAAAGGTTTTGTGCTCTCTTTCAAGAAGCTGTTGGCCAATAGAATCTTCGAGGTTTTGAATGGCCGCACTAAGGGTTGATTGACTCACACTGCATTTTTGCGCCGCGCGGGCAAAATGCTGCTCTTTGTGCAATACACTTAAGTAGTAAAGATGTTTTAAATTGGGTAATCGCAAAAGTACACACGCTAAATCAAAGTGTTTTAATATTCTAAGATTAGCACGCGCACGAGCTTGTTACCAAGCCCTTATTGCACGCCAACTAGGGTTTGCGTGGCGGATATAGGCAAGCCTGTGCCAGAGGCAATTAATTAGGGCAAACCGCAAGCCAAAACCTTCGTTTGCTCGAAAAGGCAGCTAAAGTTAGTTTATTTTAAGAGCTTCTTGACCGTCTTTTTCATGCTAGAGCTGTGTAAATCTCGACCATAGGTCAAATAAATGACGTACTCACAGATATTTTTGCATCTGTCGCCTATGCGTTCAAAGGACCTTATTGCCCACAGCACATCCATCCATATTGCTATATCTTGTGGACTAGATTGTATTTCGGCTGCGGTTTGTTCGATGACTTTTTTATATACTTTATCAATTTGGGTGTCTAGTTTGTGCGCAATAACCGCGGCCTTGTCGTCTTGTCTGGCAAAGGCATCGAAAGTAGCTCGCATCATGGCAACATTGCGGTTGCCAATATCCATCATGCCCGACAGCACTATATCTGATGCAGGAATGCGATCTTTAGTCACAAGCTTCGCCACTCTGGCTATTTCATCGCCAATGCGCTCTAAGTCGGTGGCGGTTTTTGAAACCGTCATGACCAAGCGTAAATCACCAGCGGTAGGGTTTCGCTTAGCAATAATACGCATGCACTCTTGCTCCACCTGCGACTCCATGGAGTCTATACGTGAGTCATTTAAGGCAACGCGTTCTGCTAAACTTGGCGCATTTTCTTTAAGTGCAACTAGAGTGTTAACAAGCTGCTGCTCTAGCACGCCGCCCATGGTCAACACCGAGTGCTTTAAGTTCTCTAACTCTTGATTGTATTTGGCAGATATGTGCGTATTCAACTGCATTTGACGACGCATTACTGACTCCCACTATTAGCGCTTGATAGCGGCTGTACACGCCTTAATGCGAACATAAAGCTATCCATAGCGACCTGTAATATAGTCTTCGGTTTGCTGTTTGTTGGGCATAGTAAATAAAGAATCACTGTCTGAATATTCAATTAATTCACCCTTGTGAATAAACGCCGCGTAGTCAGACACCCTAGCCGCTTGCTGCATATTGTGTGTCACTATAATTAAGGTGCACTGCTGTTTAAGCGCTACCATTAGTTCTTCTATATACAAAGTGGTAAGGGGATCTAGCGCCGAGGTAGGCTCGTCTAGCAACAGTACTTTAGGCTCTAGGGCCAAGGCTCTTGCTATCATTAAGCGCTGCTGCTGACCGCCCGAGAGCGTGAGTGCAGATTCAAACAGCCGGTCTCGTACCTCATCCCATAAAGCCGCGTTTCGAAGGGCCTTTTCAACGCTGTCGTCAAGAAAGCGTCGACGCTTTTCGCCTTGAATGCGCAGGCCAAAACTAACGTTATCGTAAATACTCATCGGAAACGGGTTAGGACGCTGGAACACCATGCCTATTTGGCTACGAAGCCTTGAAACCCGTTCGCGCTTATCGTAAATATTACGATTGTCTATCCATACTTCACCGCTTATCTCATGCGTGCTTATAAATTCATTCATACGATTAAAGCTGTTCAATAAAGTGGTTTTACCGCAGCCGCTTTGCCCAATAAGCGCGGTAATCTTATTTTTAGGTATGCGAATACTAATGTCGTTTAGCACCTTTTTGGCATTTAGCGACACGCATAAATGCCGAACATCGACACTCGTTTGTTCTTTTGAGAACTCTTCGACAGACAGTGCCTCACGTTCAAATAGTTTAAACATATTTTTTATGTTCACTCATGATAGTCATTCATTACGGTCATCTATTACAACCATTCATTACAGCCGCTCATATTTATTTCTAAGCTTATTACGCAATAAAATAGCAGACAGGTTAAGTAAAAGTACAACGAGTAGCAGCAGCATACAAGAAGCAAACATTAAAGACGATACCTGCGACTCCGTTTGATTATGAAATGCGCCGTCATAAATAAATACGCCTAAATGCATAAACTGTCGCTCTAAATGCACGAACGGAAACTCACCGTCTATGGGCAGTGTGGGTGCAAACTTTACAGCACCAACAAGAATAAGCGGCGCAACTTCACCAGCAGCGCGTGCAATGGCTAAAATAACACCTGTTAAAATACCCGGACTGGCCATTGGCAGCACGACTTTTACGATGGTTTCGTATTTTGTAGCGCCTAGCGCTATAGCACCCGAGCGCAAATTGCTCGGCACTCGGTTTAAGCCTTCTTGAGTGGCCACAATCACCACCGGCAAGGTCAGTATACCCATGGTTAGCGAGGCCCATAACAAACCAGGCGCACCAAACGTAGGCGAAGGTAGCTTATCTGAATATAGTAAGCTGTCGATAGAGCCGCCTAGCACGTATACAAAGAAACCTAAGCCAAACACGCCATACACCACTGACGGCACTGCGGCCATGTTGCTTACGCAAATACGAATAGTGGTAGTCAATCTGTTGTCGGGTGCATATTCGTGTAAATAAATAGCCGCAAGTGCACCAAAGGGGGTCACTATTATGGCCATAATAATCACCATTAGTAAGGTCCCAAATATGGCGGGAAAGACACCGCCACTGGTGGAGGCCTGCTTGGGCGAGTCGCTTATAAATACAACTATTTTATTCAAAATGTAGCCAATAGATTGCCAAGAGCTTAACTGGTTGGGCTGATAAATATCCTGCACTTTATTTATGGCAAGACTCAAAAGCTCGCCGCTGTCTAGGCGAATATTTATTTTATAGCTGCCAATTTGTTCAATAATATTGTTGGCGTACGCTTGCCAAAGCATGAATTCGGCTAAGGTAGTTTGGTAAAGCGGCGTATCCCTTGCAACCTGCTTATTGTCAAGCTCACTTATCGCCCGGTGCAGACTTTGCAGGCGCTGAATTTGAATGTCGCTTAAATTTTGCTGTAAACGCGCCACTTCTGACTGCAAAACAACTAAATTCGCTAAGCTTTGCGACACCTTGCTGCCTTCTTGCAAGCTTACGAATTTGCCTACTAGGGTTTGCCCTGAGGTAGTATTAATTTGGTATAAACTGTCTGCTGCGCTGACCCTTATTTTTGGCATTTCTTGGGTTTGGGCTGTGTACTGAATAAGCAACTTTTGCTGCAAGCTACTGGCAAGCTCTGCGGCTGACAAATGGCTGAGGGTATACTGAATTTGCTCCTTTTGAACTGACCTATCTGACACTGACGTGCCTGTTCCTTGCACATCTTGTGCGTGCGATAGCGTATGAACAGTCGTGATCTGATAAGCAGACATAGGCATAAAATAACGCCCGCCCTGCACGCCAATAAAAGCAAAAATACCTACTAATACAATTAAAATAGTGGCGCATGCAAGCATAGCCAGCACTTCTAATAAAGACTGTTTGAACTGCTGCGCATAATCACCGCGCACAGATTTGTTAGTCAGTAGGCTAAATTTACTGATCATTGTTGTGCATCCTACGTTTTAGCAAAGCAGCAATGGTATTCACTACAAAAGTGAAGGCAAACAAGATAGCGGCGGTCAAAAATAAAATATGATATACGGTACTGTCGACCGGCGCTTCTTGCAGCTCTATGGCTAAATTTGAGGTTAATGTGCGCAAACCTGAGAGTAAATCCCAGTTGGCAATAGGCGTATTGCCGGTCACCATTAGAATAATCATGGTTTCACCAAAGGCCCGCCCAAAGCCCAACATAATGGCCGATACTATACTGGGAAATGCCACCACCAACACCACTCTTACGAGGGTTTGAACTTTGGTCGCGCCCAAGGCAAATGATGCTTGTTTTACCCCTTCTGGCACTTCAAATAAGGCGTCGTCAATTAAGGTATAAATCGTAGGAGCAATGGCCACACCAAGCGCTAGTGACACTACAATAGCGGTTTTTGACAGGGTTAAATTAGACGCCACTAGCACCAGCGAGTCATAACCCTTACTGTGTGAGTAGTCAGTAATTAATAAGCTTAATGCGAAAATAAAGACGACTCCAAGCAGCAGCAGCGAAGCGTTTAGAGGAAGCTGCCAGTTATCCAGCTTCTTATGCGCAATTCTGCTGTGTAAAAATCCGTGGATCGCGGCAATAATTAAGACCACAAAAGGTAATAATATAAGCACCGAGAAAATGGAAATTAGATAGCGCTCGGCAAAAGGTGCCAGCCACACCGCGGCTATAAAGCCGATAATTACCGAAGGAATAGCCTCTAGCATTTCAATACTTGGCTTGATGGCATTGCGAATATGGGGAGGTGCAAAGTAAGCCGTGTAAATAGCCGCGCCAAGGGCTAGCGGCAACGCTACGATAAGCGCCAGAACAGATGCTTTTACACTCCCCATGATTAACGGTATAACGCTATATTTGGGCGATTGAGACGCATTCGATACCGAAGTTTGCCATAAATACTCTTTACTGGCATAGCCGGCATAGTCGTTTTTACCGAACAGTATTTGCATGCTTGTCATGCCTTGGAGCTGGCTAATTTGATATAGCTCAAACCTGTCGTCTAAGCTTAGCTGCAGCTGGCCTTGCGCATAGTTGATTCTGCTAATTGGGCCCTTTAAGGTTTTTTGTAGCTTTATGTCGCCTGTCACAATATTCATTAAGATGAAGTGACCGTGTTCATCTACGAAAAAACCAGCGTTATGTTGTAAATCAAACGCTGTGTGCAACGTGCCTAGGCCCATTTCTATTGGCATAGGCAATGCTAAAGTATTTCTTAGTAAGAAATCACCGCTGTTGTTAACAAGTGTAAATTTGTTCAGGTTGACGCGGCTATTTGTATTTTTATCGTTGTTGCTAGCTTGTTTGTTATCATTGCTCTGGTCTATGTTAGGCTCTACTGAGCGCACAAAGATGTCGAGTGACGATGGCGAAATACTAAGCGCATTAATGTTCGGTGCATTGTGTGTGGATCTGCCGTTTTCATTAGCTTTAGCCTTGTCTGCCATTGCGCTGTTAACTGTACTGTTGATTGTATTATTGATTGTATTATTGATTGTATTATTGACTACGCTGTTGGATACGTCAGTAAAATTACCGGCTTCATCCAGCACCAACGTTTGAATAATGTTCAATTGACTATCGTACATTCGCAGTTCGTTTTGCGTCGCCACCAACACTTGCTCAAACGGTACGATAGGCAACAAACGCACCGCACCTTCATATAATTTGATAGTGGGCGCCTCTAAGCTTGAAAAGCTGTGCCTGAGAGTGAGGATATTATTAACACGACTTTGCGTGCGAACGGGGCGTTGAATAAATAGTTCTTCGCCACTTAAAGAAATGTTCCAAGTACTTGAGTTTGTTTGACTAAACTCATCTGGCAGCGCAATGGACGATGTTAAGTAGAAAGAATCTTTATTTTCTAAATAATATATTTCTAAGACATTGTCACTGGTCAACACTACTACATGTTGATTTTGATCGCCTGCTAAGGCAATGATATGTTTAGTGCAGTTTGGTGCAAATTTTTTAATCGCGCGATTAGCAGGGTTAACGCTAGCACTTCCGTCGTGGGCTAAAGACACGCTTGCGCTTAGATACAGCGCACAGTCTTTTACGCTTAAATTCACCCATTCCCCCTGCAGTTGAGTAAGGCCAATACTGTTGCTAGCAAAGCTACTTAAGGTATTGTGGATCCTTTCGCTTTTAGGCGATTGCAGCAAGGGCAAGGCATTTGTGAGTATATGTAGTAGTAAGGTGGCAAAAATGGCCAACACCAATAGGCCAAACGCAGTAACAACCAGCTTAAAAAAGTAGTCACGGCGAAAACGGCGTTTCTCAAATAGGGTAGTTTTGCTTTTCATTACATAGAATTGGGTTTACATTTCATAAACAAGATGTGATTTTGCGATTATAAAAACACTTTACCACCCACAAATCAACTACAAGGAATCAAGAATATGCAGGCAATGGTACTTTCGATAATAGGGGCAGACAAATTAGGCTTAGTAGACGAGGTTGCCAATGCAGTTGCCAAGGCCGATGGTAACTGGCTGCGCAGTAGTTTTTGCCATTTAAGCGGGCATTTTGCTGGGTTTGTAGAAATAATGCTGCCCAAAGAAAATCACAGCAGTTTAGTGCGTGACTGCCACGCACTGTCAAACTTACAAATAACCCTATTGCCCGCAAATGAGGCGACATCAACAAACACTAAGCGCATTCGCATAAAAGTGACCGGCAACGATCGCAAAGGCATAGTGTCGGACGTAACGAGCGCCTTAACACGCTTTGATTTAAACATCGTTGAGCTAGACACAAAATGCGAAAGCGCACCCAACTGGGGGAATTTACTCTTTAGCGCAAATATTGTGGTAGAAACCTCTGAAAATATTGATACCACTAAGCTACGTGCCGCAATAGAAGGTATTGCAGATGATTTAATGGTAGACTTAAAAGAGAAGTAATTCTGTATAAATACTATCAAAAACAAGGAACTATGACTAGCATGAGTATTTTGTATTTCCCCAAAGAAATCAGTTGGCTTGCATTTAACGAACGTGTGTTACAAGAGGCAGAAGATATAAATACCCCTTTAGTTGAACGTCTGCGGTTTTTGGGGATTTATAGCAATAATTTAGACGAGTTCTATCGTGTGCGGGTGGCCGATGTAAAACGCCTTATTACCATTAGTCAAAACGAAGAACAGTTTGATACAGCCGCCGAATTAATCTCATTGCTGACGCGTATTCATGAAAAAGTGCGCGGCCTGTCAGCCAAATTTGACCAAACACACCGTAAAGTCACGAAAGAATTAGAACGCTATAATATTTTTATTTTGCATCACTCCCAGCTTAGCCAGACCCAAAATCAATGGGTACAGGAATACTTTCGCAATCATGTTCTGCGTCACGTAGCGCCTATTTTACTCGACAATAAAGTACAGCTTATTCAGCGCCTAAACGACAGTTCGGTTTATTTAGATGTGGCACTGTATCGTCCCGGCAGAAGCACTAAATATGCGGTGGTAGAAATTCCCACTAACGCCACTGACCGCTTTATTGTATTACCACCGGAGCGCACTCGCAAAAAGAAACAAATCATTTTACTCGATGATATTATAAAATTGTGCGTTCACGAAATTTTTAGAGGTTTTGTCAAATTTGAAAACGCCGAGGCCTATTCGTTTAAAATTACTCGCGACGCAGAGTATTCCATAAACGACGAGATTGACGAAAGCTACGTAGAAAAAATGTCGGAAAGCATGAAACAGCGCTTAATTGCTGAGCCCGTGCGCATTATTCACGACTTTGGCATGCCCAATGAGATGATTGCAGATTTACGCAAACGCCTGCGTATTTCATCTTCTGATACCATTCAATCGGCGGGGCATTACCGCAACTTCAAAGACTTTATTGGCTTTCCAAATGTGGGGCGTGCTTACTTAGAATATGCGCCCCTAACGCGCATTAGAAACAAAACCTTTGCCCAACACGACACTGTATTTCAAGCTATCAACAAGCAAGATATTTTGCTTTACTACCCGTATCACGACTTTTTGCATTTTACAGAGTTTGTACGACAGGCCGCGTTTGATCCCATGGTTAAACATATTCGACTGAATATGTACCGAGTTGCCAAAGGTTCACGCATAATTAACTCTTTGGTTGACGCCGTTGATAATGGTAAAAAAGTGACAGTGGTGGTGGAGCTTCGCGCCCGCTTTGATGAAGAAAATAACATTGCTTGGTCAAAACGCATGACCGACGCGGGCATTAAAGTGATTTTGGGCAACCCTTCGGTAAAAATTCATAGTAAACTGTGTATTGTTACGCGCGAGGAACGCGGCAAACTGCGCCACTATTCGCACTTTGGCACCGGTAACTTTAATGAAAAAACGGCGAGGATCTACACTGATTTTTCACTGTTTACCTGCAACCAAGAGCTTGGACTAGAGGGCATTGAAGTCTTTGAGATGATCATAAACCCCTATCGTAAGTACCGCTTCAACCTGCTGCAGGTCTCGCCTATTAATGCGCGTAGTAAAATACAATCGCTTATTCGCCAAGAAATTCAGCGCCACACAGAAGGCAACAAGGCCTGCATTACGATTAAACTGAATAACTTGGTTGACCCAGAGCTAATTGACGATTTGTATCGCGCATCGCAGGCCGGTGTAAAAATCAGAATTATATGCAGAGGAATGTGCTCGTTAATACCGGGCGTTAAAGGACGAAGTGAAAACATTAGTATAATCAGTATTGTAGATCGCTTTTTAGAGCACCCGCGCATAATGGTGTTTGAAAACGGCGGCGAGCGTAAGGTGTTTATATCCTCAGCCGACTGGATGACACGCAACATGGATTACCGCATAGAGGTTGGCTGCCCGGTATTTGATGAAGACGCTAAGCAGATGCTGATAGATTTACTTGAACTTCAATTTCAAGACACCCTAAAAGCCCGTGTTATTGATGAAAAGCAAACTAACGAGTATGTGAAACGAGGCAATCGTAAAAACATACGTTCACAAATACAAACTCACGAATATTTAACCAAACGAGAGGAGTTCTAGTTGAGCGACCTGTACCAAGTTTTCAACGACAAGCAACACGCAAAAACTGAACTATATGCCGCCCTAGATTTAGGCTCAAACAGTTTTCATTTGGTCGTTGCAAGAGTCGTTGCCGATGCTGTTCAAGTAGTGAGTAAGGTAAAACAAAAGGTGCGCTTGGCGGAAGGTTTAGACGATCGCAATATTCTATCAAGCGAAGCAATCTCGCGAGGCGTAAGCGTACTGGAAAGTATGAAAGAATCAATGCAAGGCATTGAGCCAAGAGCGATTCGCGTTGTGGCAACACACACGCTGCGCCGAGCAAAGAACTCACGCGCGTTTTTACGCCAAGCGCGTAAAGTGCTGCCCTTCCCTATCGAAATTATTTCAGGCAATGAAGAAGCACGGCTTATTTTTGTAGGCATAGGCAGTAACTCTTCCTATTCGGGTGAGCGCTTAATTTTTGATATAGGCGGAGGTTCTACAGAATTTGCCATTGGCAGCGGCACCGAGCCTAGAATTACTAAAAGTATTCAAATAGGCTGCGTTAGCCATCAGCAGCGCTTTTTCCAGAATGGCGACATAAGCAAAGACGCCACACGAAGAGCGGTAACCGCGGCCAAAGTTGAACTTGAACTTGCTGCGATAAGTTTAAACCGCTTTAAATGGGAACAGACCGTGGCCAGTTCGGGCACAGCACGCGCGGTGTGCGCGGTAATTAATAGTAAAAAAGGCGTGTCTGTAGATGCGCCAGTAACATACCAAGCGTTGCTTGATTTACTTTCTCAATGTATTGAATTAGGCCACAGCGAAGCCCTTAAGTTTGAAGGCTTAAGTGTAGATAGGCAGCCTGTATTTGTGGCTGGGCTATGTATTTTAATTGCGATATTTCAATCGTTAAAAGTGACCCAGATGGCGTTTAGTGAAGCAGCCCTGCGCGAAGGTGTTCTGTATGAACTGCAGCCTAATCACAGCAGCCAAAATGTGCGCGTGCGCACGGCCCAAAGCTTAGCCACACGCTATGCGGTTGATATAAACTACGCCCACAAAGTTCTTACCACCTGCATGTACATTTTTGACAGTGTTAAAGACGCGTGGGAGCTCAAAAAACCGTCCCTCAGGCATTTCTTAGGCTGGTCTGCGCTATTGCACGAAGTAGGCCTTCAAATACATTCAAGAGGCATACAAAAGCACTCTAGCTATATACTACAATACTCTGAGATGGCCGGATTTAACCAAGATCAGCAGCAAATAATTGCATCTTTAGTTAGGTTTCATCGTAAAAAGATCCGCAAAGACGACTTGCTAACAGAAGCAAGTATAAGTGAAAGAGAGTTGACTCAACTGCTAGTAATTTTACGTTTAGCGGTGCTGCTAAACATCAATCGTTCAAAGTCGACCTTACCTGAGTTTACTATTACCGTAGAAGATAATGAGCTTAAGCTCGGTTTTGTGCAAGAATGGTTTGAATTATCGCCTTTATTACTGGCTGATATTAGTCAAGAAAATGACTATTTAAAGCATACAGATATGCATTTAACCTTGCTGTAGTGTTACTTTAAAACAGCTTGTAACAACTAAAAAAGCACCTGTAATAGGTGCTTTTTTAGTTATTACAAGCAATACAAACAAGCTTATGTAGCAGAGGCATCGTAAATTGTTTGAATGGTATGATCCAACTCATCGTTAAAATCATCATCACAGAGCTGAGCGCTTAAACCTTGCGTTAGTGCGCGCGAAAAACTGGCTATCATCGATTTATTTTCAGACAAACGCTTGTTAGCTTCGTCACGGCTGTACCCGCCCGACAAGGCAAGCACTTTTAACACTTTAGGATGATTAATTAAATCGGCGTAAAAATTTGCGTGTTCTGGCAACGTAAGCTTTAACATAATCATTTGATCATCATTTAGACTGTCTAAATGCGCCAAAATAGAAGCTTTGAGCAAGCCTTCAGCAGCGGCTTTTTCGGGACTGTTAATATCTATCTCAGGCTCTATAATGGGCATTAAGCCTGCCGCTAAAATTTGTTTTCCTATTTCAAACTGCTGCGCCACGACCGCGTCAACACCTGCTTGCTTAGCCATTTTTATGACGGAGCGCATTTTTGTACCAAACACATCTTGCGCCCTTGCTTTTGCTAATAATGCGTCTAACTCAGGCATAGGTTTCATGATTTGTGCGCCGTTTTCTGCATCCGCTAAACCTTTGTCCACCTTCAAAAATGGCACTACCTGTTTGTTTTCCCACAAAAAACGCGCTGAAGATTTCCCTTTTATGCCTCTGTCTAGGGTATCTTCAAACAATATAGCGCCCAGTACACGACTACCATCAAAAGACGGGCTTGTGATTATACGCGTTCGCATAGCATGAACACAGGCGAACATTTCCTCGTCGTTAGCGTAGCCCGACTCGTCAATACCGTATAAACCTAAGGCTTTTGGGGTGCTGCCACCACTTTGATCAAGTGCCGCAATAAACCCTACCGTAATTTTTACTTTTTCCAACATTGCTTGCTGAGCAGCCGTGGTCATATTCAACTCCTTTTACGCTATAATTTAATATACGTTCTTTTGTATTTTACCGTTGCTGGTAATGTCATTTAATCTCTATCTAAAATAGCCACTGCGGGCAAGGTTTTACCCTCAAGGAACTCTAAAAACGCACCGCCTCCTGTGGATATATAGGAGATTTTATCAGCAATACCGTATTTGTCCACAGCGGCGAGTGTATCACCGCCACCGGCAATTGAAAATGCGTCACTTTGCGCAATAGCATGCGCAATCGCTTTAGTGCCTTCACCAAACTGGTCAAATTCAAATACGCCTAGCGGCCCGTTCCACACAATAGTGCCGGCATTTTTCAATATCTTGGTTAGCACCTTGACGGTATTAGGCCCTATATCGAAAATCATATCATTGTCACTTACCGCATCTACCGATTTGGTAATAGCGGGCTCATCTTTTGAGAACTGCGATCCTACTAACACGTCGCTGGGGATGGGAATATCACCGCCGTTGTCTTTCGCCGCTTTTATGAGCGCTTTTGCCTGATCAATTAAATTCATTTCAACTAGAGACTTGCCCACGTTGTGCCCTTGGGCAGCAATAAAAGTGTTTGCAATCCCACCGCCTACAATAAGCTGATCAACTTTGCTTGATAAGCTATCAAGTACGGTAAGTTTAGTGCTTACTTTAGAGCCGCCTACAATAGCCACCATGGGCCTAGCTGGATTATCTAGCGCTTTGCCAAGGGCTTTTAGCTCACCGTCAAGCAAGGGCCCGGCGCACACTTGCTTGGCATATTTCGCCACACCGTGAGTGCTCGCCTGTGCTCTATGAGCAGTACCAAATGCATCCATAACGAAAATATCGCACAAGGCTGCGTATTGTTTGGCTAAAATATCGTCGTTTTCGACTTCACCCACATTAAAGCGAACGTTTTCTAAAAGCGCAACTTGCCCGGGCTTAAGCGCAACTCTTTGATCTAAATAATGACTAATAAGCGCCACTTTTTGACCCAAGGCCTCACTCAAATAATCAGCCACCGGCTGCAGCGAATACTTGGTTTCTGGCGAACCTGGGGTAGGCCTGCCTAAGTGTGACATCAGCAAGACCGCTGCCCCTTTTTCTAGCGCTGTTTTTATGCTGGGTAACGATGCTCTTAGTCGCGCATCGGAGCTAATCTGGCCTTCGTCAATAGGAACATTTAAATCTTGTCGAATTAAAACGGTTTGCTGGTTTATATCTAGCTCAGACATTGTACGTATTGGCATGGCTGTTTCCTCATTGCAGATTAATATGTGAATAAGCGCTGCTGTTGGCTATGCCTGACTTTCACTGGCCATCACAAGCATAACCAATTTTATGCATATACAAAGCAGTGTCTAACATTCTATTGGCAAAACCCCATTCATTGTCACACCACAGCAATGTTTTCACTAAGGTTTTGTGACTCACGCGTGTTTGCGTACCATCAACAATGCAAGAATGCGGGTTGTGGTTAAAATCTATCGACACCAAAGGTTCTTCAGTGTAATCAATAATATTAGCCGGGTAATCTCGGCCTGCGTACTTAAGCGTATGGTTAACATCGGCGGTAGTCACGTCATCACGTAGCGTTACGCTTAAATCCATTGCGGTGACATTGATAGTAGGCACTCGCACTGCGATGGCCTCAAACTTGCCCGCAAATTCTGGTAGTATGCGCTCTATGCCCGCCGCAAGTTTGGTGTCTACTGGAATAATCGACTGACTCGCTGCGCGCGCGCGCCGGGGGTCTTGGTGATAACCGTCTATGACCTGCTGATCGTTCATCGACGCATGAATAGTAGTAATAGTTCCGCTTACAACGCCAAACGCGCTGTGTAAGGCCTGAATAACCGGCACTATACAGTTTGTGGTACACGAACCGTTTGACACCACGGTATCGCTTATTTTTAAAGAGGTATGATTTACGCCATATATAATTGTGGCGTCTACGTCTTGGCTGGCGGGTGATGAAAACAGTACTTTTTTAGCACCTTGACCTATATGTGCCAGCGCTTCAGATTTCTCGCTGTAAATGCCAGTGCACTCAAGCACAATATCAACATTCACGCTATTCCAGTCAATATCACTTATGTTGTTATGGCGCATTAATACAATTTTATGCCCGTCAATATACAGATGGCCTTTATCTGCGCTTACTTTATGTGCAAAACGTCCGTGAGCAGAATCGTATTTGAGCAGATGCGCCATGGCATCTGGCTCGGCAATTTCATTAATTGCGACCACCTGTACGTACTCAGCGTAACCGTTTTCAAATAGGGCGCGCACAATATTGCGCCCTATTCTACCGAAGCCGTTAATGGCTATTTTGAGCAAGAATGCCTCCTAGTGTTGAAGGGCTAATGCAGCGTCTACAGCCGCTTCTACCGTTATTCCAAAATGCTGGAACAATTCACCCGCAGGCGCTGACTCACCAAAAGTGTCCATGCCAATTACAACGCCGTCTAAGCCAACATATTTATACCACGTGTCTTTTGCAAGCGCTTCAATGGCGATACGTTTGGTAATAGTGGGGGGTAATACTGAGTCGCGATATTCTTTAGATTGACGATCAAACACGCTTGTGCACGGCATTGATACCACTCTTACCGACATACCCTTTATGGCTAATTGCTCTGCGGCTTGCGCTGCTAAATGCACTTCAGAACCTGTTGCAATAAATACCACGTCAGGATGTTCGCCAGTATCAAGCAACACATATGCGCCGCGTTCAACGTCTTTCAACTGCAATGCGTCTCTGGCCTGCTGTGGCAGTCCTTGGCGAGTAAATATAAGCGCGCTAGGTCCATCGGTTTTTTCTATCGCGGATTTCCAAGAAATAGCCGATTCAACTTGGTCACAAGGACGCCACGTATCTAAGTTAGGCGTAGCACGAAGTGCAACAAGTTGCTCAACCGGCTGGTGTGTGGGCCCATCTTCGCCCAAACCAATTGAGTCATGCGTATATACGAATATGACCGGCAACTTCATGAGCGCGGCCATGCGCACCGCATTTCGTGCGTATTCCACGAACATAAGAAAGGTCGCGCCATATGGCTTAAAACCGCCATATAAACTAAGGCCGTTCATCATTGCCGACATGCCAAATTCACGCACGCCATAATTAACGTAGTTACCACTGGCGTCACTTGCAACGATGGTTTTGCTGGTGTTGTGGATGGTTAGGTTAGAGCCGGCTAAGTCTGCAGATCCGCCTAATAATTCAGGTAATATTGGTGCATATGCGTTTAAAGTGTTTTGCGAGGCTTTACGCGTGGCTAAGGAGGCTGGGTTTTGCTGTAGTTCGCTTATATAGTCGCTACATGTTTTTTCCCATGCATCTGGCAATGTCGCGTTTTTACGACGAGTAAACTCAGCAGCTAATTCAGGGTGGGCCTGCGCGTAACGTGCGAATTTGTCATTCCATTTTTGTTCGGCAACAGCGCCTTTTTTGCTAGCATCCCAAGCTGCGTAAACGTCTTTAGGCACTTCAAATGGAGGGGATGTCCAGCCAAGGGCCTCACGCACAAGTACTATTTCGTCATCGCCTAAAGGCGCACCATGACAACTTTCACTGCCCTGCTTGTTAGGCGAACCGAAGCCAATGGTGGTTTTACAACAAATTAAGCTTGGTTTGTCTGTTTGCGCCTGCGCTTTTGCAATGGCCGCTGAAATCTCGTTAGGTTCATGTCCGTTTACATCAGCAATTACGTGCCAGCCATAGGCTTCAAAACGCTTCACGGTATCGTCAGTAAACCAGCCTTGTACGTCGCCGTCTATTGAAATACCGTTGTCGTCCCAGACTGCAATAAGCTTGCCTAAGCCAAGCGTACCGGCTAGCGAACATGCTTCATGAGAAATACCTTCCATGAGGCAGCCGTCACCTAAAAATGAATACGTATAGTGATTAACAATGTCTAAGTCGTCTTTGTTAAACTGCGCAGCCAATACTTTTTCAGCCAGCGCCATGCCAACGGCGTTGGTGATGCCTTGGCCTAAAGGACCGGTAGTGGTCTCAACACCGGGTGCATAGCCGTATTCTGGGTGACCGGGTGTTTTAGAATGCAGCTGGCGAAAGTTTTTTAGCTCTTCAATAGGTAAATCATAGCCCGTAAGGTGCAATAGCGAATACAGCAGCATGGATCCATGACCGTTAGAAAGAATGAAGCGATCGCGGTTAGCCCAGTTAGGGTTTTTTGGATTGTGCGATAAGTAATCACACCACAACACCTGGCTAATATCGGCCATCCCCATTGGGGCGCCAGGATGTCCTGATTTAGCTTTTTGTACTGCATCCATACTTAATGCACGAACTGCATTAGCAAGGTGACGACGAGAAGGCATGATTGCTCCTTGGTAAAAATTACAACGGCCGCTATTGTTACTCACCCGCCCCGCTTGTTCAATAATTAAATCTCGTTTTGGGTTTCTTTTATTCACTCGTTATAGAGTATTAAAGACTTGTAAAAACCAAATAGACTTTTTTAACGTAAAGCACCATAACGATTTCGCTATGAACTTTAGACGTCTAGATGTAAAGACTGGTAAATGAGCTGATGTGAGCTATAATATCGGCACGCATATTTATTTTGCCTGTTTTTATAATGGAACGCTCATCAAAAGCAGTGAACGTAAGCATTTTATAGTTTAACTAAGCCCGTTGCTGAGTAAAGCACAGTGGGGGGGCTGTTTATTTTTTAGGATTTTGGCATGACAACACACGTATTTACTTCGGAATCGGTATCTGAGGGGCACCCTGATAAAATTGCAGATCAAATTTCTGATGCGGTACTCGACGCGATTCTTACAAAAGATCCCAAAGCAAGAGTGGCGTGCGAAACATTTGTGAAAACAGGCATGGTCTTGGTCGGTGGCGAGATAAACACAACGGCGTGGGTTGATATTGAAGAATTAACCCGTAAAACCGTCAAAGATATTGGTTATATTCACTCCGACATGGGCTTTGATGGCGGCTCGTGCGCCGTACTAAATGCAATCGGTAAGCAGTCATCAGACATTAACCAAGGCGTCGACAGAGAAAGCCCCCAAGCCCAAGGTGCGGGCGATCAAGGACTCATGTTCGGCTATGCCAGTGATGAAACCGACGTACTCATGCCTGCACCCATAACGTATGCACACAGACTGGTGCAGCAGCAAGCCAAGCTGCGTAAAAACGGCACCTTAAACTGGCTGCGTCCCGATGCAAAAAGCCAAATTACCTTTATATATGAAGACAATGTGCCAGTAGGGATAGATGCCGTCGTATTGTCTACCCAGCACTGCGATAGTGTTTCGACCAAAACCCTGCGTGAAGCGGTAATGGAAGAGATTATTAAGCCCATACTGCCCGCGCAGTGGCTAAGTAACAAAACTAAATTCCACATTAACCCAACCGGTCGCTTTGTGATTGGCGGCCCAATGGGCGACTGCGGCCTAACAGGTCGTAAAATTATTGTGGATACCTATGGCGGTATGGCGCGTCACGGCGGCGGTGCCTTCTCAGGTAAAGACCCATCAAAAGTAGATCGTAGCGCGGCCTATGCAGGTCGCTATGTGGCAAAGAACATTGTTGCCGCTGGTCTGGCTAAACGCTGTGAAATCCAAATATCTTATGCTATCGGCGTTGCCCAGCCAACCTCCATCAGTATTGAAACATTCGGTACCGGTAAAATTAGCGAGACACTGCTAGTAGAATTGGTCAAAACTCATTTCGACTTAACGCCTTACGGACTTGTAAAAATGCTCAACTTAGAGCAACCCATTTACAAAGAAACCGCCGCTTACGGTCACTTTGGTCGCGAGCAGTTCCCATGGGAAGCAACCGACAAAGCCGTTTCCCTAAGAAGCGACGCCGGTTTATAATATTGACTTGTGTGAAACGTCACTGCGTTTTGTGGCGAATGCTTAGGAGCTTGTATGAAATTAATGGCGATAAAAGCCCTAGCAGTCATTGCTACTGCGCTACTGCTAAATGCCTGTGCCACATCACCTACCGGCCGCAGCCAAGTGCTGCTGTTTCCCGACGATGAATTAGCCACTATGGGTCAACAAGCCTTTGCAGGTATGAAGTCTGATATTAAAATATCAAACAAGCCTGTAGCAAACGATATGGTGCAGTGTATTGCACGTGAGCTCCTTAAATACGTCGATGACTCAGTTTATAAGGGCGAATGGGAAGTGGTGGTATTTGACGATGACCAAGTGAATGCTTTTGCCCTTCCTGGTGGTAAAATTGGAGTATATACCGGCTTATTAAATGTGGCGGTTAATCAGCATCAGGTAGCCGCAGTAATAGGCCATGAAATTGGCCACGTCATTGCTAAGCATGGGAATGAGCGTATGTCGAACAACGCCGTCATAGGATTTGGACAGCAGGCAGTGGGTCAAGTGTTAGCGGCTAACCAAGTGTCACAAACGCCTGAAATTATGATGGCACTTGGCGTTGGCCTGCAGTTTGGCACCTTAAAATATAGCCGCGTGCATGAAAGTGAAGCCGACGAAATAGGCCTTACCTTAATGGCTAAAGCGGGCTTCAAACCCACTGAGTCTGTTTCGCTTTGGCAAAACATGGCGGCGCAAAGTGGGGGCAAACGTCAGCCTGAATTTATGTCGACCCATCCAGGGCCAGAATCGCGCATAGAAAATCTGATAAACCAAATGCCACAGGCTGAAAAGTTATTTAAGGCAGCTCGCAACCGACCTAACTGCGGCGCTTAGCTTGCTTCTTATATGATGTAGGCGATTACAAAAAAAACCGTTGATATTGCTATTAACGGGTTCATTATTACGTAAGTGAATGTGTCATGTCTATGAGTGCTCCTTTGCTATGGGCTCTTCATTTTTATGCATGTGAACATCCATTTGAGGATAAGGGATAGAAATACCTTCCTCGTCAAAGCGTAGCTTCACGGCTTCAATGAAGTCAAACTTAAAACCCCAGTAATCACTGGACGCTGTCCATGGGCGCACCACAAAATTAACGCTGCTGTCGCCAAGTTCAGACACCGCTACCTGTGGGGTAGGATCAGCCAATACGCGAGGATCGCCAGCCAGCATTTCCAGTAACACCGATTTGGCTTTTCGAAGGTCGTCGTCATAACCAATGCCAAACACCATATCTACACGGCGTGTTTCTTTGGCACTGTAGTTGGTTATGTTACCACTGTAAATTGACCCGTTCGGTATAATAATCTCTTTGTTGTCGGGGGTGAGCATCATTGAGGTGAAAATACCGACACTTTTTATGGTACCCGAGGTATTAGCAGCATCTACATAGTCACCTACTTTGAAGGGGCGAAATACCAGTAACATTACGCCTGCCGCAAAATTAGCCAGAGAGCCTTGCAAAGATAAGCCTATTGCCAAACCGGCGGCGGCTAAAATGGCGGCGAACGAGGTAGTGTTCACGCCTAACTGATCTATAGCCGCAATGACGACAAATAACATCAAAATAGCGCCTATAATCGATTTCAGAAAATCAACTAGCATTTCATCGTATTTTGATTTGGCCATTACTTTGCCAAAAATACTGAGTAAGATTTTGACGACTATTTTACCCACTATGAGTATTACTATCGCCATTGCGATATTAATACCAAATGGAATAAGGTACTGATCTACGTATTTTGATGCTTCTTCAATGGTAATTCCATATTTTGCTGCTTCTGCAGTGGTGTTTTCCAACATGAATTCGCTTCCTTACTGACTATATTTAACAAGAGGCGCTATTGTTTTGTCATTTCAAGTGCCGTAGTTTTGAACATATTCTTATTGCTTCAATGAGGTAATAAGAATACATACAATACTTAAAATACCAAGTTAGCAGCGCAAAACAAAGTTATTATTTATGCGGTTTTGATTTATACTAACGGCCATTTATCCTCTACTATCTGCAAAAATGCGAATTCCAAGATTTTTTATAGAAGACCCTTTAATTATCGACAGCACTATTAACGCCCCTACCGAATTAGCGCACTACATGCATAATGTACTGCGCCTTCGCATAGGCACGCCCATTGTTTTATTTAATGGCAATGGCAGTGATTTTCCTAGCGAGATAGTCGACATACAAAAACGCAGCGCAAGCATCCTCATTAATGCGCAAATTTCACTGTCGCTCGAGTCACCTCTGCATTTACATTTAGGCCAAGGTGTCTCTAAAGGTGAACGAATGGATTTTGCTTTGCAAAAGTCGGTTGAATTAGGCGTGACGGAAATTACGCCTATTATTACTGAAAATTGCAACGTAAAGCTTGACCAAGAACGTTGGGATAAGAAACTTGCTGCATGGCAAAAACTGATTATTGGCGCCTGCGAACAAAGCCAGCGGAACATCTTACCCATACTGCATCAGCCAGTGACTATGCATCAGTGGCTAGGACAGTCTAGCGATTTAACAAAAATCATTTTGGCGCCGGGTGCGAAAACCTACTTGTCGAGCCTGCAACAGCCGCAAAAAGGCTTTAGAGTTGTTATTGGACCTGAAGGAGGCTTAAGCGAAAAAGAAATTTATACGGCCACTGAGACAGGATATACACCGGTCAATATTGGCAGTCGTATCTTACGCACTGAAACCGCCGCTATTGCTTGTTTGGCTATATTACAAGCTAAGCACGGTGATATATAAGCCGCGAATTTTGTGTCTATTAAATTAGATTATTGGCAGCTGCGCTTGCTTTTATCTATAAAACCCACACAATTGAGTGACAAAATAGGCAACTAATACACGAGCCCCTATGACTATTAAGCTTGGCATTGTAATGGATCCGATTGAGTCCATTAACATTAAAAAAGATACGACCTTCGCAATGATGCTAGAGGCGCAAAAACGCGGCTACGAAATTTACTATATGCAAATTGGCGATTTATACATTACTAACGGCCAACCTAGGGCGACTGTTACCCGCATTAGCGTGCAAGAAAAAGCATCTGATTATTATTCAATACTGGCACAAGACGACATCTGCCTAGGTGATTTGACGGTGCTGTTAATGCGTAAAGATCCGCCTGTTGATAGTCAGTTCATTTATGCGACACATATATTTTCTTTAGCAAAAGACTTAGGTACGCTTGTCGTAAATGACCCACAGGCATTGCGCGACTTTAATGAGAAATTATTTACCTCTTTATATAGTGACTTCATTCCTCCCACATTGGTTACGAGTAATAAAGAACGCATAAAAGCGTTTCATGCAGCGCATAAAGATATCATTGTGAAGCCGCTTGACGGTATGGGCGGCACCAGCATATTTCGTGTAAAAGAAGATGGCGTTAATTTGGGCGTTATTTGTGAAATTATTACCTCTAATGAAAGTGTGCATGCAATGGTGCAAGCGTACATGCCAGAAATTAAACTAGGCGATAAACGTATTTTGCTAGTAGACGGTGAAGTGATCCCCTATTGCTTAGCACGCTTGCCCAGCGGTAACGAAACGCGCGGAAACTTAGCCGCTGGGGGCATCGGGCAGCCCCAGCAGGTAAATCAGCAAGACATGCAAGTAGCCCAAGCGATTGCCAAGGATATGCCCGATAGAGGCATCCTATTTGTTGGTTTAGATATGATTGGCAATAAGGTCACTGAAATTAACATCACCAGCCCAACCTGTGTAAGAGAAATTGAAGCAGCTTATGACATTAACATATGCGCTAAGCTGTTCGATGCCATTGAAAAACGCTTACACTAAACTATGCAGGACCATTTATGTCGCTAAAACGCAATAAGGGATACTATTTTATGTCTAAAATCAAAACCACACAAAGTCTCAAGAATCACTTTTTAATTGCAATGCCAGTATTAAGCGACCAGTATTTTTCACGCTCGCTCACCTTTATTGTTGAACACACGAGCGAAGGCGCAATGGGCATTGTGATTAATCAGCCTTCTACTATGACCTTTAGAGAACTCATAAAAATGGCTGATGCAAGTGCAATTGTTGACGACGACATAAGTAATAAAGTTGTTGTATGCGGCGGCCCGGTGCATACCGACCGTGGGTTTATACTGCATATGGCCAAAGGTGGCTACAGCTCTTCTATTAACGTTAGCTCTGATATTATGTTAACTACTTCAAAAGATATTTTGTCTATGCTAGGCAAGCAAGACGGGCCGGCAAAATCAGTCGTCGCCCTTGGCTACGCCGGTTGGGATGCTGGACAGCTTGAACAAGAAATTCAAGACAGCGCATGGCTGACCATTGAGGCCGACAAGGAAATACTTTTCGACACCCCTAATAGTAAAAAATGGGAAGCAGCGGTTAATAAATTGGGCATAAATGTATGGCAGCTAACGCAGCAGGCAGGACAAGCATGATGATGCGGCCCTTTTTAGTCCAAGGCTTGTTAACACCGCAGCTGTTAAGAATGCGATCGTAAATATGCATACATTGCCCAGCGACTCCATACGCACCGTTATTGCTTTTGATTTTGGCATGAAAAGCATAGGCTTAGCAATAGGCCAAGCGATTACGAACACCGCCTCCCCTTTGCAAGCAATTAAAGCCCAAGACGGCATTCCTAACTGGGAGAATTTAGCTAAGATCATTTCGCAGTGGGAGCCAGACGGCCTGCTTGTGGGTTTACCGCTTAACATGGACGGCACTGAGCAGCCTATTACTGCCAGCGTAAAGCGCTTTGTTGGCAGGCTCAAACACAAATATAATCTTCCGGTATTTTTGCACGACGAGCGCTTATCAACAGTAGACGCAAAAGCAAAATTATTTGAACTGGGCGGCTACAAGAAGCTCAGTAAAGAAAAGGTCGACAGCGTGTCTGCCTGTTTGATTTATGAAAGCTGGGTGTTTACTGTCTAGGCATCTGCAGGCTTTTCTTGCTGGCACTGCCAACACATCATAAATTGACCTTCGTTTATCTCATTACACGTGCTGCATTGCCACTTAATTTGGCTAGCTTTTGCTAACTCCCGCTCTAAGGTATCAACCAAGCCTTGCGCCCTTTGTCGCCATTGTTCATCTACCAGCCATATTTCAGGTAAGGTTTCATGCGGCGGAATTTCGCCGCTGGCGCCTTGGATAAATTCGTTTTTTAAAAAACACGGAATATCGGCATCATCAAGCATCGCTTTAATTTCACGTACTTTTATTTGGTTGTAGTCGGTATAAAATTTTTCCATAATAATCAATCCTGACGATTTGTACATTATCTAAACGCACTCTAGCAATTCCTTCAGGCTTACGCCACTCACCCCTTCCACAATTTTTGTGACCTCGTTGCTGCTCACGGATATATTAGCCTTGCGCAAAGCTCTCGATATCTTCTATTAAACTGATTATTTCAAAATTAAACTACGAATAATTCCGGCTAGTTGTCCATATCAATAGACACACGTTTGCATGCCCTGATCTTGGCCCTTCACCATAGCTTCTTTTAAAAGGCCAATTTCGTTTCGTTGAATAAGAGCTTTAATAAGCGGCGTGTTGAGTAATATTTCTATCGCAGCTACTCGGCCGTTGCCGTCAATATTTGGCACAAGTTGCTGGGCAAAAATGGCGCGAATGTTTTGGCTTAAATCAAACCTTAGCTTTGCGTGACTGCTCGCTGGAGGTAAATGCATTATGCGCTCAATGGCCTGGTTGGCGTTGTTTGCGTGCAAAGTCGCCACACATAAATGTCCTGTCTCGGCAAACGACATTGCATATTCTATGGTTTCCATAGAGCGAATTTCACCAATCAAAATAACGTCGAGGGTTTATCGATTGACTCGGCTGCTGCATCTTGATGACTAATAATGCCTTGAGCGACTAACTTTTGGAGGCACTGCTCCATGGTTTGCATGCCATGAGCTTGGCCCGTTTGCATAACCGAGTACATTTGCGGCACTTTGTCCTGTCTTATTAGATTTCGAATGGCCGGAATACCAATCATTATTTCGTGTGCCGCGACGCGCCCGCCGCCAGTTTTTTTCAGCAGGGTTTGTGATATAACCGCGCGCAGTGACCCAGACAGCATCGAGCGCACCAGCGACTTTTCTGCAGCAGGAAACACGTCTATAATTCTGTCTATTGTTTTGGGTGCCGAGTTAGTGTGCAAGGTGCCAAACACCAAGTGACCGGTTTCAGCCGCCGATATTGCTAGGCGTATGGTTTCTAAGTCACGCAGCTCGCCCACCATTATTACGTCGGGATCTTCTCGTAAAGCCGAGCGCAGTGCATTATTAAAGCTGTGAGTATCGCGGTGTACTTCACGCTGGTTTAGTACGCACAGCTTGTTTTGATGTACAAATTCAATGGGGTCTTCTATGGTAAGAATATGCTCGCGCTTATAAGTATTAATATGGTCAACCATAGCCGCCAGCGTGGTTGATTTACCCGAGCCAGTAGCCCCCGTCACAAGCACTATGCCGGTTGGCTGATTAATTATTTTCTTGAATATTTCAGGTGCGCCAAGCTGTTCTAAGCTTAAGACTTCGTTGGGAATAGTCCGCATTACCGCAGCAGCGCCGCGGTTTTGGGTGAAAGCGTTTACTCTGAAGCGCGATAAGTTCTGTATTTCAAAAGAAAAATCTACTTCTAGGTTTTCTTCGTATTCTTTACGACGTTTGTCGTTCATTATATCGAAAATGAGTGCATTTACGGTTTTGTGGTCAAGCTCTGGTAGATTTAGCTTTCGCATTTCACCGTCCACACGGATGATGGGAGGCAATCCTGCACTTAAATGTAAATCTGAGGCTTTATTTTGCACACTAAAGGCCAATAATTCGTTAATATCCACAGGCTAATTCCAACTATAAGTAAAAAATGTTATGGCAACCGAGACTACACAAACAACAGCGACACTAACGGCAAATTTTGCGCGCATTAACGACCAAATAAAACAGGCAGCAAACGCTAATAAACGCGACCCCAGCCATATTAAATTGCTGGCCGTAAGTAAAACCAAACCCGTATCGGATATAGTAGTTGCGTATGCATACGGGCACCGCGATTTCGGTGAAAACTACGTACAGGAGGCGGTCGAAAAAATTCAGCAAATGTCTTCATACTCAGACATTTTGTGGCACTTTGTCGGCCCCCTACAGTCAAATAAAAGCAAACTCATTGCAGAATATTTTGATTGGATGCATTCGCTAGACCGAATCAAAATTGCCAAGCGCCTAAATGAGCAGCGTAGTGCGCATCAAAGCCCGTTAAATGTGTGCGTGCAGGTCAATATTGACGACGAGCAGAGCAAGGCAGGCATTGCGCCGTCAGAAGTGATAAACTTTATAGAACAGTTGCAGCCCTTAAGCCGCATAAAATGCCGAGGCTTAATGACTATACCCAAAGCAGACGTGAGTGATACTGAGCGCAGGGCTAGTTTTGCAAAAATGCAGGATTTATTTTCGCAATGCGCACAACGCTTTGACAACATAGACACCTTGTCGATGGGCATGAGCGATGATCTTGCTATTGCGATAGAATATGGCAGCACAATGGTGCGGGTAGGCACCTCTCTTTTTGGCAAGCGCGACTAAGCATTAACGCTATCTTGACCTAAACTGACCTAACAGGGGACATTTTGAATAACACACAAAAAATTAGCTTTATTGGCGCAGGCAACATGAGCAAAGCCATTATTTCAGGCCTCGTAGACAAGGGTTATTTACCCACTAATATTATGGCAAGTAACCCCAGTGCGGGGAAACTTGATGCCTTAAAAGACACATTAGGCATTCATACCACGCACGATAATCAAGAAGCCATCGATTTTGCCGACGTGGTGATGCTGTCGGTAAAACCGCACTTAATGCACAGCGTATGCGCTGGCTTCACATTACACAACCTTGACACTTTGTTTGTGTCTATTGCGGCCGGGCTCACAGTAAAAAGGCTGCGTGAGTTTTTACCTGAAAATGCCCATATTGTAAGAGTAATGCCTAACACGCCCTCGGCCATTGGCTTAGGCATGTCGGGGATTTATGCCACTAGCGACATTACCGATCCACAAGTTCATTTAGTGGAACAAATAATGCAAAGCGTGGGCAAAACAGTCGTGGTAAACACTGAAGATGACATTAACACGGTAATTGCCGCCGCGGGTTCAAGCCCTGCATATTTCTTCTTAATTGCCGAAGTAATGCAGCGCGCCGCGATTGACATGGGCATGGATAAAACCAGTGCACGCACTTTAGTTGAGCAGGCGATGCTAGGCAGTGCCAGCCTTATGCAAAAAACGCCAGAGCTAGAATTATCACAGCTTAGGGCCCAAGTTACATCTAAAGGTGGCACGACTGCTAAAGCGGTTGAAAGCCTACAGCAAGACAACATCGACAAAATATTTGCACGTGCCATGCAGGCCGCAGTTGCTCGTGCAAAAGAAATGTCAGAACAGTTTTAATAGGAAAAATAAGTATGGCTTCTCCCGTGTTAACGTTATTAATGTCACTGTTCAATCTGTATTTAATGATAATAGTGATTAGAATTTGGCTGCAGTTGGTAAAAGCAGATTTTTACAATCCTTTCAGTCAATTTACGGTTAAGGCAACCCAGCCTGTGGTGGGCCCGCTGCGGCGTATTGTTCCGTCAATTGGACCATTAGATACCGCCACGCTGGTGTTTGCCATACTGGTTGTATATGCAAAAATATTGACTTATGCGCTAATCGCTCAAGGCGCCCTTCCCCATTTATTTACAGCCTTTATATTTGCACTGTTCAACCTTGTTAATCAGGTGCTATGGCTTATATTTATCATTGTGATTATTCGCGCAATTTTAAGCTGGGTAAGCCAAGGCGGTCATCCGGTTGAAATGGTGATGAGCCAATTAACCGAGCCATTGCTGCGCCCTATTCGTAAAATAATGCCTGAGATGGGCGGCTTAGATTTGTCTGTATTGGTATTTTTACTGGGTTTACAGTTTATCATTAACCTATTTGGCAGCGCTTTTGGTCCCTTTGTGTAAGCAAATTTGTATACACGTCATAAGATCGCTCAAAGGCACAGAATATGAACAAAAAGGCAAACACGAAAATGAAAATTAAATTTATATGCTTAACAGCGTGGGTGATTTTTGCCGCTATTTCGGCGCAAGCCAGCGCTGAAATTAAAAAGGACCTAGGAGATTGGGAAGTGCATTACATTGCCCTTACGACCACCTTTTTATCACCAGAAATAGCGCGAGCGAATAATATAGTACGCAGTGGTAGAAACGCCTTAGTGAATATTTCGGTGCTCAACAAACGCACCAAAGAAGCGCAAGAAGTAAATATTACAGGCACTGCGCGTAATCTGCTGGGCACAAGCAAAACTCTTGAGTTTACGCAGGTGAAAGAAGGCAAAGCAATTTATTATCTAGCCAGCGTAGGGTTTTCAGATAAAGAAATACTGCGTTTTGATATTGATATTAATCAGGGCCGCAGTAACCAAAACCTCCAATT
>Ga0306871_1000128_pt1 | contig 31079 bp, 30 predicted proteins | sample AntRauMeHopE1497_FD_190447 | JGI IMG/M metagenome (GOLD analysis project Ga0306871, IMG submission 190447) | Saline lake microbial communities from Rauer Islands, Antarctica - Metagenome Hop E1 #497 (v2) (version 2) | ecosystem: Environmental > Aquatic > Non-marine Saline and Alkaline > Saline ... | reverse complement strand
AAGAAAAAGATGGCACCCTCAAGTATTTTTCTCACATCGGCACGGGCAATTACAACCCGAAGACCAGCCGCATCTACGAAGACCTTGGGCTTTTTACCGCCGACGACCAGGTCGGTAAAGACCTCACGCGTCTGTTCAACGAACTGTCGGGCTACGCCATCGAAAAGAAGTTCAAGCGCCTTCTCGTTGCCCCGCGCTATCTGCGCCGCGGGTTACTCAAGCTCATTCGTACTGAGGCTGACAACGCGCGCGCGGGGCGACCCTCCGGTATTCGCATCAAAGTGAACTCTTTGGTCGACGAAGAGATCATCGACGCGCTCTATCAGGCTGGTGCGGCAGGAGTCACCGTCGACATTGTGGTGCGCGGCATTTGTGCCTTGGTGCCCGGTCGGCCGGGCTTGAGCGAAAACATTCGGGTGCGCAGTGTGCTGGGGCGCTATCTAGAGCACTCGCGCATTTTTGCGTTTCACAACGCCGGCGATGCGCAGGTGTACATCGGCAGCGCTGACATGATGCATCGCAATCTCGACCGACGAATTGAGGCGCTGATTCGACTGGTTGAGCCCAGCCATTTGGCCCAGATCGACGCTCTCTTCAACACAACGATGAGTGATGCGACCTCGTCGTGGCATCTGCAACCCAGCGGTGAATGGCAGCGCGTGCACCGCGATGAGACCGGACGCCCCCTTGCGAACCTGCAAAATGTGGTGATGACCGCGATCGCATCTCGGCGGCGCGGGGCGGCGGTGCGCTCATGACCGCGGCATCCGCATCCGCAGCCACCGGCACCGGCACCAACGGCTCTTCACGCTCAGGCACCATCGAGGCGGCGGGGGCCGTGGTCTGGAAGATGGTCGACGGCAAGGCACGCATTTTGCTGGTGCACCGCACGCAGCACAAAGACGTGTCACTGCCCAAAGGCAAAGTCGATCCGGGTGAGACTCTGCCGCAGACGGCAGTGCGCGAGATCGCCGAAGAGACCGGGTTTGACGTGACTCTCGGCGCCCCCCTGGGCACAGTTGAATATCGTCTACCGAACGGCCGCGACAAGGTGGTGCACTACTGGTCGGCCGAAGTGGATGCGGGCCAAGCCGAACGGCACAACTACGAGGCGAACGGCGAGATTCGCGCCCTGGAGTGGGTGCCAGTAGCAAAAGCGGCCAAGCACCTGACGTACGCGCATGACGCCGATGTCGTCGAGCGATTCGCCGCCCAGGTGGATGCGGGGCGCGCGCGCACGTTCGCCCTAGTTGTACTGCGCCACGGTAAAGCCATGCCGCATGAGCAGTGGGATGGCCCCGACCACACCCGGCCACTGCTGCACCGCGGTTTGGAGCAGTCGCGTTCGGTGGCCGGCGGCGTGGCAGCTTTCGGGCCGCAGTCGCTCGTCTCCAGCACGGCAGCCCGGTGTGTTGCCACCATCGCACCGGTCGCCGAGCTTCTCGGGCTTGAGGTGAAGCAGTCGAACGGCATCAGTCAAGACGCGTATGCGGGTGATGGCGCGCGGGTGCGTCGGCGGGTCGAGAAGCGTCTTGCGAGGCGCGAGACCACGGTGTTGTGCAGTCACGGCCCGGTGATTCCCCAGATCATTGGCGCCGCTGCCGAGTCGAGTGGCTCTACAGTCTCGCCACAGTTGCGCCGCAGTGCCGCCCTGTCGACCGGCGAATTCACTGTGCTGCACTTCTCACGCGAGGCCAAGCATCCTCGTCTGGTCGCCATCGAAACTCACGCTCCCGTTCTCGCCGAATAAGCAGATTCGCGGGTCGTTTACCTGCCGTTCATTCGCCGTGTGCATCGTGGCCATAGTCGGTGCCTAGCGTGAACCCGCACGGCATCCTGCGTCGTGCATGCACCCCTGGAAACAACCCCACGAAGGGAACACAGTGAACATCACTCGTGCTGGCAGTCTTGCTGCCCTCACTCTGGCCGGAGCACTCGTTCTGAGCGCGTGCGCGACCAACGAAACCGATGTACCTCCGGCCGGCGACGGAGCCGCTTTGGCGGGAAGCCTCGTTGGGGCTGGCTCGTCTGCTGTCGGCGCTGCCCAAGAAGTCTGGATTGCCGGGTTCCAGACCGCTAACCCCGGCGTCACCGTCACCTACGACCCGACCGGGTCTGGCGCCGGCCGCGAGACGTTCCTCGGTGGCGGAAGTGCCTTCGCCGGCACCGACCGGGCTTTCAACGATGAGGAGCTCGCCGCTGGCGGCTTCGCCTCGTGTGCAGAAGGCTCCGGCATCGTGCAGCTCCCGCTGTACGTGTCGCCGATCGCCGTCATCTTCCAGCTTGAGGGCATCGACTCGCTCAACATGAGCCCCGATGTCATTGCGAGCATCTTCGCTCAGTCGATCACGAACTGGAACGACCCGGCGATCGCCGCGTTGAACGAGGGCGTAGAGCTACCCGACTTGGCAATTACGGCCGTGCACCGTTCAGACGACTCGGGCACCACTGAGAACTTCACCGACTATCTCTTCCAGGCCGCACCGTCGATCTGGACTGCGGAGCCGGACGGCGTGTGGCCGTTCGAATCAGGCGAGGCTGCTCAGGGAACCTCGGGAGTCGTTGACGCTGTCACCAACGGCACCGGCACCATCGGGTACGCCGACGCCTCGCGCGCCGGAGGCCTCGGTACCGTCTCGGTTCAGATCGGTGACGAGTTCGTGCCGTTCTCTCCTGAGGCCGCGGCAGCCATTGTCGATGCATCGCCGTTCATCGAGGGTCGCCCCGACTTCGACCTGAGCATCGAGCTCGACCGCACGCCCGACAGTGCCGCCTACCCGGTGGTCTTGGTCGCGTACCTGGTGGCTTGCGAGACCTACCTCGACTCGGCGCAGGCCGAGCTCGTGAAGGCGTACTTCACCTACATGGCCAGTGATGAAGGCCAGGCGGCTGCTGCTGCTGGGGCCGGTTCTGCTCCGATCTCGGCGTCGCTCCTTGAGCGCGTCACCGCAGCAATCAACGTCATCAGCTAGTCAGCAGTACCCAACGTGATGCCGCGGGGTGCGGGAGTATTTGCTCCCGCACCCCGCGGCCGTCACACTGGGGGTCGGGCAATCTGTTTCGGCAGAGAGCGCGGCACGCCACGCCCTGACGTACCCCGATCTGCGAAGGAACCGAGTCGATGACCGCGACAGACCCGAACGCGCGAATCGTCGTGACCCTGAAGGCGAAGCAACGACTCGGCGATGTGATCTTCTCTCGCGCGTCGCGCATCTCGGGCATCATCATCCTCGTCATTCTGGCCGCGGTCGCCGTCTTCCTCACTGCACAGAGCATCCCCGCTTTCTTCGCAGACCCGGCCGACCTGATCGGATCACCCGAGAGCCTTTTCGAGTACGTGTGGCCTCTCGTGTTCGGAACTCTGTGGTCAGCCACCCTCGCCCTCTTGCTGGCACTGCCTCTCGCTGTCGGCATCGCGCTCTTTATCTCGCACTACGCTCCGCGACGCCTCGCTCAGATTCTCGGCTACGTTGTCGACCTTCTTGCCGCAGTACCCTCGGTCGTATTCGGACTCTGGGGTATCGGGGTGTTGGCGCCCGCAGTACTGCCGGCTTTTCGGTGGCTGACCGATAATCTCGGGTGGATTCCACTCTTCGCCGGGCCGGTGTCAGGGACAGGGCGCACCATTCTCACCGCCGGCATCGTGCTCGGGGTAATGATCTTGCCGGTCATGACCGCGATCTGCCGCGAGATCTTCATACAAACTCCGGTACTTCACGAAGAAGCCGCTCTTGCTCTCGGGGCTACCCGGTGGGAGATGATCACGATGGCGGTGCTGCCGTTCGGCCGCCCCGGCATTATCTCGGGTGCCATGCTCGGCCTGGGCCGTGCTCTCGGCGAGACCATGGCGGTCGCGATGGTTCTGTCGGCCACGGGAATCGTCACGCTCAACCTCGTGAGCTCAAGCAACCCGTCAACCATTGCGGCAAACATCGCCCTGAGCTTTCCTGAGGCCTACGGGGTCAACGTAAACCTCTTGATCGCAACCGGACTCATCCTGTTCATCATCACCCTGATTGTGAACTCGATAGCCCGATACATCGTCAATCGCCGCAAAGACTTCTCTGGAGCCAACTGACATGGCGACGACAACCGCACCGGCTGCGCTCACCAACACTCTGACGCAGGGCCAACTGCACTCTCGAACGCCGTGGGTCGTGCTCGGCCTCTCGCTCACTGCCGCCGCCGGAATTGTGTCGCTGATGTCGAGCGGTGCGGGCACGGGGTTTTCGTTCGCGGGCGTTATCGCTCTGGGCGTCCTTTTTTATCTCATCATGATCGTGGTGATCAGCCGCCAGGTCGAAGGCAGACGTAAAGCGACCGACAGATTCGTCACAGCGATCGTGACCGGCGCTTTTCTGATCGCGATGGCGCCCCTGGTATCGCTACTGTTTACCGTCGTCGTCAACGGGTCGGCCCGGTTTGATCCCCTGTTTTTTTCCAGCTCGATGCGCAATGTCGTTGGTGAGGGCGGTGGCGCATCGCATGCCATCGTCGGCACGCTGCTGATGACGGGTACAGCCGCTATCGTCTCCATTCCGATCGGGTTATTCACCGCGATTTACCTCGTCGAGTATGGGCAAGGCCGCCTGGCCCGGGCAATCACGTTCTTCGTCGATGTGATGACCGGCATTCCCTCGATCGTCGCTGGCCTCTTCGCGTTCGCGGTTTTCGCGCTCATCTTCGGACCGGGAGTGCGTTTAGGCATTGCCGGAGCAGTCGCACTATCAGTACTCATGATTCCCGTGGTGGTGCGCTCGTGCGAAGAAATGCTGCGCGTGGTGCCCAACGAGCTGCGTGAAGCATCGTTCGCCCTGGGCGTGCCCAAATGGCTGACCATTCTCAACGTCGTGCTGCCCACATCGGCCGCAGGAATCGCCACCGGCATCATGCTGTCGATTGCGCGCGTTATCGGCGAGACAGCTCCACTTCTGATCGTCGCTGGATTCACCGCGAGCATGAACTACAACCTGTTAGCCGACCGCATGCAGTCGCTGCCCGTGTTCGTCTTCACCTCGTACGCCAATCAGGGTGTCGACACGCAGGCGTTCCTCGATCGCGCGTGGGCGGGTGCTCTCACCCTCATTCTGATCGTCATGGTGTTGAACCTCGTGGCCCGCCTTATTGCTCGTATCTTCGCCCCCAAACTCGGCCGCTGAGCCGGGCTCTCATCGAAGGAATCGAATCTCTGTGTCTAAGCGCATCGAAGTCAACGACCTCAACGTCTACTACGGCAAATTCAAGGCGGTCGAAGACGTCAGTATCGTCATCGAACCCCGCAGCGTGACTGCCTTCATCGGCCCCTCAGGGTGTGGCAAGTCAACCTTCATTCGCACTCTCAACCGCATGCACGAGGTCATCCCCGGCGCCTACGTCGAGGGTGAAGTGCTTATCGACGGCGACGACCTGTACGGACCCGGTGTTGACCCCGTGCTTGTGCGCCGCCAAGTTGGCATGGTGTTTCAACGCCCCAACCCTTTTCCGACCATGTCAATTCGCGACAACGTGCTCGCCGGCGTCAAACTCAACAACCGGCGCATGAGCAAAAGCGACGCTGACGAACTGGTGGAGAAGTCGTTGCGCGGCGCCAACCTGTGGAACGAGGTCAAAGATCGACTTGACCGACCCGGGTCGAGCATTTCAGGTGGCCAGCAGCAGCGCCTTTGCATTGCGCGCGCCATCGCCGTTGAACCTCAGGTCATTCTTATGGACGAGCCCTGCTCAGCCCTCGACCCCATTTCAACCCTCGCGATCGAAGATCTCATCGAAGAGCTCAAAAAGGATTACACGATCGTCATCGTGACCCACAACATGCAGCAGGCCAGCCGTGTCAGTGACCGCACCGCGTTCTTCAACATTGCCGGCACCGGCAAGCCCGGCAAGCTCATCGAGTACGACGACACCTCGGTGATCTTCTCAAACCCGAGCGTGAAAGACACCGAAGACTACGTCTCAGGAAAGTTCGGGTAGTTAGGCGTCGATGCGGCGCGCAACCCTGTCGGCGTCGTCGTCGTTCACAGTAAACCGGTATCCGACGTTGCGCACTGTGCCGATCAACGACTCCATGTCGCCGAGCTTCGCGCGCAAGCGTCGCACGTGCACATCGACCGTGCGAGTGCCGCCGAAATAGTCGTAGCCCCACACTTCGCTGAGCAGCTGCTCGCGAGTGAAAACCCGGCTCGGGTGAGTGGCCAGAAACCGCAGCAGTTCGAACTCTTTGAACGTGAGGTCAAGGGTTCGGCCGTGCACTTTGGCCGAATAGCTGGCCTCATCGATGACGACACCGGAGGCCCGAATAAGACTCGACCCGTCATCTCTCGCGTGGCGACCCATGGCGAGGCGCAGGCGGGCATCCACTTCAGCCGGCCCCGCTGTGTGGAGCAGTACGTCATCGACGCCCCACTCGGCGTTGACAGCCGTCAAGCCACCCTCAGTGAGCACGACGATGATGGGCGAACCCGCGCCGGTCGTCGCCAAGATCTTGCACAGTGACTTGGCGCTCGCCAGGTCAGTGCGGCCGTCGACAAGAATCACGTCGGCAGCAGGGGCCGTAATCAAGGCCACGGGTTCGGCGGGAATGTGGCTCACCCGGTGACTGAGAAGGTCGAGGGCCGGAAGAACCTCGCCGTGGGCCTGAGAGGTCAAGATCAATAGCTGCGCCACAAGACCTCCTCGGTGTCATTCTCAGTGTACAAGCGCCCTACCATGGGGGCATGACGAGAACGGTAGCAACAGCGTTGCCCGTGTGGGTTACCGTCATCGCCGCCGTCATCGCCGTGGCTCTCGTGATGCCCAGCTCGACGTGGTGGGAATTCTTGCCGGTGATCGCGGGCGGTGCGATGGTTTTGATGTTCATCATTCAAGTGGGCCTGCAGTCAAAAGACGGCCTCGTAAACCGCATGCTGGTCACGGCCACCGGCGTCGCCGCGCTGCTCATCGCGGCATCGATCGCGACCCTGCTGGTGGTGGCGCAGTAAAAAACGGCGTTGTGGTTCGGTCGCTAGCTCCGGTTGCCACCTCTGATTACCGCCTCCGGTTACCGCCTCTCAGCGCGCCGTCGTAGACTTGGGCCATGCTTCTCGCCCTTGAGATCTTCTTCCTCGGACTGCTCGGTTTGGCGACGATATCGATCGGGTTCGTGTCGATCGTGGTACTCGTCAACCTGTACCGCGGTCAGCGCTGATTGCCCCCGCAGTCGTGTTTAGTCTCGACACGAGTCTGCCCGCTGAGCTTGCACCCCTCGCCTGGCTGGTCGGCGTGTGGGATGGAACCGGAGTGGTGCACTACCAAGACGCGGGCCGCTCGCGTGAACACGAGTTCGGGCAGCGAGTCAGCTTCAGCCACGACGGTCTCAACTATCTCAACTATTCATCGCACACCTGGCTACTCGATGACGCCAACACGCCGCTCAGCGCTGAAGCCGGATACTGGCGCTTGCATCGACCCTCACAGCCAGGCGATTCTGGTCCCGGCATGTTGCCCGGCGAAGGGCCGCGCCCCTTCGCGACCGCCGAACAGGTGGAAAAACTGCGAACCCCTGACGGTGATTTCGAAGTAGAAGTGTCACTCATTCACCCCGGCGGAGTCAGCGAGCTCTACCTCGGCCGTGTCGGTAACGCTCGCCTCGACCTGCAAACTGACACTGTTATGCGATCCTCCAGCGCCAAAGAATATTCGGCGGCGACGCGCCTCTACGGCCTCGTTGAAGGTCGCCTGCTGTGGGCGTGGGATATCGCTGCCCTCGGAAACGACCTGCGCACACACGCCTCCGGAACGCTGAACCGCGATGAGTAGCGTGGTGGGCAGCCCCCTGCTGGGCCTGCCCGGCGCCGTGGCGGGTGGCGGCGGGTATGGCGGCTCCAGCTCCAACTCCGGTTCCGGTTCGGTGCACACTGCCGACCACTACGGAAATCCCGTCACCGAGCAGCGGATGCTCGCCGCAGGCCGCGCCATTGTCGACCTCAGCGACCGCGGAGTCATCACCGTCACAGGCCCAGACCGACTCACCTGGCTCGACTCACTCACCTCGCAAGAACTGGCGTCGCTCACCCCCGGCGGCTGCGCAGAGACGCTACTCCTTGACCCCAACGGCCGGCTTGAGCACAGCATCCGCATCATTGACGACGGTGTCACCGCCTGGTTGCTCATCGAAGCCTCGCAGACCGCGGCGCTCGCCGCCTGGCTTGACCGCATGCGCTTCATGATGCGCGTCGACGTCGCTGACGTCTCAGCCCAGTGGGCAACACTCGCACAGGCCCTGCCGCCGACGGCAGAGCTGCTTGTCGCCCCGGCATCGCCCAACGGCGCACCCCTGCTCTGGCGTGACCCGTGGGTGGCCGTGCAGGTCGGTGGGTGGCAATACTCTGACGAAACCCAGCACCCGGGGGCAGACTTACCGGCGGTAGAACTACTGATCGAGCGTTCGCGGCTCGTTGACGTTGCCGCCGCAGTGCGCGCCGGATCGATCGGCGTCGCCGGAAACCTCGCAAGTGAAGCGCTCCGCATCGCCGCGTGGCGCCCCCGGTTCGGCACTGAGGTTGACGACCGCACTATTCCTCACGAACTCGACTGGCTGCGCTCAGCCGTGCACATGGCCAAAGGCTGCTACCGCGGGCAAGAAACCGTCGCAAAAGTGCACAACCTTGGCCACCCGCCGCGGCGACTCGTCATGCTGCACCTCGACGGCTCAGACGCCGTGCTTCCGGGCCCGGGAAGTGTCGTAAGACACGACGATACCGTCGTCGGAACAGTGACCTCCAGCGCCCGACACCACGAGCTAGGCCCCATCGCCCTCGCCATCGTGAAACGATCACTCGACCCGACCGCCGCCCTGATCGTTGTGGTCGGCGGCGCTGACAGCGCGGGCGGCACTGGTGGGATGGGTGGCAATGACGCCACGGGCGGCGCGGCCGGCGCAGCTGCCGCTCCCGGCACCGACAGTCAGGCACTCGAGGTGGCAGCTGCGCAGCAGGTCATCGTGCCCCCGAGTGCCGGAGCAACCGCGGGGGTTCCCCGGCTGCCCCGACTCGGCGCCGTCAAGCGCCCCGTCTGAGTTCAGGTCGTGTTCACGTGACTGCCTCGTGAGCGAGCAGAGTGCGTCGCTACGGCGACTAGAGCGCCGCATCCGGCGTCAACTAAATGCCCGTGCCGCGCTTGATCGAGTCGTCGGCTCGTTGCCCGCGGTCGTGCAAATCGTCATTGCGGCAACAGCCGCCTACCTGATCGCGCGGGAACTGCTCGGGCACGAACTGCCCCTCGTAGCAGTCACTGTCACCATCGTCTCGCTCGGCCTCGCGCGAGATGCCACCCCGCGCGGAATCGTCGAAATGGTGATCGGCATCAACATTGGCATCGCTGTTGCAGCTCTGCTCGTGCAGGCATTCGGGCAGGGCCCATGGCAGCTGGCCGTGATTCTCGCCCTCACTCTTCTCGTTGCGCGGGCGCTGTCACCCTCGGCGGCGTTTGCTATCGGAGCCGCAGTGCAATCGATGCTCGTCGCAGTGTTGCCCGCACCCGAATCGGGTGTTTTCGCCCGCAGCCTCGACGGTCTCGTCGGCGGAGCCATGGCGCTTCTCATTACAGTGCTCATCCCGCGCTTCGACCTTCTGCGCGAGCGTGGCGAAGCGGCTGCCCTGTTCTCGCTCCTCGACCAGGCACTCACCGGGCTCCACGAATCACTGCGCTCGGGCGACACCGCGGCGGCTGAACTGGCGCTCAGCCGCAGCCGGCGCACGCAGCCGCTCATCGAAGAGTGGACGCGCCTGCTTGACAGCGCGCGCGGAGTCGCCGCCGGGTCACCGTGGCTGCGAGCCCGCCGCCACCGACTCGCCGATGAAGCTCGGCTGCTCGCGGTCGGCGACCTCAGCACCCGCCACGTGCGCGCCCTCGCTCGCCGGGTCGAGGTCGTGGTGCGTGACGGAGGCCCCCGGCCGTTGCTCGCCGAGCTGATCGGCGATACGGCCGAACTTGTGCGGCTCGTCGGGCGGAGTCGTGACGACGAAGCTGCGCGTTATGCAGCCCGTGCGGTTGCGGCGGCCCTCGCCTCCCGGTGCTCACCCAGCACCGTCGACGGGGTCGGAGAGCAGGTCGTCGTCGTACTGTTGCGCCCTCTCGCCTTCGACATCCTGGTGCATCTCGGCACCCCGCCCGACGAGGCGCGGGCCCTTCTGCCGCCCCTCTGACCTGCCTGCCGCTGCGAATGAAGGAGTTGCGGCAATGAGTTTGCCACCACCGGAGCTTCGCGTCGCCCACTCCTTCATTCGCGGCAGAGAACGCTCCACCACAGGCGTTGACACCGGCGCAGAGTTCTAAGGTTCGAAACGACGGCGACTTCGACAGCCGTAAATGCCTGAATCTGTGCCGATGCGAATACTTCAGGAACTCGCCGCCGAGCGCGGTGGTCTCATCCCAACGTTTCGACTTCGTCAGGCCGGATTCAGCGCGCGTCACATCGCTGCACTCCGTCATGCAGGTCTCCTCGTGCGCGCGCGACAGGGTTGGTATTTACCCGCGGGCACCCCGGCCTCCATTGTTCAGGCCGTCCGCGTGGGAGGGCAGCTCACCTGCCAACGAGCACTCGCCCATCACGGAGTGTGGGTTGTCGCCGACTCTAAGCTCCATGTCGCAGTTAGCCATAACGCCGCCCGCTTGCGCACCCCGCATGACCCGAGCAGTCGTCGTGAATCGAGCAATTCGAACGTCGTCGTGCATTGGCGTCGACCATCCGCGTCAATTGCACTTCCGGTTGCCGATGTTGCTTCAGCGCTCACTGATCTCCAGCATTGCGCGTCAAAAGAACACTTTGCGGTCGCACTTGACAGCGCACTTCACCAGGGTTTCGTCGATTCGAATTTCGATCTCGCCAGCCGGTATTCGATGAAAGGGCTCGTTGGGCTCAGCGAGTCGGGTATCGAGACTCTGTTGTGGATGCGGTTGCCGCGACTACATCGCTCGCTCCGACAGCAGGTTTGGATTCCGGGAGTTGGCAGAGTCGATTTTTTGCTCGGTGATCGGCTCGTCATTGAGGTGGATGGCAGGCAGTTTCACAATAAGGCCGACACATTCGAGGCCGATCGTCGACGGGATGCTGCGCTCGCGTGCCTTGGCTATCGTGTCGTGAGATTCAGCTACGCGCAGGTGATGCACGAATGGCCGACAGTGGAACGCACAATCCGTGAGTTGTTGCTTCAGGGTGAGCACCGCGCTCGTGGCCGGTCACTTCTTACCCGCGACGAATGAAGGACTTCAGGGCATGACCGCCGTCACCGCGGCATTTCGGTGCGGGAGCTCCTTCATTTGCTGCAGGCAGGGATGTCAGGGAGGGCCGGGATGACAGAGCAGGCAGGCCGGACGTGGGGCGTCGGTAGGGTGGAACCCATGACTCACACGCTTATTTTGCTTCGCCATGGTCACTCGGTGTGGAACGAGAAGGGCATCTTCACGGGCTGGGTCGACGTGGGCTTGACCGAGCAGGGCCGGGCTGAGGCGCGCCGTGCCGGTGAGCTCATCGCCGCCTCGGGTTTGGCGCCGCGAGTGCAGTACACGAGCCTGCTCAAGAGGGCCATCCATACGGCCAATATCGCCCTCGAGGTTGCTGACCTCGACTGGCTTCCGGTGAAGCGCAGCTGGCGTCTCAACGAGCGCCACTATGGCGCGTTGCAGGGGCTCAACAAAGCGGAGACGCTCGCCCAGCACGGTAATGAGCTGTTCATGACGTGGCGCCGCAGTTTTGACACTCCTCCACCCGAACTCGGTGACGATGCCGAGTTCAGCCAGGTGCACGAAACTCGCTACGTCGGCATCGACGGCCAGGTGCCGCGCACTGAGAGCCTCAAACTGGTCATTGACCGGATGCTGCCCTACTGGCACAGCGACATCACTGTCGATCTCGCCGCCGGTAAAACGGTGTTGGTGACAGCGCACGGTAATTCGCTGCGGGCGCTGGTGAAGCATTTGGATGGCATCGCTGACGAAGCGATAGCCGAGTTGAACATTCCGACCGGTATTCCGCTCGTGTATGAACTGGGTGACGACTTTATGCCGGTGAAACCCGGCGTTTACCTCGACCCTGCTGCGGCTGCCGCGGGAGCCGCTGCAGTGGCAGCGCAGGGTAAAAAGTAGCGGTTAGTCGTGCGGCACCCAGTCGCCGGTGGCGAGGTATTGCACCTTTTTTGAGATCAACACGGCGTGGTCGGCGAATCGCTCGTGGTACCGCGATGCCAGTGTGGCGTCGACGGTGTCGACAGCTTCGCCTTTCCAGGTTTCGCCGAGAACTTTGTCGAACACGCTGAGGTGCAGGGCGTCGATCTTGTCGTCTTCGTTGCGAATCTGTTCGGCGATAGTGACGTCTTCGGTTTGAAGAAGTTGAACGAGTTTGCGCGCGATTTCGACGTCGAGTGCTCCCATTTCACGAAACGTGCCGCGCAGACCTTTGGGTACGACTTTGTCAGGAAAACGGTAGCGGGCTAGCTGGGCAATGTGCTCTGACAGGTCGCCCATCCGCTCCAGCGAGGCGCTGATGCGAAGCGCGCTGACAACGACGCGTAGGTCGCGGGCTACCGGCTGCTGGCGGGCGAGAATGTTGATGGCCAGTTCGTCGAGCTCTGCCGCTGCTACGTCAATTTTGGGGTCGTCTGCGATGACTGTTTCGGCCAGTGACACGTTGGATTCGTTGAAGGCACGAGTCGCATTGTCGATCGAGATCGCGACCAGTTCGGCGATTTCGACGAGACGTTCCCGCACCTCAAGCAGCTCTTTTTGAAACACTTCGCGCATGTGCTTACATCCTCTTTTGGGTGGTGCGGATTCTGGTGCAGGGCAGTCTGGGCACTGTCGCCCGCCAGGCTGGGCAAGCTTGGCTCCACAGTGCCGTTTTTTGGTGAACAGGCGATGGCCTGTAAGTGAACGGTGGACGCGGAGACGCCGATTTTGCTCGGCGCCGTCTCTATGGTGCGTTCCCTGTCACTAATCTAGTGCTCATGGACTCGGCACTGCTTGTGCCCCTCGCGCTCGCCTTTGGCGTGGTGATCGGGGGTGGTGTGGTGGTCGCCGTGATGGCTGCCGCTCGTCGTGGGCGCATGGCGGCCGAGGTGGCGTCGACTACGGTTCCCGACGGCGTCGATCAGGTGATCGAGGCGTTGGAGTCGGCGGGGGTGGTGCTTGACCCCAGCAATAACGTGATTAAAGCCTCGGCGCGTGCGCTCACGCTCGGATTGGTGTGGAGCCGCACACTCGTGCATCCGCGTCTGGTGGAGATTGTCGACCGGGTGCGTCGCAGTGGCGAGCCGGTGACGGAGGAGTTGGAGCTCAGTCGGGGCCCTCTGGGTGACGCCGCCTTGCACGTGCGAGTTCGCGTGGCGCGATTGGGCAGCAGGTTCGTACTGTTGTTGGCCGAGGATCGTACGGAGTCGCATCGGCTTGACGCGGTGCGCAGAGATTTCGTGGCGAACATTAGCCACGAGTTGAAGACTCCGATTGGCGCGATCGGGTTGCTGGGTGAGGCTCTGGGTCATGCTGCAGACGACTCGGTGCAGGTGCGCCGTTTTGCCGAGCAGTTGACAAAGGAGTCGTCACGCTTGGCGAGTTTGACGCAGGAGATCATTGAGCTGTCGCGGCTTCAGGCAAAGGATGCCCTGTCGGATCCTGAGATTGTTGACCTCGATCACGTGGTGGCGGCTGCCATCGATCAGAACCGGGTGCTGGCTGAGGTCTCACGCATCACTCTGGTCAGCGGTGGTGAGCGGGGGATGCGCGTGTGGGGCGACGAGGTTCTGCTGATTACTGCCGTGCACAACCTCATTCTGAACGCTGTGCAGTATTCGCCGTCTCCGTCGCGGGTGGGTATTGGTGTGACGTCCACGGATGACGTGATTGAGATTTCGGTGACTGATCAGGGTGTCGGTATTGCCGAAGAGGAGCTTGACCGGGTTTTTGAACGGTTTTTTCGCGTCGATCAGGCCCGCTCCCGCGCGACGGGCGGCACTGGCCTGGGTCTGAGTATTGTCAAGCACGTGGTGCAGAATCACGGCGGTGACGTGCGGGTTTGGTCACAGCTGGGCCGGGGTTCGACGTTCACTATTCGATTGCCGCGCGTATTGGAACCCGCGTTGGCCTCAGCGAAGGCGCGGTCATGACACGCATCCTTATTGTTGAAGATGAGGCTGCTCTTTCTGAGCCGCTGGCGTATCTGCTGGGTCGCGAGGGTTACGACACGGTGGTCGCCTCTGATGGGCTTGAGGCCTTGGCGCTGTTTGACCGTGCGGGTGCTGACTTGGTGCTGCTTGATCTGATGCTGCCGGGGTTGCCGGGTACCGAGGTGTGCCGCGAGTTGCGGCAGCGGTCGGCGGTGCCGATCATCATGGTGACGGCAAAAGACAGCGAGGTCGACATTGTCGTCGGGCTTGAGTTGGGCGCAGACGACTATGTCACGAAGCCGTATTCGACGAGAGAGTTGTTGGCCCGCATTCGCGCCATTATGAGGCGGCAGGTCGACCTGAGCGATCTGGAGGGTGCACTACTCGTTGCCGGCGCTGTGCGCATGGATGTCGATAAGCATCAGGTGACGGTCGACGGAGCCGTTGTGGCGATGCCGCTGAAAGAGTTTGAGCTGCTTGAGGTCTTGTTGCGCAACGCCGGCCGGGTACTCACGCGGGGTCAGCTCATCGACCGGGTGTGGGGCGAAGGTTATTTCGGCGACACGAAAACCCTCGACGTGCATGTGAAGCGCATCCGGTCAAAAATTGAGACAGACCCGTCGAATCCGCGGATGCTGGTGACTGTTCGCGGTCTCGGCTACCGATTCGAGGCGTAAGGCGCTCGGCCTCAGGCTTTCGCTCTCTAGGGAACGAACAGCTCGTATTCGGGCAGTGACCCGTCGAGTACGGGCACCATCACTTCGACGCCTTCAGCGCCGGCGTAGGAGAAGAAGAGCGGCACGAGCCCGCCGATGGTGACGTCACTGATGCTGACGATGATTTGCACTTCATCGGTCGGGCCGCCGATGCGGGTGCGGTCGCCCGAGGTTACGACGATGTCTTCTGAGACGCGCTCGCCGTCGGTGAGCCACTGCACGGTGAGCAGTCGGTCGACTTCTGCGGCGCTCACAACAGTCATCACGAGGTTGAGAGCGTCACCGGTGTCGCCGATGAGGAGCGCGTTGCGAACGGCCAATTCGCCAATTTCGGCTCCGACGCCGTCACTCGGGTCGTAGTCTTTTTGGGTGGCAATTTCGGCGCTCAGCGTGCAGCCAGTGGTTGCCAGCATGAGCGCTGCTGCAAGAGCAATCGACGCCGCTAGACGGGATTTCACAGGTTGCCTCCAGAGCGAGGGGATGGCCGTTCGGCTGCACTGGGTGCGGCGCGAATACGCACGGTTCTCTCTCAGTCTAGCCAGGCTTGGAGGCCCAGTGTGGGGCCATCGGGTGCGCGCCTAATCGTCGAGGCTGAGAAATTGCTGTGGTAGACTCAGCCCCCTGCGGAAGGACCAGCACCCATGCTTTTTGAGGTTGGCGAGACGGTTGTATATCCCCATCACGGGGCGGCAACGATCATCGAAGTGAAGAATAGAACTGTTCGAGGCGAAGAGAAGCTCTACCTCAAACTCAATGTCACGCAGGGCGATCTCACTATTGAGGTGCCGGCTGACAACGTCGACCTTGTTGGCGTGCGCGACGTCATCGGCCAAGAGGGCCTCGACAAAGTGTTCGAAGTGCTGCGTGCGCCCTTCACAGAAGAGCCCACCAACTGGTCGCGTCGATACAAGGCGAACCTTGAAAAACTTGCTTCCGGTGACGTCATCAAGGTTTCTGAGGTCGTTCGTGACCTGTGGCGCCGCGATCAAGACCGTGGTCTCAGCGCGGGCGAGAAGCGCATGCTGGCCAAGGCACGCCAGATTCTGATCAGTGAACTGGCTCTGGCCGAGAAGACCGACGAAGAGAAGGCCTCGGCGATTCTCGACGAGGTTCTTGCCTCCTGAGTGTTTCGCACCTGACACCGAGTCTGGCGATGGGTCCGCGTTTGGCGGTAGGTCCGGATCTGGCGATGGGCCCGCGGCTTGCGATCGTGGTGGTCGCGGCGGGCAGCGGTACCCGACTGGGGCGTGCTGAACCGAAGGCTTTCGTGCCGGTTGCCGGGCGCACTCTGCTTGAGCACGCGCTCGAGAGTGTCTTTGCGCAACCTGAGCAGGCTTACGTTGTAGTCGTTGCTCCCTCCAGCCACGAGACTGAGGCGAAGGCGGTCGCCCGTCGAGTTGCCGGTGCAGCTCGCGATGCATTCACGGTCGTCGTCGGTGGCCCCACCCGCGCCGCCTCTGTCGCTGCCGGGCTCGCCGCAGTCGACGTTGCGACGGCTGGGCGCGGGGTAGACGTCGTGCTCATTCACGACGCGGCACGCGCGTTTACGCCGGCCGCCGTGTTCACCCGAGTCGTCGAGCGTGTGCGCGCTGAGCAGGTGGGCGTCATTCCCGCCCTGACCGTGGTCGACACCATTGCGCGCCGCGATGCCGCCGGAGTAGTGCTTGAGCAGGTTGATCGTTCGGAACTGGCGGCGATTCAGACCCCGCAGGGTTTTCCGTACGAGGCGTACCGGGCCGCGCTTGCCGCTGTGCCGCCGGGGGCTGAGCACACTGATGATGCGAGCGTGTTCGCTGCGGCGGGGCATCCGGTTGTGACGGTGGCCGGTGACGACCGCGCCTTCAAAGTGACCACTCCGTGGGATCTTCGCCGGGCCGAGCAGCTTGCCGCTGGCGATCGGCCGTCAGTGCGCACGGGTATTGGTATCGACGTGCACGCTTACGACGCGGGCCAACCTCTGTGGCTTGGCGGATTGTATTGGCCGGGCGAACCGGGGCTTGCCGGGCACAGTGACGGTGACGCCATCTGCCACGCTGTGTGCGATGCACTGCTCTCGGCGGCTGGTTTGGGCGACATTGGTTCACGGTTCGGTGTTGACGACCCACGCTTTGCTGACGCTCGCGGTGAGGTGTTTCTTGTCGCCACTCTTGATCTGGTGCGCGACGCCGGTTTCGAGGTGGTCAACGTGGCCGTGCAGGTCATCGCGCAGCGCCCACGGTTCGCCGTGCGACGGCACGAGGTTGAGGCGCTGTTGAGCCGTACGCTGGGGGCGCCCGTGAGTGTGGCGGCGACGACGAGTGACGGGCTCGGCTTTACCGGCCGGGCCGAGGGCGTGGCAGCTGTTGCCACCGCCATGCTGCGCGCCTGAATTGCCGACCGCTTCGCCGCTGCGGCCTCGCCGGTAGGCTAAGGCAGTGAGCGTGCGCATCTATGACAGCCTTCGGGCAGCTGTCGTCGACCTCGAACCGCGGGTCGCGGGCCACATTGGCATGTACATTTGCGGCCCGACGGTGCAGTCGGCCCCCCATATCGGTCATTTGCGCAGCGCCCTGGCGTACGACCTGTGGCGCCGGTGGTTGACGCATCGGGGTTTCGCGGTCACCTTCATTCGTAACGTCACCGACATTGACGACAAAGTGCTGGCGAATGCTTCGGATGCTGAGCCGTGGTTCGCCCTCGCCTATCGCGTCGAGCTCGAGTTCACGGCCGCGTACCGCGCTCTGGGCATTTTGCCCCCCACCTATGAGCCGCGCGCAACCGCGCACATCGCGCAGATGCAGTTGCTCATCGAGCGTCTCATCGCCGCTGGGCACGCGTACCTCGCGGCTGACGGTTCGGCTGATGTGTACTTCGACGTGCGCAGCTGGCCCCGCTACGGCGAACTAACGCGGCAGAACCCTAACGACATGGCTGGCTCCAGTGGTGAGGGGGCGCGGGCCAAGCGCAACCCGCTCGACTTCGCCCTGTGGAAGGGCGCGAAGAGCAACGAGCCCGAGACAGCTCAGTGGAATTCGCCGTGGGGGCGTGGTCGCCCCGGCTGGCACATTGAGTGCTCGGCCATGGCTGAGCACTACCTTGGCCGCGAGTTTGATATTCACGGCGGTGGGCTCGACCTGCGGTTTCCGCACCACGAAAACGAATTAGCCCAATCGACCGCAGCTGGCGATGCCTTCGCGCGTTACTGGGTGCACAACGGCCTGATCACAGTTGGCGGACAGAAGATGTCGAAGTCGCTCGGCAACTCGGTGTTCGCGGCCGAACTGTTGGGCAGTCGGTCACCGGCCGTGCTGCGCTACTGGCTGGGCTCGGCGCACTACCGCTCAAGCCTCGACTACACGCCGAATTCACTCGTTGAGGCCGATGAAGCTCTTGGTCGCATCCACTCGTTTCGGGCGCGCGCCCACAAGCGACTAGGCACAGCAGGCAACGCAGCCGGCGTTTCACAGTTTCGCTGGGTCACGTCGATCGATGAGCGCGTGCCGCCCGGTTTCGCCGACGCTCTCGATGATGACCTCGCCGTACCCCAGGCGCTCGCCGTGCTGCACGAAACGGTTCGAGCGGGTAACACGGCGCTCGATGCCGGCGATGATGCCGAGACTGAGTCAGCACTGACGGCGGTCGAGGCAATGGTCGACGTTTTGGGCTTCGATGACGCCGCCGAGCATTCTGCGCACGCAGCGGCCACACGCACCGCGCTGTCGACCCTGGTCGAACGGATGCTTGCCGACCGTCGTACTGCCCGCGACACCCGAGACTTTGCGACCGCCGACCGTATTCGCGACGAGCTGGCCGCGGCCGGAATCGTATTGGAAGACACACCGATAGCAACTGACTGGAGTATTGATGGCCACCCCTAAGCGCCCGGGCGCAAGCAAAAAGAGCAAGGGCCCCACCGTCGGGTCTGGCGGGCAGGGTCGTCAAGCTCTCGAGGGCCGCGGCCCCACCCCGAAAGCGTCAGATCGCACTTGGCACCCGGCGGGTAAGCGCAAGGCTGCCAACGATCGGCTCGCCGCGGCGAAAAGTCGCGCGGGCGGCGGCACTGGCTCTGGCAGTGGCGGCAGTGGCGGCGGCAGTTCCACGGGCGGCCCACAGCAGTCGAACCGTTCACGTTCACCCAAGAAGAACGTCGACGCAGAGGTAGTCAGCGGTCGCAACTCGGTGCTTGAGGCGCTGCGGGCCAAGATTCCTGCCAGCACCCTCTACATCGCGTCGCGCATCGAAATGGATGACCGGGTCAAAGAGGTGCTGTCGCTCGCGACCAAGCGCGGCATTCCGGTGCTGGAAATCATGCGTCCTGAAATGGACCGCATGACGGGTGAGAACTCGGTGAATCAGGGCGTTGCGATCAGCGTTCCGGCGTACCAGTACGCGCACCCGCTCGATCTTGTGTCGCGTGCGGTGAGCCGCGGTCAGACGCCACTTCTGGTAGCGCTGGATGGCGTAACCGACCCGCGCAATCTGGGTGCGATCATCCGCTCAACGGCGGCGTTTGGTGGGCACGGCGTGATCGTGCCCCAACGTCGGTCTGCCGGCGTGACGGCCGCCGCCTGGAAGACGTCGGCCGGCGCTGCCGCCCGCACGCCCGTGGCGATGGCAGCCAATCTGACGCAAACCCTCAAGGCGATGAAGGCGGAGGGCGTGTTCGTGTTGGGTCTTGACGGCGACGGCGACATGATGTTGCCCAAGCTCGAGCTGGCTGACCGGCCGCTCGTGATCGTTGTCGGCAGCGAGGGCAAAGGTTTATCGCGCCTGGTGACGGAGACGTGCGATGCGATCGTGTCGATCCCGATTTCGGCAGCCACCGAGTCGCTGAACGCGGGGATTGCGGTCAGCGTGGCACTGTACGAGGTGGCACGCAGGCGAGCAGCGCTGTGAGGCGCGCAGCGCTGTAGGCCGCGCTCAGACTTTGTCGCGCCAGCTACCCGCCGGAGCGTCATCGCCCTCAACGATCTGAATCTCGCTGGTGTCGAGGGTCGGCAGCGAGATGGTTTCGGTGGCGGGGGCAATCATGGTGGCTTCGTCGCGTCGATGGCGTAGCACCGTGTCAATGTATGAGCTCAAAGCTTCAGCGAGCGGGATGGCCCTGCCCTCGTTTTGTGAGCGATACCAGCGGTGCTCAAGCAGCTGGTGAAACATTTCGGGGGTTTCCAACTTGCCGCGTAAATCTTTTGGAATCGCACGCACGACGGGCTCAAACACCCGCACGAGCCACTGATGGGCGACCAGCTCTTCGTCGGCCGCCCGATCGGGGTAGTTCGAGGCGGCATACGAGTCGAGGTCGTTGAGTAGCCGGCGCGCCTGGTTTTCTTGCGCGTCGATGCCGGTCAGGCGAAGCAGGCGCCGAGTGTGATGGCCCGCATCCACCACCTTCGGGCGAATGTGCACCTCGGTGCTCGCCCCGTCAGTGGTAATCGCAAGCTCATCAATGTCAAAGCCGAGACCGTTGAGCCGTTCGACGCGGTCGGTGATGCGCCAGCGCTCTGAACGGTCAAACGATTCCCAGCCGGTGAGTTCTTTCCACAGCGACCGGTATGCCTCAATGATGCCGGCGCTTGTGTCGATGGCATCAACGTTTTCATCAAGCCGACCGCCGGCCTCAAGGTCGAGCAGTTCGCCGGCAATGTTCACTCGAGCGATTTCGAGGTCGTTCTCACGCTGGCCGTTCGACAGGCCGCCCTCGTAAATTTGACCGGTTTCAGCGTCGACGAGGTAAGCGGCAAACGCGCCCGCGTCCCGGCGAAACAGCGTGTTCGATAGCGACACGTCACCCCAGAAGAATCCGACAATGTGCAAGCGCACGAGCAACAGTGCCAGGGCATCGACCAGTCGCGTGGCTGTATCGGGGCGAAGCGTCTGCGAGTACAAAGCGCGGTACGGCAGCGAAAAACGCAGGTGCCGGGTCACCAGCACAGGCAGCAGGGCTTCGCCGTCGGCACTCATGCGGCCGGTGATTACTGCCACTGGTTCGACGCACGGCAAATCGAGCCGCTGCAACCTGCGCAACATGTCGTATTCTCGTCGCGCCATCTCCTCCGTGGTTTCCTTCACGGCCACGACGAAATCGCCCATGTGCACGAAGCGCACCAGGTGACGCGAGATTCCCTTCGGCAGCGAAGCAATCGTGTCGTCGGGCCACTCTTCGAGCGGCAGGTGCCACGGCAGGTCAAGCAGGGCCGGATCGGTCAGCGCCGCAGTGATCGAGAGAGAACCGACCATGTGGCGGCTCAGCTCGAAACGGGCTCGCGGTTCAAGCGCAGTCCCGACGTCGTGTCAAACACGTGAACGTGCTTGGGTTCGGGCGTGATGTACACGCGGTCACCGTTATTGGGGTGCATGCGGCCATCGACACGTGCCACAACGTCGACCCGCTGGCCCTGCACCTCGGTCTTGCCGTACAGGTAGCCGTCGGCGCCCAGTTCTTCGACCAGTTCCACCTCGACCAACAGCCCCTCGCCGCTGGTGCTAACGATCATGTCTTCGGGGCGAACCCCCACGGTGACGCTCGTCTCGCTTGTCGAGGCGAGCACGTCGCGGGCCACCGGCGCGACCGCGGAGCCGAACGTGACGCCGCCATCGGTGATGTCGGCCGGAAAAAGGTTCATGGCGGGTGAGCCAATGAAACCGGCAACGAAGATGTTGTTGGGAGTCTCGTACAGGTCGCGGGGGGAGCCGACCTGCTGCAAAATTCCATCTTTCAACACTGCGATGCGGTCACCCATGGTGAGGGCTTCGGTCTGGTCGTGCGTGACGTAGACCGTGGTGACGCCCAGTCGACGCTGCAGCGAAGCGATCTGGGTGCGGGTTTGCACGCGCAGCTTGGCGTCGAGGTTTGACAGGGGCTCGTCCATGAGGAACACCTGCGGCTGGCGAACGATGGCGCGGCCCATGGCGACGCGCTGACGCTGGCCGCCAGAGAGAGCCTTGGGCTTGCGGTCGAGGTAGGGCTCAAGGTCGAGCAGTTTCGCGGCTTCGAGTACGCGGGTCGCTCGTTCGTCTTTATTGATGCCGGCAATCTTTAGCGCAAAGCCCATGTTCTCGGCCACCGTCATGTGCGGGTACAGCGCGTAGTTTTGAAACACCATGGCGATGTCGCGGTCTTTGGGCGGAACGTCAGTGACATTGCGCTCGCCGATGAAAATATCGCCCGCGTTGACCTCTTCGAGGCCGGCGAGCATGCGCAGTGAGGTTGACTTGCCGCAGCCCGAGGGGCCTACGAGAACAAGAAATTCTCCGTCACCGACGTGCAGGTCGAGCGAATCGACGGCCGGAACGCTCGAGCCCGGGTATAGCCGAGTTGCTTTGTCAAAAGTTACGGTTGCCATGATGTTTTTCTCCTTCACCGGCAGGTACGTGCCGGACGATCCTTCGTGAATGGATGTGCCCTGAGGCACGGCGGGCACCCTTGACCACCTGGAGTCAGTATGTCACTGTCGCCGCGACGGTGACGCGGTTGGCGTATCCACAGACCTTCGACGTAGACTCCGGCGGGGTGCTTTTACGGGCGCCCTTTCCTGTTTTCGGAGGCAAGAGGCCTCCAGCTGAATGAGGTCACATGTCTGTCAGTCGTTCTGCGCCGCTGAGACCGTCGAAGAACACCAAGCGCACCCAGGCTCGCGATAAGGCTCGGCAACTGCGGGCGGAACTACTCAAGAAAGAGTTTCGCGGGCGTGTCGCGGCGCGCAGCGCCATCGCCGTGGGCGCTGTGGCAGTCGTCGCCGTGATCGCCCTAGTGCTTGTCGATTCGGTGCGCCCCGACCGACCGGGCCCACTGAATATGGCCAGTGACGGCATTCGTATCGGTGCCGGTCTCGTGGCGACCTCGACCCCCGGCCTGGCCGCTGGTGGGCGCCCCGTCGCCTCAGAAGCAAATGCCGCCGGGGTCGTCGACATCCAGATCATCGTGGATTACCTCTGCCCTGTTTGCGGTGAATTTGAGGCTACAAACGGCGAATTTATTCGCACCCTCGTTGAATCCGGGGCCGCAACAGTCGAATATCGCCCGATCGCGATTCTCGAGAGCAAGTCGGCGGGCACCCGCTACTCGCTGCGCGCCGCCAACGCTGCTGCGTGCGTCGCAAACGCAGCCCCAGAAACATTCTTCAGCTTCAACCAGCGGCTATTCGCCCAACAGCCCGAAGAGGGCACGGGTGGGCTTACTGACGCTGAACTGGTGACCATTGCAGGCGCCTCAGGTGCAACATCGAACGCGGTCGAAATGTGCATTGACGATCTCAGGTTTGAGTCGTGGGTTCGTGGCGCCACCGACCGAGCGCAAAACGGCCCTCTCGCCATTCGTAACGCAAAAGTAGAGAACATTCAGGGCACACCCACCATTTTTGTCAACGGCAAGGTTTACGACTATCGATACCCCTTCGAACAGGGCGAGTTCGCCCAGTTCGTGCTGCAGGCAGCCGGTGACGAGTTCTCGACCAACCCGAGCCCCTCGCCCACTCCCACTCCGTAGCGGCGCTACGCTGGAGCAGGGGCTCCCGCCCCGGGCCTTCACCGGCCCAAGCCGACTTGGCGCAATTGGTAGCGCACCCGACTTGTAATCGGGAGGTTGTGAGTTCGAGCCTCACAGTCGGCCCATTTTTTGTTGATTTTCCGGGTTTTTTGTGGTGATAACTGCCACAAATGGCCCTACAATTCACGTTTTGCCCACGCTTTGCCACCCGGCACGCGAGAAAGACGCCTCCGGCCTGCACGTCGGGGGAGTCTTTCGTCGAAGAAGAATCACGCGTCAAGCGCCGGCACTGAGACCGGGCTTTGCGCCCATACGACGTCAATTTCTGCTGGCTGTCTAAAATAACGCGCGTACAGCGTCGACACACCAGCGCCGTGTCCCAACAGTGAAGCTGTTTGTTCCGCGCTCAAGTTTCCTGATGTCATCGCAAGCGTCGCGAACGTAGCTCTCAGGTTGTGAGGAGTCAGCAATGCCGTGGTGGGGGCTGCGCCACGGACGGCCCTCCACGAGCGCCGATAGCCCACTTGGACGATGAAGCCGGTGACGCGCACCCTCGGGCGGGCGCGCTAGACCGTGCTCTCGAGGTGCCACACTTTGGCCACGATGCGCCAGCCGTCGGGCCCATCGACGAATGACAGTTGGTCAACGAAGATGCTGTCGAGCACTCGCAGGCGCACGCGCACCATCGCGGCCTTGTCGCTCAGCCAGTCAACGACGATGATCTCGTCGTCGCGGTCTTGACCGACGGATGCCGGTGACGGACGATTCGCCACAACTTCGCGCCAGGCGGGATACGGGTCGACGGTGATGACGCCTTCGTCAACGTCGAAGAGGGAGCTTGCCGGGTGGAAGACGCTGTCGAGCAGCTCGATATCGCACGCGTGTAGCGCGCGAAAGTAAACGCGGACGGCGTCGAGAAGTTCTGCAGATCGAGGCATAGTGAATCCTCTCAGCGCTCGGTTGCCCAAGGCAAACGGGCTGCCTCATCGCTAAATCGCCGATCAGCCCGGTGCTGTGGAGATTGGTCGGTGCTCATCGTCAGAACCGCTTTGATCGTCGGAATCCCCAGGCCCCGGACAGGCGAGAGATGCTGGCCAAGCGATACCGGGTTCGTATGTGTAAATGTGTTCTCTCCACGTGATCGTGAATCACTGAAGTCATGGCTTGCGTGGTCAAGACCGTCAAGAAGTGGCTTCGTGTCACTGTGGTATCGAGCCTCACAGTCGGCCGCCACACCCGCGATTCTGGAGAACTGTTCTCCGCCTGGGCTGAGTGCCGGCCGCTGCGAGCTCCCTGGCTGCGCGCCGCCCCCATAGGCCTGCCTCCTTCAGTGCTGTCGTGTGGGCACCGGTTCCTCTGCCCTCGACCGTCACGTGATCAAACGTTCGCTTTACGAGCATGCCTACTTTACGTATCGGTGGGCGAGGCATAGCGTCGATGGTTGCAGCCGGGGGGTTGTGGCAGTACATCATTCGGGGGAGTAGTACATGTTGCGATCGGTTTACACGGCAAGCGCACTGATAGCCGCACTGGTCGTCACACTCCCCTTCATTGGTGAAAGTTCAGTCACTGCGTCGACGGCTATGGCCTCCGGGGTCAACAGCAGCGCTCCCGTCATCACCGCGAGCGGCTCCCGCACGTCACCGCTCGGCACCACGATGACTGTGGCCGCGAACCTCAACAGCAGGCTCGCTGTACCGGCCCGCTCGGCCGCCGCCTCGTCTCCTTCGTCTGCCTCTTCGTTATCCGAATCTAAGAGGGTCTGGCCACGCCCGGGAACGGCTCGCGTCTCCGCGGGGGCCTCCAGCACGGCCTCCGCACCTTCGGCGCCGCCCACCTCTGCTTCGGCGGCGCCGCCGGCTTCCACGCCTGCAGCTCCGGCACCTGCAGCTCCGGCACCCGCGGCGCCGGCGCCGGCCCCCGCAGCACCGGCTCCGGCCCCCGCCGCACCGCCGCCCGCGCCCGCGTGCGCTCCCGCTGTGGGTGGGTCTGCCCCGGGAGCCCCGAGCCGGGTCTCGGCTGGTGGCGTCGCTGGGACCAGCTCGGCAGACCTGCAAGGGTTCGCGACCCAGTACAACGCCATTCGGGTGGCGAACTGCCTGCCCCCAGTGCCGATGGCGAACTTTCGCTACGACAGCTGCATGGAAGATCGCCTGTTCTGGATGGCCGAAGACCCCAGCCTTGATCCGATGAGTGCGTGGGGCCACATCGGCTCGCAGCGCAGCGACGGCGTGCCGAGCGTCGGCTGCGACGGCAACCTCGCCGGGGGTTCAGGAAACTCGGGCGCGAGTGTCGCCCAAAAGTGGTGGGATTCCAGCGGGCATCGGGCTTCTCTCTACAAGCCCACGGTCACGGGGAGCACTGCCGGCGTGTGCATCCGTTTCGCGATGACGCACGGGGGCTTACCTGCTGAGCCAACCTCGTTCACCCGCGCTGCAGCCCGCTGGGGCAACTGCTAGAAAACGTGCACTGGTTAGGCTGAGTCATCTGGGCGCCATGGCGGCCCCCGAAAGGACTCGCTTGTGAGCACTGCACTGCGCTGGGGAATTTTGGCCACGGGCAACATCGCCCGATTGTTCACGCGCGATCTCATAGACTCCGGATTCACCGTCACAGCGGTCGGCTCACGATCAGAGCCTGCAGCCAGCGCCTTCGCAGCAGAGTTTGGCATCGCGCGTGCTCACGGCAGCTATGAACAGCTCGTGGCCGACCCGGAGGTCGACGCGATTTACGTGGCCACCCCGCATCCGCATCACTTAGCTAGCGCCGTGCTGGCAATCGACGCTGGCAAGCACGTGCTGATCGAAAAACCTCTCACGCTGAATAAAGCCGAGGCTGCGCTGATTGCGGAGCGCGCTCAGCTTCGCGGCGTTGTGGCGATGGAAGCCATGTGGACGCGCTATCTGCCGCACATGATTCACCTGCGGGCGCTGTTAGCTGCCGGCGCCATCGGCGAGGTGCGCACAGTGATCGCCGACCACACGCAGTCGTTGCCGACTGATCCCGATCACCGGTTGCAGAATTTGGCACTGGGTGGTGGCGCACTGCTTGATTTGGGCGTTTATCCGGTGTCATTTGCCGTTGACGTGCTGGGCCTGCCGACGAGTGTGCAGGCTCACGCCGCCATGACTGCCACCGGCGTCGATCGGCAAACGGCGATGATCTTCGGCTACGACGATGGCCGTCAGGCCGTCTTACAGTGCGCGCTTGACACGAGCGGCCCGAACCGTGCTGTGGTGCTGGGCACGGCCGGCGCGATTGAACTCGACCGCGTCTGGTACACCCCCACTCGGCTCACCCGGTACGACGCAGATTGGGCCGTGGTTGAGAGGTTCGAGCAGCCCGTGGCGACTCGAGGCATGCAGTTTCAGGCCGCCGAACTCGAGCGTCGCGTGGCCGGAGACCCACCCACCTCTCTGCCCTTGCACGAGTCGGTCGCGATCATGGGCCTGCTCGATGAGGTGCGCGCGCTGATCGGCCTGCGGTATCCGGGCGAGATGACGACATGATTCGCGCCCTGTTGATCATTGATGTGCAAAACGATTTCACCGAGGGTGGGGCGCTGGGCGTCGACGGCGGTGGGGCCGTTGCCGCCGCGATAACCGCGCATCTGGTGGCTTATCCCCACAGGTACGAGGTCGTAGTCGCCTCACGTGATTGGCACGACGCCGACAACGACAATGGCGGCCATTTCGCGCTGGATGCTGCCCCCGACTTTGCCGGAACCTGGCCCGTGCACTGTGTCGCAGGCACTGAGGGCGCCGAGTATCACGCCGCGCTCGACACCGGGCTCATCGACATTCACGTGCGCAAGGGTCAGGGGGTGCCCGCCTACTCCATCTTCGAGGGGACAACGAGCGACGGCCGCAGCCTCGCCGCCGCCCTCGACGACCTGAATGTCACCGCACTCGACATTGTGGGCATCGCCACTGACTATTGCGTGCGTGCCTCAGCACTGGATGCGGCGACAACCGGCCGACCGGTGCGCGTTCTGAGCGACCTTGTGGCGGGGGTTGCCCCCCACAGCAGTGCCGCTGCGTTGGCCGAGCTGGCAGCCGCGGGCATCACGGTCGAGCCCGCCCAGCGCTAGACCCGCCGCGGCGCCCGCGTTTTCACACGGAATCCGACGTGACACACGCCCTCAGCAGTGAGGCATGTCCGAAACGGTGTGAGTTTCTGGAAGGGCCGCCCCACGCCCGGGCCCCGAGCTGGAGGGGCCGCCCGGAGCCGCCACCGCGCAGCGCCACCTCAGACAAGCAGCTGGTGCTTCGCGAGCTCGCGGTACAGCGGCGTGGAGGCGACGAGTTCGCTGTGCGTGCCAACTCCGACAACCTGGCCGTGGTCGAGCACCACGATCTGGTCACTATCAACGACCGTCGAGAGGCGGTGGGCGATGACGATGAGAGTGCGATTTTCGGCGACCGCATCGATGGCGAGCCGCATGAGCTGCTCATTGGCGCCATCGAGCGACGAGGTCGACTCATCCAGCAGCAGGATAGGCGGTGCGGCCAGCAGCGCGCGCGCGATCGCGAGACGCTGGCGTTCGCCTCCCGAGAGCATTACGCCGTCTTCGCCAACCTGAGCGCCGAGACCGCGTTCGTCGCGGTCGAGCACTTCGCCGAGGTTGACCGAACGCAACACGGCAACGCACTGCTCATCGCTCGCCTCGGGGCTGCCGATAAGCAAATTGTCGCGCAGAGTGCCGGCGAGCACGGGAGCATCTTGTTCCACGTATCCGATGCGACTGCGCAGTTCGTGCCGGTCGAGCGCCTTAATGTCGGTGCCGGCCATGCGGATAACGCCCGCCGTGGGGTCATAGAAACGTTCGATGAGTGACAAGATCGTGCTTTTGCCCGCGCCGCTGGGACCGACGAGGGCGGTACGCGAGCCAACCGGAACCTCGAACGAGACCCCGTGCAAGACGGCGCGCGCGGCGGTGGTCTTAGCGTCTTCGCCACGATCGGCTCGGGCGGCATCAGTGACCTGCTCATCCTCTGTCGTACGCGTCGATTCGGCGTAGCCGAAGCGCACGTTGTCGAACGCGATGGCAGCATCCGAAGCGATAGTGGGCCGGGGGATAATGCCCGCATCTGATTCGGCTTCGCTGGGCAGGTCGATGATTTCTTGAATGCGACCGAGTGCTCCGAGGGCCGAGTTGACGCTGGTGATGGCGCCAAACGCCTGGGCGAGCGGACCGATGAGCAGAAACAGAAACAGGATGAAGGCGATCAGCTCTGAGATGCCGATGGATCCTGAAGCGACCCGATATCCGCCGACGCCGAGCACCACCAGAAACGAGATCTGCAGGGCGATAGACGAGATGGGCACCACCAGGGCGGAGATTTTCGCCACCTTGATGCCCTGTTCCCAGGCGCCGACGGCGTTCAGTTCGACCGCGGCAATCTCACGGTCGGTCGCGTTGGCGGCGCGCACGGTGCGAACGCCCCCGATGGCACGTTCCACGGCGGCGGCCAGATCGCCCACGCGCTCTTGCGCTTTTCTGCTGGCGATGCGGATGCGCTGCGACAGTACGACGACGGTCACCACCGATACGGCGATGACAAGAACGGTGAGGCCCAACAGCAGCGGGTCGATGACGAGCATGGCGATCAGCGCGCCGAGGAAGGTGAGGCTGCCACCGATCGCTTCGACGAGGCCCTGGGTGAGCACGGCGCGTAGCAGTGTGGTGTCGCTGCCGACGCGGCTGACCAGATCGCCGGTGCGGCGTTCGTCAAACTCAGCGATGGGCAGGTGCAGCATGCGGCGAACGAGAGCCCGACGGCTGCTCAGCACGACACCCTCGCCGGTGCGTTGCAAGAGGTAGTGGCCGAAGCCACTGAGCAGCCCAGCCAGCACGACCAGGCCGACGAGAACGGCGACCAGCGGGCCCAGGTCTCCGCCTGCTTCGACCACGGTGATGACCTGCGCCACGAGTAGGGGCTGCGCCAGCGATGCTCCCGCACCCAGCACGCTGATGACGATCACCCACGAGAGCACCCTGCGGTGTTCGAGCAGGTAGGGCATGAGCTGGCTGAAAGTGGCACGCGGGCCGTCGTCGTCGGGGCGGCCAAATCGGCGACGGGGGCGTTGGGTCGTGGCACTCATGAGTCCATCTTCGCCGACCGTGACCCGGTGTCTCCCGAGTGCGCGGTCTAAGCTCGACTCTCGTGCCCCAGCCCGTCATCACTGCCCGTCAACTCACCAAAACTTACGGCGACTTCACCGCCGTCGACGGCATTGACTTCGAGGTGGCGCCGGGCGAATCGTTCGGCCTCTTGGGCCCCAACGGTGCCGGCAAGTCAACGACGATGCGCATGGTGGGTGCAGTGTCGACGCGCACCGGCGGCGACTTGAACATTCTCGGGCTTGACCCGAACAACCACGGGCCCGACATTCGATCGCAACTGGGAGTGGTGCCACAGCAAGACAACCTCGATCAAGAGTTGCGGGTGCGCGACAATCTGCTGGTCTATGGGCGCTACTTTGGTCTTCCCCGCAGCGTTATTGCCGAGCGGGCTGATGCGCTGCTTGACTTTGCGCAACTGACCGAGCGGGCGAAGTCGAAGGTTGACGACCTGTCGGGGGGAATGAAGCGTCGCCTAACGATTGCACGGGCGCTGATTAATGAGCCGCGCATTCTGCTGCTCGATGAGCCGACCACGGGCCTTGACCCGCAGGCGCGCCACATTCTCTGGGATCGCCTGTTTCGCCTCAAAGAGCAGGGCACAACGCTCGTGCTGACGACCCACTACATGGATGAAGCCGAACAACTGTGTGACCGCCTCGTCGTGGTTGACCAGGGCCGCATCATGGCCGAAGGATCACCTGCGGCCCTCATTCGCGAGTATTCCAGCCGTGAGGTTCTCGAAGTTCGGTTCGGCAGTGACCGTAATGCTGAGGCGGCTGAGCGCATGGCGGGCGTCGGCGAACGTCGAGAGGTACTGCCCGACCGCATTTTGGTCTACAGCGACAACGGTGAGGCGACGCTCGAAACGATTACGCAGATGGGCCTGGTGCCGATTACGTCTCTCGTGCGCCGCTCAAGCCTCGAAGACGTCTTTTTGCGCCTCACCGGCAGAACGCTGATCGAATGACCGTCACTCCGCCGACCGATTCGATGCGGGATGCTGCAGCTCCGCATCCCGACGCCAAACGCGCCCGGGCTGGGGGTGCCGCGCCGCGCCGCTGGGGCTCGTGGTACGTCGCTGAGCATCGCATCCGCGCCATGAAGGGCTACGCGGGTGACGCTCTGTTTCAGAGCTTGGGCAACCCTCTCATTTACCTGTTCGCCCTCGGGGTGGGGCTCGCCAGCCTCGTACCGCAGGGTATCGGCGACGTCAGCTACCTGCAGTTTGTGGCGCCCGCGCTGATGGCGACGGCGGCGATGACGGTGGCCGCCAACGAGACGAGTTACCCGGTTTTGATGGGGTTCAAGTGGAACCCCATCTTCTACGGCATGAATGCCGCGCCCATCACGGGGGCACAGATCGTGAACGGCATGATGATTCACATTGCGCTGCGCATCGTCGTGACCGTGTCGATCTACTTCGGCATCATTGTGCTGTTCGGCGCCGTGCCCTCAGGTCTCGGCTGGCTCGCTATCGGCGCCGCCACCCTGACCGGCATGGCGATCGGTCTGGTCATGGCGAGCTACACCTCAACCATCACCGAAGACAAGGGCCAGATGGCGATGCTGCAGCGCTTCGGCATCACACCGCTGTTCTTGTTTTCGGGCACGTTTTTTCCCCTTGAACAACTGCCGATCTA
>Ga0306871_1000127_pt1 | contig 31123 bp, 22 predicted proteins | sample AntRauMeHopE1497_FD_190447 | JGI IMG/M metagenome (GOLD analysis project Ga0306871, IMG submission 190447) | Saline lake microbial communities from Rauer Islands, Antarctica - Metagenome Hop E1 #497 (v2) (version 2) | ecosystem: Environmental > Aquatic > Non-marine Saline and Alkaline > Saline ... | reverse complement strand
GCCGGCAGTGCCACCCCCCGCGTACCCCGCGGCTGCCGCGCCAGCTGAAGCGGTGGCGGCGGCGGGAGCGGTGGCCAGGTAGGAGCCATAGTGCTGCGGCGCCGAGGCTGACGCTGTGCTGAAAGCATGCCAGACGTCGAGAGCTCGCGCGCTGGAACGCACGTCGTGCACACGCAGGGCATCGGCTCCCCGCCCTGCGGCAAGCACTGAAACGACGGCGGTGAGCAGGTCACGGTCGTCGACCGGCGCATCGTCGGGCAGCAGCGTGCCGAGAAAACGTTTGCGCGATGCGCCCACCAGTACGCGGGCTCCGATCGACGCGATGGCGTTCAGCTCGTTGAGCAGCTGCCAGTTGTGTTCAGGATTCTTGGCGAAGCCGAGCCCCGGATCAACCCAGATTCGCTCGGGTTGAATGCCAGCCTGCAGAGCTGCGTGCCAGCGCCCGAGCAGCTCAATGCTGACGTCGCGGGGAGCCCAGCGGTAGTGACTGAGAGCGTGCCACTGATCGCTCGGGCCACGCCAGTGCATCATCACATAGTGACTGCGCAGGCCTGCGACGGTTTCGAACATGGCCGCATCGGCAAGCCCGCCGCTCACATCGTTGACGATGGACGCGCCAGCCTGCACTGCGGCGGCGGCGGTCGACGCGTGCATCGTGTCGATAGAGACCCGAATGCCCTCGCGGGCAAGCGCCTCGATGACCGGCAGAACGCGCTCGCGCTCAAGGTGCGGGTTCACAGGCTCAGCGCCGGGGCGGGTTGACTCGCCACCCACGTCGATCACGGCGGCACCCTCGGCCACCATGCGCCGCGCCTGCGTGAGGGCAGCCTCAGAGTCGCTGTACAACCCGCCGTCACTGAAAGAGTCGGGTGTGACGTTGAGAATGCCCCACAGTTGCGGGCGCTCGTGGCCAGACGAGAGCGGTGACTCGGGCTGCCCGGTTGACGCGGTCACGCTGTGGCCCCGATAAGGCCCATCACCTCGGCCCGGCGGACCGGGTCGGCGAGTGCGCCGCGAGAGGCGACAGTGACCGTGGTGCTGGATGCTTGACGCTGGCCGCGCGCACCGACACAGCCGTGCCGCGCATCGATGACAACGAGCACGCCGTGGGGTGCAAGCGCGGTGTCCAGTGCGGCGGCAACATCTTCACCGAGCCGCTCTTGCAGTTGCGGCCGCGCAGCGACCACTTCGAGAAGCCGGGCAACGGTGCCAAGGCCCACCAGGTGTTCGGCGGGCAGGTAGGCGATGTGGGCAACACCGGTGAAGGGCAGCAGGTGGTGCTCGCAGATCGACCGCAGCTCAAGGTCGCGCAGCAGAACCACTTCACCACGCTCGCCAGCGTCAGTGTGCCCCGCAAGCTCATCGCGCAGCAGGGGAACAGGGTCAACTCCGACGCCTGCGAAGAACTCTGCGTACGACTCGGCAACGCGCTGCGGTGTGGTGACGAGGCCCGGGCGCTGTGCATCCTCACCGATGGCGGCAAGGATCTCGGCGACGGCCGCCTCGATGCGTCCGGTGTCGATGGGGGGCATGGGGGTCAGTCGCGCGGCGGCGTAGCGTCGTGGGCTGAACTGGTCAGCACGGCCACGTCGAGCGGCACTTTAGTGGGCATGGGTACCGGTGGCAGGTCGGGCAATGGGCGGTTGATGCTCGAAAGCCACTGGGGGCGCTCGGGCAACTGCTTCACATCCACAAAAATTTCAGCCAGGCGAATGTGGTCGAGAGTTTCTTTCTCGAGCAGTTCGGTGGCAAGACGATCGAGAATGTCGCGGTTGTCGTTGATCACCGACCACGCTTCGTCGTGCGCCTGTTCGATGAGAACTCGCACCTCGGTGTCAACGCGTTCAGCGAGCCGTTCGCTGTAATCACGCTGGTGACCCATGTCGCGACCGAGAAAAACTTCGCCGCTTGACTGGCCAAGTTTGATGGCGCCCACTTCGGCGCTCATGCCGTACTCGGTTACCATGCGTCGCGCGATGGCGGTGGCTTTTTCAATGTCGTTGGAGGCGCCCGTCGTCGGGTCGTGAAAAACGATTTCTTCGGCGACGCGCCCACCCATGGCGTAGGTCAGCTGGTCGAGCAACTCGTTACGCGTAATCGAATACTTATCGTCGATCGGCAACACCATCGTGTAGCCCAGCGCTCGACCGCGCGGCAAAATAGTCACCTTCGTCACCGGGTCGGTGTTGCGCATGGCGGCAGCGGCCAGTGCGTGACCGCTCTCGTGATACGCCGTAATAAGTTTCTCGTGATCGCGCATGACGCGCGTACGCCGCTGAGGGCCAGCCATGACCCGGTCGACAGCCTCATCGAGTGCTTCGTTCGAAATGATCAGCTCGTGTGCGCGGGCGGTGAGCAGAGCGGCCTCGTTGAGTACGTTGGCAAGGTCGGCTCCGGTGTAACCCGGGGTTTTACGCGCGAGCACTTCGAGGTCGACGTTCTCGGCCATGGGCTTGCCCTTGGCGTGCACTTCTAGAATTTTTTTGCGACCCCGCATGTCGGGGGCATCCACTTGAATTTGGCGATCGAATCGACCCGGCCGCAATAGCGCGGGATCAAGAATGTCGGGGCGGTTGGTAGCCGCAATCATGATGACGTTGGTGTTGGGGTCAAAGCCGTCCATCTCGACGAGCATTTGGTTCAGCGTCTGCTCGCGCTCATCGTGACCACCGCCCATGCCCGCGCCGCGGTGTCGGCCAACAGCATCGATTTCGTCGACGAAAATAATCGCGGGTGAGTTCTCTTTGGCCTGAGTGAACAGGTCGCGCACGCGGCTTGCGCCGACACCCACGAACATTTCGACGAAGTCTGACCCCGAGATGGCGTAGAACGGAACACCCGCTTCGCCCGCGACAGAGCGCGCGAGCAGGGTTTTGCCTGTTCCGGGGGGCCCGTACAACAGCACTCCCTTGGGGATACGGGCACCCACTGCTTGAAAACGGGTGGGGTCTTTCAGAAAGTCTTTGATCTCTTCGAGCTCTTCGATGGCCTCATCGGCGCCGGCGACATCGGCGAAGGTGACCTGAGGGCTCTCTTTGGTGACCAGTTTCGCGCGCGACTTGCCGAACTGCATGACGCGCCCGCCGCCGCCCTGCAGTCGAGTGAGGATGAAATAGAAGATGACGCCGATGATGAGAAACGGGATGATCAACCCCAGCAGGCTGACAAAGAAGTTTGACTGCGGCACCTCGTCGGTGAACTCTTCGTCGATGGTTGCTGCGTCAATCGCGGCAACAACAGCGTCACCACGCGGGGTGACGTAGTAGAACTGCACGTTTTGCCCGAACTCTTCGTCGGGGGTGGCGAGAACCAAGTCGACGCGCTGCTCGCCGTCAACAATTTTCACCGACGTCAGTCTCTCGCTTTGCAAGAACTCAAGGCCCTGCTGAGTGCTGATCGCGCGAAATCCGCCGATACCGCTCAACAGCGCGAAGCCGACGCCGAGCACGAGAACGCCCACGGCAATATAAAGGAACGGGCCTTTGAGAAGGCGCTTAGCGTTGAAGCGTCGGGTTGTGGTCGCCATGGGGCGTGGTCACACCTTTCGGTCAGTCAGTGGGGCCCCCGGCAAAAGGGGCAGAGTGTCACGGTAGCGCGTGGTTCCTTGAGGCGCCCCCGGTGTTCGCGGGTAGCGCACCATACAAACAGTGCGTTGATGATGCGAGCCAGCCGGCGTGAGGCCAGCAGACGAGAGGTCAGTCAGCGTAAACGTGCGGGGCCAAGACAGCGATGGCGCGCAGGTTGCGGTACTTTTCAGCGTAGTCGAGGCCATAGCCGACCACGAAGGCGGGCGGAATATCGAAGCCCACGTAATCGACGTCAACCTCCACCTTGGCGGCTTCCGGCTTGCGGAGCAGGGCGAGAATTTTGACGCTCCTCGCTCCGCGTGACTCAAGGTTGGCGCGCAGCCACGAGAGCGTGAGACCCGAGTCAATGATGTCCTCGACGATGAGCACGTCGCGCCCGGCGATCTCAGTGTCGAGGTCTTTGAGAATGCGCACAACACCGCTCGACTGCGTGCTGGCTCCGTAGCTTGAGACGGCCATCCAGTCCATCTCAACGTGACAGTTCAGCTCGCGGGCAAAATCAGCCATCACCATGACGGCACCCTTCAGCACACCGACCAGGAGCGGAGGCGTGGTGCCGTAGTCGGCTTCAACGCGCCGGGCCAACTCGGCAAGCTTTGCCCTGATCTCATCTTCAGTGATGAGCACTTCGGTCAAGTCTGAGCGAATATCGTCGACGTCCACGGCGGAGTCCTCCTGGGGGTTAGGGGCGGTCGGGTTCGTGATCGTCATGGCGACCAGCGACAGTGGTATCGCCGTCGAGGTGCTCATTCTCGAGTGCGAGCGTGAAGACGATGCGAGCCCCCGTGCGTTCCACCCTAATGCCGGGCAGGTGCACCGCTCCTTGCCCGTGCCAGTCGGTCACGAGCCGCGCAACCTCCAGGGTCTGAGCACGTGAAGGCCAGGCGCCGAACTGGCTGCGCGCCACGAGTCGAATCAGGCGGTGTCTAATCGCTGGCGGGTTGGCGACGAGGCCTGCGACCGTGAGCGAGCATCCGCCGTCGGCAAGGTCGGTGAGATCTTCAGCGAGCTCGTCGACCATGTGATCGAGTGCTTCGGCGTCTTCTCGAGCGATCGCGGCGGTGCGGGCAAGCGCTTCGATGACGCCCGCATCGAGGTCGCGTTCAAGCAGGGGCAGGATGCCGTGCCGCACCCGCACGCGCACAAACCGTTCATCGTCATTGTGCGGGTCGTGCCACGGCTCGAGCCCCTGGTCAACGCACGCCTGTGCGAGCGTTGACCGTCGCACCCCCAGCAGGGGCCGTCGATACAGCCCCGCGACGGCAGCCATGCCCGCGATGCTCAGCGTGCCGCTGCCCCGGGCGATGCCCAGCAACACGGTCTCGGCCTGGTCGTCGAGCGAGTGCCCGAGCAGTACTGCCGCTGCTCCGAGCTGCGCGGCTTCACGGTAGAGGCCCTCGTAACGCGCGTCGCGTGCAGCGCCCTCCGGCCCAGTGAGGTGACCGACCACGACCCGCCTCACGCTCACCGGCGCCAAGCCGAGGTCGCGTGCTGCCTGCGCCGCCTTGTCCGCCACTGCGTCAGAGCCTGCCTGCAAACCGTGATCAACGATCACAGCACCCGCCCGCAACCCAAGCCGGGGCGCTTCAAAAGCGGTGGCCGCTGCGAGCGCAAGCGAATCGGGCCCGCCGCTCAGGGCGACCAGCACCAGCGGCGCAGCTGTTGGCGGTGCGCCTGTCGGCACCACGCTGCCCGGCGCAAGGTCGGCAAGGGCCTCCCGCACGGCACGCCGTACGTCGGCCATCGGCGGAGTCAGCCGGGGCCGTCGAGGCCCCGAGCCCGGCTGCAATGGCTCGGGGGCATCGAGGGGGGAGGCGCGCATCCTCTAAGATTAGGTGCGCTTTAGCGCAGTCGATCTCTCGTGTTTTCACCCTCTTGAAGGAGCACGCCCATGGGCGCTTACCCCGCTGTAATCGAAATTCCCCGCGGCAGCCGCAACAAGTATGAGGTTGATCACGAGACCGGGCGGGTCTTTCTTGATCGGGTGCTGTACACGGCCTTCGTATACCCCACCGACTACGGCTATTTCGAGAACACTCTGGGTCTCGACGGCGACCCGGTCGACGTGTTGGTGCTGCTCGACTATCCACTCTTTCCGGGCGTCGGGGTGTCAGTGCGACCCGTCGGTGTTTTCAACATGACTGACGACGGCGGCAGTGACGCAAAAGTGATCGCCGTGCCGGCGAAAGACCCGAGGTGGGCGCACATCAACGATGTGAACGATATTCCAGAGTTCACCCGCAAAGAGATCGAGCACTTCTTCGAGCACTACAAAGACCTTGAGCCCAACAAGTGGGTCAAAACTGAGGGCTGGGGCGACGCCGCCGAAGCCGAAGCGATCATTCAGGCGGGCATCGCAGCGTACGTGCCGACCGCGCACTAGCGGGGGCATTCTGTAATCCAGAACAGGCAACCAGGCCAGGCAACTGAATCAGGTGCCCGAACCAACTATCCGATCGACAGGCCTCTGTTACGCAGGTACGTCACGGGGTCGGTGGCCACTCCGTTTTGACGCACCTCGAAGTGCAAGTGGCATCCGGTTGACGCGCCCGTCGTCCCGATGAGCGCAATTTGTTGCCCCGCCGAGACGGATTGGCCCATTTGCACAAGAATGCCGCCCTGCTGAATGTGGCCGTAGGCCGTCGTTACTCCGCCACCGTGGTCGATGCGAACGTAGTTACCGTACCCGCCATACCATCCGGCGTACTCGACAGTGCCTCCCGCCGCTGCGAACATTGGTCGCCCGCATGATGCTGCGATGTCGGTTCCGGAGTGAAACGCTACGCGGCCGGAAATGGGATGCACTCGGTTACCGAAGTGTGATGAGATCCACCCGCTGGCGGGCACGGTCCAACCGCCCGCCGTTTGGCCAGTGCCCGCGGAGCCCCCTGAACCCCCTGAACTGCCTGCTGCGGCTCGCGCGGCAGCCTCAGCGGCGGCTCGAGCCGCAGCTTCAGCAGCCCGCGCGGCAGCTTCAGCAGCGGCACGGGCTGCCACGCCAGCAGCAAAGTCAGCCTCGGTGGCGTCACGATTTTCGACCAACACTGACAGTTGCGCTTCGAGTCGAGCTTGATTGTTTTGCTGAGCTTGCAGCGCAACTTGGGCAGCTTGGGCTGCCACTTGAGCCTCTTCGAACGCCGTCTGCGTTTCGATTCGCAGTTCATCGCGAATCTGTTTGGCCACATTTGCCTGGTCGGTGAGGGCTTGCGCAGAGTTTTGATCCTGCAGTGCGGCCGCGTAAATCCCCTCGGCCTGCTCAGTGATTTTGCTGGCAAAGCCAAGCCGAGAGAGCAGGTCGTCGGCGGCCCCGGGGTTCGTAAATAGTGACGCCGAGAGGTCACCGCCTCCTGAACGCGCAAGTTCTGCAACGAATTGGCCGGCCCGTGAACGTGATTCATCGGCGCGCACCTGCGCATCGTCAGCCTGCGCCTGCAACTGGTCTGCCGTATACGCGGCCTCATCGAAAGCGAGCTGAGCTTCGTAGTAGATCTCGCCTTTTTCTTCGGCAATGGTCTGAGTGGCCGCAACTTCGGCCGCGATGGCGGCGATAGTCGCGCGAATTTCTGTGATTTTGGCTTGCGCTGAGTTGACGTCACGACGCGCCTCGAGCACGTCATCCCACGAGGGGTATTCGACGGCATACGCGGGCTTCTCAGAGCCCGCGAGTACGCCCGTGGCGAGCAACAGCAGTGCTGTGGTGGCGGCAACGAAAAGATTCGTACGGCGTCGCCGCTGAAGCGACCCGGCGCTCTGGCCAAAGCGACGAACGGCGCTATTTTTGCGCAGAGGTGCCCACAAGCGCGATGAGTGCATGTACGGTTCCCGTTCCGAATCCACTACGTTATGTCGCAACACTCACATGAGCATCACTGCCAACATTACCCCCGGATGCCCCGCGCGCTACGTACGCGTAACTCGAGCCGCGCATCCGACCCCGCCGTGGCGCACCTTCGTCCGTTCATCGACGCTAACCCCCTGGGCGCCGAAGAGTAGGTAGGCACCGCGGTTCGTCGCCAAACCGATGCCATCCCTGACGCCACCCGATGCCCACTGGGTGCCCGTGAGATGGCGCTCGCCCAGCGTCGTCTCCGTTTGGCATTCCTGCCTCGCGACCCGTATGCTTGGGCCTCGGTTGCTCTGCGGCTCGCGCCACCTGGCCCCATCGTTTAGTGGCCTAGGACACCGCCCTTTCACGGCGGCAGCACGGGTTCGAATCCCGTTGGGGTCACCAGAAGCGCATGCCACACAGCACCAGCACCAGCACCAGCACCAGCACGACAGCACCAGCACCACAGCACCAGCACTCAAGCAAACCAGCAGCACCGCATCTCCTACAACTGAATACGCATGGCCCTGTAGCGCAGTTGGTTAGCGCGCCGCCCTGTCACGGCGGAGGTCGCCGGTTCAAGTCCGGTCAGGGTCGCCACGGTAATGAGCCTTCTCTTCGCGAGGAGGCTTGTTCCGTACTGGGGCCTTCGGGCCTCAGGGCTCTGTAGCTCAGTTGGTAGAGCGTTCGACTGAAAATCGAGAGGTCACGGGATCGACGCCCGTCGGAGCCACCGTTAGTTCGACGCCGCAGATCGCCCACCACCTCTGGGTTCGAGATGCACCATCACATGTTCGCTGTCGCACACTCTTCGAGCGCGATTCACAACAAAACCCCGTCTGCCTCTGCCTATGCTGAGGTAGTCGTTTATCCGCCAATTTCTCCGTGCCCGCCACGAAGAGTTTCCGTTGCCGCCCTGCCGGGGATTTCCCCGCGCTGGCTTTTGGTGAAACTCAGTGGGATCACGGGCCGCATAAAAGAAAGAGAAAACCATGACCGATGTTTTGGGAACCTGCCCCGTTGTCCACGGTGCGAACAGCTCGATGCAGGGCTCCGCCAAGGAATGGTGGCCAAACGCACTCAATCTCGACATCCTGTCTCAGCACGACACGAAGACGAACCCCATGAGCAGCGGTTTCACCTACCGGCAGCAGCTGGCTTCCCTCGATGTCGAGGCCCTCGTCACCGATGTCAAAGAGCTCCTCGTTACCAGCCAGTCTTGGTGGCCGGCTGACTGGGGCCACTACGGCGGGCTCATGATCCGCCTGGCCTGGCACTCTGCCGGCACGTATCGCATCGCCGACGGGCGCGGCGGCGCGGGGTCAGGTACGCAGCGCTTCGCACCCTTGAACTCGTGGCCTGACAACACCAACCTCGACAAGGCGCGCAGGCTTCTGTGGCCCATCAAGAAGAAGTACGGCAACTCGATCAGCTGGGCCGACCTGATGATTCTCGCCGGAACCCTCTCGTACGAATCTATGGGTCACACGATCTACGGTTTCTCGTTCGGGCGCGACGACCTGTGGCACCCGGAGAAAGACACCTACTGGGGTAGCGAGACGGAGTGGCTGGCACCGAGCGACGAACGCTACGGCGACGTCAACGTACCCAGCACTATGGAGAACCCACTTGCTGCGGTGCAGATGGGGCTCGTTTACGTGAACCCCACCGGAGTGAACGGTGTTCCGAATCCTCTCAACACGGCCGCCCACGTTCGCGAAACTTTCGCCCGCATGGCGATGAACGATGAAGAGACGGTGGCCCTGACCGCTGGCGGCCACACCGTGGGCCGCTCGCACGGCAACGGTCGGGCAGAAAACCTGTCGCCTTCACCAGAGGGCGCCGATATTACCGAGCAGGGGCTTGGTTGGAACAACCACGTGAGCCGTGGCGTCGGAAAAGACACTATGACCAGTGGCATCGAGGGCGCCTGGACCACCAACCCCACGACGTGGGACAACGGCTACTTCTACCTGCTGTTCACCTACGACTGGGAGCTCACCAAAAGCCCCGCCGGAGCGTGGCAGTGGGAGCCGGTGGCCATCGCTGAAGAAGACAAGCCGTTCGACGTTGAGGGTACGGCTCGCCAGAATCCCATCATGACGGATGCCGATATGGCGATGATCAAAGATCCGATCTACCGCGAGATCTCAGAGCGCTTTTACAACGACCCGGACTACTTCTCTGACGTCTTCGCCCGCGCATGGTTCAAGCTCACCCACCGCGACATGGGCCCCCGTACCCGCTACGTCGGGCCGTTGGCTCCGACAGAAGACCTCATCTGGCAAGACCCCGTGACCGCCGGCAACGCTGGCTACGACCTGGCAGCGGTTTCGCAAACGATTCTCGACAGCGGCCTCTCTTTCGCCGACATGGTGACCACCGCGTGGGATTCGGCGAGAACTTTCCGACACTCTGACAATCGCGGCGGCGCCGACGGAGCCCGAATTCGTCTGGCCCCCCAGCGCGACTGGCACGGAAACGAGAGCGAGCGCCTCAACCGCGTTCTGAATGTCTACGAGGGCATTTCCGCGCAGGTTGGCGTCAGCGTGGCCGACCTGATCATTCTTGGCGGAAACCTTGGCATCGAGGATGCTGCGCTGAAGGCGGGCGTCTCGGTGAGCATCCCCTTCCAGCCGGGCCGCGGCGACGCCACCCAAGAGTGGACAGACGTCGACTCGTTCGCGCCGCTCGAGCCGAGCCACGATGCCTTCCGCAACTACCTCAAGCACGATTACACGATCCCCGCCGAAGAGCTGATGCTCGACCGCGCGAGCCTGATGAACCTCACCTCGGTGGAGCTGACCTGTCTGGTCGGAGGCATGCGCATGCTCGGCACCAACTTCGGCGGCACACACCACGGAGTCTTCACCGACACCGTGGGTGCCCTCACGAACGATTTCTTCGTGACCCTGACTGACATGACCTACGTCTGGGAGCCGACCGGGTTCAACTCCTACAACCTGCGCGACCGCACAACCGGTCAGGTGCGGTGGACTGCAACCAGGGCTGACCTGGTGTTCGGGTCAAACTCGATTCTGCGTTCGTACGTTGAGGTTTATGCCCAAGATGACAGTAAAGAGAAGTTTGTGCACGACTTTGTTGCCGCCTGGAGCAAGGTGATGAATGCCGACCGCTATGAGCTAGCGGCGAGCCACTAACCGGCAACTGACGGACCTAGCGGGCCGGATGTCCTTGGGACGCCCGGCCCGCTTTTCGGTTGTGATTCACACCCGCGTCGCGGCACCTGCCGGCAGCTCTTCGGGTTCTTCTTCGCTCCTGCGGCGTCGTCGGGCCGCGATCAGCCACCACCAGCCGACAGCCAGCAGCAACAACGTGAAGAGCAGGGTCAGCAGTCCGGGATGCATCCAGAACTCGACGGCTCCTGGGTCGCGAATTCCTCCTCCGTCGATCCAGCCTTTGAACGGATACGTGGGAAGAATTCCATCCGTCGACGATTCCGTGAACGTGATGGGATCAAAAAGAACAGCCCTGATTGGGTCCTGAAGGAAAGGGACGTCGGCCGTGACTGGATCGGGCATCGAGCCGAGCGCCGGATCAGGCACTGGGCCGATCTGTGATGTCGCGACTATTTCGCCGCTCGCGTTATACGAGAACCACGCCACCGCGGAAAGCGCCGCGCCATCGGGGGCGACACCGTGCAGAGTAAGGCTGTGCGCTCCCGCAGGAATACCTGTGGGTAAGCTACCTCGCCAGTTAACGGTGCCGGCGAATCCGACTGTGCCCCTGTGAACAACGACGGGCGTCGAACGCATCACAATGCGATATTCCGAGCCGACCTTAAACCCGGAGGCCGTCGCCGTCGCCAACGCATCTTGCAGGTTCGACCCCGGCAGAAAGTTGAGTTTCAGGCTGACGGTTGGCGTACGCACCACGATTGTGTACGTGGCGGTAGCCGGTGTGCCAACGCCATTGCTGGCGGTGATCGTAAATGTCGACCTACCCGCCGTTGTCGGGGTGCCTGTGATTCGGCCTGTCGATGTGCTCAACACCAAACCGACCGGGAGTGCGCCTGCGGTCACGGCGAAAGTCGGGGAGGGGAACCCCGATGTTGGAACGGTGAACGACGAATACTGCGTGCGGACTAACCCGTTTGCAGGGCTACCCGCCGCAATCGACGGAGGCAGGTCAACACTCACCCTCGGTGCCGTCGCCGGGGTAACCGCAGCCGAAGCAGCTGAAGCCGCACTAGTGCCGGCTGCGTTAGTGGCCGTCACGGTGAACGTGTAAGCGGTGCCATTGCTCAAACCGGTCACCGTGGCTGACGCGGTTGCCCCGCCCGCAAAAGCGGCGAACCCGCCAGGAAAAGACGTCACCGTGTACCCGGTAATGGGTGAACCACCATTACTGGCCGGAACCGTCCACGACACCGCCGCCTGAGCGTTACCCGCGGTAGCGCCCACCCGCGTAGGAGCCCCCGGCGCCGTCGCCGGGGTGACCGGGGTGACCGGGGTGACCGCAGCTGACGCAGTTGAGACAAGCGAGACACCGGCCGCGTTAGTTGCCGTCACCTTAAACGAATACGGCGTGCCATTCGTCAAACCGGGCACTGTGACAGTGGTTGCCCCCGTCGTGGAGGCAGTGAAACCGCCCGGCGATGAAGTGACCGTGTACCCGCTAATGGGTGAACCACCAGTACTGGTCGGAACCGTCCACGACACCGCCGCCTGACCGTTACTCGCGGTAGCACGCACCTCCGTCGGAGCCCCCGGCACGATCGCTGGCGCCGAAGTCACGATCGAAGCATCTGCACCCATGCTCACGTAGCTGCCGGACAAGGCCCGTCCAGCGAGTTGTGCACCCGCGCCGAAGGAGATGTAAGAAGAAGCCAGCAGGGTGCCACTGAATATCGAACTTGCGCCAAACACAATGTGGGTGGGGGTCTGCCAGAAGACGTTCGATGCTCTCGCGCCGTTGGTCAAGAGGATTTGACTGGATGCGCCGGTGACGATGGCGCCGTTCGTCTTCAAAATGAAGACCGCGTTCGGATCGCTCCGGCCGTCCAATGTGAGGGTTGTCGACGCGGCTAGATCGAAAGCGGCGACTGAGTGGTGAATGCCGGCGAGCAACGTCTGTCCGCCCAGCAATCCGGAGATCGGGTTTGCAGTGCGGTCACGGGCGTTGTCGCGGGCCGCAATAACGTCGATTATTGCTCGCTGGGCGGTCGGGTTGTTGAGCTCATGCGTGTTTCCGCCGACCCGTGCACCGGCACCCTCGGTGATCGCCCCGCCGGCTGCAGCATCCCCATTCACCGTGCTGTTTGCTCCGAGCGTTATATAGGTAGAGGCGACCGCAGAAAAGGTTGCCGCGCTTTTGAGATCCACGGTTGCCGGGTTTGCCGCCAGCGCCGGCGAGGGCAACGACAGCAAGCCGAGCGTCAACAACAGTGTCGTGAAGCCCGCGAACGTCTTTTTCAGGTCAGCGCGCCGGGGCCGGCGGGGCGGCGCGACATAGGAGCTACGGCGTGGCTGTTGATCACGTGACATTACGTTGCGGGCTTCCAGTTGCTGTGGGCAAAGTTTTTCGGGCAAAGCGCCGGGCACGCTCTGAAAAACGACACAACGGAAATCTCCCCAATGAGGCCAAGACCGAACGGCCGCGCACATTTCGAGAAGTACCTTCGCCAAAAGTTTGACGTCGCATCATTAAATGTCCCCTGTTTAGGTTACACAAGGCTTCTTCACGATCGGCAGGATCCGCGCTGCGCATCTGCGCATGAGAGCTCGGGCTTAGGCACCAATACGGTGGAGCGCCCCCGTCACCGAGCCCAGAATGAAATGTGGCGTTGCTCATGAGTAGACCGGCGAGCATGTCGGCCCCACGTTGATGCCGGGCGGGTCTCGTTGGATGCGTTGAGACCATCCGCGATGTCGGTCAGCCGTTCGCTGCCGCCACACAGCGACGCTCCTCAAAAAGACGGGGTTTGCGTGAGAGCACCTCGCCCGGCCTGCCGTCAGCGCCTCAGGGGCCGGCGGCAACTCTGCGTTCCGAGGCCGTCGCTGGCCAATGCCAGCCAGCCAGCCAGCCAGCGGAGCGCCCGCCTCGATCACACTCCCGTGCGCGTCGACTACACCTGGTGGTCTTTTTGTGACCGCACGTCTTTTTCGAATAGCCACCCGAGCTTCAGAAATAGGGCTTGCGGAGAGATGAATCGCACGAGGCTTTTCAGCAGTGGGTTGAGGTCGGGCCCGAACGGAGACCGGTAATCGAAGATCTCGAAGCTCACTGCGCCCGTCTTTGCTTTCCTGGACAACGTCAAAACTTTGACAACGAGTTGGCGAGGGCCACACACGGCAACGTGCGATCCAGGGGTGAGTGCACTGGTGAGCGGCTCCATGTTGCGGGCGTTGGATCCGCCCGTCGCTACCTCTCTCAAGACAAGCAAGCCCTTATCGCTCATTTCTCGCAGGTGGTCGAGGCCCATAGCGTCGCTTTCGCTGCGGTAGAAGTACACAAGAGTCGGCGATGCACTGAAGGCTCTGAATGTCGCTTCGCTCTGAAGGAAGGGGGTTATTCCTGAGCCCCCTGCCACCCAGACCGTCGGTGACGACGTGCCCTGCAGCCTGAAGTGCCCGTACGAACGTGACACGAGTGCCGTGTCACCCACAACCGCTCGTGCGGCGACACTGTCTGTCCAGTCACCGGTCTTACGCATCTCAACACTGACGTGAAGTGGGTTCTGGTCGTTCTGAACGACGGAAAAGGGGTGCGCTTCTCTCCAAGTACCGCCGATTCTCACGTAGAAAAACTGCCCTGGTTTCACTCTCGGCCAGCCCTGCGCTCTCGAAAGGGTCAGGCGAACATTCTTCTGACCCACCAAAACAGAGGTGATCACTGCCCGCTTATCGAGGGCCCCCGAATCGACCACTAAGACGCGGTAAACAAAAGAGGCGACCCCGACTATTGACCAAAACCAGAGCCAGTATCCCGTCAAGTCGTACTCCGACAGCGGTCTTTCGGCGGTGAGGGCGTGATAGGCAGAAAAGAGGAAGGGGACGAAGATGGCGAGGTGCGAAAAGCGCCAAATCCGATACGGGAGCACTCTCAGTATCGAAATGATCACCAGAGTGACGAGAACAACTTGAGCCGGTGAGGCGAAAACCAGCCCCGCCTCCTCAACTCCGACTCCGAAGGGTGTTTGTCCGTTTCGGGTGTTGTTCTCTGAACTCGTGTGCAGAAACAAGAAGACGATCGCGGCAGTGCCGGCCCAGCGATGCCAGACGTGCAGCCTGTCAAACCCGCCGAAAGACCATTCTAAGATTCGGGATCGGGTTGCCAGCAGAAGCGCCCACGCCATGAACACGATGGCCAAAGTTCCATAAAAGAAACCGGTGGAGTCAGTGCCAGACTCGGCCGGGAAAAGTAGCCACGTCACAATTGCTGAGGCGATCACTACCAATGGGGCTAGGAGGAATAATCCTGACCTCGCGACGGAGGTGACAGCCAATCTTTCTTCAATGGGGTTCGCGTCGCTCCAACGCAGTGCTTTAGCGAATGAGGCAGAAGAACTTTTCAGGGCATCGATGCGAGACGTACGTGCTGTTGTTATTTCCATGAGCTTTCTTTGCTGGGAGCAACGCGGAACCTGAACTGTAATCAGCGTGACCTGAAGCGCGGCTGAAGCGACTGGCCACATGTGCGGCCGGCATAAGACACCCCGCCGAAGCAGAACCCAGTCGCGTGACGGCGGTTGGCGTTAACGACAGTTTCGCTACAGCTGAAGGTGAAGACGCAGCGCGTCATCAAGCCGCGCCATAACGTCTGCAGGGGCCCGGCCGATGATCGCGCCTAACCGCTCGACAGCAATCGAGCGAACCTGCTCAGCCTGGGCCTTGGAGTCCACAGGTAGCCCAGTCGCGCTAGCCGGTAGCAGGGCTTGAAAAGGGAATACGCGGCCAGTGTTACTTGTGACCGGCACGACGGTGACCACTCCGCGGCCAAGCTGGGTCGCGATCGAGTTCGCGCGATCGTTACTGACGATCACTGCCGGCCGTCGTTTGTTGGCTTCGCTTCCGCGCTCGGGATCCAGATCTACCAGCCGAATTTCACCGCGCAGCATCGGCTACCCCGTCATCCGTGGTCACACCCCACGCCACGTTGTCACCTGATGCCTCCCACTCGTTCCAGGCAGCCTCGTAGTCCTGCTCCAGCTCAGGAAGGCGCAGCATACGTACGGCGTAACGCACGGCGGCTGACCGTGAGGAGAGGCCGGCAGTGCGAACAAATTCGTCGAGGGTAGCCACATCCTCATCGGGCAGGCTGACACTGAGCTTCATACCGGAATACTACCCTGGTACTACCGCAGCGAGGCAGGCGTCGGTGGCTTCTGTTGCGAGCGTGCCGCCCGGTCACGGCCCCGTGAAGGGGTGTGCTTTTTTCAGGCGGCCAGCAAGTTCGACGCCCGCTGTTGCACGTCCGGGTTCAACAACTCGGCCTGAAGCGCTGCCCGCCCGCGCGCCACGGTCTGACGCTCCCCGCGCGCCGATTACCCTTAGCCAGTGATCGGACTCGGTACCCTACTCAACATCACCACCATCGTGGTTGGTACAGCGATCGGCGTGCTCATCGGCAAGCGCCTGCCCGAGCGCACCAACCGCGTCGTCACCGATGCGCTGGGTCTGATCACCCTCGTGCTGGGTGGCCTCAACTTGGTGGCACTCAGCGATACAGACTTCGTGGGCGCGGTCGGTGCTGGGGGCGCCTTTCTCGTCGTCATCGGAGCGTTGCTGATCGGCAGCGTTATCGGTTCACTGGCCGGCATCGAGTCGCGGCTAGAGAACTTCGGTGGCTGGCTGCAGGGCCGACTGACGCGGCGCGGCCGTAGCGCAGCAGTCGGCACCGCCGACGGCCTGCTGGATGCTCCGCTCACCGTCACTGCCCGCGACAAGTTCATCAACGGCTTCGTCGATGCGTCTCTCGTGTTCGCCATCGGGCCTCTGGCTATTCTCGGAGCGTTTCAAGATGGCACCGGCCAAGGCTTTGACCAGCTCGCTCTCAAGTCAACACTTGACGGCTTTGCCTCGATTGCTTTCGCCGCATCCCTCGGCTGGGGTGTTGCTTTCTCGGCCATACCCGTCGGCATTTGGCAGGGCCTACTGACGGTGCTCGCGTTCGGCCTGGGCTCAGTAATGTCGGGTGCAGCTATTGCCGCTCTCACGGCGACGGGCGGCGTGCTCCTGCTGGGCGTCGGCCTGCGCTTGCTAAACCTGCGCGCGGTGGCTGTCGCAGACATGCTGCCCGCGCTCATCATTGCGCCGCTCTTGACGGTTGGCGTGCAAGCTCTACTTGGCTAGTTTCACGCCGATGGGGTACCTGGCCTGACCGCGTTACAACGATCACTCCAACGCCGCGATCCGGTCGGGAACAACTTCAGCCCCCGCGTGGTTGGCCATGTCATGACTGAATCTTTTGCACCCTCATCCGACACGATCACCATGTATGGCGCCGACTGGTGCCGCGACTGCTTGCGCACTGAGGCGCTCCTCAATGACTTGGGCGTTGAATGGACCAAGATCGACGTCGCTGATTCAGCCGACGCGGCAGCAGCCGCGCAGGCCATCAGCGGCCGTATGAACATTCCCGTAGTGGTGTTCGCCGATGGCTCACACCTTGTGGAGCCCAGCGACGCGGCAGTGCGCGAAAAGCTCGGCGTCTAAGCCGAGCGCGGCTAGGGCGCAAACCGCGTCAATTCGGCGTACGCTCAAGGTGATCGAGCCGACGAGGCTCACGCCAAAGGAGGCTCATAATGGGCGAAAAATCTGCGCGTAAAAACACCACTAAGACAGTGGCAGCGAAGTCGTTGAAAGAGAAGCGTGTCGCGAAGGCCGACAAGAAGGCCGCCGGCACTCGCATGCAAAACTCTGACGCCACGACGAAGGCAACCAAGCACTAGGCGACATCGCGAGGCAGCGCAATCTTCGGGGCGCCATCGCCCGATCAGTCGCGAAGGAACACTCCCCGTTGCCGCGACTTGAAACTCAACGCCACGAACCCGCTCAGCAGTAGGCCGCCGGCGATAACCCCCAGGCCGAAGTAGTCAGACACTCCCGTGGCAGCGAGCTGAGCTGGCGGAGTTCGGGTCGGGGTCGGGGCCGGCGCAACGTTAGCGGCCGACGAGGTTTGGATCCGAAACGTGCTGGGGTTGAGCCAGATGGCAGTGACTGTGGTGCCGTCAGTCACCATCGGGGTTTCGACGCCACCGTTAGAGAACAAGAGATCCCCTGTCACTCCATCAACGAACGAACTCATCGGGCCGTCGGCGGAGAGCGTGGTGACAGGTGAAATCCAGGTCCTGCCTCCGTCGCTGGAGGACGACGTTTGGATCCAAAGAGACCTGTCACGGTCTGCGGCCTTCCAGATGGCCGTCATGGTGTTGCCATCCGAAACCAACTGCGGGTCGAACGAAAATTCTTGCTCTTCATCAACAAAGATTGACTCGGGTTCACTCCAATTAGCGCCCCCGTCAGTCAAGAACGACGTTTGGATTGTTTCGTTGCCCCCTTCCCAGGCACTCCAGATGGCAGTAACAGTGACCCCATCCGAAACCAACTGCGGACCGTGCGACTCTTGGTCTTCGCCAGAAAGGAATACGGGAACACTCCAATTGGCGCCCCTGTCAAACGAGGACGCCGTTTGGACCCGGACTCCGCCAAACAAGTCGGAGGCACTCCAGATGGCGGTAATAGTGCCGCCAACCGAAACCAACCGCGGGTGTGTCGATGATTGGTCTTGACCCGAGATGAAGACGGGTGCACTCCACGTGTCGCCGTTGTCAGCCGAGGAGGACGTTTGAATTCTCTCGTCGCCAAAAAAAGTATCTGGATCGTCGAAGCCCACCCAGATGGCGGTAATGGTGTCGCCGTCAGTGACCAACTGCGGGTTGGACGAGTCTTCAACTTCGCCAGAGATGAAGACGGGAAGAGTCCAATTGGCGCCACTGTCAGCCGAGGACGACGTTTGGATTCTCATCGCGCCGTCGTCGTCCAGGACCTTCCAGATGGCCGTAATGGTGTCACGAACCCTAACCAACTGCGGGTGGCCCGCATCTCCACGAGAGATGACGACTGGATCAATCCAATTGGCGCCACCGTCAGTCGAGGACGACGTTTGGATTCCTGCGGTTTCGCCCTCGAACGCCCAGATGGCAGTAATGGTGTCGCCATCCGTAACCAACTGCGAGTCGAACGACTTTTGGCCGTCGGGAGAGATGAAGACGGGTTCGCTCCACGTGTCGCCATTGTCAGCCGAGTACGACGTTTGGATTCGTTGGCTGCCTCCGAAAGCAACTGAATCGTCGAAGCCAATCCAGATGGCGGTAATGGTGTCGCCGTCAGTGACCAACTGCGGGTCAAGCCCAACCCCACCAACGTCAGAGATGACGACGGGATCACTCCAACCTTCGCCATTGCTGGCCAAGGACGACGTTTGGATTCCCTCGGTGACGCCGTCGAAGGCACTCCAGATGGCGGTAACGATGCCGTCATCCGAAACTAACTGCGGGGTGAACGATGGTTGGCCGTCACGAGAGATGAAGACGGGATCACTCCACGTGTCGCCATTGTCAGCCGAGAACGACGTTTGGATTTGGGGGGCTTCGTCAGTCTCGCCGAAGGCACTCCAGATGGCAGTAATAGTGCCGCGATCCGAAACCAACTGCGGGCTGAGCAAGAAAAGGAGGTCGATTGGAAAGCCTTCCAAATCGATGGTACCGATGACGTCGGGAACACTCCAACCGTCGACGTCTTTAGCCCAGGTCGACGTTTGGATTTGGGCGGCTTCGCTAAACTTGCCGAAGGCAATCCAGATGGCGGTAACGATGCCGTCATCCGAAACTAACTGCGGGGTGAACGATGGTTGGCCGTCACCAGGGATGAAGACGGGATCACTCCACGTGTCGCCATTGTCAGCCGAGAACGACGTTTGGATTTGGAGGGTTTCGTCAGTCTCGCCGAAGGCAATTTCGTCAGTCTCGCCGAAGGCAATCCAGATGGCAGTAATGGTGTTGCCGTCCCTCACCAACTGCGGGCTGAGCAAGTTAATGCCTTCGGGTAGAAAGTCTTCGAAAGTGAAAGGGTGGGGGGCGGCGTCACTGAGGACGTGGGGATCACTCCAACCGTCGACGTCGTCAGCCCAGGTCGACGTTTGGATTTCTCCGTTGTTGTCATAGGCATTCCAGATAGCGGTAATGGTGTCGCCATCCGTCACCAACTGCGGGTTAAACGATCCAAAGTCTTCTTCAATGATGAAGACGGGATCACTCCAACCGTCGCCGTCGTCAGCCCAGGTCGACGTTTGGAGCCGGAATCGGTCTCCATCGATATCGTCTCCATCGATATCAAAGACAACGGCAGTCCAGATGGCAGTAATCCTCTCGCCATGCGCCACCAACTGCGGGCTGAACGATGCGGCGTCAAAGCCTTTGAAAACGGAGGGTTCGCTCCAAGTGAGGCCTTCGTCAGCCGAGTACGACGTTTGGACCCGAGGGTCGCCCTCATTGAAAGCAGTCCATATCGCGGTAATGGTGGCACCAGCCCTGACCAACTGCGGCTGGCCCACTAAGCCGAAAAGACCGGAATCAAAGAGGTCACCGCCTTCTTCTTCGCCGATGAAGCGGCTACCTTCTTCGCCGATGAAATCCGTCCAGAGGGTGACGGCTGGAGGCCAGGTGGCACCACCATCGGGTGAGGACGACGTTTGGACTCTGTGGAAGGGGCCTTCGAAGGCACTCCAGATGGCGGTGACGGTGGTGCCGTCAGTAACCACCTGCGCGTTCGCGGCCACTCCGGCCCCCGAGGAGAGGGTGGTGGGTAGGCTCCAGTTGACCGGCGCAGCAGACGCAGCCCCGGCCGTGGAGAGTGTCAGCGCCACTACTAACGCAATGGCTCCCACGCCAGTGAAAATCTCACGCATTCTTGGTTCTCCTCTAAAGGTGCGGATGGTCACGTCTTATTGCGGGGGTCCACGCGCTGCGGGAGGGCACCACACATAAGCTGAACTATATCCAGGACCCTCGGCCACACCATCCGAATCGGTACGCCGAGGGCTGGTTTGAGGGGGTAGCCCCTCACGGCCAACAACCATCAACATCAGCTTGATCACCCGTGTTAGAAAGTGACGCGAGCCCGGCTCAGTGCAAGACTGTGTGGGTGGCTCTGCGAGTGATGGTGGTTGAAGATGACGTGTTCACGCGCCTCGGTCTCGTCGCAACCCTGACATCGGCGGGCATGAACGTCACTCTCGACTGCGACAACGTACGAAGCGCTTTGACCGCTGTGACGGGGCATTTGGTCTCCGTCGACGTCGCGCTTCTCGATCTGCACTTGGGGCCCGGGCCCACCGGGCTTGATCTTGCCGTTGCGCTACGGCACAGACAACCAGGCATTGGCCTTGTCATGCTGACAAGTTACGACGACCCCCGCCTGCTGCACACCGATCTGCCAACCGCGCCACCGGGCACTCAATATCTCGTCAAGAAGCAGGTCACCACCATGGATTTACTGATCGCAGCCATTAACGCGGCTGCCACTTCCAAACTCCGCGAGGAAACTGCCACAACAGCGTTCGGCGCCCTCTCTGACGTGCAGATTGAAACCCTCAGACTAGTGGCACAGGGTCTGTCAAACGCAGAAATTGCGAAGCGCCGATTCGTGACCGAGAAAGCAGTTGAGCTCGCTGTCGCCCGCGTTGCGCGAGGTCTCAACCTGCCAAACCAGCCGGGGCAAAACCAACGCGTCAACATTGCGAAGGTTTACTTCCGCGCAGTTGGGGCGGCACGCGATGACCCTCGCTGATTGGTCAACGATCTCGTCGTCTATGCGGGGGCGTTGGCTTGCGAATTCAGGTTTGTTCTTCGTCTTCATGCCTTTTTGGTTCTTATTGTCGGTACTGAGCGCACCAGAGGCCGATAGTGCATCGCGAATGGGTCTTGTCGCTGTCGCCAATCTTGGGTCACTCCTGGCATGCACACTCGTTTTTTACCTGATGCGTGCGACGCTCTTGCGTCATCGAGAATCAACCCTCGTAGCCATGCCCATCGTTCTGCTCAGCGGAGCCCTGATTGGTGCGACCAAAGGCGCGGTCACCGCCGGACTGCTTTACCTTCTGCTGACGGACTTTGACCCCGCCTCCGCGGTCGGCACTCGCCTGGTGCAGGCAACCATCCTTGGCATGCTGCTGTTGCCCGCCGGCGCCCTCGTGCTCGCCGTTCGAGAGGGCTACCGCAGCGAACGCACCGTCCTCATCGCCGAAACAGTGCGCCGCAGCATGACTTCATCGCAACCGGCGAACGGGCCCGACCCTCGCGGGCTGCCCTCGCACTCTCGGGCCGACCTGATCGCGTTCATAGACGACACTCGGCAGAAGCTCTTCCGACCCGGTGCTGACCTGCGTGCCCTCGCCCGCGACATCACAGACAGCGTTCACGATCGGCTCCGACCGGTCAGTCACGAAATTTGGGCACGGGAGTTACCGCAGCTAGGCGACTTCTCACTGCCCGACTTGGTTCGCAGCGCCGTGGTCGACCGCCGATACCCGATCGTCATCATCGCGATCTACAGCGCCCTCTGCGGCTTACCCCTCATGCTCGCAACAACCGGCCTAGTCGAGGGCGTTGCACGGGTCGCTGTCTTTGCCCTCATTGTCGTGAGCTTGTTCGCGGTCGCGAGAAGCGTGCCAACACAAACCGTGCTGGGCGGCGCCCTCAACCTTGCCGTAGCAATTATTTTAAGCACCGTGGTGAGCGACGTCGCAGCTCGGCTCATTTTCGGCGAGCTGAGTGCGGGGCTGTCGCAAACTCTCCCACTGGCCGTCAGCGTGACACTGGCGATAAATACCGTGCTGATCAGTGTCATTCGCGCGGCCATTGATGACCGTAACCGCATTCGGAATCGGCTGGCCGCCATTATGAGCCCCCGACAACTCTCTGATGCCGTCGCCAGCGCCCAAGGCCGATTGCTCAACAGAGAATTCGCACACCACTTGCATAGCAACGTACAAAATGCTCTTCTCACTGCGGCCCTACGCCTCGACACGCACCGCGACATGGCAACCCCAAGCGCCACAGTCAACGCCAACGCCAACAGTGACGCTCAAAAGATTCTCGCCGAATTAGCCGCGCTTGAGAGCTTGCTCAACAATGCTGGTGGCCCTATGGCGGCGCCTGCTGCCCCAACGGTTGATGCGATGTTGCTGAGCGGGAGCACCGTCGGTCTCGATGCGCGGAAAAAGTCATCGACTGCCACCGAGCCCTGCATCACCGACAGGCTGAGTGATTCGGCCGCCGTCTGGGACGGGCTGGTCAGCACCACGATTTCGGTCAACCCACCCGAGGCGTCCGTGAGCGCCAGGATGGCCCGCACGGCCGCCGCCGTCGTCAGTGAAGCTGTCGCCAATGCGTATCGGCACGGCCAGGCGACAGAATGTGCTGTCACGGCAACGCTTGACGAACACAAAAACCTGCACCTCAACTGCCTCGACAACGGCGTCGGTCCGCGGGCTGGCGGTACCGGCTTGGGGTCGGCCCTTTTCGACGCCACAGCGGGGTCACAGTGGAGCCTGCAGCTGGGCCCGGCCGGTGTCGGAAGCCTGCTCAGCATCACGGTGTTTTTCGAAGACTAAGGGCGCGCCGACCCCGCACGACACCACCTACCGGCGAGCCTGCTTGGCGGCAATAAGGTCTTTCTCGTCGATGGGCTCCAGCCCGCGGGCACGCTGGTCGGCATAGTACGCGCGAGCCTCGTCTTGCCGTTCGCGCTCTGCACCCGTCGCGATGTCAGCCCGAAGGTGCTCGTCTGCGAACTCGAACGCGTCAGTGAGCGCGAGAGCGTGCGGGCGCAAGCGTGGCAGTAGACGACCGTCAATGTAGTCAGTAATCGCCCGTGCTCGGTGATCGCTCAGACGCCCCTGCATGAGGTACCAGGCGAGGTTCTTTTCGATCAGCGTGAGGCCAAACAGGTCGCGCAACCAGGTAAGCACTTGACGGTTGCCGTCATGTTCGTTCGACTCGAGCGCTTCGGTGAAAGCCTCCCACTGCAGCAGTTCGCCGTGGGCTATCGCGGCTTCGATGAGCGCGTTTTGGTTGCGGTTGAAGAGAGCTGCAGCCTGAGGCTTGGGCAGCTTGGATGCGCCGCGCAGCTTGCCGGCCAGCTCAGCCACCATCGACTCCACTCGGTCGGTCAGCAGCTGCCGCTGCGACTCCGTGTCGCGCACGTGCCCCACCGAGCGCGCAGTCGACCCGATATCGACGACTGCCTGGGCGAGGCGGCGCAAACCGGAGCGATTCACGACAGCGTCACTCACCTGGTCGGCGACGTAGTGCGCCATCACGCCCACATCGGCTTTGACGAAGGCGCGCGAATAGTCGGTAAGCAGGCGCTTAGCGACCAGCTGCAGCAACACGTTGTTGTCGCCCTCGAATGTGGCGTAAATGTCGAGGTCAGCACGCAATTGAGTGAGCCGGTTGGCGGCCAAAAAGCCTTGACCACCGCAGGCCTCGCGTGCCTCTTGAATGATGTCGAGGGCCCCCCAGGTGCTGAGCGCCTTGAGCGCGGCGGCGAGGGTTTCGAGATCTTCACGGTCACCATCAGTGTCGGCCTTACCCGAAAACACTGCGTCAAACTTGTCGAGAAACACCTCGTGCGCAAACGACATGGCGTAGGTCTGAGCAAGGCGCGGTAGCAGACGTCTCTGGTGGCGCTGGTAGTCGAGCAACACCACTTCTTCTGCCTCGCCGCCAGCGAACTGCCGACGCTCAGTGCCGTAGCGCACGGCGATGGTCATAGCGAGTTTGCTGGCCACGACGCACGCACCATCGAGCGAGACGCGGCCCTGCACGAGCGTGCCCAGCATGGTGAAGAAGCGGCGGCCGGGGCTCGTGATCGGTGAGGTGTAGACCCCGTTCTCGTCGACGTCACCGTAACGATTGAGCAGGTTGGTGCGGGGCACGCGCACCTGGGTGAAGTGCAGCCGGCCATTGTCAATGCCGTTGAGCCCGCCCTTGAGCCCGTCGTCATCACCGCCGATGCCGGGCAAGAAAGCACCGGCCTCATCACGCAGCGGAACATAAAAAGCGTGCACTCCGTGGTTGACGCCGCGGGTGATGAGCTGCGCAAAGACCACGGCGGCACGCCCGTGCAGAGCTCCGTTGCCGAGATAGTCCTTCCAAGCAGCGCGAAATGGAGTGTGGATGATCCACTCACCGGCAGCCGCGTCGTATGACGCCGTGGTGCCCGCGGCCGACACGTCTGAGCCGTGCCCGGTTTCAGTCATCGCGAACGCGCCCGGCGTGGTCATGTCGAGGGCGCTGGGCAGCCAGGCTGCGTGGTGGGGGGCTGTGCCGAGGTGCAGGATCGCCGAGGCAAACAACCCCCACTGCACGCCCGCCTTGATCTGCATGCTGGGGTCGCCTAAGACGAGCTCTTCAAAGCTCGCGATAAAGCTGCCATGGTCGTCTTCGCCACCGAACTCTGCCGGAAAAGCACGGTGCACCGAGCTCTTCTCGACCAGAAGCCGCAGCTGGCCCAGAACTCGCTCGCGGTGCTCGTCCATTCCGAGCGTCGGGATGCGGTGAAACTCTTCGCGCCGCATGAGCTCACGCGAGGCCCGCCGACTGTCAGCCCAGCGGCCCATGAGTTGCTGGCCGAGTGCGGCGACGTCAAGCGTCAGCCCAGCTTCCGAGAAGGTTTGGGCGGGGGCGGAAGACTCAATGGTGCTCATACGCATAACGCTAGATCGCGGCCGATGAGCGCGGGGTTTCCTGGTGCAGGCAGCACCATAAAGAGGTGTGTAGCGCAAGCGGCATTGTCGAAGACCTCACAAGGTAACGCTCGCTCTTAGTAGAGCGGCAACGGTCGCCCGCGATGAGGATGTTGCGCGGTGGCGGCACCGTCGGCTACGACGGCAACGACGGCAACGAGAAGGGCGGCTACAGCTCAGCCCGCGTTCGAAAAAAGCGACGAACTCGTTCGCGCACGCTGACCGGGGGCGGATCGTTGTAGCGATCGACATATTCCTGATGCGACATGCTTTGGATGCGCGCCATGATGGCATCGGTTGCGAGGCGACGAGCGCGCCCCGATGTCGCCTGGCCAAAAGCGCTGATGTCCATCGGCTCACCGAACTCGATCGTGACGTGGGCCAACCGAATGCGCTTAGAGCCGACCGGTTGCAAGTTTTGCGTTCCCGTCAGCGCCACGGGTATCACTGGCGCACCCGCAGTCAGTGCCAGCCACGCAACCCCGGTCTTGCCTCGATAGAGGCGACCGTCTCGCGAGCGTGTTCCCTCGGGATAGATAGAAAATGCCTGCCCTGCCTGAACCTTCGCCAGGCCAGCATCAAGTGCGTCTTGCGCGGCCTGCCCAGCCCCCCGCGTGACCGGGACGGCGCCCACCCCCGAAAAGAACCCGCGTGAGACGGCACCCTTGAGGCCTGTTCCGGAGAAGTATTCCTCTTTTGCCAAGAAGCTAACCGGCCTGCGTGCCAGCAGGCTAATGATGATGCTGTCAATGAACGACAGGTGATTGCTGGCCACCACGACAGGGCCAGCCGCCGGCATATTCGAGCGCCCGATGATCGTGGGCCGCCAAATCATCCGCGCGAGGGGGCCAAGAAAAGCTCGGGCAAAGAAGGTCAGCACCGCCCTATGGTGTCAGAGGTTCCATTCCTCCGGCGGGATGTCGTCGAAGGGAATGTCGTCGAACGGGCTGGCACTGAACGGGCTGGCACTGGACGGGCTGGCACTGAACGGGCTGGCGTCGCGCAGGTTAGCGTCGGACGCGCTGTCGCCACTGTGGGCGGGCGGGTCGTCGCCGCGCACGATCGCGAGCACGGCGTCGCCGTACCTTTCGAGCTTGGCGGCTCCGACTCCGCTCACGCCAGCAAGCTCGTCAAGGGAGCTCGGTGTCGTGAGAGCAATGCCGCGCAGTGTGGCGTCGGCGAACACAACGTAGGCCGGTGAGCCAAGCTCGCGCGCCGTCGCGGCCCGCCAGGTGCGCAGACGCTCAAAGAGCGGAGCAGCCACCGCTGGCAAGTCAGAGGGCGTGCTGCGCTTTGCCGAGCGCGTGGGCCTCGCCACTTCGCGTCGCAGCCGCACCTCTCGATCACCCGTCAACACCGAGGCGCTGGCAGCAGTGATCACGAGCGTGCCGTAGCCATCGCCGTGCACCGTGAGTAACCCCTGCGCCAGCAGCTGCCGCACCACCCCGCGCCACTCTTGATCGTTCAGCTCAGCGCCAATGCCAAACGTCGCCAGCTCGGTGTGACCGAGCTGTTCAACGCGAGGGGTGCGCTTGCCCGTCAGAATGTCGATGAGCTGGCCGGCTCCGTAGCGTTGCCCGCGTTCACGGTCGAGCCGCACAATTGTCGACAGCAGCTTCTGGGCCGGCACCGTGCCGTCAAACGATTCGGGCGGGGCCAAGCACGTGTCGCAGTTGCCACACCGAGTCGAAGCTTGCCCAAAGTAGGCCAGCAGTTGCACCCGGCGGCACTCGACGGTTTCGCAGAGCGCGAGCATCGCATCCAGCAGCTGGCTCATGCGGCGCTTGTACGCCGGGTTGCCTTCCGAGCGGTCAATCATTTGCCGCAGTTGTACAACGTCTTGCAATCCGTATGCGAGCCACGCGGTTGCGGGTTGACCGTCACGCCCAGCGCGGCCCGTCTCTTGGTAATAGCCCTCGACACTTTTGGGCAGGTCGAGGTGGGCGACGAAACGCACATCGGGCTTGTCGATCCCCATGCCAAAGGCGATCGTTGCGACCATGACGATGCCCTCTTCGCGCAAAAAGCGTGACTGGTGGTTCGCGCGCGTCGCCGCGTCAAGACCCGCGTGATACGGCAGCGCAGGAATTCCGTGCTCAGCGAGCGCGATCGCAGTCTTATCGACGCTCGCACGTGACAGGCAGTAAACGATGCCCGCGTCGCCCGCGTGCTCGGTTCGAAGAAGTTGCAACAACTGCTGAAGCGGCTGGTTCTTCGGTTCGATTCGATACTGGATGTTCGGCCGATCGAAGCTTGCAACGAACCTCCGTGACGCCCCCAGGTCGAGTCGCTGCACAATCTCAGCGGCGGTTGCGTCAGTAGCCGTCGCCGTCAGAGCAATGCGCGGAATACTCGGCCACCGCTCGTGCAGCATCGACAGGGCGAGATAGTCGGGCCGAAAATCGTGGCCCCACTGCGATACACAGTGCGCCTCGTCGATAGCAAACAGCGCGACTGTGATGCTGTCGAGAAGTTCGGCTGTGCTGGGAACAGTCACCCGCTCGGGTGCCATGTACAGCAGATCGACGTCGCCCGCGCGCAGAGCCGACTCGACGGCCCGCCGCTCGTCAAAGGACTGCGTTGAATTGAGAAAAGCTGCGCGCACGCCGACCGCCTCGAGGGCATCGACCTGGTCTTTCATCAGCGCGATGAGTGGCGAGATAACTACCCCCACGCCCTCACGGACAAGGGCCGGAATCTGGTAGCACAGACTTTTGCCGCCGCCAGTGGGCATGAGGACGAGAGCGTCACCGCCGCTGACCACGTGGTCAATGATGGCCTGCTGCTCGCCACGGAAGGCGGGGTAGCCGAAGACCGTTTCGAGCACCTGCTGCGGAGTCGTAGTGGTCGTAGTCACTCGCCCCAGGTTAGTCGGCACCGCTGACGTCGCGAATCAGATATGGATCGCAGGGTCGATGAAAAAGCCATCGGCGCCCGTGCCGCCGGCCCCGTGATCGAGGGGGCGGGAGGTCGCCGGCACGCCGGTTGCGACCGAGTCGGCCGGAACATCCCTCGTTACCAGGGCCAGGGCGCCAATCTGCGAGCGATCGCCGATCGTAATGGGGCCAAGCACTGTGGCGTTAGCGCCAATCAACACGCCATTGCCGACTGTGGGGTGACGCTTGCCTTTGTTGAGGGTGCGACCACCGAGGGTAACGCCGTGATACAGCATGACGTCATCACCAATTTCAGCCGTCTCGCCAATGACGACGCCCATACCGTGGTCGATAAAAAAGCGTTGCCCGATGCGTGCGCCCGGATGAATTTCAATGCCCGACCACCAACGCGCGCTCTGGGATACCAAGCGCCCGAGCAGTTTGAGCCGGTGGTTCCACAGCCAGTGGGCAATGCGATGCCACCACACGGCGTGTAACCCCACTGAGGTCAGAAAAACTTCGAGGTTGGTGCGCGCCGCAGGATCTCGCCGTCGAACGTTGGCAATGTCGTCGCGGATCGGCATCGGAGCTTAGACCCGCAGGTCGTCGTACAGCACACTCGAAAGGTAGCGCTCGCCGTAACTGGCGACAATCACGACAATGACTTTGCCGGCGTTCTCAGGGCGATGGGCGAGCTGCACCGCGGCATGCATGGTGGCTCCTGATGAGATTCCGGCGAGGATGCCCTCTTCAGCAGAGGCACGCCGTGCCATTGCAACTGACTGCTCAATGGTCACGTCGATGACCTCGTCGTACACCTCGCGGTCAAGAATTGCCGGCACGAAGTTAGCACCGATGCCCGCAATCTTGTGCGGGCCTGGAGCGCCACCGTTCAAAATCGGGCTCTCTTCGGGTTCGACCGCAACCACGGTGAGGCCAGGCTTCTGCTGCTTGAGGTACTGCCCGGTACCCGTCAGGGTGCCGCCTGTGCCGACCCCCGAGACGAAAATGTCGACGGTGCCGTCAGTGTCGTTCCAAATCTCGGGGCCAGTCGTGCGGCGGTGAATCTCCACGTTTGCTTGGTTCTCGAACTGTCGTGTGAGAACTGATCCGGGCCGCTCAGCGGCGATTGCTTCAGCAGCAGACAAAGCGCCTTTCATCCCCTCGCTTCCCGGGGTCAAGATGAGCTCAGCCCCGTAGGCGCGCAACAGCATTTTGCGCTCATTGCTCATGCTCTCAGGCATGGTGAGCACCACCTTGTAGCCGCGCGCCGCCCCGATCATGGCGAGGGCGATGCCCGTGTTGCCGCTGGTCGCTTCGATCAGCGTGCCACCGGGCTTCAGCGCGCCGCTGTTCACGGCCGCTTCGACGATGGCGTAACCGAGGCGATCTTTAACGCTCGCTGAAGGGTTGTAAAACTCGAGCTTGGCGAGCACGGTGGCGCCGGCGCCGTCGGTCACGTTGTGCAGCGTCACCAGGGGGGTGTTACCGAAGACCTCGGTGATGTCGGAGTAAATGCGGGCCATGACGGGGTCTCCTCAGAAAAAGAGCGGGTGTGCTGCGCGAGCTGGATGCGCGTGCGTGCTGTGGCTCCAGAGTACGGGGGCTGAGCACGAGCCAGGCAAACAGGGGTGCAAAGGCGTGAAGGCTCTCACCTCGAAGCAATGCACCCTGCAGGTACAACGAAGGTGGGGCGGACGTATTCCCCCGCCCCACCTCACCCCCGCCGCTCCACACCGGCGGCACCGCCACGGCAAATAGTGAATCGCTAGAAGACGAACACCCGATGGTTGTTGTTTGTTCACCACATTTGCCTGCCAGAATCGACGCCGGAGGTGCAGGCGATGCTTACAGTGGTGCTTGGCGTAGCTGGCGCCCTCGTGTACGGCGCCGCCGACTTTCTCGGGGGTCTCGCCGCCCGACGCATCTCGGCACTGCGAGTCACCGCAATCGGCGCGGTTTCGGGAGTCATTTTTCTTCTCCTGGGCACTCTGGTGGTGCCCGGTGAATGGTCGCCCAGCGCACTTCTGTGGGGGGGGATCTCAGGGGTAACCGGCGCTGCCGCCATCGCCCTGCTTTACGCCTGTCTCGCCATCGGGCCGATGAGCATTCTCTCGCCACTCACTGCTGTGACCTCGGCAATCGTGCCCCTCACGTGGGGGCTTACGACCGGATCGCAGCTCAGCCCAATCGCCTACCCCGCCTTCGCCCTTGCCCTCGTCGCCGTTGTTTTGGTGGGGTTCGTTCCGGCGAAAGGTGCGGCGCGGCCGACAGGCGCGGGGCTGGTGATGGCGACGATCTCGGGCACGCTCATCGGCGCTTTCTTCATTCTGGTTGATCAAACTCCCGACGACAGTGGGCTCGTGCCGCTCGTCGCCAACCGGGTCGTCAGCGCCACCGTCGTGATCATCACCATCGTGCTGCTGGCTGTCGTTGCCGGGTCGCGTCACGTTCGTGCGTCGGATGCCCCGCTAGCAGTGCTCGACGGAACTCACGGCGCCCCGCACCTGATTGGCGCGTCGCCGCGCGCAACCAACACCGTGACCACGCCGCGCCGCAACGGCCTTCTGAGCGCCAGCGCTGCGGCCCTGCGCGGCGGTTGGCGCGGAGGACTGGTACTGGCGATCGGATGCGGTGTGCTTGACGCCCTGGCCAACATCATCGTGCTCACCGGTCTGCGCGCGGGCGATTTCACGATCGTGTCGGTGCTGACCGCTCTGTACCCGGCCGGCACAATTCTGCTGGCGGCGTTCGTGCTGCGCGAACGCATCGCCCGCCTGCAGTGGCTTGGCCTGGCCCTCGCGCTGACGGCGAGCGCCATGCTGGCGCTGAGCTGAGCTGAGCTGAAGCGAGCCTCGCTGGTGCGCTACCCTTTCGCGCTCGAGCGTGTGATGCGGTCGCGAATGGCGATGGCGAGCCCATCACCGGCTGGCGCCATCACCCGCACGACGGCGAGGCCCAGCCGGTCTGCCTCACGCAGCGCGGAGTACAGCACGCGCGCGTATTCGTCGTCAGACGACGGTGCGGCGAGCCTGATCACGTGTGGTGGGGTGTCAACTTCT
>Ga0306871_1000125_pt1 | contig 31258 bp, 28 predicted proteins | sample AntRauMeHopE1497_FD_190447 | JGI IMG/M metagenome (GOLD analysis project Ga0306871, IMG submission 190447) | Saline lake microbial communities from Rauer Islands, Antarctica - Metagenome Hop E1 #497 (v2) (version 2) | ecosystem: Environmental > Aquatic > Non-marine Saline and Alkaline > Saline ... | reverse complement strand
TCTACGGATGGTTTAAGTAGGGGAACGGATGTGGTGGCTACGGGAGCGGCGATACAAATGCCTATAGGTGATGATGTTTACGGGCGTTTATTCAACGTAATCGGTGATGCTATCGATGGTTTGGGGAATTTGCCCAAAGCCGGAAAGGATGGTTTGCCCATTCACAGGGACGCTCCAAAATTCGAGGACCTGACCACCTCCACAGAAGTCTTGTTTACCGGCATCAAGGTAATCGACTTGATCGAACCGTATGCAAAAGGGGGCAAGATTGGACTGTTCGGCGGTGCCGGTGTGGGCAAGACCGTATTGATACAGGAATTGATCAATAATATTGCAAAAGGACATGGTGGACTTTCTGTTTTCGCAGGTGTGGGAGAAAGAACAAGGGAAGGAAACGATTTATTGCGGGAGATGTTGGAGTCCGGAATTATAAAATACGGCGATGCCTTCATGCACTCCATGGAAGAAGGTGGATGGGATTTGTCCAAAGTAGATAAAGAAGTGATGAAAGCCTCCAAAGCGACCTTCGTTTTTGGACAAATGAACGAGCCACCTGGAGCTCGGGCACGTGTAGCCCTTTCCGGGTTGACCATTGCGGAGTACTTTCGTGACGGTTCTGGAGAAGGACAAGGAAAGGATGTATTGTTCTTTGTAGATAATATATTCCGTTTTACGCAAGCGGGTTCAGAGGTTTCCGCACTTTTGGGACGTATGCCTTCGGCGGTAGGGTACCAACCTACATTGGCTACGGAAATGGGAGCGATGCAAGAGCGTATCACATCGACAAAAAGGGGTTCTATTACATCGGTACAGGCGGTATACGTGCCTGCGGATGATTTAACGGATCCAGCACCGGCAACGACATTTGCCCACTTGGATGCCACAACCGTATTATCGCGTAAGATTGCCGAGTTAGGTATTTATCCGGCCGTAGATCCCTTGGATTCTACGTCAAGGATCTTGACCGCCGAAATTTTAGGGAAAGAGCATTATGACTGCGCACAGCGCGTTAAGGAGTTATTGCAACGCTACAAGGAACTACAGGATATTATCGCCATCCTTGGTATGGAAGAATTGTCCGAGGAGGATAAATTGGCCGTAGGTAGGGCAAGGCGTGTACAACGTTTCTTATCTCAGCCGTTCCATGTAGCGGAACAGTTTACAGGACTAAGAGGTGTTTTGGTTGATATTAAGGAAACCATCAAAGGTTTTAATATGATTATGGACGGAGAATTAGATCATCTTCCAGAATCCGCCTTTAACCTTAAAGGCAATATTGAGGAAGCTATAGAAGCAGGAGAGAAAATGCTTGCCGAAGCTTAAATTTTAGTAAAAAGTATGAAGTAATGAGTATGAAGTACTTATTACATTGTACTAACTAGGTAATACTATAAGAATATGTATTTAGAAATCGTATCGCCCGAAGCTACCTTATTTGCGGGAGAAGTAACATCGGTAACCGTACCGGGAATAAATGGAGAATTTCAAATGCTCCAAGGTCATGCGCCTATTGTTTCTCTATTACAAAAGGGAAATGTTAAGGTAGAAGGTACTTTGGTGCTGGAAGAAGAGCACCAAAGTAAGTTCACTAAGGATGCCAGTGGCAATAGTGTTCTCGCTATTACAAGTGGTACGATAGAATTAAATGAAAATAAAGTAATTGTGTTGTCGGATTAAAATCCCTAAGCCCCCTAACCCCAAAAGGGGGAACTGTAAATAATAATTAGACCCCAAAGGTTGATACTGAAACAAGTTCAGCATAAACCTTTGGGGTTTTTTCTTTCACTTTAATTGAAACTCCAAGACGTCTCCTGGTCGGCAATCCAATGCTTTGCAGGTAGCCTTTAAAGTAAAAAACCCGACCGGCCTTGGCCTTGCCCGATTTTAAGATGGAAATATTGGCCTCTGTTATTCAGGACATTGGGATATAGATGTATACCCATATAAAGGGAAGCTGCTAGTGGGGGTTTCCTTAGTGTTCCGATATAGTTCTTGTTCATAACAGATGCGCTCGTGCATTGGATATCGATATCCTGTGAGTTGAGAATTCCTTCCCTTGGTTATTTTGAAAGAGATTAGGAAAGGCAGGTTGCGTGATTAGTAGCCGATAGGCTAGGGTGCGCTGATGTCAGAGCTATCAAATCCAAATATATATATGTATTGTTTCTAGAGAATCATCAGATTTTGAGTCGCATTGGTGATTAAAAAAAAGGCATCCTTCTGGAAGGATGCCTTTTTTTAATATATCTAGAGGAATTATAGCGTGACCGCTAAGATATTTAATCTTCCTCCTCTTCGTTTAAGGTCTGTATAAAATCAATAGCAACTTGAGGTAACAATACTTTATCGATAACGTGGGCAACACCATTCCTTGCCAATACATCCGCTATGACAATATTTGCATTTACGTCGTCGGTAGCGTCACCAATAACAAATCCAGTTGAGCCGATAGGTGCAATAATAGTTATATCGCTACCACCAACAGTAGTAACACTTCCTGCTTCCAGATCTTCGCTCGTCACTTTTCCGGCCACTACATGGTATAATAGGATATCGGAAAGAAGTTTTAATTCATCCTCTGTATCAAAGCTTGCTATACTGGTATAATCATCACCCAATACGCCCAACAGGGCTATAAAAGCAGCATCTGTAGGTGCAAAAACGGTTGCAGGTCTGAAATAGGTAAAGTTTGTAGCTTCAGCATCCTCCATATTGGTGGCATCTGCGAACGCACCTACTAAATCAGTGGCGATCAAAGCTTCCTCCAAAACGCTTATGGCTGGGGTATCAACAACAATGGTAGCCAAATCGGGAGTTCCCAATAACGCAATGAAATCCAAGGCAGACTGAGGTAGTAAGACCTTATCGATGATATGGACAAAACCATTGGAGGCATCAATATCGGCAGCAACTATACCGGCATCCACGGCAGTGGCATCACCAAATACAAAACCTCCACCTTGACTGATCACGGTTAACGAATCCCCTAGTACTGTTCCAACCTCACCTGGCATCAAATCAGTAGATGCAACACGCGCAGGAATCACATGGTAGGTAAGAATATCGCTCAACAGGGTCAACTCTACCTCATTATCAAAATCATCAATGTCGGTATAATCGTCACCAAGTAAATCCAAAAGATCGCTGAAAGCTTGGTTTGTGGGTGCCAATACCGTTGCACTGTCAAGCGCTACGACCGTTTCTAGCAGTCCTGCTTTGGTAATCGCTGCTACCAAAGTACTTAAGTCGTCCGTACCTGTGGCCCAATCTGCGATACTAGGTCTAATATCTACGTCCAAGGCATCAATGGCCGCTTGTGGGAGCAATACCTTGTCTATAAAATGGATGATGCCATTATCGTACATGGCGTCCGCCAAGGTAACCGTTGCAACGGGATTTGTTTGTGGTAGTTTTGTAGCATCCACCAATTGTACGGCGCCGCCCGCGCCTATGACAACGGTAAGCGCATCGCCTTGCACCGTGGTAAGCGCAGCTCCATCGCTGAGGCTGCTAGCTTCATTGCTTCCTGCCACAACATGGTAGGTAAGGATTTGGGCAAGAACCCCAGGGTCCGCAGCAGCAACCAATGCAGTTGCATTACTAAAACCTAAACTAACGGCCAAGGCGTTAAAAGCTGCGTTGCTGGGCGCAAAAACCGTAAAGGGACCAGCGCCGTTTAAAACCGTTGGCAAGTCTCCGGAAGCCTTGACCAGAGCTGCTTCCAAGGCAGAATAGGATGTGCCTCTCTCAATCGCATCCATTATAGTGCCGTTGGCCGCTACCTCTCCTGTAGGTATTTCCGGCGTGTCATCATCGCACGATATAAAGGCAAAAAGTGCGAATACCATAAAAATTGTACTTAAAATTCTAATTTTTGTCATTGTTAGTCATATTTAGTTATTAATTGAGCTAGTAAAACATTTAAATTTTCCCTCTAGCTAAATTACTATTTATTGGAAAATTTAAAATTTGGATAAAATTAACCTAAATAATCGAGAAATAGAGCCCAGTTCTGATAAATTTGGTATGATTTACCTAGACACTTTCTTGCGCCCAAGCTGAAGATTTGGCATCTATGATTTAATACTGTTGCAGCTGCAAACGGGTTTTTTTGGAATTGTTGGCAACCCTGTGCCGCTATCCCTGCTTCTGACTTTACATTACTTTAAGCAATATTCAGGAGAAGATAGAAGCTGCTACAAGGATATAAATAGGGGGTATTCATGCCGGTTATTTCCTGATAACGTTTCATAATATAGGAATTACCGATTCAATTTAATGTGTCTTGAACAAGTAGGTGTTCGCCTGAGATGAACTCTAGGGTATTTTCATAAGAAATCCTTACACTAAGATTTTACAGTCATAGCTAATCAATATTCAACGGGGTATCCATAGCGTATGTGCCATTTTCAAGTGAAAAATGCACGTAATGAAGGGTATATCTATACAAAAGGACTAACAGGAAAATTAATAGGGAAATACCTCTGAAAAGATAAACTAAAGATGTGAAAAGAAATTGAGACGGGATATTTTCATATAATTTGGTGTTTATCAATAACAAAATGTAGTAATCATTAACAAACAGTACTACAATGATAAAAATACATATAAAAACTTCCTTTTTATTTTTTTAAACGGCCAGCGATCGTCTATATTTCCAGAAAATACTGAAATAAATAGTATCTTTAACTCAAGGCTATTTGGCCAAAAAATCCGGGTTTATGGATAATTGTACCAGTACCTGCACATGACAATTGTCATTGTTTTGGTTGGGCAGGACAATTAGTTTTATCAAAAATTGAAAGAAAACCATTATGAAAACAAAAATATTAGTACCAATTGATTTCTCCGATAATTCGTTAAACGCCATTCGATATGCCTTGGCCTTGTACGCAGATTCCGCATGTACTTTTTACCTTATGCATATCTATCAAATTGACCCTTTTTCTATGCAGACATCCGCCTACATTTTACCGGAGAAAGGGGAAGAGCCCCATGATTTGGCAAAACGAAAAGCGGAAGGGCAGTTTCAAGAATTTCTGAAGGACTTGCAACCTTATATCAAAAACCCAAACCATCAATTGGAGACCATTATTACGTACGACCTATTGGTAAATTCGGTAAAAGAGCTAGTAGCTAAACAGGACATTGACATGGTCGTGATGGGAACAAAAGGCAAGACCGGCGCAGCTACGGCGATCTTTGGCACCAATGCCATAAATATAATGCAGGGCATTATCGAATGCCCAGTATTGGCCGTGCCGGAAAATATTGAGATCAAACCACCAAAAGAAATTGTGTTCCCTACAGATTACGAAGGTCCTTTTAAGCGGAGGGAGCTGGGGTATATGATAGATATTGCACAAATGCACGAGGGACATATATGCGTATTGCATGTTAAGGAATCTAAGGAGCTAACGGAAAATAAACTGGACTGTAAGGCGCTTTTGGAATCGATATTAGAAGATGTTGACCACAGTTTTCATGAGCTGGAAGGTGTTGGGGTGCAGGATGGTATCAACACTTTTGTCAATAGTCGGGGCAGTGATATGATAGCTTTCACCAATCAAAAGCAAACGTTTTTTAGTAGTATATTTTCAAATCCCTTGGTCAAGAAACTAGGGTATCATTCCAAGGTACCTATCTTGGTACTTAAAAACAGGAAGTGATCAGCTTAGGGCCTTTGTAGAAATAAGCTATTGCGATACCTAGGCAAAGAAAAAGATAAAATTATCCAAATTTTAGGGCTTTCATTAAGCATGAGTATACATAAATGTTTTATTTATACGGCAAAGTAAAGGTATTGGCGTCGGTATAAAAGCGAAATCGGCCAAAATAAATGGCGGCTATTGCAGGCTTTCTGCACCAAACCTTTCTTCTATAAGCTCTTTAAGACTTTTAATGGTCGCATCACTAATGGGTTTGGTAATATATCTTAAAACAAACGGATTTTCCTTAAAAATATCCATGTCGCTTTGGCTTCTGGAGGAGGTAAGTATAAACACCATGGTATTGGTAGTAGAAGCCATGATGCTGAAAGCTTCCATAAATTCATAACCGTTCATTACGGGCATGTTCAGGTCAAGGAAGACTACATAGTTTTGTTCTTTTGAGTAGCTCTCCTTAAAATGGTTGATGGCCTTTAAACCATTTGGGAAAGAAAGGACGTTTCCTTGCAATCCTACTCCTTTAATTGCTTTTTCCAATAAAAAGGTAAATATCGGGTCGTCCTCGACCATCACTAACTCATAGTTCATTTATTCCGGTCTATGTCTATTATAGAAGTTGTTATTTCAACGTTTTTTTTAATCACAAAATCAATTTCCTCGGCCGAGCTTGCTATAAAAGCTAGAATTTCGGCCCTTTCGTCATCTTTCAAGCCATCTTCTTTTATTAGGTTGATGAGCCCCAATAATCGGGCCACGGGCGCCCTTACAATGTGGGACTGGTTCCACGCAACCTCCTTCAATGCCGTGTTCTGTTCCTCTATTGCCTTTAGATAAAGCATGCGGTCCGTAACATCCCTTGTGTTTGCAACGATACCGTTTATGGACGGTTCTTTGGATTGGTCCGTTGCAATGGTTTCTAACCATCGCCATTCACCCTGCATATTTTTAAACCTATAGGGTTGCACCCTTACCTGTTTCTCATTCAGGATTTCCATAAACTTTGCCTGTATCATTGCATGGTCAGCTGGATGAATATAATCAAACGCATTGGTACCCACAAAAGTTTCAGGTGTTATATTGAGCATTTTGGTAGAAGTGGGACTAACATATATATAATTTGCGTTTTTATCAAGGATAGCTATCATTTCACTTCCCTCCTGCACTAAAGTTTTAAAACGGCGTTCGCTGTGTTCTAGTTGTTGTTCCGCTATCTTCTTCTCGGCAATGTCCCTTGCGATACAGTACATTGTTTTTTCCTCGTTGTCCCAAGTGGCAGACCATAGCATAGGTATTAAGCGTTTGTCCTTGTGGACATATCTATTTTCGAAAAAGGAAACTTTTTGTCCGGCAGCTACTTGTTGTTCTGCTTTTTCTGAAGCCTTTACATCTTCGGAATAAACAAAATCCGTATATTTTTTTCCTATTAGTTCCTTGCCCTTATAGCCCCAAATTCTTTTACAAGCCTTGTTTATGGTCAAGAAATAACCTTCCTTGTCTACGGTACAGATGATATCCAAGGAGGTGTTGATGATCTTTTCCGTTTTATCTTTTTCAATTATGATTGCCTGTTTTGATGCTACTTCTGCGGTAATGTCCTTTGAAGAGCAGGATATGCCCAATAATGTTCCTTTTCTGTCGTACATAGGATTGAAGGAAATAAGGCCATAGGTTGAAAGTGCCTCTGATGGAACTTGGATTCTTTCTTTTACGGAAAATTGCTCCCCGCCCATTGCCCTGTCATAGTAGGACTTCCATTTTTTGTTGATTTCTTCCGGAAATTCTTGCGGAAGGGCAGAGTCGCCTTCATAAATTTTACGGTGTAGGGTTTTTTGCATTATTTCCTCAAAAGGGTCATTGGCGATTATAAATTTATACTCCGTATCTACCGACCATAGAAGATCTTGTGTTCCATTGATAAGGGCCTCCTGATTATTTTTAAGCTTTTCCAGCTCTTTGTCATGGTTTACCTTTTGGGTAATATCGCTTATGATTCCTTGGATGGCCAAGGGACACTCGGCATCGCTCCAGCTACTAACTTTGCCTGTTTCGCGAATCCATAGGACTTGTCCGTTTTTATGGAACATTCTATAGGGAATACTATAGACTTCGTTTTTTTTGCTAAGGCCGCTATCCAGCTTTTCTTGAACGATGCCTATATCATCGGGATGTATGCGTTTGTTCCAATCCGCTTTTGTCAGCTGTTCTAATTCCTTGGGTTCATAGCCCACGATTTTGCCGCCTTCCTCGCTTAATTGTATGCGGTCCGATGTTTTTTCCCAATCCCAAATACCTATCTTCGTAGAGTTTACAATAGTGTTCAGAAGTCTGTCCTTGGATTGGCCAATGCTTTCTTGTTCCTGTTTTTCCCGCGTAATTTTTCGCAATTCAAATAGTTGGACAACTTGTTGCGCCAAGGTGTGAAGCGCTTGCTTTTGCTGAATAGTTAGTATTTTGGGTCGGGGGTGCATCACGCACAGTGCTCCTAAGCGCACACCGTTGGGCGAGGTTAAGGAAACACCGGCATAAAAGGATATGCCCGGCTGCGATACTACAGAAGGATTCTCCTTGAATCTAGCATCTTTTTTGGCATCTTCTACAATGAGTTCATCAATATTATCCGAAATCATCTGCCTACAAAACGAGGTCTCGATCGAAGTTTCGTTAAAATTGATACCATGATGGGATTTAAAGAACTGTTTTTTATCGGTCAACAGCGTTATCAGGCCAAATTCTGTTTTGCAGATAGAAGCTGCCAGACGTGTAATATCGTCATATATTTTTTCGGGCATGGTGTCCAACAATCCGTAAGATGTAAGAGCACGGAGCCTGACCATATCATTAGTTCTATTCCATTTCATAAACTTCTCCAGAAATCGTTCTTATAATAAAACAAAAATAAAGTAAGAAATTTCGCAAACAAAATGTAAATGTAGCTTTTATCTTAAACAATGTGCCTGTTGGCCCTGTGTTTTAAACATATATTAGCACTTGACACTGTTGTTTAAGTCACTATATATCAAAATAGTAAAGTGAATCCTATGCGTTGGGTGTTTGAGCCGGTTTTTGAATAGGTAAAGAATAGTAAAACCTAGTGAATTACCATTATGAAATTAACACTATTGATAAACAACATAGCATAGAAAGATTATTTTTGTGACATGAACCAATTTCCAGAAAAATTATCAGGGATGATTGCGGCGAGGGAAAAAAATCAAACGTTCCGCCAATTATCCGCTATGGGGGGAACTATAGACTTTTTGTCCAACGATTATTTGGGCTTTGCCAAAAATGAAAGCTTGTTTTCCAAAACTTTTCAGTTGCTCTTAAAGGAAGGTGTAGCCACCAACGGCGCAGGTGGTTCGCGCTTGCTGTCCGGAAACCATAAATTATACGGGATTTTAGAACCCTTGTTGGCTGCTTTTTATAAGGCCGATGCTGCCTTGGTATTCAATTCCGGCTATGATGCCAACATGGGATTTTTTAGCTCCGTGCCTCAACGCGGGGATTTTATTTTCTATGATGAGTTGGTGCATGCCAGTATTCGCGAAGGCATACGAATGAGCCATGCAAAGGCCTATCATTTTCCACATAATGATATAGACGGATTAAAGAAAAAAATCGATATAAACGTCAATAAAAGCGAAACGGGAGATAAAGTAGCGGTTTACGTAGTAACCGAAAGTGTGTTCTCCATGGATGGGGACACACCAGATTTAAAGGCGCTGGTAGCGTATACCAAAACCAATGGCTATTACTTAATAGTAGATGAGGCCCATGCGGTAGGCGTTCACGGTACTATGGGCAATGGTATCATACCCCAGCTGAAACTGGAAAAGGAGGTTTTTGCCAGAACGGTTACTTTTGGCAAGGCCTTTGGATGCCATGGCGCGGCCATTCTTGGATCTGCCGGATTACGGGATTATTTGGTAAACTTCGCAAAATCCTTTATCTATACCACGGCGCTTACGCCACATACCTTGGCAACCATCATTGCTGCCCATAATTTCTTTAAGGAATTCGGCAAGGAGGAAGTTTTGAAACTAAGGGAGAACATTGTTTATTTTAAGAAGGAATTGACGGGGCACGGATTACAAAGGCACTTTATTCCCAGTACTACATCCATCCAATCCTGCGTTGTTCCCGGTGCGGGTAAAGCGAAATCTGTTGCTGCAAAACTCATGGACAAGGGTTTTGGGATAAAGGCTATTTTGTCACCAACCGTTCCAGAGGGGCAGGAGCGTTTGCGTTTTTGTATCCACAGTTATAATACTAGGGAGGAATTGGGGCTGGCGCTAAAATTAATGGCCACTTATATGAAATAGTATGGAGCAAACTTTTTACCAATTGGCATCTTTTGAATATGCCGCCGACGTACAGATCATTAAAGGAAAATTAGAGTCGGAAGGTATACCGGTGTTCTTAAGGGATGAAAATACCCTAAATTCCGACCCGCTTATAAGCAATGCCATAGGCGGCGTAAAGTTACAGGTCTACAGCAGCGATAAGGAAAAGGCTTTGGCCATTTATAATGAAGTACGGGCCTACGCCTTGGATGACAATAACAATCCTGTCATCTGTCCCAATTGCAAGGCAACCAAGTCCGAAGCCTTTTATACCCGAAAGGGAATTTTTTATAAACTTTTCCCATTTTTTGAAAAAAGAAAATATAAGTGTTTAAATTGTGGGATAATCACTAAACCAAATTAGGTATGCAAAAAATTTTCGTTACCGGAATATCCACAGAAGTAGGGAAGACCATAACCTCGGCCATTATCACGGAAGCCCTTGAGGCCGATTATTGGAAGCCGGTACAGGCAGGGGACTTGGATAACACGGACAGTCATAAGGTTGCGAGCCTTATCTCCAATACCAAAACAGTAATACACCCAAGTAGTTACGAGCTTAAAACGCCTATGAGTCCGCATGCCGCGGCGGAGATAGACGGTATACGCATAGATCGTTTTCATATAAACGAGCCGGAAACGGACAATCATTTGGTCATTGAAGGTGCGGGGGGTCTTTTGGTTCCCTTGAACGCAGAGGACACCATGTTCGATATCATTATGCCCAATTACAAGGTAATCGTGGTTTCCAGACATTATTTGGGCAGTATCAATCACTCCTTGTTAACCATTAATTGGCTGCAGCACAAAGGTTACGATGTTTCGGTCTTGTTCAGTGGCAATGCCAATCCGCATACGGAGAATATCATTCTGCATAAAACAGGTGTTTCCCTTATCGGTAGCATCAATGAGGAGGCTCATTTTGACAAAGGGGTAATAAAGGGCTATGCAGAAAAATTCAAGCATATTTTAGAAACCCTCTAAACGTTGTAGTATTTTTGCACTTTCTACCTTTGCGTGTATTTTATAATATTTTGCTAGGTAAGCATTCAAATAGGCGTTCTGCTCCACTTCCCTTTTATTAAAAATTGGCCTGTCTCCCCTGATTACTATGGTTTTTGGACGTAGGACTTCCATGATATATTGTAGTTCGGCCACGGACGTTTTTCTGGGATTGTCAAAGAATTTGAATAGTTCGTCCTTGCAAAGATTACTGGGATGTGTGGCTATTTTTGTTGGAGGGCTTACGTTGAGAAACCAATAGCCTATTTGATACTCTAAAAAAAGGATATTTTTTTTATCCAGCTTGTTTTCCGTGATATAGGCAGGCACGGAAATTCCCTCACCATTATAAAAGGTACCCTTGCTTATTTTATTTTTTATAATGTTAGCGTATTCTAGATATGTTTCTGCGGGTATCAGTACCAGCACCACTAAAATCAATTTTTTAAATCGCACTGTTCTTGGCCAGCTGATCTTAGATGCCGCTATTCCTACAAAAATAATTAGTAGGGGATGTAACTGAATCAAATAGTGTCCGTTGACCCTACCGCCTTTCATAAAGGAAAGAACCACTCCAATAATGGCTATGAAAAGGATTTGAACCGCGGGTTTTTTAAAATCGATGTATCTTTTTTTCCAAACCACCAAGAAGAATGTGCTTAGGATTATTATAATGGGCATCAATTTTAAAATAGAATAGCGCCTTGATGCCGAATACGTCAGAGGAGCTTTTACGACCGAATTGTACCAAAGTTGCAGCTGGTTCTCCAAAATATACGGCAGTATGGTTAGGCCAATGACTAAAAGTATTCCCGCCCCGTAGGCCACAGTGTTCCAAAAGCCCAGTGTGTACTCTTTTTTCTTGATGTAGCTGAACATAAGGTAAAGTCCTACGAAGAGAATGGCATAGGCCATATTAAGCTTAACCATTACTACAATTCCCATAAGTACACCTGTGAGTAGTACCATGAAAAAGTTGCGGTTGGTTAATAAGATATACATCGCAGGCATAAAGAAGGCCATAGTAATATGCTCGGACATGACACCCTGTAAACTGCCGAATAAGCTTTGCAGCACTACAGACCCCATTGCGCACCAAAACCCTATCTTTTTGGTTGAAAGATGCGAACCTATTTTATAGGTGAAAAATGAGCTTACGGCCACTAGTAAAACCCCAAAGAGGCGAATGGTAAAAATACTCTTACCAAAAGTGTAAATGATGCTGGCAAAAAAGAAAAAAGTAAGGGGTGGCTTTACGTCCCAGAGTTCCGTGAACGGTAAATTACCTTCTACCCAAGATTGTGCGACAAGTATAAAGGTGCTTTCGTCGCGGTCTATATAATCGCGGAAAAAAAAAGGAAACCTGAGAAATAACGATAGCAAGAAGAGAATTATGAACGTAGTCCTGCATTCAAATGCTTTGCACTTTTTGATAACCGTGGAAATAAAGCCATTACCCATGTAATCTCAAATTTTTTCTATGACTTCGCCAAATAAGGTACAAATCTACCCATAAACGAAAGAAATAGGATAGTTTAACCTTGGAATCGCCTCTGTCTATCCATTTTTTTACGGGAATTTCATCCATAAGCTTAAGTGCCCCTGGTTTGCCGTAATGCGTAAGTATTCTACTAAAAATTTCAACGTCAAAAAGCCATTTGGAAATAAAGGGTTTGTCAAACGCAAGTTTTGCAATTTCAGGCGTAAATACTTTGCACCCGCATTGGGTGTCGTAGACCTTAAGATCTAAAATATTGGAAATAAAGGATGCTATGATGCGACCGGATAAAAACCTAGAAAACTTACGTTCTACAACGGATCCTATTTTTAATATTCGGGATGCAAACACAAATTCTTTTCCATCTTCTAAAAACGGTAAATAGGAATAACATTCTTCTAAAGATGTGGCTAAATCGGCATCTAAATAGGCGTAGTTTTCTCCAATGTCGTTGGCTACACAATGTAATACCACTTTTCTTATGGACTCCGCCTTGCCCAAGTTTTTTGTATTGGATAATTTTAGCACCTTGGCGGGGAATTCTTTTTCCAGTACTAAAAGGCGATCTATGGTATTGTCCGTAGAGGCGTCATCAATGAAAAAGAGACTGACGTTGGGTTCTTTTTTTAAGAAATTTCGAATCTCCAAAAGGGGTAATCTACTATATTCATTATAGCATGGAATGATAATTAGTAGTTGTCCCAGATTTTTATTTCCCATCTTTGCAAAATACGTAAAACCCTGTTCAACAAAATAGCCTGAATTGAAAAATCTTTCTGAAAGAGATAAAAAACACCTTTGGCATCCATTGACCCAGCATAAAACGGCAGCGGCGCCCTTGGGTATCGTCAAGGCAAAAGGAGCTGTGTTCTGGGACGAGGAAGGAAGGGAATACATAGACGGTATCGCTTCTTGGTACACCAGTATGTACGGGCATGGCAACGAACACATTGTCAATGCCATGACTGCCCAAATGAAGCAGTTGGACTTTGTGCTCTTTAGTGGCTTTACGCATGAACCGGCAGTCCAGTTATCAGAAAGGCTGTTGCCCCTTTTACCAAATAAGCAAGCTAAGATTTTCTTTAATGACAATGGCTCTACAGCGGTTGAGGCAGGGATTAAAATGGCCTTGCAATACCATCATAATCACGGTGAAAAAAGGGATACCCTTATTGCTTTTGAAGACGGTTTTCATGGCGATACTTTTGGGGCTATGAGCGCCTCCGGACTTTCTTCCTACAACGGGCCCTTTGCCGATTTTTTATTGAAAGTGGAACCTATTCCAGTACCGCAAGCCGATAATTTGGAGGGCATTATTTCGCAACTTCAAGATATTATTGATAAGCACGATTGCGCGGCCTTTGTTTATGAACCTTTGGTACAGGGCGCGGCAGGCATGAAATTCCATTCCGCAAGAGGCTTGGATGCACTTCTGGAACTATGCCAGAAAGCGGGAATTATCTGTATTGCGGACGAGATCATGACCGGATTTGGGAAAACAGGCAGAAATTTTGCTTCGGAATACATGGAACACACACCGGATATCATGTGTTTGAGCAAGGCACTGACGGCAGGGATGTTTCCCTTGAGCATCACCAGTTGCTCGCAAGCGGTCTTTGATCGGTTTTTAAGCGATGAGGTGTCCAAAGGGTTTTTCCATGCACATACGTTTAGCGCACACCCCATAGGATGCGCTGCGGTACTGGCGGGATTGGATTTGTTGGAATCGACCGAAATTTTGGAACGGCGACAGTATATTAAAAACGCCCACGAACAATTCGTAGCTGAGGTTAAAGACCATCCAAAAGTGGCCAATGCCCGCTGCATCGGGGTAATATTGGCCATAGATCTGAACATAGAAATGGAGCGCTACGGCAATCTGCGCGACCAACTCTATGGGTTTTTTATGCAACAAGGCGTTATCTTAAGACCTCTTGGGAATACGGTGTATGTACTGCCGCCCTTTGTGATTACGGATGGGCAGTTGGGAACCATTTATGATGCTATAAAAAGTGTGCTAGAAGTCTTCTGATTCCTCATGCAACAAATCAATACTTTCATCGTCTTTGATTTCGACTCGAATTACATTATAGGTCCAGTCACCATCATTCCCTGTGGCTTTTACGAACAATGTCCCTGAGCCCTTAGGGCCTGAAATGGGAATTTTCATATCTGCCGTTTTGTGGCCATTGCTATTATTATAACTGCCTTGAATCATTCCATCCTTTACTATGGGCGAACCTAAAGCACTTGTGATTCCCTTGTCCTGGTTTATTGTTTCAAGCGCATATTCATAGGGTTGGGATTCTTCTAGTACAGCCGTTACCCCATAGAATATAGACCCAATAAATAGGATAAAAACAACTAGTAAGCCCAAACAACCGCCCAAGGGTACTGCCCATTTCCAGTTTCTTTTCCACCAACTTGGGTATTCCACCAATTCGTTGTTCATTGTTTTTTATGTTGATTTGCTTTCATGAAGATAAGAACTTTTACTTTTGCCCAATAATTCATTTTTTGTGATTCAATCTATTTCCATTACGGCCATTAGTTCTATTTCCGCCTTGGGTACTTCTCTTGAAGAAGTATGGTCCAATTACAAGAAACGGGAACATCTTTTTGTGCAACGAGCGTTTAATGATAATGAAGAATGGGCCGCAGCCTTGAATAAAAGTGCAAAGAATGAAATTGAAACACTTCGACAATCAGATTCGAAATACAAAAAGTTGGACGATAGTGTCCTGTTTGCCATCCATGCCGCTAGAAATGCAGTGCGCATGGCAGGCTGGAAATCCACCGATAATTTTGGAATAAACATTGGGTCTTCGCGCGGGGCGACTTCGCTCTTTGAGCAGTACCACAAAGAATATTTACGGGATAAAAAAACGGCGACCCTAGCTTCGCCCACTACTACACTCGGAAATATTTCCTCTTGGGTAGCCCACGACCTACAGACACAAGGCCCGGAAGTCTCACATTCCATTACCTGTTCTACCGCACTACATGCTGTTCTCAATGGCATTGCATGGTTACAAAGCGGCATGGCCGATAAATTTTTGGTAGGCGGAAGCGAAGCACCATTGACCCCCTTTACCATCGCGCAGATGCAAGCCTTAAAGATTTATGCGAAAAATGGAGCAGCACGAAGCGAAAAGCGAATTGTCTCCAGCAGCAAGGTAGCTGAGCTGAGCCGACGCTATCCTTGTCGCGCCCTAGACCTCAAAAAGACCAAGAACGCCATGATTTTGGGCGAAGGTGCCGCTATGGCCTGTTTGGAGAGGGGAAGTGTGCCAAATGCTTTGGCTATGATTATTGGCGCGGGATATGCTACCGAACCTTTAGAACACAATGTTTCTATCTCTACGGATGCGCTTTGTTTTCAACGATCTATGAAAATGGCTTTAGGAACTATTTCTCCTGACGAGGTAGATGTAATAGTGATGCATGCCCCAGGCACCATAAAAGGGGATGAGACCGAATACCGCGCCATAAGAAAAATGTTCCATAACAAAACTCCGTTTTTGACCACCAATAAATGGAAAGTAGGACACACCTTTGGGGCATCGGGCATGTTGAATATGGAATTGGCAGTCTTGATGTTACAGTATCAAAAAGCTGTTGAGGTGCCATTTATCAAGCGGCAGCATCCACCTAAAAGCATTAAAAAAGTGCTGGTAAATGCTGTGGGTTTTGGAGGGAATGCGGTCAGTATATTAGTAGAGCAGAAAAAAAACGTGTAGTGCAGGAAAAGCCATTTACACTTTATGGGAATAGGTAAGACGTTTCGTTTTTTAGGCTGGCAACCCAGTTTTTAGAGCGTCTTTTACCGTGGTAAACGCTTAATTGTTGAAATTCCTTGTGCAATGCTAATTTTTGGCATGCATAAGCGCATCTTCCACCCCAAAATAAGCTTCTTGCGTTCCAGCTGTACATCCTGCACTATTGCTTCGTTAAAATGATTGTCGAATACTTGGAGTGTCCTGGTAACTATTCTTGTCTAGCTTCGGTTCTGTGTTCTTGGCTTGGGCATCTCGTTTACCTCTGGAGCAAAACTTTTGCGCTTCACTTTTGGAATGTAGTTAGTTTTGTAGATCTGGTACTAACTCCCCAAGGCTAGGGTGCAACAAATAACCAACAACACTATTTACACGCATCTTAATTATTATTTCTACCCGAATTCAGCTATTTTTGACCCTAGTTACAAGCAAACATTTTATGAGCGAAGCAAGACACAACTGGACGAAAGAGGAAATTCTGGCTATTTATAACAAACCCTTAATGGAGCTGTTGTACGATGCCGCTACCATCCACAGGAAAAATCACGACCCCAATACGGTTCAGGTATCTACCTTGCTTTCTATAAAAACTGGTGGTTGTCCGGAGGATTGCGGGTATTGTCCGCAAGCAGCACGTTACCACACCGATATTGAGGGCAACGATTTAATGACCGTCCCGCATGTAAAAGCACAAGCTTTGCGTGCCAAGGCGTCCGGAAGCTCTAGGGTATGTATGGGCGCCGCTTGGCGAAATGTAAAGGACGGGCCGGAGTTTGATCAGGTGCTGGAAATGGTGCGTACCATTAATAAACTGGACATGGAGGTCTGTTGTACCTTGGGGATGATTACCGAGAATCAGGCGAAGCGTTTGGCGGAAGCTGGCCTATATGCCTACAACCACAACTTGGATACTTCGGAGGATTACTATAAGGATGTTATTTCTACAAGGGCCTTTGAAGATCGTTTGAATACTATTAAAAACGTGCGCAAGAGCAATATAACGGTTTGTAGCGGCGGAATTGTTGGAATGGGAGAGGCTTTGGAGGATCGCGCCGGCATGCTGGTAGCCCTATCTTCTTTAAACCCACAACCAGAGTCGGTTCCCATAAACGCTTTGGTGGCCGTGGAAGGTACGCCAATGGCGGATATTGAACCTATCGCTATTTGGGACATGATCCGTATGGTGGCCACGACACGGATCGTAATGCCGGAAACTCAGGTACGATTATCTGCCGGTCGCACCGAAATGAGTAGGGAAGGACAGGCGATGTGTTTCTTTGCGGGAGCGAATTCCATCTTTGCGGGAGATAAGTTGTTGACCACGCCAAATCCGGATGTGAACGACGATATGGAAATGTTCGAGCTATTGGGATTAAATCCCCAGAAGCCGTTTACCAAGGTTTCCCAGCCCAAAACGGTAGAAGCTTTGGACTCGGCCTACAAAACCTTGGGCGAAAAGCCTAAATGGACCAGACCGGGACATAAAATTGAACGTAACGAAATGGCCAAACAAAAGGCCAAATTGACGGACTAAACCTACATTGTTGCCTTTTTAATATATTCTTTTCAATACGTTGACTAACTTTGGACTTTCTAAAAATTAATGCACCATTGAAGTTAGTTGAAATTCCAAGGGTAAGGTCGATTTCCAGGCAAGACTTTGTTACGTCCTATTTAAAACCTCAGCTTCCTGTCGTGATAGAGGAGTTTGAAGGGAACTGGGCAGCGCATTCCAAGTGGTCCTTGGACTATATGAAGCAGGTTGCAGGGGAGAAGATAGTACCGCTCTATGACGATCGTCCCGTACAGCATGAAGACGGATTCAATGAGCCGCACGCACAAATGAAAATGGCGGATTATGTGGACCTGCTTAAAAGGCAACCTACCAAATACCGCATTTTTCTTTGGAATATTTTAAAGGAAGTGCCGGAGTTACAGCAGGATTTCAGCTATCCGGATTTTGGCATCAAATTATTGAAGCAGATGCCTATGCTTTTTTTTGGCGGCCGGGATTCCCATACCTTTATGCATTATGATATTGATTTGGCCAATATCTTTCACTTTCACTTTGAAGGAGAAAAGGAGTGTATCCTGTTTTCACAATCGCAGAACAAATACCTGTACAAGGTGCCACATTCCCTCATAACGCATGAAAGCATCGATTTTTCCAATCCGGATTTGGAGCAATGGCCCGCACTTAAAAAGGTCAACGGGTTTAGGACAACCCTTAAGCATGGCGAAGTACTGTATATGCCAGAAGGTTATTGGCATTATATGAAATACAGGACACCTGGTTTCTCGATGAGTCTGCGCGCCTTGGCCAGAAACCCGCTAAACCTTGGTCATGCGGCCTATAATATCCTCGTCATGCGCCATTTTGATGTTTTGATGCGAAAGATGAAGGGTCAAAAATGGATCGATTGGAAAAACGAGCGGGCGATACAACGCACTGATGGCCTGTTTTGAATTGGGGAGCTTATTTCTATACAGGCCCTAAGGTGTAGTTTGTCCGTTAGTTGATGTGTAATTAAATACATTTGCATCTGTAAAAGACAAACCATAAAATTATAGAATGAAGAACATACAATAGCAGTGTTGTTAATGTTCTTTTGTGAAACGAAGCTATCGATGCCGATTTTGGAAACCGCATAAACCTTGTCGCAAGATTTAATGCCAATCTTGGCAGCGTTATTAACCTTGGGCAATCACGTGGATATTTATCCTAGGCTTAACTTGAGTTTAAAACGATTTGGTGGACACTTGGGAGTACGCTATTTCTTTGGGGATGGTTTTGGAATTTTTACGGAATTTTCTGTTCCTTTTGCAAAATAGGACACTAGTACACTGTCTGATGCCCAACTGTTCAACAATCAGTTTGTGTTTGGGGTAGGTGCGGTATTTATTTTATAGGATACACGAGTCCACTAAAATTAAGGTATAAGCCTTTTGGTTATTTCATACACCAACGGGCTTTCCCATCCCCTGTACAAAAGGTAGTCGGCCAATTTTTTACGTTTTTTAAAAACGTTGGTTTCGGTAAGCTGGGCTAGTCGTTTCCCTGCAAGCTTCTCTAAAGTTTCCAGATAGGCTGTTTCCTCTAGTTCCTTTAAGGCTAAATTAATATTGTATTTTGTGATATCGCGCTGCTTGAGTTCGTTCACGATCCTATTTTTGCCCCACTTTTTTATATTGAATTTCCCTCGGGCAAAACTGCGGGCAAAGCGTTCCTCATTTAGGAAATTTTCTTGTATCAGGTGACCAATGATTTCATCTATGGCTATGGGAATCATACCCATTTCCCTTAATTTGGTAACGACCTCCTTGTGGCAGCGGTCCTGGTAGGCGCAGTAGCCTTCCAGTTTTCTGGTGGCTTCTGTTAGGGTGTAGGTTTCGATTTTTTTGAACACGATTGAAAAATATGGGTGTTATAAGGGCAACTAGAAAGAGCCTTACTCCGACTCTTTTTCGGCGATTTCCCTAATTTGGGAGTGTAGTGTAGGTAACAAGTTGGTTACTACATCCCAAACAAGACGATAATTGACACCCATGTAATCATGGATCAAGCGATTTGGCATTCCGGCCATATTTTTCCATGGAATATTTGGATGGTCTGCCCTGAAACTATCGGATAAGTTTTTTGTAGCTTCCCCAATGATTTCCAAACTTCTTGCGGTTGCACGTTTCAGCGTTTCATCGCTTTGAAATTGTTCTAATGATAGCTGTTTGTAAGAATCAGAAGTCAAATATTCGCACTCGTCAAGTATGTGCAATAGATAATCAAGCGGTAATTTCGACATAGTCTACCTCCTTTAATATTTTTGGCCCTATATACTTGCTCAGGCCATTTACGCTTACCACATCTACTTTATTTCCTTCGAAAAGTTGCTCTAAAAAATCACATAAGCCCATAAAATTTTCAAAGGTTTCACGGTTGTTCTGAAAGGAGACCAAAAAGTCAATATCACTTTCCGAATGCTGGGTGTTCCTGAGATAGGAGCCGAACAAGCCTAAGGTTGCTACCCCCAAACTTTCGATGTGCTCTTTTTTGTTATACAGTTTTTGCTTTATAATTTCTTTTGTTAGCATGGATTAAAGGTAGCTATTATTTGTAAATGATTTTTTTAATAACGCTGCTATCTATTGAGGCGATTTTTATTTTTTAAGTATTCAGAGAAGAACTTCAGGTGTCACTTCGCTAAGGGAATATTCTTATTAATCGCAGTAGCCTTCCAGTTTTCTGGTGGCTTCTTTTAGGGTGTAGGCGGTATTATTTTTCATTTCTTTGTTCAAGTACTTTCCCGTATTTCTTGATTTTTGCATATTCCAATACCGCAGTAATACTGGTTAATACTGGCATCAACATTATGATATCAAACGTACCGCTTCTTACCAAATCCCGTCCCATAAAACCGCTAGGAGAATGCTTAGGAGGACTAAAACCCAGAACATGTTCTTTGCTTGTTTCAGTTTGGTTTTTATCGCCGCAGTTTCTAATTGTTGTAATTCTTCTTTTTTCAATAGTTATGGTTTAGTCGTTTTGGCAAGTTAAGAAATTAGGGACAATAGCCCCAAACAAAAAAAGCGACTCCGTTTAGAAGTCGCTTTTTATTAATAAATGGTTTTACCGTCCTTGTTCTTAAAACGGTAGTCCAGATACGTGTAGGCATCCCTAGGTTGTATTTTGATCCACTTTTTGTGCTCCAAGAACCACTTGGTGCGTATGGATGGGAAACCTTTTGATATATAGGCCGCAATAAACGGATGTATATTCAAGGTTATACTTTTATTGTCCTTTGCTGGCCCTTTTAGAAGTCGCTCCAGATCCACGTTTATTTTATCTATCAAAACAATGGGGGCTTCTACTTCCTGACCTTTTTGGTTGGGATCTTCCTCAGTTGTTTTAATATTCATCTCGGGTCTAACGCGTTGCCTTGTAATCTGGATGAGCCCAAATTTACTGGGTGGTAAAATTTTGTGCTTGGCACGGTCGTCTTTCATCTCATCCCTTAGATGTTCAAAAAGTCTTTTCCTATGCTGCGCTTTTACCATGTCTATGAAGTCTACTACTATGATGCCTCCCATATCCCTAAGACGAAGTTGTCTTGCGATTTCCGAAGCTGCCAGTAAGTTTACTTCCAGTGCAGTGTCTTCCTGATTTTTTGCCTTGTTGGAACGGTTACCGCTATTGACATCCACTACGTGCAGTGCCTCGGTATGTTCAATAATCAAATAGGCGCCTTTACTCATTGCGGCAGTACGGCCAAAGGAGGTCTTGATCTCCCTGTCGATGCCGAATTTTTCAAAAATCGGAACTTGAGAATGATAGTGCTTTACTATAGACTCTTTTTCTGGGGCAATTTCTGCCACATAATCCTTTACTTCGTTGTATAGATCTGCGTCATCAACATGTATTCCCGTAAAGCTGTCGTTAAAGACGTCCCTAAGAATGGAGGAAGCTCGGTTAAGCTCCACTAATACTTTAGAAGGTGTTTGTGCACGCTGTAATTTTTTACACATGTTGGACCATTTGTCCAACAAGTTTTCTAGATCTTTGTCCAGTTCTGCTACTTTTTTGCCTTCGGCAACTGTTCTTATAATAACACCGAATCCTTTGGGCTTAATGCTCTTTACGAGTCTTTTTAGCCTATCTTTTTCTTCGTTGCTCCCTATCTTTTGGGATACGGAAACACGATCGGAAAAAGGAACCATGACCAAATAGCGACCGGCTATGGATAGCTCGGAACTAATTCTTGGTCCTTTGGTGGATATGGGTTCTTTAACAATTTGCACTAAAAGGGACTGATTGGCTTTAATAACATCTGTTATTACGCCATTTTTATCAATATCTTTTTCAAAAGGAAAATCCTTTAAGGAGTACTCCTTTAGTCTTCCGGAGCTCACTTGTTTTATGAACTTTAGCATGGAGGATAACTGTGGCCCAAGGTCATGATAATGCAGAAAAGCATCTTTCTCATACCCAACGTTTACAAACGCGGCGTTGAGCCCTGAGACCGGCTTCCGTATCTTGGCCATAAAAATATCGCCAACGGAAAAATCGTTATTGTCCTCTTCTTTATGCAGTTCAGTGAGTTTTCCGTCCTTTAATAAGGCAAAATCGACGGCATCGGAACTAGATCTTACGATTAATTCTCTATTCACCTGAATGTATTTGTACTTACCTACGCGTATACTCACGCTAGGTAAATTGATTAAACAATATCATAAACAGATCTGTATAAATCTGCCGAGACCCTTTCTGGGAGTCTCTATGTCAATGAACGTTATAAAATGAAAAAGTAGTTTTAAAAACTACTTTTTCTTGTGTCGGTTAGCTCTCCTACGCTTTTTGCGTTTGTGTGTAGCTACCTTATGTCTCTTTCTTTTCTTACCACTCGGCATAAAGCTTTTCTTTTTAGATTATTATTTAACTTGTACGTTGCTCTTTACTCCTTCTACAAAAACCTTGGCAGGTTTAAAGGCAGGTATATTGTGGGCGGGTATTTTAATAGTTGTGTTTTTGGAAATATTTCTTCCGGTTTTTTCTGCCCTTGTTTTAATGATAAAACTTCCAAAACCTCTTAGGTACACGTTGTCCCCACTTTCCAAGGAAGTTTTTACCTCTTCCATGAAGGATTCTACTGTAGCCTGTACATCTCCTTTTTCAATTCCCAGTTTATCTGAGATTTTAGATACAATTTCCGCTTTTGTCATCTTTCCTTTATTAGATTTTCTGTGTTTTTTTCGGGTTGCAAATATATAAATTAAATTCAATCTTTCTTTCTAAAGGGCTAACTTTAAGTATATAAACTGCTACTTTTATCGCTTAGCACTAAAGTTGATGGTTTTTTCGGATAAAATTCTGGATTGGTACGGTAAAAACAAACGGAGCTTGCCTTGGCGCGAATCCACAAATCCCTATAACATCTGGTTGTCGGAAATCATCTTGCAACAGACCCGTGTAGCTCAAGGAACGCCCTACTATCTAAGGTTCGTGGAGGCCTTTCCAAAAGTAACCGATCTTGCGGACGCCAAGGAGGAAACCGTACTAAAGCTATGGCAAGGACTTGGATATTATTCTAGGGCTAGAAATTTACATGCCGCGGCAAAAATGGTAGTGGGCCGCTACGGGAGTGAGTTTCCCCAAACCTACAAAGAGCTGCTGAACCTCAAAGGGGTGGGGGATTATACCGCAAGTGCCATAGCCTCTATATGTTTTAACGAAAGGCAAGCTGTCGTAGATGGCAATGTTTACCGGGTGTTGTCCAGATACTTTGGCGTTGCTACGCCGATCAACAGTACAGAAGGCATAAAGTATTTTAAGGAATTGGCGCAAGAGGTCTTGCATAAGACCAATGTAAGGGATTACAATCAAGGGATAATGGAGTTCGGCGCCATACAATGCACGCCTAAAAATCCCGATTGCACCCATTGCCCGCTTCGGGATGGGTGTATGGCACTAAAGGAAAACAAAACCGATAGTTTGCCCATTAAAGTAGGGAAGACCAAGGTCAGAACGCGGTATTTCAATTATTTGGTACCTGTTTTTGTTGATGAAAACGGGGAGAAGTGCACCCTGTTGAAACAACGCAAGGGAAAGGGGATTTGGCAAAATCTTTGGGAGTTTCCATTACTGGAGTCGGAAAAGGAGTTTGACCTAAAGGCCATCGAACAACATTATAGTCAAGTTTTGGAGCTGAATGGGATACCAAGCATTACTTTGTTCAATACGGATGCCCTGGTACATAAATTGTCCCATCAACATTTATTTACAAAATTTTGGATACTAGATATAGATGCGCCTAGATGTGATGCGATGCCGGTTTCCGAATTGGGGAAATATCCTGTTCCGGTTTTGATCTCCAGCTTTATAAATGCATTTAAATTTTAGTATTTTTGAACCCTAGAAACTATTCATATGAGCGGTACGTTAAATAAGGTAATGCTGATAGGGCATTTGGGAGATGAGGTAAAAATGCACTATTTTGAAGGAGGCGGAAGTATTGGTAGGTTTCCCATAGCTACCAACGAGACCTACACCAATAAGCAAACGGGCGAACGGGTTACCAACACCGATTGGCATAATATTGTGGTGCGCAACAGGGCAGCGGAGGTTTGTGAAAAATACTTGAGCAAAGGCGACAAGGTGTATGTTGAAGGTAGGCTCAAAAACAGACAATGGCAGGGCGAGGACGGCAATACGAGATATACTACGGAGGTGCATGTACAGGAATTTACCTTCCTGACCACCAAAAAGGAAAGCGTGGCGGGCAATCAGGCGCAAGCTTCGGGTGGTTCGGCGGCATCCGTGAATACTCCCGCACAACAAAACACGACTCCAAGTGTTGGTGAACCTGAACCGGAGGATGACCTTCCTTTTTAAACATCTAAACAGTGAACATTGGATTCTGACCCGCTACCTTTTTTACTGAGTTTCTTGGCGATGGATGGCGTTTTTGCGATCAACATTGCCGTAATTGTGCTATTACTTTGTTGTTCGGCCTTGATTTCCGGCGCGGAAGTCGCTCTTTTTGGACTTTCGATCACAGAAATAAACACAATCGATGAACAGAAGACACCTCAAGGGAACATTCTTGTTGCGTTGTTGGAAAGGCCCAAAAAATTATTGGCTACTATACTTATTGCCAATAATGCCATAAACATTGGAATTGTACTGCTGTTCAATGTGGTAGGCGACACCTTGTTTTCCAATATTACCGAAGTGCTTTTTGGAATTGTTTCACTTCGTTTTTTATTGGAAGTGATCGTGGCTACCTTCCTAATATTAATGTTCGGGGAGATTTTGCCCAAGGTATATGCCAACCGTAACAGGATGAGTTTTTCCCACTTTATGGCCTATCCGCTAAAAGTGTTGGATTTTCTCCTTTCCCCTTTGAGTTTGCCTATGCGCTCCGGTACTATTTTCCTGTACAACAAGTTGGGTAAGGAAAAATCCAGTCTGAGTATCGACCACCTCTCACAAGCCCTAGAGCTTACTTCGGAGGGGGATACTACCAAGGAGGAACAGAAAATATTGCAGGGCATCGTTACTTTTGGCAATACCGATACCAAGCAGGTAATGCGTCCCCGTATCGATATCTTCTCCCTGAACGATCAAATGAAGTTTCTGGAAGTGCTGGAAGAAATTAAAAAAAATGGATATTCCAGAATTCCCGTATTTTCCAAGCATATAGATAATGTCATGGGCGTTTTGTATGTAAAAGATCTTCTGCCGTATTTGGATCGCAAGTCCTTTAATTGGCTAACCTTGATCCGGGAGCCTTATTTTGTGCCCGAAAACAAGAAATTGGACGACCTGTTGGCGGAATTTCAAGTTAAAAAAAATCATTTGGCAGTGGTCGTGGATGAATATGGAGGTACATCGGGAATTGTTACCTTAGAAGATATTATCGAGGAAATTGTGGGCGATATTAGTGATGAGTTCGATGATGAAGACCTTGTTTATTCCAAATTGGACGACTTTAATTACGTGTTTGAAGGAAAAACCACGCTTAAGGATTTTTATAGGGTGGTAAAAATTGACGACGAAACCCATTTTGAAGAAAATAAGGGAGAGTCCGAAACCATTGCAGGTTTTGTGCTGGAAATCGCCGGTAGTTTTCCAAAACGGGGCGAGGAAGTTATGTTCGGAGCCTATAGATTTGTGGTGGAAAGCTTTGATAAAAAAAGATTAAAACAAATTAAAGTTACCCTACCACATGAATTGTAAATATTTGGTGCTATATCTTTTGTGCTTCATTTTTATATTGGGCTGTGCCGGGGAAGTTCCTGTCCCTAAACCAAAAGCACAGATACGCTTGGAATATCCGCAAGGGGCGTTGGCTACTTTGGAAACGGCTAATTTTTCCATCAACTATAATAAGCGTGCCAATCCCAAGGAAAATAAGGATATGGCCTTTACCTTGGACTATCCCGAGATGAAAGGGGCTATTTTTTTGAGCTATAGGCCCATAGCCGATAATTTGGATAAACTCACCCATGACGCCAAACGATTGAGCTATGAACATGCGGGCAAAGCGGATAATATTGTAGAGCAACCCTATATAAATCCCGATGCCAAGGTGTACGGGACCTTATTTGAAGTGCAGGGCAATGCGGCCTCGCAGACGCAATTTTTTGTGACGGATAGCACCCGGCATTTTTTAACCGGGTCCGTTTATTTTTATACCAAACCCAATTACGATTCCATTCTTCCCGCGGCGGCCTATCTACAAAACGATATCCGTAACATCATGGAAACCCTTCGCTGGAAGGATTAAGAGAAACGCTATGCAAAAACAAGACCTCTTGGATGTTTACGATAGAATTCAACCATACATCCATCATACGCCTGTACTGGTTTCTAGAGGTATCGACAAAATAGCAGGCACATCGGTATTTTTTAAGTGTGAAAATTTTCAGCGCGCAGGGGCATATAAAATCAGGGGCGCCACAAACGCTATGTTACTCTTGACCGATGCACAGCGCAAAAATGGGGTAGTAACCCATTCCTCCGGAAATTTTGCCCAGGCGGTGGCCCTTGCGGCAAAGAACCTTGGGATAACAGCCCATATTGTAATGCCTTCTTCCGCGCCCGAGATTAAAAAAGTCGGGGTCAGGGAATATGGTGGAACTATGTATGAATGTGCCCCTACGCTAGCTGCACGGCAAACCATGGCAGATAAAATTGGGCGTGAAACCGGCGCTACTTTTTTACATCCTTCCAATGACGAAAATGTGATTTTGGGGCAGGGTACGGCCGCCTTGGAACTTTTGAGGGGAGTACCGGATTTGAATGCTATTTTTTGTCCTGTTGGTGGTGGCGGACTCATTGCAGGGTCTGCTTTGGCGGCAACTTATTTTGGAAATAATTGCGCGGTAATGGGCGGAGAACCTTTTGAAGCGGATGATGCCTACCGTTCCTTGCTTAGTGGAAAAATAGAAGGGAACGATACCGTGAACACCATTGCGGACGGACTCAAAACCACCTTGGGCGACAAGAATTTTCCGCTTATTAAAAAGTACGTTTCCAAAATCATTCGGGTCACGGAGGATGAAATTGTTGCCGCCATGCGCTTGGTATGGGAGCGTATGAAGATTATAATTGAGCCCTCTAGCGCGGTAACGGTGGCAGCCCTGTTGCGTGATGCGTCCGAAAACCCTACTAATTACAGCAATAAAAAGGCAGGAATCATTATTTCCGGTGGTAATGTGGATTTGAGTAGGTTGCCTTTTTGATTAGAAACAGGATTACTCGGCCGAGCCCAAAAGCTTCTCCGCATTCGCAATGCTAGAGTTTATTTTTTCCTTTACCACCTTTACTTTTTCCTCTTCCTCGTCCAACCACACTTGTTTTTCCTCGGTAAGCTCCTTTCCTTTCATGATTTCATCGGCATCAAATCTATTCCCAATACCTTGCATCCAATCCATCATAGATTTGTTGGCATCTTGTAAGTCGCGCATGGCCTTGCCCTGTGGGGAATCCATTCCTAGGGAATCTGCCATAGGTTTTAATTGGCCGACAAGTTTTCCAATTTTGCCCATTTTGGGCATTACTTCGTCATGTATGGCCATAACTTGCTCCATTTGGGATGCACCTTCGTCTTTTTTTTCTTCCTTACAGGATGAAAAGGCAAAGAAAACAAAGGTAAGTAGGGCTGGAAAAATCTTTTTAGAAATCATATTTTGAGGGATTAAGGGTTTTCGATATCAATATAGCATAACTAAATTCCATTGTATTTGTAAATATACCAAATACCAAAAATGCGCTAGTTGGTCTCTTGTTAAAAATATCCTATTTTTAATTGGCGATAAGGAGTGCTGCACAATTTGAAAAGGAACAGATGGCAACCGCTCCAATTTCAAAATATTTGGATATCTAAACCAGGCAATTTTTCTGCTTAGTGAGAAAAAAACCTCACTTTTGCAAAAAAATTCGCTTTGAGCTTACAACAGCGCAAATGGTTGTACCTGATCATTTTGTCCTTCATTTGGGGTACTTCCTATATATTGATAAAAAAGGGCCTGGAAGGCTTTGCACCTTTGCAATTGGTTGCCCTGCGTATAGTCATTGCCGGCGGTCTTTTGTTGTTAATAGGTTTTAAGTCCTTTAGCACCATAAAAAAAGAGGACTGGAAGTGGCTTGCCCTCTCGGGTTTTGTAGGTAGCTTTTTCCCTATGTCCCTCTTTGCTTTTGCACAAACTGAAATAGATAGTAGCGTAACCGCAGTGCTAAATTCTTTGGTGCCCTTGTTTACCTTGTTCGTGGGTCTTTTTGCCTTTGGGATTTCCTTTACCAGAAATCAATTGTTGGGTGTTTTGGTAGGCTTGCTGGGCGCGTCCTTGTTGGTGGTTTTTGGTAGCAATACGAATCCGGAACAGAATTACTGGTACGCCGGTTTGGTAGTTATTGCAACCATTTGCTATGCTGCTAACGCCAATATTATCAAGAGTAAATTGCAAGGCGTTAGTCCCATGGGAATTGCCGTGGGTAATTTTGTGTGCATCCTGTTGCCAGGGCTATTGCTATTGCCCTTGTCCGGAACCTTTAATGCTGATGTTATTGCGGGGGATTTCTTTTGGAGTTCCTTGGGCTACATTACCCTACTTTGTCTTATTGGCACCTGTATTGCCAAGGTATTGTTCAATAAATTGATACAGATTTCCACTCCCGTATTTTCGGTATCGGTGACCTATCTCATACCTATTGTGGGTATATTTTGGGGTGTTGTGGATGGCGAAGTATTTACCTTGAAACAACTTGGGGCATCACTCTTAATATTGGCGGGAGTTTACATAGTAAACAAAAAAAGAAAGCAGCTGGCCTAATTTTTATGCGTATAAATTATAGTTTTTGGAGATTGACTTAGGACTGAAAGATGTAAGACGTATGACTTTTGTGATTCATATTTTTAATATTTAAATAGGTTCTTTCCTATTGTTTTTTGGATATCCATCTAACTACTTCTATACAATACAAATCGTCATATATTTATGATTTTTTTATAGGATTTCACAAAGCAAAATCAGGTTTCAACCTCCCAATTTCTTTTTAACCCCTATGTAGACCTCAAAGTTCTGCGAGTATATTTGGGGTCTTTCTAATCCTGATTACCATTTAGCCAAGTGTTCAAAGCTATAATTGTAATAAAACCTACCTATAAAGATATATGATGCGCTGCTTTGGGAACATGGGTTCTATTTCAAATGTCGATAAGGAGTCAGGATGTGAGCATCAAGATGAGGTGTATAAAATGTAAATTTGGGACTAACTGTAACAAAACTTTTAACCTATGGTCCTTAAGGGGAACATCAATCTATAAAAAAGTAAAAATGAAAAATCCCGCACTGGAGCGGGATTTTTTTTGATAAGTATGCAATGATTATTCAAAATCCGAAGCGGAAACCCCTTCGTTTACTTTTATTTCAGTAAAGATAAAGTCAATATTCTGTGGCCCCATGCTCTGCGTGAGTTTAAAAGGAAACATAATGCCCGATACTTCCTTGTAGTCATCGAACATGGACGTTTGTTGTATCTGTTGTCCTTGCATTTGCATAGTGTTTACCTCTTGGAGCTTAAGGCCGGTCTCCGTATCGTAATAAGCTGTTTTATTATCGCTTATCTTTACAGCGTAAGCTTTTTTGTCGCCCACCGCTTCGGTTCCTGCAAGGCTAATGCCGCCATCTGCTAGATAGTTGAGCTCTGGGAAAGGCGCGGATTCTCCCTGTATCTTATTAATTTCCTCTTCGGTAAAATCCTTTCGCTGTCCTTGTCCCATGGCATAGCCTTTGTCTCCATCCAATACTGTCTTGCTCATGGAATTCCCATTCATTGTCAAATCTGTCATAAATTGGTTCTTACTGGTCTTTTTCATCTCCATGGCCAGTTGCATGCCCTGCATCTCTGCACCTGCCGTCATGGAAACGGATGTTACATTTTCCAATGCGCCTCTACCACCAATGGCTTCCATATATTTTTCTATCACACTTGTGGCAGTGAGTCCTTTTGGTATGGCAGCGCTATAATCTGGTTTTTCTGTTTTTTCGCCCGTTTTATCGTAATAGAGTACGGGAATTTTAGAACCCTTGACGGTTACCTTTTCCAAGTTATCCAAAACTTCGCTTCCCTTTCCCGCCACCACCACACGGGCATTCTTGGAGCTAAAGTATTTTTTGGCGGCGTTTTGTACATCCGCGATGGTAATTTTGTCCAAGCGCTCCAAATAGGTCTTGTAAAAATCTTTGGGCAGCCCTTCGGTTTCAATATCCAAGGCGTATCCTGCAATGGTTTCTGGTTTTTCCAATGCCATAATGAACCTTCCGGCATACTTGGCCTTGGTGTTGGCCAGTTCCTTTTCGGTAACCGGGGTAGTGGCAATACGGTTTATTTCTTTCAGCATTTCTACCACGGAGCTGTCCGTTACCATGTTGCGTACACTCGCGGTAGCGCGGAACCTGGACACATCAAATTTGTCGTTTCCTATAGAAGAATACGAGCCATAGGTATATCCTTTGTCCTCCCTAAGGTTAAGGAAAAGTCGTCCTTCGCCTCCGCCACCAAGGATTTGGTTGGCTACCAGGGCAGGTAAATAATCCGCATCGGACATTTTAAGGTTTACCAAATTCTGTACGGTAATTTCCGATTGTACGGCATTGGGCATATCTACAAAGTTGATCTGTGTGTACTGCGCATCGTTTGGACTGGAAAAGCTAAAAGAGGGCGGCACCGCTTTTGTCCAAGGGGTAAAATGATCCTCGGCCAATTTCTTTACCGCTTTAAATTCCACATCCCCTATAACGATCAAATAGGCATTGGCAGGCACAAAGTAATCGCGGTAAAACGCTTCTGCATCGGTAAGTTTTACCTTGTTTACGCTAGCCTCGGTGGTAAATTCCCCATAGGGATGATTCTTGCCGTAGGCAAGGGCAAGCTGCACCCTAGAAGCTATGGCGGCCACATCCTTTTCCTGCGTC
>Ga0306871_1000124_pt1 | contig 31427 bp, 30 predicted proteins | sample AntRauMeHopE1497_FD_190447 | JGI IMG/M metagenome (GOLD analysis project Ga0306871, IMG submission 190447) | Saline lake microbial communities from Rauer Islands, Antarctica - Metagenome Hop E1 #497 (v2) (version 2) | ecosystem: Environmental > Aquatic > Non-marine Saline and Alkaline > Saline ... | reverse complement strand
TTAAGTTTAATAAATTGGGAAATTTCTTTCAGTGATATCCAATTGGTTTCAGAAGTTGAAATTAAAATTTCAAATGTGAATGAGAAACTACAATTGTTGGAAGATGTTTGGATACAGGAAAATTCTAAAAATAATTACATTGTTTCTCCTTTGATATCATCTATTGGTGAAAAGAACCTCTCAAATAAAGTAATCCAAAATGTTCATCTGGAGCTTGCTAATTCAATTTTAGCTGAAAAAACAATCAATGAAATTAACGCTTCGAGATGCATTTCTTCATTTATTAAAGGTAAAGATTTTAACCAAGCTGGGATTGTTTTAATAAATGTTTATCAATCTGCCTTAACAGATAAACAAGCTAAACATTTAAAAAGTTGGGGCTATTTATCCTTTTGGAAAGAAACGCCGATTCCTGAAGAAATGGATATTCTTTTAAAAACCCAAATCCGAATGGAGCAAATTCGGATTAACAAAATACTTGGCTTGGAGTATTTAGATATCCTGAAAATAATAGAAAACCATTTAGAGGATAGCAACCTCTCCGTAAAAGAAAGGTTTTTAATACATCTTCAATGTTCTGTTCACCAAGTTCTATTTGACTACAGAAAACTTATAAGTCATTTTGATTTCATATTAAGCCATCCAGAAGAATTGAGTCAATTGAATCAAACTGGCTTAAGTTTGAAAGATTTATCTGGACTTTTATGGACACCCTTTGATAAATTCGAATCATTTTCTGAAGTAGAAACATGGCTTGATTTAATAGAAAAATATGAGTCTCAGAGTAAAAAAGATTTTTTTGAAGACAATGTGTCAACAGCTGCAATAGCAATCTTATCAGGTCGTGTAAGTTCTTTCAATAAACCAAATAAATGTTTAGTGAAATTAGCTGATTATTTTATTAAAAGAGGTTCACAAGTTTTGGAATCAATTGTTTATAAAGAAATAATCCTATTAAACTTTCGTAAAACCGAAAATTTCGAATATGTAATTAAAATAGCTTCTAAAAAACTGAATTCCTATTCAGATAGTAAAGCGAAATATCATTTAAATGAATTCGTAGGCAAACTTTTTTATGACAAGGGATTTGTTGAATCGAGTTTAGATTGGCTACAAAATGCTATTGATTCAGATTGTTCTGACGAGTATGGTTTTGTCGAAACATTAATTTATTTAGCTATGGCCGTTTCATCAGTGAAACCAACTCTTTCAATTACATATTTAGAAAAGGCATTAAATATAGCAGAAGATAAAGAGGAAATAGGTGAACTTGATTATTTGAAAGTATTAGGCGAATTGGCAATAGCAAATTGGCTAAACGGTCATAATAAGAAAAGCTATAATCTATTTTCAGAATTTATAATTCGCCTAATTAAATATGATATTAACAACAATAAAAAATACTGGATACAACTATTTTCATGGTCTAGCCATGCCTTAGGTTATATTGGTGCTGATGTTGGCAAAGATAGATTACCAGAAACGGTTGCTGATGGATCCGCTTATACTAGACCTTACCAAGGGTTTTTAAGTTTTAATACAAAAGATTTATCTGATTTATATGACCCAGGCAAAGAAGCTCTAGTCTATGCACTAATGGCGGCATTCGCCGATGGTGTCGGCAAATTAAAAAAGTCATATTATTGGTCATTCAAAGCATTTGACGTTGCTAGAAAATCTGGAAAACAACAAATTTTCTTAATGGTTTCATCAGTTAGTTCGCAATATGCTTTAATTAACTTCAAGATAGAAGAAACCTTAGAATCTTATCTATTATTTTCCGCTGTCACGAGCCACTCAAATGCTAAAAATGAAGAGAGGTTGAATTATTTAGAGAATATAGATTTGAAATCTTTAATAGAATCAAAGCCTAGTAAATTATGGGATATTGCTGAAAGTACTACAATAACATTTGCAGTTATTCCTCTTTTTATAAAACTGTTGTTAAGTTCTCTTTCCGATAAAGGAAACAAAATTAAAATGGCTAATGATTTTCAAAATGGTCTCCAGACAAATCTTAAAATTGCATCTAATCCTTCATTATGGAAGACAGTTTTACAATTAACCGACGATATAATTATTGGTAAACTTACAGAACAGGAATTAAAGACTCTTGCCAATGGTTATGCTGATGATGACGAAAATTCAAATTTTCAAAATATATGTTTATTGGGCATTATTTACATTTCGGAAACGATGATTTTTACCACCTTGATGAATGTAATACCATATTTGACAAAAGTTTTAAAATCCACACATAGTGTATTAAGAAATATTCTTTTTCCTTTTGTGAAGGAAAGATGCATTGCATCTTTAAAACAGGGTTATGTAGGCACGTCCTCGGAACTTTGGGTATTAATCGAGGATATATCTAATGTTAATTTTAAGGGTGAAAAATCTATAAAAATTTTATTACAAAAAGTATATTGGGAAATTGATATAGAATTGCCTCCTGACAGAAAGGAGTGGTTAAAAGGAATCGATTAATTACAGATGTCTTCGGCCTAAGAGAATTTTGGTAAAACAATAGGCGAGGGGAGTGTCTATATTCTAGAGGCCTGCTAATACTGTTTGTTGACCACCTCAATATTTTAATAGTTCTAAGTGGTCTTAAGAGCTAGAATACTTTCTAGAATATAGCGACTGAGCCGTACATTGTTTTCAAAATTATCTGTAAGGCTACAAAACTGGTAAGGCTACAGAATTTAAAAAGCAATCGAGCGTTTGCTAGCGGCAATTTTACATAACGGCTAATTATAGTCTACAGCTAAGCCCAAGGAACCTTAACGGAAAATGGAGAGCCTTGTGCCGATGTCGAAGCAGTTTCCGGAGAACCTTTGAAAGTTTCGGTGCTTTTTCAATGGACCTCTTCGGAATTCGCCGATGACTATGAACTTAAAGTATTTGAATCCCAAAATGAAATATTCAGTGATGATCGAAGCAGTTTCCGGAGAACCTTTGAAAGTTTCGGTGCTTTTTCAATGGACCTCTTCGGAATTCGCCGATGACTATGAACTTAAAGTATTTGAATCCCAAAATGAAATATTCAGTGAGACACTTGCGTCTTTAGAGGCTACCGTAGAATTGGATAGAGGAAAATCATATTCCTGGTCTATATAATAACCGCTAAAAATGGTGATGGTGAAACCGTAAGCAACACCTTTTCCTTTACATCACCTGGCGAACCTATTGGCAATTATGTGCCATATGCCGCGGTTATTTCTGTGGAGTTCAATACCACAACTTCAGAAATGGATGTCCTGGGCAAATAGTGATGAAGATGGTGATGCATTAATTTATGATGTAGTAATCAAGGAAGATGAGAAATCACTTGTTGAATTTAACAACCTGTCTTTAGATTCTCTAGATGCGATGCCATTTACGCCAAAGTCCTCATATAGTATTGAAGTTACTTGTAGAGATAGTTTTGGAAATTTCTCTATTTCAAAACATAATGAGATTGCACCCAACTAGGCCAAGTTAATGTCTTTTACGGCTTTCCGTTCCGGTTTTACTGTCATCCTTGCGACCGTCCGAAAGCACAAAAAGTGAATGAGCCGCTTGATCTTTCCTCACCATCCCTACAAAAATATGGGATATTTATATCCAAATTATAACGCATAACATCGAAAATAAAAAAGTGTATTACTTCTTTTAACTATCTTGAAAATCAACTGTTAGGAGAAGTGAAAGAGATAATCGATAATGTCGCCGGTTGGTTGGTCGTGTTTACCACAACCATCAACAAGGTCAATACTGACTTTGCAGCTTTTTTGAAGAGAGGCAACAACGGAGTTGCGGTGGCGGCCATCTTCTTTGGATCGATATTTCTCATGTCCTCATATTCCCTTTATAATAGCTACGGAAACCTATGGCTCGCATCCGTACCGATTGTTTCGTTCGTTCTGGTACTGTTCTCGGCCCTTGTCAATAATTCCTATAGGAAGAGATGGAAAAAGCAAAATCGGGTTTCGCGCATGAAACTGGTCGGTTTCAACATGGACTTCAATGAACCAATACTTAGGAGGATCTATAATTCATTGACGCGATATGAATATCTGGACGAGAACCGGACAAGTTTTCCCAATTTTTATGAAGTTATGGTCCTGGATTTTAATGACCATGGATCGGTTATGCATTTTAGCTGTACCCAGCCCCAACTAAAGTACATTCTGGATAAGTTCAAACAGCTCAAAAAGGGGGTAAGTCTAAAATCCTTCGAGCGTTCACAAAAAATCTACCACAAGGGAAATCCGATTGCCGCTGAAACACTTTCAAAAAAGTACAATGAGTTTCCGCCGGACCGTGAATTCGAGCAAAGGATAGATTCGTTCTTCGATTTCTTGGGGGATATTTAAAAAATTCAAGGGGGAGATTTCCCCTTTTTGCCTTTCCAACTACTTTCATCCAATTACATTGCATCGCACATTTGTAACACAAGTAAGCCGCATTGCAGCTACTTTAAACGCGAAAATTATGGAAACGGAAAATGACATGGTAGAACTCTTGAGGGAGATTAAAGGATTGTTGTCCCATCAAAAGAAAGTAATGAACGTAGATGACCTTGTAGCCTATACGGGACTATCAAAAAGCAAGATCTACAAGCTGACCCAATTGCGGTTGATTCCTATGGGAGGAAACAAACACATCCGCCAAAAATTCTTCGATAAGGATATTATAGACGCTTGGTTGTTGGGCGCACCTAATCTATCCGATGACTATTTGGATAAGAAATTCGACAAACAAGTTTCACGAATTAAACGGTAACGAGAAAATAGAAAATCTGATTTTTTAATCTATAAAACGATTCAAAAAAATAGATAATTATCGAATACATAAAAACGAAACCAATACTCAATATATTAATGATGAGTGAGAATTCGAGATGTGTCATTGTCATGACAAATCTCGCTTTTACTCCCGAAGGTCGCAAAAGAAAAAGGAACTAGGACTTAAGTTTTTGATATAGGATTAAGCAAATCATTTGCATTAGAATTATAACATGGAATCAGTCAAGAATCAACAAAAGTGAAAAAGGAGTTCGTACAATTTAGATGTTCTATTTATGAAAAAAAACTGCTCAGGGTAAAAGCCGATAGGAGTGGACTTTCCATAAGTGAATACTGTCGCCGAGCTGGTTTTGATGACCGTATAATAGAACGTTTGACCCAAGAACAAATTGAACTATACAAGATGCTGACCAAGTACGAAATGAACTTTAAACGCATCGGAAATATGTACCGAAAACGGAACCCGAAACTGGCCGATGAAGTGGTGCAACTGGCCAATCAAATACGTGAACATCTATTGAGTTTCAGAAAATGATAGGTTTGGGGAAATCCATATCGCATACAGGCGCTTCTATGGGGTATGGATGGGATCAAGAAAAGGATGCGAAGGTGGTGTATCGGGAACATCTTTCTGGGGATAATCCCAAGGAGATTACACAGGAATTCAAGGTCATACAATCCCAAAACCATAGATGCACAAAGAACACCTTAAGTTTTGTGCTTAGCCCAACCATAGAAGATGGGCGGGAATTAAGAGATACGGAACTAAGAGAAATCACGGAACGGTTTGTAAAAGAAATGAAATTACAGGAACGACAAGCCATTGCCTTTGTGCATCAAGATAAGAGTCATTTGCATATCCATTTATATGTGAACCGAATCAGTTTTGAGGGGAAGGCGTATAAAGACAACTTTATCGGAAAACGGAGCCAATTAGCTGCGGAACGTGTGGCACGGGAAATAGGCCTGACCACGGTTAGGGAAGTACAACAACAAAAGTTGGACAGGGTCAAAGAGGTGCGGTCGGAAATCAAACAAATCCATGAAAAGGTAATGACCGAGATACGACCCAAAGATTTTGACCAATACATCAAATACATGAAACAGAACAATGTTGACGTTGTACCAAGCATCAATAGGGCAAATCAATTACAGGGTTTCCGGTTTAATTATAATGGACATAATTTGAAAGGCAGCGATGTGCACCGCTCTATGTCAATGGGACGAATAGCCGAGAGAATAGGTTTCGATAAATCGGTTGCTCAAAAAATCACAAAGGAAAACACTTTAAATCTATTAGGCAGTAGGGTAGGAGTACCGCCAAACTTGGCAGCAACTATGGCAAAGAAGGCAATTAAACTAGTCATTAAAAAAACAATTGATATAGGATTCGAAATATAAGATTATGGCAAAAATGGACGAAATTATGGAGGTGCTTACCGAAGAAATAGCTGGGTTCAACAAATCCATTGGTAAACTGGAAGAACTTTCCGAGAAGTTCAATACCTTAAAAATACAAACGGACACCACAATTTTGGAATCCCGTTTGGATGATTTTATAATCTCGCAAAAGAGAACGGTCGAATCCTATGAAAATAGGATGGAGGAAGTTCTGAAAAATATAGAGAAATCTAGATGGACACAGAAATGGGAAGTTGCGTTACTCTATATCTTTCTAAGTATCAATACCATTGTATATGGTTATTTGGGCTATTATTTTATCAACTATGATTTTACAATGCAGGATGCCGTTACTCAGGCCAAACATGATGGCTTGGGCAGCGCAAGAGGCTATTTCAAAGACCATGAAGTTATCTACAGAGATTTTAAAAGGTGGGCCAAAAAGCAGGATAGCATTTCAAATCAAAAGTAGGGTTGCGCCCTATCCGGTTTTTGCTTTACGCTTATCTGCCGGAACGCTACAAAAACCGGACAGGATCCACGCGCAGGTAAGTTATGGTAAGATTTGGGGGGATAAACTGCCAAATTCTATAGCTATTTAGGAATTTATTGAAAATTGTTTTTTCAATTTTTTAAACGCTGCGCTGTGTTTTTCAGGGTTTGTTTCTTTTAGTTTTTGCAAGTTTTGAAGTTTCCATTGTACAGCGGGAAAGTCTTCAAAATCATATAAACCCCAATCAGGAGCACCGTTTTCAAAGCTAAATAGAAATTCTTTGTCCGTGTTAGTCAGATTTTCATGGATAGTTTGAAGAAGAAGATTCCGAATAGCTTGATAATCTTCATAAGTAAAAGCTTCATTACTCATACCATCAAATTGGTTGGCCATCGCTGCACGCTGGTCCAGTAAGTTCGGGTACAGCATTTCATAAATAGGTCGCTTGCTTCCCAAAAGGCAATAGAGGAACCCTTTTTGTATTTCATTAGCAAAACCCTCGTTTTCTAAAAGGTGTTTAATATCAAATAGATCTCGAGGGTGTTGACGGTCTAAGGCCGCACAAATTTTACCTCCGTACAGTTGCCCAATGGGAATGACTGGAATGGAGCAAAACGCATCGAACTCATTTTGTGCTTTCTCACAAAGTGCCATTTCTGATGCTGGCGCAATAATGCCGCGCATTGCTTGACTTACTTCTAGTTTTATTTGTGCATGCCTGTTTGCAATTAAAAGTTTGAGTTCTTTTTCTTTATGGGTTACCTGAACGTTGGGGACTACTGCTTCAACGGTAGCTTTGATTCGCAATAGTGCATTTGAGATGTTTGAAAAAGAAGTAGCCCTATCCTCAACAGGAATATAGGTCAAATCTATATCCACAGAAAGGCGTGGCATATCTCGCACAAAAAGGTTGATAGCAGTTCCTCCGTGAAGTGCAAAACAGTTTTCCTTCGCAACTTCTGGAAGTACGCTTAACAATAATGAAACTTGTGCTTTATATTTCGCCATTTGCTAGTGCTGTGGGTAAGGTGATTTTATACTTCGAATTGTAAATTCCATTTTTTACGATACTTCGTTTACCACTACCTAAATCTATTTTTTCAAGGTTTAAATGTTTTACCCAATTATGGTCTGCTTTTTCTGCTAGGTATAGAAACAGACGTTTTACTTTTATTGAGGTACAGCTTTCCAATAGGTTTTGAACAAGATTAGGTCTTAGGTTGTTTAATCCTTCCATCAGTTGGTAGCACTCTATCAACTCTTGATTTTTCGGTGCTAAAAAAAGGCACTCTAATATTGCCCTTGCTGCACTTGAAACTTTTATCGAGAACGTTTTTAGTTCTACTTCAACAAGGCCTATGTCGGCTGGTAAAAAGGAAGAACTGTAATAGTCTAATTTCACACCCCAGTCATGAGTTTTACACCAAGTGGGTAGTTTTTCATCTTTTCCGCCAAAAACGGTAACCTTTTTTGGTGATAGTTCTAAGTAATGTGATTTTCCGAGCAGGGAGAGGGCAGTTTTTCCTGCTGGGTGTATAAATACACCGGCTTGTCTTTGAAGTGCATAGATAGCTCCTTCGTAACCTACATCATCACCAGATCGTATCATGGCACCCGTGCCGATAGAGGTTAGCCAATCGCTATTGCGATATCGTTTTTGTAGATCGAGGCTGTATCCTTGTCGTACCAACCAAGAGGATAGGTACACGATGCCTGTAGGATGTGTACTAAGTAATTGGTTTATTTTTATTTTTTTATCGGTACTCACAGTACCAATGTATTAATTTTTTTAAACCTACACAAAAGATAGTTTGAAAATAATCGATTTTAGGTACTTTTAGTACCTGTAATTGGTATTTTATAAACCTTTTAGGCTCTATATTGGGCATTGGTCTAGATGATTTATACATAGGCGAAATTAAACCTGTAACTGATTCAATCACGATTCTTGTTTGATAATGACCTAATTCGTCATAGTTCTTTCGAAACTGAGGTTTTAGAACCTTCTAGTCCATTCTGGCATTGGGATTGCCTAGATCATCGGACAAACGATGGTCAAGGATATTTTGCTATTTTCTGGAGATTTCGAAATCGTTTTCCACTTATTGACACGTTTTTACAATGGTTTTTATCACCATTTCCCAATGATTTTAATATAAAATAATCGGCTCTTGAAATGAAAATTAACAAATTAGTTTGGTCAGTAGAATTTTCTGCCCTAACGGGCACTTTTTGTGGATAGGGAGAAGTAAAAAAAATTGACTTAAATCCAGTCTAGTCTGTTTTTTGAGCACCTTTCTTTTTGTAATTATTTGCACGCAGGCATAATTTCGGTACAGCATGCCAATATACTTTTTGTGCGAGATTTTCTCTGACTTTGTTACAAAAAAATTGAAAATTCACCGTTACTCTGTTACAAATATGCACGAAAAGTTACCCCACAAGCTCTATTTGAAGGATGAGTACTCATTAATTTTAAAGAGGAATATAGTTAAAATGAGTATTATTTTACCCAAAAATACTATATTTGGGGTAAATATTACCCATAATGAAAAACAAGAAAGCTGTCCTATTTCCGAAATATCAAAAGATAATGGAACAGGTAGGGGAAAATATCAAACTAGCCCGTAAACGGCGTAAGCTGACGACCATGCAGGTATCAGAAAGAGCAGGGATAGATAGAAGAACCCTTTATGAAATCGAAAAGGGGAGTTCTAAGGTTGCAATCGGTTCTTATTTTAATGTTATGGTCGCACTTGGTCTACAAGACGATTTTTTAAAGTTCGCAACAGATGATGAACTTGGACGAAAATTACAGGACTTAGATCTGCTATAATACGAAAGCCCATAATGGGCACTTAATTTACTAGTAGTCAATACCAACCGATAGAAATAAAATTAGAATAATCGGTTAGTGATATTTCAAATAGATAAAACTATGGCACGGAATATAGTTGATATATACGTTTATGCACATTGGCAGGGTATGCCAGAGCCTAGTAGGATGGGAGTTCTAGCGGCACATAACGCCAAAGGGAAAAAGGCCTTCAGTTTTGAGTATGATAAGAAGTGGTTAAAATCGGCTCAGCAGTTAGTAATGGATCCTGACATCCAATTTTATTCGGGACCACAGTAACCAAACAACAAAGAAAACTTTGGTGTTTTTTTGGATAGTATGCCAGATACTTGGGGAAGAACCCTGATGAAAAGACGTGCAGCCCAACTTGCAAGGGAAAAAGTTGAAAAAGCACCCACCTTATACGAAATAGATTATTTATTTGGAGTCTATGACGAAAGCCGAATGGGAGCTTTACGCTTTAAGACTGAACCTGATGGCCTATTTTTGGATGACAGTAAAAACAATCCTACCCCACCTTGGTCATCGGTTAGAAAGCTTCAAGAAGCCGCCAAAAATTTCGAGAATGACACGGATAACGGAGAAATAAAAGAATGGTTGGCTGTTCTCATGGCTCCGGGATCTTCATTAGGAGGCGCAAGACCCAAGGCCAATATTTTGGATGAACATGGGAATTTATGGATAGCCAAATTTCCATCTAAGAATGATACTATAGATAAAGGAGCATGGGAATTCTTAGTTTACCAATTGGCCATAAATTGTGGTATTGATATGGCGCCTTCAAGAATTGAAAAGATTCTTGGAAACTACCATACGTTCTTTACCCAACGTTTTGATAGGGCAGAAGGGGAGCGGATACACTTTTCATCCGCAATGACCATGACAGGCAATAATGAGGATACCATAAGAGATAACCCAGCAAGCTATTTAGATTTGGCAGAGTTCATTCAAAACTATGGTGCTAACATCGATGAAAACTTGGAGCAATTATGGCGAAGGATTGTGTTTCATATTGCCGTTTCCAATACCGATGACCACTTGCGTAATCATGGTTTCATATTAACACGTAAAGGTTGGGTACTTTCTCCCGCATATGATGTTAACCCGTCCATAGATAAAGATGGTCTGGCGTTGAATATTGATATGGACAGCAATGCCTTAGATCTGGAATTAGCGAAAAGTGTAGGCGACTACTTTCGATTGAAGGATAAGCAAATGGACGTAATAATCTCGGAAGTATTAGTAGCTGTGCGTCAATGGAAAAAGGTTGCGAATAAACTTTGTATTTCTAGGGCAGAACAAGAGTTGATGGCGGCGGCATTTATGGATGGCTAGTTTTTATATTTGTTAAATATGTCGATAAAAACCTGAAATTTCGATATATATAAAATATGCGTCGATGATATAGACATATTACAGCTTGCATCCTTTTATATTGTATTGATATTCTTTGTATTTTTGAAGCAGTAAAAACGCATAAATTTACGTTCATTTAGTTACTTCTGAGATTACGGTGTTAACAACGGGATTTTACTTTAAATAAAATTAGATAAAATACTGTAAATCAATCACATAAATACAAAATAGGGTTCCTGTCATCCCGACAGAAAGGGTGTCAAACGACACCAAAAAATAGCTAATCTTATGATTATCAATGGTTTTCATTTTTTATGATATCATAGGATTAGCTTTAATATCAAAACAAAGGTTACCTATTCGGTTACCTCTTTTTAGTAGGATTTTTTCACTACATTGTACCCACATAGCGTTTGACTTTCGCTTCGATTTGACTTTCACAAAACAAATCGAGTATTCACTTAAAGCGATAGTCTATGGGAACTTCAAGAACTTTTAACATTCATTTTTGGCTGAACCTTGCCAAAGAAAAAGATGGTCAAGCACCAATTTATGCCCGCGTTACCGTTGATGGTAGGCGATCCGAAATCAGCTTACAACGGCAAACATCGGTTACCTATTGGGACACCAAATCAAAGAAAACCACCTCAAGGAACCTAGAAGGTAAGGCTTTGAACGCTTTTTTGGATCAGGTGTACGCCAAGCTGTTGGACTGTCACAAACAGTTGTCCGCTGATTATAAGCTGGTTACGTCGAAATCGATAAAGGCCAGGTTTATCGGGCAGGACGAAAGACATAAAACCCTGTTGGAATTGGTCACCTACCACAATGAGAACATGACCGGTGTATTGAAGCAAGGCACACTAAAGAATTACTTTACCACAGAAAAGTATATCAAGCGTTTCCTTACCCAGAAAAAGAGAACGAACGATGTTTATCTTAAACATCTGACCCATAGCTTCATCATCGATTTTGAGCAGTATCTAAGAAAGGGACCTTCGTTGCAAAACTCCAATCCATTGAACAATAATGGGGTCATGAAACATTTGGAGCGACTTCTCAAATTGATGAACCTGGGATTAGATCTGCAATGGTTGGATAAAAATCCATTTGCGCGTTACAAATTGAAATTCAACAGGTACAAGAAGGAATTTTTATCCAAAGAGGAATTACGGCTATTTCTGGATTCCGATTTACAGGACACTGGACATCAAAAGGTAAAGGATGTTTTTGTTTTTGCCTGCTATACAGGTCTTTCCTATTCCGATGTCAGATCATTGTCCGAAGATAATATCCGTTTGGGAATTGACGGGGATTACTGGATCTTTACCCAACGGGAAAAAAACGAACAACCGGTCAAGGTTCCATTACTCGATAGTGCACATAGGATTTTGAAGAAGTATGCTGAGTATGCTTCAAAAAATAACGGCATCTTACTACCTGTATTTTCTAATCAAAAAGTGAATACTTATCTAAAGGAGATATCAGCGTGTTTGGGTGTACACAAAAACCTGACTTTTCATTCGGCGAGGCATACTTTTGCTACAACGGTAACACTCAGCAATGGTGTACCCATTGAAACCGTTTCTAAAATGCTAGGGCATACCAAGATTTCCACAACACAGATTTATGCTAGGGTTTTGGAGCAAAAAATCAGTTTGGATATGAAGAATTTGAGGTTTCAACTGAACGAAACCATAAGGTAATGATCGGGCACCCTTTAATAGCGGGTTCTCCAATCTTGGAAACCCTAGCAACAAAAAACTTTTATTTTTCTTATTATTATGGTTGTTTTACCACGCTGGCCGGGTTCGGAACCTATGGCCTTAAGGCCAATCAGAGTCGATGTGTGTGCCCAGCATGGGCATCTTTATCATATCTAAGCTATGGTATTAACCTAGAGGGTGCAAGTCCCTTATGGGCAAGGGTAACCCTTCGGCAAAAGCTCAGGGGAGTCCGCCCTGAACCATTAGTAAGCTGCAAGGTTGCTAGTTGCGAAACTAGGACTGAAGGTTATTTACGATTGACTAGTGAGTAAATACCGACTACGAAGCTCGGTTCTGACCCTTCGACCAGGCTCAGGCTAAACCAAGCAGAAACCCTATATGAGGCATATTTACTTGGGTAAGCAAGCACAGCTCTGCTGAGCCTGCCGAAGTATCATTGCAACGCCCTAAAGAGTACCAAAGGTGCATCTATGTAGATACGGCAGGGATCGGGTGAAAGAAGATGTTCTTACCTGGAGGGCGGAGCGTAAAGAAAATGTCTATTAGACATTTTTAGCGAACGGGCCAGCTGGCGCGCAGGCATAACCACGGGTTGGTATAATGGAGAAGTCAGCCGAAGTCATAGTAACCAACTACCTGATAGGTTGGCGAAGGACCGAAGGATAATGGTCTTTAATGGACAAAGGAGTTGTTTTACGCTACTGATAGGCTTCCAGTAAAATAATAGCCTTTGATCAAGCGGGACAGCAAATCAAATTTAGTATTAATGATTAAACAATTAACAAGTAAACAGAACCTAAACGATGCCTATGAGCGGGTGTATCACAACAAAGGTTCGGCAGGAATGGACAGAGTTCATATTACCGGACTAAAATCTATATTGTAGACCCACGGTAAACGATATATCGAGCAAATAGAAAGAGAGATGTATCAGGCGTCCCCGATATTGTGCGTTGAAATACCAAAAAACAGCGGGAAAAAGCGATTACTCGGTATTTCCACGGTTGTCGACAGGGTGTTTCAGCAGGCAATGCACCAAGTATTGCAGCCCGTATTCGAGCCAGACTTTCAGCAGCATAGTTGCGGATCCGGACCACAACGCAATGCCCATCAGGCAATTTCACAAAGCCTAGAAAACATCAATTCAAGTTATAAGGATATAGTGGATATAGATTTGAAGGGTTTCTTTGATGAAGTGGAACACTATATACTTTTGGAACTGATATACAAAAAGGTGAAGTGCAAACCAACGATAAAGCTACTGCGTTCATTTCTTAAAGTCCCGATACTGATTGATGGTAAATTGCACAAACGGAAAAAGGGTGTACTGCACGCATCGATCTGTTGGTACGCGGTTGGATAAATTACTTTAGACCGGCATCCATTCATGCCAAATGGATCGCGGCCAGAACGCAGGAGCTCCTTCCCGTACCGTATTTCCACGTGGTATTCACTCTTCCCGATACGCTGAACCCCGTGGCGCTGAGCCATCCCCGAACGCTCTACAAGATCCTGTTCGACAGCGTTTGGGAAACACTTAGTGTCTTTGGCAACGACCCGAAACACCTTGGTGCAAAACTGGGCATGATCGCGGTGCTGCACACGTGGGGCCAGAACCTGCAACTGCACCCGCACCTGCACTGCATCGTCCCCAAGGGAGGTGTTACAAAAGCAGGATTCTGGAAAAAGGGTAAGGGGAAGGACGATTTCCTGTTTCCGGTAAAGGCGATGAGTGTAAAATACCGCGGACTTTTTACGGCAAAATTACGGAAGGCACTTCCCGGACTGCCGCAATCCCTTTATGACGATCTGTTCAAAAAGAATTGGGTGGTCTATGCCAAGCCTCCTTTCGGAAGACCGGAACACGTGATCGAATATCTGGGAAGGTATACCCATAAAATAGCGATCGGCAACCACCGTATCCTGAACATCGACAAGGAGAAAGGGACGGTGACCTTTAGCCTGAAAGAGTAAAGGAACGGCGGCAGGAAAACGACGATGACATTGACGACCAAGGAATTCGTAAGGCGTTACCAGCTGCATATCCTCCCAAAGGGCTTTACGCGGATACGGCATTACGGGTTTTTGGGCAGCAGTTGGAAAAAGGACAGGTTGCCGCTGTTACAGCTGCAATTAGCGGACAGGGACCTCATACATGTCGAAACGTTCGAAGTGCGGGAGAAATCGTTGCACCGCGTTTGTCCGAGCTGTAAAAAGGGAACATTGATTACACTTCTGACCTTTGATAGTCGCGGTCCACCACAGAATTACAAAGAGACCATAAAACGTAAACTATTAAAATTCAACATGTAATAAGGGCCCTAAAAAGGAGCCTGGCATAGTACTGCCCAAAACGAAGGAAAAAGACCTAAAACCGAGCGAATACCCAAAAGAAGTACGGGCATGAAATCAAAACTTCGGTCGTTGTGCGGTCTTCTACAGAAAGGGAGCCTATAAAGTGGCACCGAACCGATTTTTCTACCTGCCAAGATCCCCGCAAACCCCGCGTATTCCTCCTTATCCACAATCCCGGATCAGTCAACAGATTATATAGCACTGGCCTATCGGCGCGCCATATACTTCTTAGTTATTGTAAAACGTACTTCTATCAGACTTCGATTGAAATATTTACTTTTCCGCCAAGTCCTTTTTCTACGATGTCGAATAAGGTTTTTAAAGTCAGATTACTGCCATTATTTTCCACGCGCGAAATGTAAGTCCGTTTTTTGTCAATCAGTACGCCGAGCTGCTCTTGAGTCAGATTTTTTTCTTCTCGGGCGTTTCTTAATAGTAAACCGATTTTAAACGATTCAAAATCTCTATCAAGTTCGTCTCTGCGTTCAGTTCCTTTTTTTCCGTAAACTGTGTTCTTTATTTCTTTCCAACTTTTAGTTTCCATTGCCTTTGTTTTTTTCTTCGTAATACTCTTTCATTAATCGGACAGCTTTGTCGATTTCTTTTTTCGGTGTTTTCTGCGTCTTTTTGGTAAATCCATTCAATAGTATAACTAATTTACCTTTGTCGAAGAAGCAGAAAACTCGCCAAATATTCGAACCTAATTTTATACGGGCTTCAAATAGTCCTTTGTGGGTTTTCATTGGCGCCAAATATGTTTTTGGCACGTGTTGATAGGTTTCGATTATTTCAATGACCTTAAATATCTTGTCCTGAATCTTTATCGGTTGAGCAAGTAGAAACTCTTCGAAATAATTTTTGTATTGTATTACTTACCTAACTTTTTCCATTCCGACAAAGGTAACTTAAAAGTTACTATTTTCAAAACTCCAGATGTTTATTTTGAAAGCCGAAATTTTCTTGGGTATGTTTTACAACAAAGGGCTAACAGTGCCTTTTTATTCGCTGCATCGAAAATGAGTACTACTTATTATGCCATTAAAATAAAAAATAAAAGGATTACATTTTACAGATATCTGTAACTGGTACAAAAAAATAAGGGGTGACGCCTACCAGTACCTATTTTGTTTTTACCAACCGCCGTATAGCAACCCATTGCCGTAACATATCTTTCGCATCTTGGGCAGGGTAGCCTAAAACACTTTTTCCTGCTTCCACATCACCAATAACCCCAGAGCCAGCACCAACGACTGCACCAGAATTTATGGTGGTATGGTCTTTTATAGAGGCACTGCCGCCAATAATAACACCGTCCCCCAAAGTAACGGAGCCTGCGAGTCCGCTATGCCCTGCCATAATGCAAAAACGGCCCATAACACTGTTGTGAGCGACTTGCACCAGGTTATCTATTTTACAACCATCACCAATAATGGTGGAGCCAAATTTAGCCCTGTCTACACATGAGTTGGCACCGATTTCAACATAATGGCCAATAATTACATTTCCTATCTGGGGTATCTTAGTCAGTCCTTTCCCATCCTCACTTGGTCTGTATCCAAAACCATCTGCACCAATACTTACATTAGTATGAAAAATACAGTGGCTACCAATGATACAGCACTCGCGGATTACAGTCCCTGACCAAACAACAGTGTTATCACCGATACGGGTTTCATCGAACACACAAACATTGGGGTACAACACTACTCCATTTCCTAATTCAACATGGTTACCTACATAACAATTTGGACCAATTTTACAGCCTTCCCCAATTTTCGCACTTTCGTGTATTACGGCAGTAGGATGTATATCTGTCTCAAATACCGGTGGTGGCGGACTAAAAAGCTCCAATATTTTGGCCATCGCTAAATCAACATTTTTGACTTTGATAAACGCACGATTTTCGCCAAGGGCAACAGTTGGAGTGGCACTCACTAATGCAGCACATGCTTTTGAAGCTTCCCAATACTTTGCGTATTTAGGACTTCCAATAAAGGTGATCTGCGTATCATTCGCTTTTTGAATTTCCCCAGCTCCTTCGATTTTTTGGTTGGTGTGCCCTATTAATTCACCTTCTAGAATGTTGTTGATTTCGGTAATCGTGTACGATGCCATATAATAGTTTTAGTTGTTTCGTGATTTGTTAGTAGTAAAAAACTGCTAGCTATCTTCTCTCTGCAATTTAATATGTTTATGTGGTAACGCAATTGCTGTTTCAAAATTAATAGTCCAGATTCCATTCGTGTTGCACCTAAAAATGGCATCACCCATACTTGTTTCCTACGGACATTTGTATTTGTAGCCAAATCCTGTATTGGAGATCTTTATGCGCACAATATATTAGTAAATAACACGGCAGAATGTCTTTTGGGTGATTTTGGTGCGGCTTCTGTTTATGATGTCAATTCAGCATTCGCCGGCATTATTAAGCGTGTTGAAGTGAGGGCGTTTGGGTGTTTGTTAGAAGATGTTTTAGGTCTAGTTGACGAAACTGAAGTTACGAAGCAACACCTTAAGAAATGGCAGAAATTAATTAATGATTGTACCATTTCTGTGGTTAAATCCCGTCATAGTTTTTCTGATATTTTAGAGGAATTAAATACATTTTAAAATGGATACTTTTGACTATATAACCTTTTATAGCGATGCTATTTAGGGCTTGCTGATTTTCTTAGGAGTACTTCATTAGATATTTACGATAATGCAGATTAAAAATGTGATTAATCCCAAAAACAGGAGTATCCCTAAGGTCGGTTCTTGTTATTTTATAGCTTGCTGTCCAGTTTTTGAACAAGGCGCAAAAAATAGCATACGTATCCGCTATTTTTGATAAGGTTATCAGGTTCATTATAAAAAATATCGCACCAATCCAACTTTCCGATTTGTCCTTTCTTTTTGCTTTTATACTCCCAAGACCGTATGCGTTTTTTCCTTGCCCAAATTTTCCTTCGATCAGATTTCTTTGGTTTCTCTCTTTTTTGAGTTTCTTCTTTTGATAGGCGGTAAGTTCTTGTTTTGGTGTTCTACCCAAGGGTTTGCCTACAATCCTAATATCTCTCACTTTGAGCCATTTTCTATTTTCCCTGTTCAGATAGATCTGGTCTGCCAATAGCAGTTCCGGATAATGGCCAAAGGTTACTTTGTAGGCCTCTACCTGTAATATCAGATCTTTGGATTCATTGAACCGGTCCCAACTTATATGTTCCACCCTGCTCATTCCATCTATCTCACTGGCACTTATTTTTGCTCCGAACTCTGTAGCCGCTTTATCTTTTCCCCTAGGGATCTGACGTACATAGGGTTGGTAAATGTTTACGATCATATCCTTGACACTATGGGTTTTCCCATGATACATAGAGTCTTGTTGCCTATATAAATGTTGTATCACCCAGTATATCTTTTGATCTCTTTTTGACAAGGGGAATTTACGGGGATAGGAATTCTTTACCTCCATGAACATCCCTTGTGGCACTTCTGGATTTGGTCGGCTTTCTATTTGGTTCAGAAGTATCTCGATATATGATAGGTTGCGCTTTAGGTACCCTAGTTGTTTACGTACGAATTTTCTGATTTCTTTTTTTGGTTTTCTCCTCTTCTTTGAAAATACCAGATACTCCGTTCTTGCTATTCGACGGTAATCCCGTGGCTTTTTGTCAGTACCGGATTGCTTATATAACAGGTCGATAAGGCGTTCACTCTCTTTCCTTGCCGTATTAAGAAGCCCGGCGTCGGTAGGAAACACTATTTTTTGATTTGCCACGGTAGCATCAATTTTTAGTTTGCCCTTGTTTTTAGTTTCGCCCTTTTGATTTGGACCATCGCTATCCTTATCGATATTCTTGGCCCGGGCAGGTTTCAGACTGTCCGCTTTTTCTATAATCAGGACATTCCAAGAATCAAAACTGCGCCCACCCATGCGTTTACGGATATCTACCAATACAGTAGGATGAAATGGTTCTTTGGTCTGAAAACCCGTCAGACCACAAAAATATTGCAAGTAAATATTCTCGCTTATCATTGCAACGGTGCCCCTGTCGTCCAAACCTAATCTATGCTTTACAATGATAGCCCCGATAACCATTCTGACATCTATGCTTAGGCGACCTCTCCTGGTATCCAGCTTATCCGAGTATACCGATGCCAACAAGTCCCAGGGAACAACTGCAGCCAATTTTACCCAACGGTTAACAGGGGAGAGTTCTTGATTAAATGGATGCAAAAAACCTTCTAAAGTCAATTGGTTTGCAGGAGTATACTTGATGATAAGTGCAAGGGTTTAATACCTTAAGTTACAAAAACCAGTGCACTTATACAAGATAATTCAACCAATAAAATGTCACAAAATACTTATTATCAATAGGTTAAATTGATATTTTAGAATATCAGCAAGCCCTACTTAAACTAGATTTTTTTTATTCTACAACTTTAAGCATATCATCCCATTCAGCCCATTCCCCTGCATTTCGCAGAAAAAGCTTCATTTCGGTAAATACGACTCATTACAAAAGTCTTAAACATAACATCAAAGCTTCCGATTTCCATTGCGCTAACCCTACCAGAAAAATGGCAGGAGAAACTTCATTCCCAATCTAAATCTTTAAAGTCAAGTCCGCTTTGCATACTATTTAACGAGCGTAATCCGTTTTCATAATCCGGTAAGCACATTCCCCTGCATTCCGCGAAAAGCTTCATTTCGGGAAAGAGCATCCCTACACAGGTCTTGGACACAATCCCCAATTTCGACTTTCCATTCCGTTTACCCGATCCGCTGCGCTGGTCCGGGACACTACATTCCTGAGCCAAAATTATGAATGAAGTCCACTAAAGTCGTTCTTCAATAAAAAAGGGTTCAAAGATTTCACTTCTGGTTGTAAGGAACATAATTTTCCCATTCCCAAGGGGTGTATGTATCTTTTAGAGCGACTTCAAGTAGCTCTTTGAAAATACTTTCCCCGTTATCGCTGTTGACCATCATCATAATACCGCTGCCTGTTTCTGGAAAAAGGATGGAACAGGGCTGAAATCCGTTTCCGTGCCCTTCTTTGAAGACCCCGTTCCCGTATGGTGTGTCTAAATAGCCCCAGCCTAATCCGTAACTTAAGTTGATATCATCATATTTATTTGCTTCAATAGATGCCCACAGACCAAATTGGGTCAATGAACGTATTCGAATTTGAGGACTAAATATTTCATTATAAGATGTATCACTAATAAGCTTTCCATTAAGCACCGCATTTAAAAATTTGGTATAATCGGAAGCTGTAGTTTCCAAGGTGCTTCCACCACGAGGTTCATTGTCTTTGTCCTTTTTATATTTTTCGCCATCTTGTTTGTGACCGAATGCATAATTCCTTTCAAATCTGATTTTCCATTCGTAACTAGAGGCTTTCATTTCCAAGGGTTCAAAAATCCTTTCCTGTGCCAACTTTTCCAGACCCTTTCCTGTCAATTTTTCTAAAACCACCTGTAAATAAACAAAACCTTCGCCACTATAGCTGTATTTCCTTCCGGGCACGTCGTGTGTTCTAAGTTTGTTGTCTTTTCCTATCCATCTCCAATTGGAAAAACCAGTAGTATGGGCAAGGCACATTCGAGCCGTTATCTTTTGGTAAAGACTATCTTCTTTCAAATCAGAAAAGTCGTCGTGCCATCGAGTCTGTGGTTCATATTCGTATATTTTTTTTGGAAGATAGGACTCAAGTGGCGTGTCCAAATCGATTACTCCCTCATCCATAAAAAATAGGAAATCCGTCATGGGAATCTTTCAGACCTAATTGCTTGCGCCCAACACTAAATGGTTGGCATGGTGACCCTCCACTGTTTTGTCCAGATTAGGATCAATCCAAGGTTTAAGCTCGTTGTTTATTTCTTCCCAATATTCCAACGTAAAGTTACAATTTTCTTATGTTACTTTTTTTCGGCATTAAGCATAACAATTATTTATAAGTGCCGGCACATATACTTGTACCCTAAGATTCCTCCCATTCCGTATGAAAAATCCCTTCCCGATCCAAACGCTCGTAGGTATGTGAACCAAAGTAATCGCGTTGCGCCTGTATGAGATTTAACGGCAGTGTAGAAGAAGTATAGGCATCAAAATAGGTAAGGGAATTTGAGAGTCCCGGTACGGGAATCCCATTAGCGGCCGCATAAGATACCAATTGCCGAGCCGCGTCCACGGTACTTTGCACTTTCGTTACAAAGTTGGACGACAACAGCAGGTTGGGCAGGTCCTTGTCGGCTTTGAAGGCTTCCGCGATATCGGCCAGCAGTCCGGCGCGGATGATGCAACCGGCACGCCATATTTTGGCAATTACGGCAATGTCCAGTGCGTAACCGTATTCCTTGGAGGCATCGGCCAATTGGTGCAGGCCTTGGGCATAAGTAATAATGAAAGAAAAATAGAGGGCTTGCTCGGCCAATTTTTCTAGCTTCGCTTTCTCCATGTGGGTGACTTTCGGTCTGTCATAGAGGGTGTCGGCTTGTATACGTTCGGCTTTCAGGGCGGATATTTCGCGCATGCTTACCGCAATATCTATAGAGGGGACCGGGATACCCAGATCCATCGCATTCTGACTCGTCCATTTTCCGGTGCCTTTTTGTTTGGCCTTGTCCAGAATCTGGTCTATCAATCGGCCATCGGTCAGGTCGTCTTCCTGTTCAAATATTTCGGAGGTGATTTCTACCAAGAAGGACTGTAAGCGCCCTTGGTTCCATTTGGCATAGGTGGTATGCAGCTCGTCATTGGAAAAATCGCCTCCTTTTTTAAGCAGGTCGTAGATTTCGGAGGTAAGTTGCATCAATCCGTATTCAATACCATTATGCACCATTTTCACATAGTTTCCGGCCGATTTTGGCCCCAGATACGCTACGCACGGCTCGCCCTTGTACTTGGCGGAAACCGCCTCAAAAATGGGTTTTACGTATTGGTAGGCTTCTCGGTTACCACCGGGCATGATACTTGGGCCGCGTCTTGCGCCTTTTGCACCACCAGAAACGCCGGCCCCGAAGAAATTGATACCCTTGTCCTTTAAATACCCCTCGCGGCGGTCGGTATCCAAATAAAAGGAATTGCCGCCATCTATGATAATATCGCCTTCCTCCAAATGGGGCAAAAGACTTTCTATAACAATATCGACTACTTTCCCTGCTGGCACCAAAAGCATAATTTTACGCGGTGTTGCCAACGCCAACGTAAATAGCTTTATATCCGTTGTTGCATCGACCTTGGTAACATCCCCTCCTTCGGCTATCAGCGCGCTTATTTTTTCGGCATCCAAATCGTTCCCAAAGGCAGTAAATCCGTTGTCCGCCACATTTAGGATGAAATTACGCCCCATGACGCCGAGTCCTATCAATCCAAAATCGTATTGCTGTTTCATCTATTTTTATTTTCGTTCTAAAATCCCAATCTATCAAAAATAAAAGAAAATAGGCACATGCGCCTATATCTATCTGTAAACTCGTTGCGAAAGCCTTTTCTTTTCAATACTTTTATGGCTTAAATGGTTCTACCATAATTGCGGGGCAAATTAAAGCAATGAGCTAGCCGCCTTATGACTTATAGACCTTTCTACGGCCAGGCTTAGGACATAAGACCAAATATGCTTGTTTAAAAAACTATAGGAACGTAAATATTTGAAGATTATAAATTTGAGCCGAATATAGTCCTACCTCCCTTTGTCCTATGTCAAGTTCAGAGACCTATATTTTATACACAGAAGAATAATGTTAGAGCCACCTAAATTAGTATTCCTTTATGAATAAAACAGCGAATCAAATGCTCGTAATCTTTGGGGCATCGGGCGATCTAACGGCGCGGAAATTGGTACCGGCGCTTTTCAATTTATACGTGGCCCAGCAGTTGCCCGAAAATTTTGTGGTGCTGGGCGCCAGTCGTAGTGCTATAAACGATGAAGAATTCCGCGATAGGGTAGTGCTAAAGAGCAAGTATTTAAAGGAGAGGATACAAGACCTAAGAATCGATTATATACAAGCCTTTGCCGATATTTTTTTTTATGAAGACTTGGGAGATGCTTATGATACCGATTATAGTTCCCTGCGCAAACGTGTGGGCGAGCTGAACGATTCCTTTGGCACCGACGGAAATATTATGTACTACCTTTCCACGCCGCCTACCTTATACGAGACCATTGCCAAAAACTTGGCCGCCGCAGGTTTAAGCGAGCAGAACAATGGCTGGAAACGCATGATCGTGGAAAAACCTTTTGGCTACGACCTAGAAACGGCCAAAGCCCTGAACAAGGGTCTACAGCACTATTTTGAGGAAAAACAGATATATCGTATAGACCATTATTTGGGCAAGGAAACGGTACAGAACCTGCTGGTTACCCGTTTTTCCAATAGTATTTTTGAGCCGCTATGGAACAGGAATTATATTCATCACGTAGAAATTACCAATGCGGAAAGTGTTGGGGTAGAGAAAAGGGGAGGCTATTATGATACATCCGGGGCTTTGCGCGATATGTTCCAGAACCACCTCTTACAGATCGTTTCCTTGCTGGTCATGGAGCCGCCTATCAGTCAGGCACCGGAGGATATTCGAAACGAAAAGGTAAAGGCCTTAAAGTCGCTCAGGCTAATGAAGGATGAAAAAACCATACACGATCATACCATACGCGCGCAATACATGCCTTCTGAAATCAATGGGGACTGCGTAAAAGGATACCGGGAAGAAGACGGCGTGGACGATGAGTCCTTGACCGAAACCTATGCCGCCATTAAATTTTATGTGGATAACTGGCGTTGGAAAGATGTTCCCTTTTATGTGCGAACCGCCAAACGGATGCCTACGAAGGTTACGGAAGTAGTCATTCATTTTAAGTCGCCCCACCATCATATTTTTCAGGATACGGGAATGCACAATAAGGACAATAAGTTGATCATACGCATTCAGCCCGATGAGGGGATTTTAATAAAATTTGGTGTAAAAGTACCGGGGCAAGGCTTTAAGGTAGAGCGCGCCAATCTGGATTTCTATTATTCCAGTCTCGCCGAAACCCATGTCATGGAAGCCTATGAGCGTTTGTTATTGGATGCCATGCAGGGCGATGCTACCTTATATGCCCGTGCCGATGAAGTAGAGGCCGCTTGGGAATTTGTAAACCCTATTCTGGACTACTGGAAGAACGGAAAAGATGTACGTATGTACGGTTATGCCGCCGGTGTTTGGGGCCCTGAAAATGCCGATGAACTCATAGACGGCATCGGTTTTTGGCGCAACCCCGGACCCAACCTAACCGACGACCCCGGGTATTGTGTTATATGCTAATGAGACCCTGTCAAAATTTGAAGAACGGAGAGAATGAGATTGAAGTTTAGGTTTTAAAATAGCAATATGACGGAGGTGTAATTTTGCGATGCGATATGTGGGTTTATAGCTGAATATCTAAGAGCGTGCTATAAGAATTAGCGTTCAGGCTGTAATGCTAGTTAATTGATTTTTAATGAATAAAATAACTATGTCAATGATAGATTATGGAAATCATGAAAGCTAATAAGGCTATATGCGCTACTAACATTTCGAGCGCAGTCGAGAACTTTAAAGAAACCAGCTCCAAGCTCGACGTTACAAAAAGATATGAAAGAAAATACAAACGTTTAGGCCTTAAAAATCATTCATAATGATTATGGCCTTAAAATTGATAACAAACCAAAAATGAAAGTATGACAACAAAAATATACAAAGACAAACAAGAAGTGGCGGAACAGTTTTCGGCCTATTTTGAAAAGTTGGTAAAGGATTACGGCACCTTCCATGTTGCCCTTTCCGGAGGAAGCACCCCGAAACTTATTTTTGATGTCTTGGCGGCAAAATATGGCGATACAATCGATTGGTCAAATATCCATTTTTACTGGGGCGATGAACGCTGTGTTCCCCCAACGGATACGCAGAGCAACTTTAAAATGGCGAAAGAACACCTGTTCTCAAAAATTGATGTGCCCAAGGAAAATATCCATAGGATTTTAGGGGAAAACCAGCCCCAGGGCGAGGCCATGCGCTATGCCAATCTGTTGGAAATTAATCTGGATCGGGTAGCGGACATTCCGCAGTTCGACCTGGTGCTTTTGGGCATGGGCGATGACGGTCATACGGTTTCCATCTTTCCGAAGGAAATAGTATTATGGGAAGCGGAAGACCACTGTACGGTGGCGACGCACCCAGATTCTGGACAAAAACGGGTTTCTATCAATGGCAAGGTAATCAACAAGGCCAAAGAGGTCATCTTTTTGGTCACGGGCGATAGCAAAGCGGAAAAAGTAAAAGAAATCCAACAACAAGAAAGCGGTTACAAAAAATATCCCGCAGCCTTGGTGCAGCCGGAATCGGGCAAGCTTACTTGGTTCATGGATGAAGCGGCGGCCAGATTACTTTAGATCCAGCTTCATATTTTCGCCCTTCAAAAAAGGTACATATTCATCAACCTTAAAATTTTTGGCGTCGTATTTAGAGTCGCGCTGAAAGGCAGATTGTTTGCGCTCCTTGCTCCGTGCAAAACGTCGCATGCTTTCCTTCTCTTTTATGATAAGTCCAGGAACTTCGATGTTCTTGCCCTCTTCATCCTTGGCCACCATGGTAAAATAGGAAGAATTGCAGTGCCTTTTCTTTCCTGTAATAATATTTTCCGCTTCTACACGTACGCCCACCACCATCGAGGTCTTGCCAGTGTAGTTCATGGAGGCCTTCAGGGTCAGTAAATCGCCAACATCTACCGCGTTAAGGAAATCTACCCTGTTCACGGAGGCCGTAACACAGTAACTTTGCGAATGCTTGCAAGCACAGGCAAATGCAATCTGGTCCATTAAATTAAGGATATAGCCACCGTGCACCTTGCCGCCAAAGTTGGAGTGGGAGGGCTGCATAAGCTCCGTTATGGAAACCCTGGAATCGTTTACGCTTTTATAGTTCGCCATTAATTTCTAATATGTGGGGATTGCTCCTGTTTGACTTCCGTTACAAAATACTTTGTATCGCCCAACCAAAAGAAGGTAGCATAGCGTTCCGTGTAGCTGACTTTAACATATTGCCCTTGGTATTCCTTTAGCTGTTCAATAACCTCCTTATCCTTGTCCAAGACCGAAAATACAAATATTTGGGCACCGGAAATACCTTGGCTTATTTCCCCTTCCCAAGTTTTTACGGCCACGCCCTTGTGACTTATTTTTATGAGTTCACCAGAGCGAATACCCTCACTAAAGGGCACAAAATACACAAAGGCATAGTACAGTGCCATTAAGGCGAAAACAACGCCAATGAAGAGAAATAATATTTTTTTCATTTGATCGATTTTTGGTTGAAAGTTGCAATTTAATAAATGTTATTTAGTTCGCTTTTTAGTTTTCCAATTGCTCCGAAGGTTATAAATCGTTTTCACTTGCTTTATTTAATAGTTTCTCTGGAATGGATTTCTTGGCCTTGGCTCCCATTTTTTTGAGCTTTTCTATGCGCGTGACTATGTTCCCCTGACCTTCCGTCAATTTATTCATCGCACCATGGTATTCTGTTTTCGCCTCTTCCATTTTCTTACCTACTCTATTCAAATCGCTCACAAAGCCCTCAAATTTATCGTATAGGGCGCCGGCCTGTCGTGCTATTTCTATGGCATTGCGTTGTTGTTTTTCATTGTTCCACATGCTGTCTATGGTCCGTAGGGTAGCCAATAGGGTAGAAGGGGTTACAATAACGATATTCTGTTCGAAAGCTTTATTGTATAGCGAATTGTCATGATTAATGGCTACGGCGAAAGCAGGTTCGATTGGAACAAAGAGCAGCACAAAATCCGGACTCTCCATGGCATACAGGTCTTCATACTTTTTGGCCGATAACTGCTCTACATGCCTACGAAGGGAATTGATATGATCTTTTAGATATTTTGGTTTGAATTCCTCCTCTGCGTTCACATAACGCTCATAATCCGTGAGTGAAACCTTGGAATCTACCACCATTTTTTTACCGTCCGGTAGATGGATGATGACATCGGGCAGCACGCGGCTTCCGTCCACCCGCTGAAAACTTTGTTGCACGGTATATTCCCTGTCTTTTTCAAGTCCGGATTTTTCCAGAACGCGTTCCAGCACCAATTCGCCCCAATTTCCCTGCATCTTGCTATCGCCCTTAAGCGCCCTGGTCAGGTTTTCGGCTTCCAGGGTAATCTTAAGGTTCTGATTTTGAAGGCTTAGCAGTTGTTCTTTTAAAGCGGAATGTATACTAATGTTTTCCTTCTGGGTGTCCTCCACTTTTTTCTCGAACAATTGAATCTTTTCCTGCAAGGGACTCAATATCTGTTTGATGTTCTTTTGATTTTGCTCCGTGAACTTGGAACTGTTCTGATCCAATATCTTATTCGCTAAATTCTCGAATTCCTTGGTAAATTTTTCCTGTAGCTTGGTGGTTTCCTCTTTTTGCTCCGTGTTCAATCGGTTCAGGTTGTCGTTTATGCCTTCCAGACGTACCATTTTCTGACCGAGCAATTCTTTTTCCAACTGTAATTTTTTGCGTTCTTCATCAGCGGTTGTCAGTCGGTTTTTGAGGTCGGTTTTTGAGGTATCCCATTGCTGCGCGCGCTCCTTCCAAATAGTGTCAACGGAACGCAGCTTTAGCTTTTGCAGGTAAGTGCCCAAAAGTACTCCCAGGCCAACGGAAAGCAGCGCACTGATTAAATAAATAAAATCGGTATCCATGTAGTTTTTTGACCCATAAAGATAGGGGTTTTGTGTTTTGTGGGGTAGCTAATGAAAAGGGTAATGATATTTTTTTACTTCGCTCCTAATAAGGCGACGCTGCGATAGCAGTGGGCGAGCTGATGCAGTGGCAAGGGAGGTGTGGGTGCGGCTCAAAAAAAGGCTTGTGTTTTCAATCCCTTCCGTCTTTTGACCCTGAAAAGGGGCAAAATCCACCTTCCCTTATCCAAGGGAAGGAGCTGATAATTCAAAATATAATTATGGTCCTTCCCTCCTAATAAGGCGACGCTGCGATAGCAGTGGGCGAGCTGATGCAGTGGCAAGGGAGGTGTGGGTGCGGCTCAAAAAAAGGCTAGGGCTTTCAATCCCTTCCGTCTTTTGACCCTGAAAAAGGGCCAAAATCCACCTTCCCTTATCCAAGGGAAGGAGCTACTATTTTTAATCAAAATTACGTTTAACTCCCTCCTAGGAAGGAGGGCCTAAGGGAGGTGTGCGTTCGGTGATGAAAGTAGCTGCAAGAAGAGCTAGAATCCTGAATACTGAACACGACGTTCCACTATTCATCACTTAACCGTATTTCCGTAATTTCAAAAAAATCGGCACATTGATTACCATCATTGATGCCTTCATATACATAACCACTAAAAATAACACGGCCCCCATCAACTTTAAATTCTTCGGTCATGTTACAAGGGGAAAAAGAGCCAAGAGGGAAACCCTCTATCTTTACATCCGGTTCAATGATAAACGATTCACCAGAACAAAAACGGTTTCCCGGACCACGAACGGTGCCCACAACATTGTTAATGGTTTCTATGATATCCCTGCCTGATTCTTGATAGCATCCTGGCTGGGGATCATCGTCCGAACAAGCTAAAAGAAAAAATAATATACCTATTGTTAAAAAAGGTATTCTTGCTATTTCCTTTGACTTCATAAGGGACAGGTATTAAAATCAATTATTTAATTTTTCACAGTACATATTTTATATTGAAAATAAGCAAATTATATTTTCTTCAATTTTTAATGCTTTAATTTAAGATGTAGTTTTCTGCAAAAGGTTGCGTGTTTATTTCGATTTTTTCTAACGCTGAATTTTAATGGTAGGCTCGAGTTAACTTGACTTTATTTTTTTTGTCCTGAAAGCCCAATACCTACTTCTTCACCTTAAAAGTACCGGTTGCGGCATCAAAGGCAATCATATCACTAGGGAAAAGTCGCTCAAAAGCACCATCTTCAATAAGTTCGCAAGGCTGTCCGAAGGGATTGTCTATACCATCCAATACTAAAATTTTATCGCAGAGCTGAATGGCCAAATCGATTTCGTGGGTGGTAAACAGCACGGTTTTTTGATGGGTATTGGCGAGTTGTTTTAGGAGTTTCAGAATCTGCACTTTATGATACAGGTCTAGATGGGTAGTAGGTTCGTCCAAAAGAATCAGCGGCGTATCCTGCGCCATGGCACGTGCTATGAGCACCCGTTGAAGTTGACCATCACTCAGTTCGTGACATTTTTTATGTTTCAAATCTTCTAAACCGAGCTGCCGAATGCAATTTTCAATGCTTAATGTATCCATTTCCGTTAAGGTGCCCAACCAATTCGTATACGGTAACCTTCCCAAGGAAATAAGTTCCAAAACCGTCATGTTTTTGGAGGCGAGGGGCTCCGTAAGCACCACACTTATTTGAGAGGCTAGCTCCTGCGGATTATAGCTTTCCAAATCCTTATTGTTAATTAGGACACTTCCCGACAGTTTCGGCTGTACTTTTCCCAAAGTCCGTAATAGCGTAGATTTACCGATGCCATTAACGCCGACAATGGCACACAGTTCCCCTTCCAACAAATCAAAATTGATATCCTTTACAATTGGAATCGAACTTTTCTTTGCCGTATAACCAATGGTAAGTTGCTTGGCACTAAGGGTGGTATGTTTTGTTGTTGTGTTGATAGTTTTTATTTTTTTATTTTTCGCTGTTCGCTGTTCGCTGTTCGCTGTTCGCTGTTCGCTGTTCGCTGTTCGCTGTTCGCTGTTCGCTGTTCGCTACTTATATTTTTAAATTCGTGACTCTTAATTCGTCATTCGTACTTTCAACAGACCCCTCCCTAACCCTCCCCGTCCCCTCCCTAACCCTCCCCCAAGGGGAGGGAACTCGATGGTTCCAACTTCGTCATTCGTACTTTTCAATTTCTAACTTTCAATTTCTTATTTACTACTTCGTATTTCTAATTTTTTATTTCTAATTTTTTTTACATCTTACATCTTACATCTCACATCTCACATCTCACATCTCACATCTCACATCTCACATCTCACATCTCACATCTCACATCTCACATCTCACATCTCACGTCTCACATCTCACCTCTCACTTTTTACTTCCCACTTCCCACTTCCCACTTCTCAAATCTCACTTCTAAATTTGTCTTTCAAAAAATCATTTTGCGTTTGCGTACCAATAGCCAAATTACCACCGGTGCCCCTACAATAGAGGTAATGGCATTAATGGGCAACACATTGGCCGAAGTGGGCAATTGCGCAATGGTATCGCAAAGCAGCATTAAAATAGCACCGTATAGGAAAACGGCGGGCAATAATACCCTGTGCTCCATGGTTTTGAACAATTGTCGGGTCAAATGGGGAACGGCCAAACCTACAAAGGCAATGGGGCCGGCGAATGCGGTAATACCTCCGGCCAATAGACCCGTAGCGATAATAATCAATAGTCGAGATTTTTTCAACGCCACGCCCAGGCTTTTGGCGTAGTTCTCGCCCAATAAAAAAGCATTCAGGCTTTTGAGGGATAGGATACTGAGCAAGAGCCCGATGAGAACAATGCTTCCCAATACGCCCAATTGCGACCAGGACAGACTCCCGACCGAACCGTAGGACCAGAAAATAAAGCGTTGCAATTGTTCCGCATCGGAAAAATAGGCCAATACGCTTACGACGGCTGCGGTGATACTGCCAAACATAAGTCCGATAATTAACAATGCCATGGTATCGCGTACGCGATTGGCCACCAGCATTACGACGGCCAGTACCAAAAAACTGCCCAAGCTGGAAGCAATGGCCAAGGATATATCGTTTATCAACTCGAACGCTGCGAAACCTGATAATAACGAACCGCCCATGAGCAGAAGCGCCGCGCCCAGACTTGCACCCGAGCTAATGCCCAACACAAAAGGCCCTGCCAAGGGATTCCGAAACAAGGTCTGCATTAAAAGGCCGCTTACGGCTAGTCCGCCACCGACTAAAATGGCAGTAATTGCTTTAGGCAAGCGATACTCCAAAATAATGTATTTCCAAGAAGCAGTTTCAATTTCTCCTCCGAACAAGGTTCTTATAGTAGCAGTAAACGGAATGGAAACGCTTCCCGAAGCAATGTTCAGCAGCATAGCGAGCAGCAGCGCAAAAAAGAGCCCTGTATACCAAAGTCGATATGATGTTGTGCCAAGGTTCATTTCAGGGGTCTAAAAAAGAAGGGCTCATGCCCGGGCAAGAGTTCTGGATGAAAAATACCAACCATATCCTTGAGAATAATGTCCGGTCGCTGTGGGCCCAATTCATAAAAAAGCAAACCGCCGGTAGGGCCAGTTGTAGCAGAGAAGGTATGGATGTTCTTGTCCTTAAATGCCTTGAACTGGTTATAGTGGGTATTCGCCGTTGCCATTTCCTCATAACCCTTAAATTGGGCGGGCGAGACCCAAAAATCCGCCATTTGTCCCTGCTCCAAGACCGATTCCA
>Ga0306871_1000123_pt1 | contig 31541 bp, 10 predicted proteins | sample AntRauMeHopE1497_FD_190447 | JGI IMG/M metagenome (GOLD analysis project Ga0306871, IMG submission 190447) | Saline lake microbial communities from Rauer Islands, Antarctica - Metagenome Hop E1 #497 (v2) (version 2) | ecosystem: Environmental > Aquatic > Non-marine Saline and Alkaline > Saline ... | reverse complement strand
GTGCGTCGCTTGCAGACGGGGCTCGTTACGCGTGTCCGCCCCGCATCATGAAACATTGAGCCTGTGCTGATGATGAATCGCCAATCGAGGCGGCCAGCCGAGAGACTGTGGGCTGCAGCCCTCTCAGCCATGCCGGCCACGAAGCCCTCTGGTGTCGCTCACACATTGATCGAGCCAGGACACGGGGCGGTAAAGGCTTCGAGGTATCGGAGAGGCCAAAGAGGCATCGGGGGCAAAGTGGACGAGGCGTAGTTGCTCGCAGAATCACGGAGGTCACGGGCGTGTTGTAGGATCGCACAAACTCGAGTAGGACCGAGTTGCTCGCGAAAGGGGTATCCCTGATAGCCTCCGGGGGGAGGACGGGCTTCTCCGGCTCGTCCTGCAGTGGGTGCTTAGACGCCAGCTGCTCACGCCCCGTGACGTCCATGAGGCGAGCAGGCGTGTGCTCAAGGGCTCGCCTCCTTGAGGTCCCTCAGCGGCACGTGATGCTCGGCTTTCTCCCTGGCGTGATAGTGGCCTCCCACGAAGCGGTCAACAGGGGTCTGCCGCGACAGGAGGACTTCGTCCTCGCCTGTGGTCACGAAAGTCGCCCCCCTGACCCCGGGTCCAGTAGCACATGATGCAGCCGCCGTTGCACTTGGCGGGGCTTCAGATGCCTGCCCCGTCTGCCTGTCTGTGGTGCTTGACCACGAACGTCGGCTGGGGAGGCACCTCAGAGCCCGGAGGGTGGCGATGGTGGCGGCCGCTCGGGAACGGGCCTGCCGACCTGTGAGGATCTGCCGCGTCACCTGCAGGGTGGAAGCCGAGGTGAGGGACAATTCTTTCCTGCTCGGCGGACGAGTGTGCGTAGTCCAGGGGCCCTCCGGCACGAGCCGGACAACTTGTGGCTGGGCGGCGTCCCCAGGACCCGACTCAGGGGGAGCGGGTGGCCGCCCGGCAGTTGTCTCGGCTCGTCGACGTGATCGCTTTCCCCCCCAAGAGCCCCGGCGCACGAGACACCTCCCAAGAGGGCTGGCTCCAGAGCCGGGGGGCGCGTTACCACCCATGGGGCTCGCCGCGGGGGGCGGCAAGTGGTCACCGCCAGCCGGCCTTGTGTCTGCGGCGCCCGTGCCATCGCCGTCGGGGCAGGCGGCTGGCATTTCAGACACTGCGAGGCCCTCCAAAGGGCGTGGCAAGGAGTCGGGGGGCTCCCCACTGAAGTGTAACGGCCCCCCGTACCCCATGTCGTCCGGGGTGCCCCAGCGGGGGGTTAGGCCGCTATAGCCTTTCTCTCTGGGGTTCGATGTAGCTAAGGCTGGGGAGGGGGGGGCGGTTGAGGGGGCTTTTGTTGGCTGCTGCTGGCGGCCAGTCTGGCCCGCTTCAAGGAGCCCCCGGATCGTTGAGCGAAGCCAAGACCGAGTGCGATTCAGGGAATCGACGGCCGGGGGTTCGGCGGGTGGGCTGCTCGGCGGGATCAGTCCAGATTGCTGCAAGTCCTTCGCCAACCCGCCCGGACGGCGGGCGCTGATGAAGAACCGGCGCCTGAGGAGCCGCTCGCTGATAGAGATTTAACATAGCTCCCAAGGATGTACGTGGTTGTTGTCCCTAAGGCGATGACGCGGCCAAAGGGACATTGCCATGCACGTCCCGCGCAGCCGCGAGCGCCAGCACGGGGAGAGCCGTTCCAGAGAGCCCCCCCCGGTCGTGAGCTGCGGCGAGTGAGCCGGCAGAGTTGTCGGGCGGCGGGGCAGAGCCGCTGAGCACACGCCCGCGAATGCTTGGGGGTCTTCGACGCGCCAGGCACCCGCAGAGGCGAGCGAACCATCTCAACAGCTCCTCATCGACGACCTCCCGTGGATCAGCCGGCGGCGGACACGCTCCAGTGGGAGCCGTCGCCGCGCAATGGCAACTAGGCGGGCTCGGCCGACGCTTGCTGCCACCCTCGCGCTCTGGGCAGCGGCTTAGCGGGCCGCGCTGGCACCAAGCGTGCATGCAGCGGCACCAAGCAGCGAGGTCGTCCCGACTGGGGTCATGCTTGTCGCCGGGGGCGGGCCGAGGTGGTCTATGAGGCGGGCCAGCCAGCCTGGCAAGGTTTCGCATGCCTTAGCTCTGCCGATGGCCGCCGATCGACTGCCGACGCGTGGCCAAGCGGGTGCACGAGTGCTGACATGGCTTGCGTCGACGGTGTTCATGCCTACGGCCCGCGCCATCCACCGGAATCTGGCTTGAACGTCGGTTGTCACGACGAATCTTGCGGCGCTTTCAGCCAGTTCTGAGAATTACATGTGAATTGCCTGCCAGCCTGCTCGGCGCCAACCACAAGGCTCGCACCGTCTGCCCAGGCCTGCGAACCACACCCAGCGTGACCCTTCACCAGACACGCGAGAAAGGCGGCCAGTGGCGCTCGCAGGCTGCCCCGGGGGGGCATGGAGCGCGATCGCCGAGCTCGTGGCGGCCGGCTCTCCCCAGACTGCCGCGCCCGAACGACTCGTTGCAACAGGCGGTTCGGCTTCAGACCGCCAAGGCAGTGTAGGGTCAGCTCGCCGCTGCTGCTCGGGCCGGAGGTCTGCCGGAGTGCCCGGACGAAGCCGATGTCAGAGCCGGACAGCTGCTCGAGGCATCGGCCGTTACTCCCGCTTCCACACCCGGACACAGGTGCCATGGGTATCGTCGCCACGCTCAAAGGCTCGCTGGAAAGTAAAACCGGCCAGATGTGAGTGCCGTAGCGGGCGGAGGGGCCAGCAGTTCCTCGTGGCAGTTCTTCTGAGCCACTGACTTTCCCTTTCGACCGGACCTCGCGCTCGCCGCAGTATCATGGCGCTGCTACAGATGGCGATCGGGATCTACTCACTGGTGTCCATGGTCTTGGCGCTCCAAGCCCTGACGGCGAACGCCAGCGACGTTCAGAACACTGCAACGTCCAACTGGGTGAGGCTGTCTCGCCGCCCAGCACTCGCGAACGTTACCCAGCAGTGCCCCGCCGATGCTTAGATCGCTCCGCGCAGCAATCGCTGGGACGGGCTGCCGTTCGCTGCCATGCAAACGGTCACTGCTCTCACCGGCTCCCCTTCCCTCTCGTCGCTGCCGCCGCTCCTTGCAGGAGCTCAAGCCCGTGGTCGACATCATGTTCGAGAACCGGTCGTCGGTCTCAACCCTGACCGGACTGTCGTGCCCGGCTTCGCACCCCGAGGCAATGAGCACCATGCCGTTCTCGGGAGTGTCCACGGGGCTTTGTAGCTGCGCCCAGGGTGCCAGCTTCACCGATGGCGGCCGCGCCTACCCCCAGTCGTCGTCGACGAGCTCGTGCGACACGAACCAGACCAAGGCCGGGTGCGAGGACGACCCGACGATCCTTGGCTTCGCGATGCCGCTGTGGGAGGATGCCATCATGCTGTGCGCCAAGCGCGGCGGGGAGGGAGCCGTTATCACAGCCAATCCGTACAAGGAGCGCCCCAACCCGTCCGCTGCGGGAGCATGCCCGTCGGGCTACCGCCGCTGCGGCAACGGGACCACGGCGGTCTGCTTCCCGTCGTCGGAGCCGCTCTGCCCTTTCACCGCCATGGTCACCGTCGCCGCAGCGGCGTTCCGGGCCGCAGACTTCCCCGGCGGTAAGTTCCGTCAGCTCTCGTCGGGCGACTGGCTCGTGGCGTCGAGATCGGCGCCGAGCCTGCCCATGGTGGAGTTTGACGCCGGCTTCCGCTCGGTCTGCATCGGAAACGACCAGTCGTACGAGTACAGGATGGGCGACGCCAACCTTGCGGGGTCCCTTGCCGTCGACTTCAGCTGCCCGGGGGTGAGCGACGCATCGGCACCCGCCGGTCTTCGGCGATCGGAGCTGAGGCAGCGCATGATGCGCGCGCCGGCGTTGTCCCCATTTCGCATCACTGCCTCGCCTGTCCCCACCCCGCGCCCCCCCCCTTCGCAGGATCGCGACCGCGACGCGCGGTACACTGTGTTCGCCTCGGCGGCTCAGGGATCGCTCCTGGAGACCAACTTCGACCGCGCTTCCGGATGGTGCGACGCCGCGGGGCGGTCGGCCCGTGCCGTCCCCGGCTTCACTGGCAGCTGCAGCAGCTCCGACGCGCAGTGCCAGACGGTGACGTCCCGGACCAAGTGCTCCAAGCTCAAGAGCTACACGTCAGGCGACAGCAACGCCGGCAACGCGCTCGTCCTGGTGCGCGGGGAGATCCCGTGGAAGGCGTCGTGCCCCATCAAGCGCGCGACCCTGGTCGAGCAGACGGACCCGCTGAAGGAGATCGTGGACTTTGCCGGCACGGTCACGACGGTCAACGCCATTTCCAACGCCTTCGGCCTGCTCCTGTACATCAACCTGCTCCTGAACCTCTGCATGGGCGACTCGCCGTGCTGCCCCATGTCGCACGAGGCGGAGAAGAACCTGATCAAGAAGTGCAAGGCCTACGTCGACACCCTCGCCAAGCTCGCCCGCTTCATCCCCCTCATCCTCCTCGCCCAGATGACGCTCGAGGTGAGCGGCTTCTGGGCGAGCATCGCAGACGTCGGCTGCACCGATGCGGTGACGCAGGACACGCTCCAGTTCCTCAGCGGCAAGCTCCAGAACGCCTACCTCACGTACTCGGCGACTGCCGCCGCCGACGGCTTCACCCTGCTCCTGTCGCTCTACAACCTTATCAAGGCCCTCTTGTGCCCCAAGGTCGAGGACCTCGACGACACGGATGCAGACGGCGAGACCAAGGCCATCGGCGGCTCGACCGGCCCCACCGTCTCGTACCCGCAGTCCAACCCGGCACAGGGCGTGCCGTCGGAACGCGATGCAATCTGAGGTGTCCCGTGAGCCTGGGGGGCGAAGCCATCTCCGGTGCGGCGGGGCGCGTGAGTGAGCTTGCGACGCGCCGGGGGGGGGTTGGGGGTGCTGGGAGCATGCCCCTAAACGATAGCCATACACTCGAGCACCACCTTGTGGGGGTGTGTGACCCGAAGGCTGGGCACCCAGCCGGCGCAAGGCCGGCCGCCACAGCACCCAACGCTTCAAACTGCATCTTCGGGCTACCCTCCGGGTGCGTCCGCGCCGCGCCAGCCCTTCGGGCAGGGAATCGGTAACGCAGTCGTTCGGGCTCGGTCGCGGTATGTTCGGCCGAGCGGGTGAAGCCCGAGCATGCCCGTCGTCGGCACAGAGCCAACCGCCGGCGGCGCGGGGAGGCCGGCCCCTCCGCTTCGCATGGTCCACACACAGGAGCTTATCCACGCCGCAGCCGGGGCCTGGGTTCCACAATTTCATGGAGCCGTTCGTGGCCGCGGCGGTCGCCGTGGCGTGCGGCGACACCGAGGGCAAGTCCGACCCGTCAAGCGTTGCTGCCGAGCTCGGACCGAGCGGCGTCATGGCCACGCTCGCAGCCGAGTTCTTTGAGGCAAGGTGAGGCCCGGTTGCTCCTGCCGGCCGGGTGCCGCCTGCCGCCGGCGGGCTGGCTGGCTGCCTTCGGGGCGGCGGCAAACGCGCCCCCGCAACGCCCTGGCGCCGGGGCGCGCCGCTCTCCCAAAGGTCCGCCCGCACACGCCCGGCGGCACGCTGCGTCAGCGCCTGACGCTTCCCCGCGGTCCTCGCCTCGGTTTCTCCCGGGCCCCGTGCTCGGCGCCCGCTCCGGCGCGATCCTGCCCGCTGCGGTGACCCCAGCCGCGCCTTGACCCCTGACCATGGATGTGATACGCAGCGCACGGGCCATCTGCGTGGCTCGCGGGCGCGACGGTGCCCTGATGGCGTGCTCTCCGGCCGACGTGGATTCGAGGGCGGTCGGCGGCGTGGTATGCTTCTTCAAGCCCCACGGGCGCGGGCCGGCAGTTGTGGATGGGAGCGTGCGAGCTCGTGTCGCCATGCTGACCGCGACTGCAGGGTCTGCGGGCTCCTCCGTCGCCGGGGCGCTCGCGTCCAGCGCAGCGGCCGGCCTCGACACCGTCGTGCTTCCTTCGATGGAGTCGCTCGGCAAGGCGGCCCCTGCCGCGGTGTTAGATGCGGCCGCGGAAGAGCTGCGCGGCGCAGCGGCCCGGTCTGCGCCCGCCGGGGGGGAGGCGCGGTCGTCGTCGGAGGCCTCGTCGTCCGGGGATTCGGTCGTCAGCCTCGCCGCCGAGGCCGCGGTCTGGTCGTCGGGACGGGCGCCCCTTTCGGGTGGCGGTGATGCCGGCAGGGCGCGGTCCGCGGTGGCGGGCCTTGACGCGGCCCTGAGGGAGGCCGCCGCCGCGGCCGGCAGAGGCCGCCCCCGCGAGGCGGCGGCGGCGTGCCTGGCCGCATCGGGCCGCGCCCAGGGGCTCGTCGATGATGCATGGCGCTCGGGTGCGTACGGCGAGGCGCGGATGCGGTCGCTGCTCCGTGCGGTGGACGAGGCCCTGGCGGGGGCGTGCGCCGAGGCAGCGGGCGACCCCGCGGTGGCGTGGGGCTCGCACGCGTCCATCGCCGCGGCGTGTCTGGGGGCCGTGGAGGCGGCTTGCTCAGGGATGGCTCGGGCCGTCAGCGAGATGACGTCGTCTTTCTGGCCGGCCGCCTCCGCGTCCTCGGCCAGGGCAGCGGGAGGAGGAGGAGGAGGAGGAGGAGGAGGAGGAGGAGGAGGCGGCAGCTGGCGCGGGGATGGGGTCCGCATGGCTGCATGCGAGGAGGCGGGGGCGAGGGCGGCCCAGGCGCTCGCGCTCCGCCGCGCCCACGACGAGGTCGCCCGCCTGGCCGGGGCGAGGGGGCAGGCGGCGGCGGCGGCGGCGATGCGCGTGCTCGCCGCCTCGAGCCCCCTGGCGTCGGGGAGGGAGGGCCGCCGGCGGTGGGAGGCGGCTGTGCGGGCGCACGCGTCAGCCGCGGCCCCGCTCGAGGCCATGGCGGCCGATGCCCTCCGCGCTGCCGTGGCGGCGTCGGCGTCGGCCGGGGGCTCGTCCCGGGCACAGCTGTCTGCGCTCCGCAGCCTGTCGGAGCACAGGCACGCCCTGGCTCGGCCTGCGGTGTCGAGGGCGCTCGCCCCCGAGCGGGAGGCCGCCCTCGCCCAGCTGCTCTCCGCCGTCTCCGCCGCCGATGCCGAGCTCGAGGCCAGGGCCTCGGCGGCGCTGGACGCGGCGGCCGGCTCGGCGGCGCCCGGCCGCGCCCTCGCCGCTGCAGAAGCCGCAGTGGCGGGCGTGGTGCTCGCGCAGGGCGTGAGGGCGCGAGTGCTGCAGCTGCGAGCGGGTGCCGAGCCGGTGCTGTCGTCGCTCGCAGGCTGGCCTGAGGCCGCGAGGCGCTGCGACGACGCGGCGGGCCGAGCGTCGGAGGTGCAGTCGTCGCTGGCGCGGGCCTGGGGCGACGCCGCCCGGGCCGCCGTGGAGGAGGGCGGCGGCGCGTCGATGGCCCCGTCGGGCGGGGCCCTGATGCGCTTCGATGAGCGCCGGAACATGCGCGTGACCTTCCGCGAGGACCTGGTCGCGGTCGGGCGCCACGCCCGGCAGCTCGCCTCCATGGGGTTCCCGCCCCCCGCGGCGCTGGCGCAGCGGGCCGGGCGGGCCGAGCAGGCTCTGCGCTTCTCCGCGGCCCTGCGGAAGGTGGCTGCGTTCTACAACACGATGGATGCCAGGATGCTGCCGTGCACCAAGCTGCTGCTGCTGGAGCCGCTGAGCGTCTTCGAGGACGCGGTGCACGCGCGCTCAGTGTCGTGGGAGGACCAGGGGGAGTGCGCTGCGTACGTCACGCGACTCCAGGCGTCCGCGGAGCGGATGGTGGCCGCCATCACGTCGATCCAGGGCGCCCACGAGTCGCTGGCCCGCGACGTGGCCGGGGTCGCGGCGCTCGACGTGCTCCGCCAGCAGCAGCTCCTGCGCCGCACCGTGCGCACGGTCCGCACCACCGTGGAGCCGTTCGTCAGGGGCCAGCCGGTCGAGCGGGCCGCCCCCTGGCTGCGTCACTGGGACAGGCAGCTGTACAAGGCGCTCGAGGCCTCGTGGCGCACCGCGCTGGAGAGCCTGTCCGAGAGCCTCCCGCCGATCCGTTGCGACCTGGTGCTCGCCGGCCGCAGGGTGGCGTTCCGCCCGCCCCTGGAGGAGCTCAGGGCCTCGTACTACCGCGACGTGAAGCGCGCCGTGGCCCTGCCGTCCTCGCTGCGGCCGCTCCTGGAGGCCGGCGGCGACGAGGACGCCGGCCTGTTCCGGGCCATGATGGAGCGGAACGCCGCGGCCCTGGCCGGCGTGTACCGCAAGGCGGAGATCCTCTTCGCCCGGCTCGCCCGGCTCAGGGACTCGTTCGCGCCCTGGGCGGCGGTCGGGCGGGTCGAGGGCGGCGACGCGGCGCTGGAGGCGCTGGTTGCCGCGCTGGCCGTGGGCAGCGCGTCGTGGGGGCACGCCCTGTCGTCCCTGCGCGCCAAGCGCAAGGAGCTGGAGCGCCTGCCCGACTCCCAGGCCGTCGACTGCGTGTCCGTGGCGCTCGGCCCTCTCAAGGCCGGGGTCGACGACCACCTGCAGCGCCTCGCCGACACCCTCCTCCTCGCGCTCCGAAGGAGCCTCGTCGCCCTGGTCGCGCGGGTCGACACCTTCGTGGCCAGCGGGAGCGGCCGCCTCACCGCCCGCGTCGAGTCCATGGCGGACATCGCCGCGGCGCAGGAGGCCTTCGCGGAGCTCCGGGACGCCCGGCCCGCGATGGCCGCGTCGGTGGCGGAGGCTGCCGGGCTCAAGCGCCAGCTGGTCCAGCTCTCGCACCAGGCAGGCGGCGCCGCGGCCGAGGCGGCCCTCGCGCCGACTACCTCGTCGTCCGGGGAGAGCACTTCCATCCTTGAGCGGGTCTCCGCGCTCCCCGACACGTGGGCCGGGTTCGAGCGCGCCCTGGACGCCTTCGACGACCGTGTCCGCGAGGAGCGCGAGCGGCTCCGCGACACGGTCCGGTCGAGCGCCGACGGCATGGGCCGCAAGGCGGCCGCGTTCCTGTCCCGGTGGCGCGGGGTCCGGCCGCAGTCGGACGCCGACGCCGACTGGTCCGACGAGGGCGTCGAGGCGGCCCTCGCCGTGGTGGACGAGTGGGCCGAGGCGCTGGCGGAGCTCGAGAAGGAGGCCAAGGAGCTCCGCACCAGCTGCGAGGCGTTCGGCATGGACCCGCCGTCGTGGGCGGAGGTCGACGAGGCGCGGGCCGAGGTCGGAGAAGCGCTCGCGGCCTGGGGGAGGATGCGGGACTACCGCGCCGCCCGGGGAGCCCTCGCCGCCGAGGACTGGCTGGGCTTCCGCAGCCGCATCTTCGAGCTGCAGGACTTCGCGGGGGAGTGGCTGGCCGCGTGCCGCGCGGCCGACTCGGCGCCCCGCGACGGCGTTCGCTCTCGCGTCATGCACGAGTGCGAGCTGCTGCGGAGGGCGGCCACCGGCCTCAAGTACGCGAGGGGCGAGCCGTTCCGCGACGAGCACTGGACCGTGGCGCTCATGAAGCTCGGGGTGCCCCGCGGCGTCCGGGCGCCCGACCTGACGGTGGGCCACCTGCTGGCCGAGCCAGTGCTCCGCGCCCTTGCGGAGCAGGCGCCCTTCCTCAAGGACCTGAACTCCCGCGCGCAGGGCGAGGTGACGATCCGGGAGGCGCTGCAGGAGCTGCGCGCCTGGGCCGAGACGTTCGAGTTCCAGCTGCACGAGCACACGAGCCCGGCCACGGGCAGGGCTACCCCCGTCATCCGGGAGTGGGCCGAGGTCTTCACGCAGATCGGGGACAACCAGAGCCTGCTGCAGTCGCTGAAGGAGAGCTCGTACTTCAAGCCCTTCGCCGACCAGGCCGCCCCGCTCGAGGCACGCCTCGGCCTGCTCGACGAGTGCTGCCAGGACCTCAACGGCGTGCAGCGGCGCTGGGTCTACCTGGAGCCCATCTTCGGCCGGGGGGCTCTTCCGGCCGAGCAGCCGCGCTTCCGGCGCGTCGACGACGACTTCCGCTCCGTCATGTCCTCGGTCTCCACGGACCCCTGCGTGTTCCAGCTCGCCGACAGCTCCGCGTTCCCCGGCCTCCGCGACCGCCTCAAGACCATGGTGTCCCACCTGGAGCGCTGCCAGAAGGCGCTGGCCGACTTCCTCGAGCTCAAGCGCTCGGCGTTCCCGCGCTTCTACTTCCTGGGCGACGACGACCTTCTCGAGATCCTCGGGCAGTCCAAGGACCCGGGGGTGGTCCGGGCCCACATGTCCAAGCTCTTCCAGGGCGTCCACTCGGTCCGCTTCGCCGAGGGAGGAGGCGCCATCGCGGCCCTCCGCTCCTCGTCGGGCGAGGAGGTGCCGCTCACGGACTCCGGCGGCCGGACCGCGCCCGTCGCGACCGAGGGTGCCGAGGTGGAGGACTGGCTGACGTCGCTGGTCGCGGCCATGCGCCGCAGTCTCGCGTGCAGCCTCGGGCGAGCGGTGCGCGAGCGGGCGTCCGGCCCCGCCGACCTGTCCAAGTTCCCCAGCCAGGTCCTCGGCCTCGTCGAGGAGGACGCGTTCTCGTCCGCGGTCGAGGCGGGCCTCGCCGCCGGGGCCGGGGGGCTCGAGAGCCTGCGGCACGCGACCGCCGCGCAGCTCCGCGACCTCACCGCGATTGCCGCATCGCGGCCTGAGCGAGTCGCCGGCGGCGGCGGCGGTGCCGGCGCTGCCGAGGGCGCAGGCGGCGGGGGCGGCGTCCCGCTCCTGACCCGCCTCAAGGTCAAGGCGCTGGTCCTGGACACGATCCACCGCATGGACGTCCTGGACCAGCTCGAGGCGGAGCGCTGCGACTCCTCCGCGGCGTGGCCGTGGCACCGCCAGCTGCGGTTCTACGTGGTCCCCCCGGCGGCGGGGCGGGCGCCGGCGTGGGCGTCGGACGACGCGGGCCCGGGCCGCGTCGCGTCGCTGGCCGAGGCCCGCATGGTGGCGGCGGCCATCCCGTACAGCTACGAGTACCAGGGGACCCCGGGGAAGCTCGTCCACACCCCGCTGACGGACAAGTGCTACCTCGCCCTCACGCAGGGCATCGCCATGGGGTACGGCGGGAACCCGTACGGCCCGGCGGGGACGGGGAAGACCGAGTCGGTCAAGGCGCTGGGCGGCGCCCTCGGCCGCCAGGTCCTCGTGTTCAACTGCGACGAGGGCATCGACTTCCGCAGCATGGGAAGGATCTTCACGGGCCTCGTGAGGTGCGGCGCGTGGGGGTGCTTCGACGAGTTCAACCGGCTCAAGCCCGACCAGCTCTCCGCGGTCTCCCAGCAGATCCAGGTCATCCAGGCCGCGATCAAGGCCGGCGCTCCCTCGCTCGAGCTCTTGGGGCGGGAGATCGCGGTCGACGTCAACGCCGGCATCTTCGTGACCATGAACCCTGCCGGGAAGGGGTACGGCGGCCGGTCCAAGCTGCCCGACAACCTCAAGCAGCTGTTCCGCCCCGTCGCCATGAGCAAGCCGGACAACGAGCTCATCGCCGAGGTTCTGCTCTTCGCCGAGGGCTTCCGCGAGGCGCGCGCCCTGGGGCGCAAGGTCGCGAGCCTCTTCGGGCTGTCCCGGGAGCTGCTCGGGCAGGAGCAGCACTACGACTGGGGCCTCCGCGCGATGAAGACCTGCCTCAACACGTCCGGCGCGCTTCTGGCGGCGCACCGGTCGTCGGGCGGCGCCGACGACGGCGAGAGCTCGTCCCTGATCCAGGCCATCCGCGTCAACACGCTCAGCAAGCTCACCGCGGCCGACGCGCGGCGGTTCGCCGGCCTCATGCGGGACGTGTTCCCCGGCGAGACCATGGCTGACGTGCGCTCGGAGCGCCTCGAGGCCGCAATCCGGTGGGCGATGACCGGCTCCGAGGGCAGCCCCGCGCCCGCGGACGGCGCGCCGGCTGCAGCGGGCCGGGGCGCGCGGAAGCCGCCTCAGCTCTCGGGCGAGGGGGGCGTGGACCTCGGCAAGCTCAAGCACGAGCCGAGCCAGGTGGCCAAGATGCTGCAGCTGAAGGAGTCGCTGGACCAGCGGATGGGCTGCGTCATCGTCGGGCCGAGCGGTTGCGGCAAGAGCACGCTGTGGCGGGTCCTGCGCGCCGCCCTGGAGCGGATCGGGCAGAAGGTCAAGGTCCACGTGATGAACCCCAAGGCGATGCCCCGGTCCAGGCTGCTGGGGGAGATGGACCCGGACACCCGCGAGTGGAAGGACGGCGTGCTGACGGCGGCCGCGCGGCAGGTGGTGCGCGAGCCCGCCGACGTCCGCTCGTGGATCGTGTGCGACGGCGACGTGGACCCGGAGTGGATCGAGAGCCTGAACTCGGTGCTGGACGACAACCACCTGCTCACCCTCCCCAACGGCGAGCGCATCAGCTTCGGCCCCAACGTGAACTTCCTCTTCGAGACGCACGACCTGCGGCACGCGTCGCCGGCGACCATCAGCCGCATGGGCATGATCTTCCTCTCGGACGACGACGTGGACCCGCGGCGCATCGTGGACGCGTGGCTCGCGGACCGGGCCACGGCGGCCGGGGCCGCCGCCGCGGGCATGGACGGCTGGATCTCCCGCGTGTTCCTCCCCGCCCTCGAGTGGGTGCGCGACCGGGTCGACCCCGCCGAGCTGGCCATGCCGACGACACTGGTTGCCACGGTGCGGTCGGGGCTCTCGCAGGTGGCCTCCGCGACCTCCGCCGCAGCCTTTGCCGTCGGCACCATCCGCGGCCTGGGCTCGAACCTGCACGAGTCCCGCCGCGTCGAGTTCGCCGGCAGCGTGTTCCGCCTGGCCGGTGAGTCGCCGCCCGACCCTTCCAGGCCGCTCGACTGCGCCGCCGACGACGCCACGGGCGCTCTCGGGCCGGTGGAGGCTGGCGGCCCGGCTCTCGGCGAGGACGCGAGCGGCGAGGCCGGCGCGTCCGCCGTGCCGACGCCATCGCTCCTGCGGAACGCCGCCGTCCTCAGGCCGTGGTTCGACGCGGCCGACCCCGTCGTCGTCGTCGGCCCGCCGGGATGCGGCAAGTCGCTGCTCGTGGCCCGCGCCGCGGCCGCCCGCCACGGCACGTCGCTCGTGACGCTCCACTGCTCCGCGCAGACGTCGCCCGACCACGTCGTCCAGAAGCTCCGGCAGAGCTGCGGCCTGTTCTCGAGCACCTCGGGGCGCGTGTTCCGGCCCAAGGAAGGCGACCGCCTCGTCCTCTTCCTGCGCGGCGTCGACCTGCCGAGGCCGGACAAGTGGGGCACCTGCCCGCTGGTGGCATTCCTCCAGCAGCTGCTGGCCTTTGGCGGCTTCTACGACGAGTCCCTCGAGTTCCTCCGCGTCGAGCGGGTGCAGATCGTGGCGTCAGTCTCGCCCCAGAACTCCCTGGGCCGCCACGCGCTCTCGGGCCGCTTCGCAGCCGCGGTGCGCACCCTCTACGTGGCTGACCCGCAGGAGGACGAGCTCCGGGCCATCGCGTCGGCTCAGCTCTGCCGCTCGCTCGCCGGGCGCACCGACCCGGCCTTCGCGGGCTCAGCGCTCCCGGGCGCCGCGGACAGGCTCGCGGCGACCATGGTCCGCGTGTGGGCGGACGTCCGCTCCCGCTTCGGGGCCTCGGAGCACCGGCACTACGTCTTCACGCCGCGCGACGTGGTCGTGTGGGCGGACGGCCTCAGGAGCTACGCGCCCGGGGAGGCCGGCGCCGTCGTCGCCGCCGCGGGCTACGAGGGCCGACGGGTGTTCCGGGACAAGCTGGTGACGCCGGACGAGCGCAGCGCCTTCGACTCGATCCTGGCCAAGGGGATGCGCGAGGACTGGGGGGCGGCGCCGCAGGCGTCGGCGATCTTCTCCGCCGCCGGGCCGTCGGTGCTCGGCACCGCGGCGGCGGCCGACGCGGCGGGACCCGGGTCGCGCGGCTGGCCGCTCCTACAGGCCGTGCGCGCGGACGAGTTCGCGACGGCCGCGAGGCGCGGCCTCGTCCTGTACCGCCGCGAGGAGCGGCTGATGCGGCTGCACCTCTTTCCGCAGGCCGCCGAGCAGCTTGTCACGGTGGACCGGTGCCTCGCGAGGCCGGGGGGCCACATGCTGCTCATCGGGCGCCCGGGCGTCGGCAGGCGGTCCGCCGTCTCGCTCGTGGCGCACATGCTGCGCATGCGCGTCTTCGAGCCGAGCCTCGGCCGCGGCTTCGGGGCCAAGCAGTTCGCGTCGGAGCTCAAGGCGGCGATGCTGGCGGCGGCCGTGGAGGACGGGGGCCTGCCCTGCGTCCTGTTCCTCCCCGAGGGCGCGCTCGAGGACGACCGCGTCCTCGAGATGGCCAACTCCCTCGCGGCCTCGGGGGAGGTGCCCGGCCTGTTCGGGCCGGACGAGGCGGACGCGGCCGTGGCCCCGCTCCGCGAGGCCATGTCCGACGCGAGGGAGGGCAGCGAGGAGGCGGCGTGCCGGTCCCCCTGGGAGCTCTTCGTCCTGCGCGTCCGCGCGCGGCTGCACGTCGTCGTCGCGCTCGACCCGGGGAGCCCCGGCTTCGCCCGCCGGTGCGAGGCCAACCCGGCCCTGCTGACCGCGTGCTCGGTCGCGTGGTTCGGCGCCTGGGGCCGCGAGGCGCTCGAAGCGCTCCCCGGCATGATCCTGGACCCGCTGACCGTGCGGGCGGGCGGCCCGGACGAGGCCGGGCCGGCGGGGGATGACGACGGCCAGGACGAGGGCGAGGCGCTCGAAGACGCGGACGTCGGGGCCGCCGGCGACGCCGCGTCGCTCGGCGCCCTCATGGCGGGCGTCCACCTGTGGTGCGAGGAGGCCGACGGCGTCCCCGCGTCGCCCCGCGACTACGTGGCCATGGCCCGCGGCTTCCGCGCCGTCCTCCTGAGGCAGCGCGGCGAGGTCCGGTCCGAGGCGCAGCGGCTGGAGAGCGGGCTCGGGAAGCTGCACGAGGCAGAGGCGACCGTCGCGGCCCTGCGGGGGGAGGCCGCGGGCCAGAAGGCGGAGCTCAAGGAGAAGCAGACCGCGGCAGACGCGGCCATGACCCAGATCACGGAGGCGCTCGGCGTCGCCGCGGACCGGCGGCGGGAGGTGGAGGTCCTCGGCAGGCAGGCCTCCGAGGCGGGAGAGGCGACGGCGGCGCGCAAGGCCGAGGTGGAGGGCGAGCTCGGCGGCATCACCCCCATCCTGGACGCCGCGAGGGAGGCCGTGGGTGCGATCGACTCCAAGACGCTGAGCTACATCCGCGCGCTCAAGGCCCCGCCTCAGCCCATCGTGGACGTGCTTTCCGGGGTGCTCCGCATGCTCGGCAACGAGGACACGAGCTGGACGAGCATGCGCCGCTTCCTGGGCGGCTCGGGCGTCAAGGCGTCCGTGGTGCACTTCGACCCGCGCAGCATCTCCAAGGAGACCCGCACGGCTGTGGCCCAGGTGGTGCGCAACCACGCGCAGTCGTTCGAGGAGGCGACGATCCGCCGCGTGCTCGGCGACGCGGCCCCGCTCGCCGCCTGGGTCAAGGCGTGCCTCAAGTTCAGCATCGTGATGGAGAAGATCCAGCCCCTCGAGGCCGAGCTGCGCAAGGCCACGGCGGCGCTGGCGAGGGCGCAGCGGGAGCTCGACGAGAACGTGGCGGAGCTCTCGACGATCGACGGGCGCGTCGCGGAGCTCAAGGCCGCGTTCCAGAAGCGCACGGCCGAGGCGGAGACGCTCCGCATGCAGCTGCAGCGCACCGAGGACACCCTGGCCAGGGCGCGCGCCTTGCTCGAGAAGCTTGGGGGCGAGAAGGGCCGCTGGGAGGCGACGGTCAAGGGCGCACAGGCGAGGCTCGCCGTCCTGCCGAGGCAGGCGCTGGTTGCCGCGGCCTTCATGGCCTACCTGCCGGGCAGCCCCGAGGACGTGCGCCGGTCGGCGACGGCCGCGTGGCTCGGCATGTTCTCCAGGCTCGGCGGCGACGGGCCGGGCGGCGGCGCCGCGGCGGTCCCGCAGCTCCACCGGCTCCTTGCTTCCGAGTCCGAGGCGCTCGAGTGGCGGTCTCGCGGCCTCCCCGACGACGGCCTCAGCACCGAGAACGCCTCGGTCATCCTGCACGCGGAGGCGATGACGGGACGCGCGCCGCTCATCGTCGACCCCGCCGGCGCGGCCACGGAGTGGCTGGTGCGGCAGCTGTCGGCGGGGCCCGCAGGCCGCGGCGCGGGCGGCGGCACCAAGGCCGCGGGCGCGGGCGGGGGCGGGTCGGCGTCCCTCGAGGTGGTGGCCGAGGCCTCGCCCAAGCTCCAGACCTCGGTGGAGCTTTCGGCGCGGTTTGGGAAGACGCTGGTCATCACCGAGGCGTCGGGGATCTCCCCGATGCTGCTCGCGCTGCTCGGCAAGGACCTCAGGGTGCAGGGGGCGCGGAGCTCGGTGATGGTGGGGGACAAGCTCGTGGACTACGCCGAGTCGTTCCGCGCCTTCGTCTGCACGCGGGACCCGTCGGTGCGCCCCGAGCCCAGCGCCGCGGCCCTCGTGACCACCGTCAACTTCACCGTGACGCGCTCGGGCCTCGAGGGCCAGCTTCTGGGCGCGACGCTCCGGGAGGTGATGCCCACGCTCGAGTCGGAGAAGAGCCGGCTGCTGCGGGAGGAGGAGGCGCTCAAGACGCAGCTCGCGGACCTGGAGCGGGGGCTGATCCAGGAGCTGGCGGCCTCCGAGGGCGACCTCCTGGAGAACAAGTCCCTCGTGGAGAGCCTGACCCAGACCAAGTCCAAGTCCGCGGACATCGCGTCCGCGCTGGAGGCGTCGGCCGCGACCGCCGCGACGATCGACGAGCAGCGGGACGCGTTCAGGCCCCTGGCCGCGGCCGGGTCCCGGCTCTTCTTCCTGCTCGGCGCCCTGGCGTCGCACAACCACATGTACCAGTTCTCGCTGGCCGACTTCCTCGGCGTGTTCGTCGGAACGATCCGCGACACGGCCGCCGCCGGCGCGGCCGGCTCGTTCGGAGCCGAGGAGGCGGTGCGCCTCGTGCCGGAGCTGCAGCGCCGCGTGCTGCTCTTCGTGTCCCGCTCGCTCCTGAAGGAAGACCGCCTCATGCTGGGGCTGCACATCGTCCACGGGTGCCGCCCCGAGCTGTTCCGCGACGGCGAGTGGGAGCTCTTTACCGGGCAGGCGGCCGTCGCGGCGTCCGCCGGGCGGGGCGCCGGAGCCGGGGGCGGCGGCGCCCCGCCACTTCCCGCCTGGGCGCCGCCGGACCGGTCGGCGGCGTTCGGCGAGCTCGCCGCGGCCCTGGGGGACCCCCTGCGCAGGGCCGGGCTCCTCAGGTCGCCCCTGCCCCCCGACTGGGACGCGTGGGGCGCGGACCCGGCGGCGGGGATCGAGGGCATGCCGCACGACGCCATGAGCGGCCTGACTGCGTGGCAGCGCCTGCTGGTGGTGAGGACCCTCCGGCCCGACCGCCTGGTCTCGGCCATGAGCACGTTCGCGTGCTCCACGCTTGGGGTCGAGTCGGTCTCGCCCCCGCCCACCACGCTCGCGGAGCTTGCCGCCGAGGCGGGGCCACGGAAGCCGCTCCTGATGATCACGACCGCCGGCGCCGACCCGACGCGGGACCTGAGCGAGGCTGCCGACGCTGCCGTCGCGTCGGGGTCCGCGTCGGGCGGGCCCACGGGCTACAGGGAGCTGGCAATGGGCGGGGGCCAGCAGGAGGAGGCCGTGCGCCTGCTCCGCGACGCGGCGGCCACGGGCGGCTGGCTGTGCTTCAAGAACCTGCACCTCGTCACGTCGTGGCTGCCGTCCCTGCAGCAGGAGCTGGCCGCCCTCGGCGACGACGTCAGCCCCGCGTTCCGGCTGTGGCTGAGCACCGAGTGCCACGACGACTTCCCGCCGTTCCTCCTGCAGGAGTGCCTCAAGGTCACCTTCGAGGCACCCCCGGGCCTGCGGCGCAACCTGGAGCGGACCGTCTCGGCCTGGCCGGCGGACTTTGTGGCCCGCGGCCCGCCCCTCCGGCGCCACCTGCTCGCCCTCCTCGCGTGGTTCCACGGGCTCGTGCAGGAACGCCGCACGTACGTCCCGCAGGGCTGGACCAAGGCCTACGAGTTCTCGGCGGGAGACCTGCGGGCGGCGGCGTCGGTCATCGACGGCCTCGTGGAGCGCGCGGGCTCCGGCGCCTTCCCCTGGCGGACGCTGCACGGCGTGCTCGAGGGCGCCATCTACGGCGGCCGCGTCGACGACACGGCCGACGCAAGGGTGCTGCGAGCCTTCGTTCGGGTCTGCTTCCACAAGGACCTGCTCCCGTCGGGGCCCGACCACCCCGGACGGGCCGTCACGGGCGGCGTGCGCCTCCCGTACGAGTGCGGGCCGGCAGAGCTCGCCGCCTTTGCGAGGTCCCTCCCGGTGACTGACAGCCCGAAGCTCTTCCGCCTGCCCGCGAACGCGGAGAGGTCGCTGCAGCGGGCCACCTCGGACCGCGTGGTGTCCACCATCGTGTCGCTGTCGGCCGCCGCCTCGGCGGTGGACGGCTTCGACGCCGACCGGTGGCGCGAGGCGCTGGGACCCGTGATCGAGGCGTGGGACACGCTGCGCAAGGCGGCCGGCCTGGACGGCGCCGCGGCCCCCGCCGGCAAGCACGGCGCCGACTCGGACAGCGGCACCGACCCCGTGACCGGCTTTGTGAGGATGGAGGCGGCCAGGGGCGCGGCCCTGCTGCGCCGCGTGACGTCGGACCTGGAGGCCCTGCGCCGCGTGCTGTCGGGGCGCGAGGCGCTGACGGCGGGCGCGCAGCGCACCGGCGCCGACCTCATGGCCTCCAGGGTGCCGCCCCACTGGTCTTCGCTGTGGGACGGCCCGGAGGAGCCGCGCGCGTGGATGCGGGCCGCCGTCGCCCGCGTCAAGGCGCTCCAGGGGTGGGTGCAGCGGTGCTCCAGGGGCGCGGGCGTCCTCGGCTCCCCCGTCAGGCTCGGGGAGCTGTTCCGCCCCGAGACGTTCCTCAACGCGGTCCGACAGCAGACCGCCAGGGCCGTGGGCGTCGCCATCGACAAGCTCACGCTCGAGACGTCCTTTGCCGGGAGGCGCGCGCTCCTCGACGCCGGGGTCGCCGAGGGCGTCATCGTGGAAGTGGAGTCGCTCCTGCTGCAGGGAGCCACGCTCGGCGGGAGCCCGGGCGCGCTGCAGGAGATGTCCGCCGACGCGCCCGACCTCGCCTCCACCCCCCCCTGTACCATGGCATGGGTTTCGCCGGCCGCGAAGGAGGCGCTGCTGGCCTCGGACGGCGCGGCGGGGCCCCGGCTCCGCGTGCCGCTCTACTCGTCGCCGTCCCGCGAGAAGATCGTCGCGGAGGTCACCCTCCCCGTGGGCGGCGCGCGCGGGGGCGCGGCCAGGTGGGTCATGGCGGGCGTTGGCGTGTTCGTGTCCGGCTCCGAGTGAGCCGCTCGCGCCGAATGGGTGCGACCATCTTTCGTGGCCAAAAGCAGCGTGCGCCCCGGGGCCCCGAGCCCACGCAGCAAGCATGCCCACAGAGCGCGCGCGCGCAGGGCCGTGGTGCTGCCGCTCACGCGTCTGCGGCCGCGCCCTCTGCCCTGTACCTGGCATAGAAGTCGACCGAAGCCGCCGTCAGGGACGGCTGCGCGAGCCGGAACGCGGCCTCGACGTGCCCCTCGCGAAGGGTGGCCGTCGCGCTGCCGGACGACACGGCCTCTGCGGCGGCGGCGTGCGCGGCTAGCCGCGCGATGGCGGCAAAGTCTGCGCCCGAGAGGGCCGTGCCGGCGGCCGAGCACGCGCCCTGCTTCTCGAGGGCCAGCTCGGCGATCCGCGCGGTGAGCGCGGGCGACGGCCCGAGCCGCGAGAGCCCGCGGGCCACGATCTCTGCGCCGGCACCCGGCTCGGGGGGCGCCACGAAGACCTGCTGGTCGAGCCGCCCGGCCCGGCACAGCGCCGGGTCGACGTTGTCGGGCCGGTTGGTCGCCCCAATGACGACGACCGGCGCCGAGGCCGCATGCACGCCCTGCATCTCCTGGAGAAGCTGGTTGAGGAGGCGCTTGCGGGAGCTAGTGCCCCCGTCGTCCGCCGAGCGGCAGGGCGCCACGGCGTCGACCTCGTCGAGGAAGACGATCGACGGCGCCGCCCGTCTCGCGCGGGCGAACAGGGAGGCCACGGCCCGCTCGGCGTCGCCAACGAAGCGGCCGAGGAGCGACGACGGCGTCGCGACGAAGAAGGCGAGGCCCGCCGCGCTCGCGACCGCGCGCGCCAGCATGGTCTTGCTGCACCCCGGCGGCCCGAACAGCAGCACGCCCGTCGACCGGGGCGCGGCGCCCCCGCTGCCAACGCCCGACGCGGCGAGCCACACGGCGTCGCGGAGCGCAGACTTGGCCTCGTCCTGCCCCACGATGCCATCGAGCGCGGCCCCGTCGAGCTCCCTGCCCCTGCTCGCGGTGCGCCCCTCCGGTCCCGGCGACACGCCGCCTTGCGTCACGGCCCCTTCCCGCCCGGGCAATGGGTCCAGCGAGGCCAGGGAGGCGGCGCGCTGCAGGCGCTCGGCGCGGCTGCCGCCCTCGGCCGCCGCCGGCTCCTCCGTCACCACGCACACCCGGACGGTCGGCCACGCAGCGGCGCAGCGCTGCACGGCCGCCGCGATGCGCTCCGCGAACAGGCCGCCGGCATCCGCCCGCCCCGCGCCAGCGCCCCGCAGACGGCGCGACAGCCCGGGCACGTCACCGGCTCGGAGGGCCAGCACTGCGAGGCCGGACCGCGTGGCCGAGTCGCCGTGCGAGGCGGCTTGGCGGAACGCAGCCTCCACGGCGGACGCCGACCCGCCCGCGTGCGGCCGGACGCAGCCGGAAGCCGAGAGCCAGAGGACGGGGAGCCCTCCCAGCCGGGCCGCCGCCCCGACAAGCGCCGACGCGCAGCACCACGACGCCACGGCGGCCGCAGAGGGGGGGGCCACGATGCCTCTTGCCGCAGCGAGCGCCCGCTTCGCGTCCGCAGCGCTCAGCGGCGATCCGGCCACCGCACCCGGGCCGGGGGCGTGCGCACGCGCGGCCTCGTCGCGACCACCACTCGTCGTGACGCGCTGGACGACGACCCATCCCCTCACCGGCACCTCATCCCTGCCGCCCGGCGCCGTGGCTCCCACTTCGGCCGCCGCCAGGGGGTCCCCCGAGAGGGCCAGGCAGCCCGGGACGGCGACGGCCGGCCCCGAGGCGACGTCGCACGCGGGGCCCGCGGCAGCGACCGCGGCGACGACGAGGCCGGAGAGCGTGGCCGCGCCGTCCGCCGCCGGTCTGAGCTCAAAGGGAGGGCGCGATCCAGCGGCCGCGCTCACCGGTTCAAGCAGCACGGGGACCAGCCGGGCGCGCGTGCGGGACGGACGTCCGCCCGGGCGCATCCAACGGGGCAGCACGACGGTCCCGGCCGAGAGGGCATCCGAGGGCCAAGCCCGCCCCGCGTACGCCCAAGCGCCGACCTCGGCCCGGCACGGCTGGCCCGCAACCATGCCCATGCGCTTCAGGTCTGCCGCCGCAACCAGGACCGACGGAAGCCGCCACAGGCACGGAAGACGCGACGTCCCGTGCGCAACAAGGTCGTCCCCGAACGAGGCGTCGTCATGCCAGCCCCGCACCACTGCGGCGAGGGCTGCCATCGCGGACCGCCACCAGCTGCTTGCGCTCGGCGCTCGGGGAGGCCCGCCACGCTCAGGAGGTCCTTGCTGCTGCGAGCTGGCCGAAGAGCTGCAGGCCGCTCGTCGGTCGCCCAGTCGGACGTCCGCCGCGCAAGGGGGAACTGGTCGTGACCTTGACGCGTTTGCCGGCCCGACAGCCTCTGCGTGGTGCCCGCGCAGCCCGCCTCCCGAGAGCGGCAACGAGGCTCTGCGAGGCCCGAGCCCTTGCGCTCCTCCCGCTCCCGGCCTGCTGGCACACCACGTCCCTCGGACGCCAGAGCCCGCCCCAGGCCTGTGCACCTTGCTGGTCCGCGAGGGGCGACTGCGGCGATGGCGGTGCGCCCGGTGAGAAGGCTCCAGAGGCTCGTGCGGTCGGGCTGGCGCCCGGGCCAGCCCACCGGGGCGCAGCACTGGGACATGGACGGCTCCGACGCCCGGCTTGCGCTTCAGATGGCCGTGATCGCCGACGTGGCGGGGCCCGGGGCGCTCGGCATGTCCGCCCGGTCGTGCGAGGCCAGGAGCCTCGAGTGGCGTGCCGTCCGCCTGGCGGTGTCGGCATCGCACGGAATGCCCCGGGCCAGGATGGATGCGGGCCCGCGGTCGCACCCGCACGCGAGCCTTACGGTGGCGGAGCGGGCGGTGCACCGGCTGGTGGCCGAGTCCGCGGTCGCGCCGCAGGAGCCGGGCGGCGCCGCCGGCTCGTCCGGCTGGGCCGCGCAGCCCCGGGGGAGCGGCCACCCGTCCCACGGTCTCGCCGTGCGCGTGGTGGCCAGGTCCCTCATGGCGTCGCTCGACGGGCTGGAGCGCCCCGGCCGGGACGGGCGTGCGCCTCCAGGCCCTCGTCCCCGCCCACGGGCGCCCCACTCGGAGCTGCGGGCCGGCATCGCCGCGGTGCGCGGCACGGCCGGGGGCGATGTTTCCGATGGCCAGGCCGGGGCTGCCGGGGACGCGGACCTGTCGCGGGCCGCGGAGCGGCTGCGCTCGAGCCGCGACGCCTGGACGCAGGCCTCCGTGCTCGCCCGCGCCTGCGCCGCGCACGGGATGGAGCAGGAGGCGCTGGTGCTCACGCGCTGGGCCGCCCTCCTTCGCGGTGGCGCGGCGTCGTACCTCGACGTCGAGGCCGCCGCGGCGGCGCTGGCGAGCGTGTCGGACATGCTGCCCGCCCCGCGGCCGACGCACGTGACCACGCGGCGCGACCTCCGGCACGGCCGCCTCCAGGCTATCGAGGCCGGCTCGGGCGCCGCATCCGGGCTCGCGGCCTTGGTGCCGCTCGCCGACGCGGTAGCCTCGGCGCGCGAGGGCGGCGGCCTGACGTCCCGCAACTGGCCTGCCGGCGTGCCGGTGCCCTCCTCCGACGCCGCCACCCGGCTGCACTGGGCCTGGGAGCTCCTGGCGGCGGCAAGGACCTCGCTGGCGCGCGAGGCGTCCGTGGCGGCACTGTCGGCGCAGGGCGGGGTTCGCCGGGGCGACGCCGAGGCGAGCCCTGGGGCGGAGGCCCCGCCCGTCCCTGGCCGGCTCGTCGCGCTCGTGGTCAGGGTGCTCCTGCCGCGCGGCGAGGCGCTCAAGGGCTCCGACGGGTCGGCGTGGGGCGCGGCCATGGCCGTCCGGCTGGTCGCCGACTGGGCCGAGGGGGTGGCCCCCGGCGCGGCCGCAGGGCTCGGGCTCGTGCCGGAAGGGGCGGACTCGATCCTGCGCCCCGACTCGGCGGAGGCGGTGCCGGCCAAGCCGGGCGCCGCGCGGCCCCTTTCGTCGCTCCGCGAGCCGACCGGGCTCTCGGCCGGGCAGGCGGACGCGCTCGGGGCGGCGGGCGCGGGCGCGGCGCTGGAGGCCCTTGCAAGCTCGCTCATGACGGCAGGCCGCGCGGCCGACGCCATGGTGGTGGTGAGGGGCCACGTGGCGGCGGCCTCGGCGGCAGACGACGGCGCGGGCGCCGACGGAGACGCGGCGCCTGGCGAGGCGTCGCTCATGCCGAGCAGCGCCCTCTTTGCCCGCGTGGTGGGCAGCGCCGCCGGCCGCACGGAGGAGTCGCTGACCGAGGCGGTGGAGGCGCTCTTCGCGTCGGGGCGGCGGCCGACCGTCGCGGTGTTCCGGGAGGTCCTGCGCGCCATGGTCACGGGGGCCCTCCGCTCCCGCCCGGCCGCCGAGGTCGACGTGCTCCGCATGTCACGGCACGCGGCCGCGGCCCTGGGGGAGCCGGTTCCGCCCTCGGTCCTCGGCTGGTGCGCCTTCTTCGCGGCGCAGCAGGGGTGGTGGGGCCAGGTCGCGGCGGTCAGGGCCTTCGCGGAGAAGCACCACCCGGGCGTGTGGGAGACCTCCATGTGGGCGGGGCGGGTGCAGGCCCTCATGCGCGCCTCGGCGGCCAGGGCGTGACCCGCCCGCCCCAGAACGCGCGCGACGACGCGGCGCGCAAGCCGCGCCCCAACGGTCGCGCACGCAGCCGGCCCGGCCCCCGTTCGCGGCGCGCGCCGAGCACGCGCTTCGCACCGCCTGCACGCGCGCAACGGGTCGCGTGCGTCCGTCTTTGCCACCGCGTCCGAGTGTGTGATACGGCGGCGCGTGAGGGGAGCGGGCCTGGCCTCCGCGCCGGGGTGCTCCGATGCGCTGCCGCAGTTTCGAGAGGACGGCGGATGCAAGCCACACGGAGGCTTGTCACGGCAGCGTGGCGCTCACGCCCGCCACCGCGCCTCGAGACACCCAGCCGGCCGCCAGGTCGCGCGCCGGGCGTGGCCCTGCGTGCCCCGCGCGCTCGCCGTCGAGATCGCCGCAATCCGAGCTGCTGGTCGAGCTGCCCGGGCTTGCGGCGCCGCCTCCAGCTCGGCGGGCCTGGCCGGGGTCCCTGGCAAAGGCGGCGGGCTGGGGCCAACGAATACCACCGACGCGGGGCCACGCCCGGAGGTTTGAGGACGAGGGCCCGGCGGACACAGCGGCCGCGGCTGTCGGCTCGGTCCCGCCTGCTTCGCGCCGCCGCAGCATGGTGCCCCCTCCCCCGGCAGCGTCGGCCAGGCGGCACCACGCGCCAAAGGGGTCGCGAACCACCGCCTCGGTGGCCGCGGCGGCAAGGGTCGCCTCCAGCTGGTCCTCCTGCGGCGCGGCTCCCGCAGAGAGAGCCGTGGCCGCCGCCTGGAGCGCCGTCTCGGCGACCGCGGTGCTGCACCCCTGCGCGATCCACGTCCGGCCACTGATCGCCGCCGCCCGGGCGACCCTGACGCTCACGGGCGGGAGCACGCCGCCCGGCCCGAGGACGGTGGACATCGCCGGCCCGCCCTCCTCGTCGTCCCTGTCCATCGCCTCGCGCGCGGCCGCCGCCGCGCGCATCGCAAGCTGGGCCACCTCCTTCGACCGCGCCGGGGGCAACCCCGCGAGGCCGGCTGCCAGGCCCGCCATGCCGGCGCCGAGCTCCTTGACCTTGTCCGCGAGCGAGCTGACGTAAGCCAGGAGGCTCGAGCAACGGGGCGCGTCCAGCTCGAGCCGCGCGGTGCCCCTGCCGTCGGCAGCGCTGGCGCTGGCGCGCTGCATCGCGCTGATCGCCGAGGTCATCGCCGACGACGGGCTCTGGCTGTGCGGCCCGCCGCTCGCGGGGATGGGGACGGCCGGCGCCAGGGACGAGTTGGCGCAGCGAAGGAGCTCGATGAACGTCTGGGTCACTAGCGGGGACGGCGCGTGCGCTCTGGGCAGCGAGAGCAGCGCCGCCTCGAGGTCGGCACCGCTGGGCGGCGGGAGGATCATCCCGAGGATGATGCCGTCGCCCCGAGCGTCGGTCTCCGCGCCCCCCGCGCGCAGCAGGGAGTGGGTGCGGAGCGCTCGCGCGGACGCCGCGTCGGCAGCTGCGCCCAGCCGAGGGATGACGGCCCGGGGGCCGGATGCCGAGGAGGCGGCGCCGTCGGGGGCCGGGGCATCGGCCGGGGCGGACGCGTCGGCGAAGCCGCGGGAGCGCTTCCTGCTCTGTGGCGCTGCAGCCGGCGGCACCGCGGCGTCCGCTCTGGGGGCACCTGCGGCGTCGGTGTCCGCCCGCGCGGCGAACGCGCCCGCGATGGCAGCAGAGCCCGGGGCCGGGATGACCACGGCCGCCCGGGCCTGCTGCTCCGCCCCGGCGGGGGACTGCGACGGCCTCGCGCTCGGCACAGCGCTCCCCGGCAGAGGGAAGTGCGGCACGTCCGGCGCGAAGCCGCCGTCGTGGAGGCGGACCCCGCCACCGACGCTCATGCCCACCGGGGTGGGCGGCGGCGCGTCCTCGCCCCTCGCGCCCACCGCCGCGCCAAGGCCATGGACGCCGATCAGCCCGGGCGGCGCCCTGCCCCTGGCCCTTCTGGCCCTGGGCTCGTCGCTGTCGTCCTCCACCGCGCCGGCAAGGGTCCCGACGTCCCCGTCGCCGCCGTCAACGCTCTGCAGAGACGTGTGCGCGACGGACAGCGCGGGCCGGTGCGGCGACGTGGCAGGCAGCAGGCTGACGGCACCGGGCCTGCCGGATGAGGAGCCCGCAGCGGACACGGCCCGGGGCCGCGCGGGGTCGAGGTCTGCCCCGCTGCTGCTCGCGCGGCTGCTGGCCGCCGCTGCGTCCACGGCAGCTTGTGGCCGCAGGGCGTCTGCCTCTGAAGCCGAGGAGAGCAGCCCGCCCGCAACGGCTCGCCACGTCGCGGCCAGCCCAGACTCGGGCTGCTGCTCCTGCTCAGAGCTGGGCGGGAGCGACGGCGGGGCCACCTCGGCCCGGGGGGCGCCAGACCCGGACCACAGCCCTGGACCAGCTGCCGGGGCAGCTGGCGCCACGATTGCGATGCCGGGGACAGCGATGGGGGCCACCACGGGGCGGCTCGGCTCGGCTGCTGCGGCGCGCCCCGTGCCGCCCTCAAGGCTCGGCAAGACGACAGACACGGCACCGCGCGGTGACATGGCGCTTTCCAAGTCCCCGCGTGCCACCTTTGCGGAAAGCACGTCTGCCGGCGGTCCCATGGCTGAGCCAGCCGCAGCGCCACTCGGCCGCGGAGCAGCTGGCCGACAACCGGCGACGGCGGGCGGGAGCGACGGTGTCACGAGCCCCACGGCCTGCTCTGCTTCCGACGCCGGGCGGAGAGCCAGCGCCTCGGCCGCATCGACGACGGCAGCAGCTCCCAGCTTGGACGCCGCGGCGTTGGCGGCACCGATGAGCAGGCCCACCGTGGTGCCGCCGAGGCGAGCCACGGCCCTGTCCTGGGCCCAGCGGATCGAGGCCTCTGTCGCCTCGGCCCCGCGGGAGACGAGCCATCGCCCGAGGCCGCGGATCCGGACCCGCAGCCCGGACCCCGAGCCCGTCGCGAGGTCCGCGCACCGCGCCGCCTCGCGCCCGCAACGCTCCGCGGCCGATGCCCACTCGGGTGGCACCCCGTACGCGGTACTGGCCGCGTCGGTGGCATCCACGAGCGGCGGCGGGGAGAGCCGCGCGGGCACCGCCGCCTCAGCCTGCGCTTCGGCGGCAAGCAGCAGCCCCCTGTCCGACCGCTTCTGCCGCTTCGCGAGAGCCAGCGCCTCTGATGCCACGACCTGGGGGGTCACGCCGAGGAACCGCATCTCCGCGCCCGATGCCGGCCTGAGCACCGAAATCACCACGGGCGCGTCGCAGCGCGGCCGCCCGGACAGGGCTGCGAGGAGGACGGCCGGACGAGTGAAGCTTGCCACCAAGCACGAGGCACGGGCGTTGCCATCGGCGTCCTCGCCGAGGGTGTGCCCAGGGAGCGGAGGGGCGGCGCGCGGCCGTCCCGTGCTCAGCCACTTGCCTTCTCGCCCAATGTCCGCCGCAGCAGCGCCGGCGGACAGCTCTGCGGCGGCGGAAGCCAGCGCCGCTCTCATGGCCGGCGCTGCCCGAGGCACCGCGGCCGCGATGGCCGCTCTGCCAGCCGCGTCGCCTCCGCCGTCCGCGGCGGACGAGGAGGAAGACGAGGAGGAAGACGAGGAGAGGGAGGGTAGCCCGCCGTGCTGGAGCGGCGGGCGATACCCCGCCCATGCTTGACCATGGCAGGCGGCCTGCGGCCCGAGGGCGGCGTCGGACGGAGCCCATCCCACCGGACCCCCGGCCAGGGCGAGAAGCACAGGGGCCAGGGACGGGACGAGCGCGTGGGGCATGGCCTGCGAGGACGACGAGCCCGCGGAGCCGGCATCCTCGCCCGTGTGCTCCGACCTGCCGGCCGGGGGGAACACCGCGTCGATGGCGCCCTGCCTGGTCAGGGCCTCAGCCACGGACCTCGGGGCGGCACCGTCGAGGGCGGCGTGCGCACCTCCGCGCTGCGCCGCTCCGGCACGGGCGGGCGAAAGAGTTGACGCGAAGGTTGCCGGCATCGCGGCGCGGCGCCCCGTGCCATCGAGGGGCGACCACGGGCCGCCCTGCACCGACAGGGCCGACGTGGGCACCCGTATCATACGGAGCTGCTGCGTGAAGCAGGCCAGCGCCAAGAGCCGGGGCCGCGTGTGCCTGGCGCCGGGGGGAGCCGTGTAGGACGAGCGGGGCATCTCGAAAGCGGCCCGACGCTCGGCCACGTCCGACGGGGCGTCGAGGTGGAAGGCGTGGCAGAGCTTCCATGACAGCGACGGCGCCTCCGCAAAGAGAGGGTTGGACGTGGGGTCCAGGAAGCCCGGCGCGGAGGAGGCGAGCCCGGTGTTGGAGAGGGCGTCGTCGATGAGGGAGCGGAGGACCTGGCCCGCGGCCTGGGTGGCGCGGCCCGGGTCGCTCTGCCGAAGGGACGAGACCGCCCCGCAGAGCTTGGCCAGCCGGGCGGAGAACGCGGCGGACGGCGGCCGAGGGCCGGCGTGCGGCGCGACGGCAAGCGTTGGCGAGAGGGCCTGGGCAAAGTCCGCCGGCCCGACGCGCGCCCACGGGCCCGTGGCGTCGCTCGCGCCTCCGACCGACTGCGGCCTGCCGAGCCCGAGCCCCAGCTGCACGGGCACGTCCCCTCTTGACGTCGCGGCCGCCCGCCCGACCGCTCGGCGCCGACCCACAGAGCCGGGATGCGCGTGCGACGCCGTCTGCACGCCACCCAAGCCGCCCCCCCTGGGATCGGATGCCGGCCGCGACGAGGGGACCGCGAGCGCACGGCCGTCTGCATGGTCTCGCCCGGGCCTCTGCGACGAGGACCGCGCCTCGAGCTTCTCCGCCGCAAGGAGCAGAGACGTGAGAGAGAGCGCGGACCCGCCGCCGCCCCGGGTCAGGCCCGCTCCATTGGACGGGTGCCCGACGCTCGAAGGCGTGGCGGCACCGTCATCGGCTCCGCCGGGCGGCCCGTGCGCTCCAGGGGTCGCACCGGCCGACGACATGGATGCGGCCTGACCTGCCGTCATGCCGCGGTTTGGCCCCGCTCCCGGGGCACCGGCCAGTCGTCGCGTGCCGCCTCCGCCGAGGAGGATCCCGGCAACCGGAACCCCAGCAGCGCCCATCGGCGCTCGAGCGGCCGGCCTCGGCATGGCATCGTGCATTCCGACGAGCAGCGGGCGCGAAGATGGATGCCCGAAAGCCGGAGGCTGGCGGTGCGCCATCCCCGGGCGCTCGCAGCCCTCATCGACCCCAAACGGCACGCCGGCTTCGCTCGGGTCGCCCATGCTGCTGTTCCTGCCCGCGCTGCTTTCGTCGTTCACGCTTACAGCGTGGCCGCCGACGGAGAAGCGATGCAGCGACTCGGGGGGCGCGGCGTGCTGCGGCACCGCTCCGCCCGGCGAGAAGCTGTGCTCGACCCCGCCGGCCCCTGTGACCCCGTCTGACAATCGACCCGCCGCGGGACGGACCGCCGGCGGCGAGGCGCTCATGGCTGCCAGCATGCTTGCTGCTGACAGCGCGGCGCCCGACGCCCCATCAGCGCGCTGCATGCCGGATCGCCCTGCGAAGGTCGCGTCATCAGAGGCCGACAAGCAGGTGCTCAGGATGCGGGCGGTCTGTCGGCCCGCCCGCCCGCCTGGGGCGGTCAGCAAGCCAGCGGGGGCGGCGAGGTGCCCGCCCTGAACACGCCACCTCCTTACCGCCTGGGTGTGGCCGCGAGGCGGTGCCGGTCGAGTAATGCCGCAAGCTGCAACGACAGGGCGGCGCAAAGGGCCCGGAAAGGTCCCCGAGCGCTCGCAGGCGGAGGCTGCTCGCTGCAATTGGTTGCCTGTGTGGCGACGGGGCAACCCACAACGAGACCCTCGGGCTCCGAATTTGGAATAAATGCTGCGGCGACTCTGCCGGCACGGGTGCCCCGACGCGGGAGTGCAAAGTGGCCCCGCTCAGAGCTCACACGGCAGCAAGGGCTGTCACACCACAGCACACAGGTGCTCACTGAGGCAAAGGTTGCCATGCTGCCGTTTGTTCGGGCTAGGGCGTCCGCCACAGCCGCTGCGGTCGGCCAAGCGCGAGCAGCGCTCGGTGCGGCCGGCTCGCGCGCCCTCACGGTGACTGCCAGCGCGCGCTCGGACGCCCGCGATGCGGCCAGGGACGTGTCCCTGGCGCAGGCGGCCCGTGACGCCGACGAGGCCCGGGAGGAGCTTCGCGCCACGCTCGACGCGTTCAGGCCGGCCTACGTGCCCGAGCGCGAGCCCAAGCCCCGCTACCACCACATCCGCTTCAACGACTACGAGCGCTACGAAACGTGGCACAAGCCCCTCGCCGAGCAGACGGCGGTCTCCGTCACCAAGCTGTTCGAGTCCGGGCTTGAGAACGGGGGCGTGCTTTCGGCGTACGACGACGTTGCCGAGTTTGCCGACGATGCCCTCGTCCACGTCGAGCTGGTGCGCCGCCTTCGTGAGCTGCGCTCCCTTCCCCTGCCGGCGGAGCTCCTGAGCGCCGAGGAAGCGCTCCGCGCCGCGGCACGGCAGTGGCAGTCGGCAGAGGACGCCGCCGGGCCCGGCGGCGCTGGAGGCGACGGGGTGGTCCCTGCCCTGGAGGAGGCCAGCCGCGCGCAGGCCTTTGGGGCCGCGGCCCTCCTGGACATGTGCCCATCCCTCCGCGGCGACGCCGTGGCCGGTCTCGGCCCCGACCTCCAGTGGTCCGCCGCCTCGCTGGCCGACCTCCAGACGCCCGGGCCGCTGGACCTGGATGCGGCTGACGCCGACGAGACGCTCCGCCGCCACGGGGTGTCGGTCTCGAGCGTCGCCGAGTGGCGCATGGCGCTCTCGGGCGCCCTCGCGGGCATGGAGAAGGCTTGCACGTGCGCCCTGGTGCAGCGCGCGCGGCCCGCCACGGCATCGGGTGCCCGCGCGTACGACGAGCACGTCTCCGGGGCGAACGGTCCGCAGTCTGCCGCGGAGCGGTCGGAGCACGCGCTGCGGTCCGGCGACGTGTTTTCCGTCGGCGCCACCGACGGGCAAGTCGCCGGCCCGAGCGGACTGGGCAGCATGCCGGCGGCGCTGGCTGCGATGGAGCTGGAGTTCGACCCGACGATGCGCGGCGACGCCCTCTCGCGCAAGCACGAGGCCGACGTGGCCGGGGAGATCGCGAGGGCGGCGCAGCCGTGGCAGAGCCGCAAGGTGGCAGGAAAGCTGAGCGACGATGCCCCGGGGCACCTGCGGCGCGCCGCCGAGGGCCTGGAGAAGAGCCCGACGCTGACGGCGGGGCAGCGCGCGCGGCTGCTGCAGGAGGCGGCGAACCGCATGGACGAGGCGAAGGAGCTGTCGGAGCGGGAGATCGGGCCGAAGGACCTCGCCCGGATGAAGGACGACTGGGCCGCGCCGGACAAGACCACTAGGGTGAAGCCGTGGCAGCTGCGCTTCCCCGTCAACACGGCCGACCCCGCCACCGGCAAGCCGGCTCCCGAAGGCGTCTTCCGCGGCGGGAAGCGCCCCGCGGAGCGCGAGGCGTTCCTGCCGGACGGCGCCGAGCACGACGCGGTGCACGGACCGGCGAACCCGGGCGCCGCGGAGATCGAGGCGCTGCACGCCAACGAGGCGAACGCCGCGGCCCTGAGCTCCTACCACGCCTTCCTCGCCCGCGTGGCCAAGCGCCCGCAGGCGGCGCCGCGCGCATGAGCCTGTCTGCGCCCCTGCGCGCGCAGCACATCCGGCACCCGCCGGACGCCCAGGTGTGCCTTGCCTATGGGGGGACCGAGGGCGAGGTGTGTGTGAGGCGGTGCGCCGTAAGCAAATGCCGCGTGATGAGCAGGCAAGGGCTCCGGGAGCCTGCCACCAACAACCGGGCCGCTCGCTGACC
>Ga0306871_1000121_pt1 | contig 31671 bp, 30 predicted proteins | sample AntRauMeHopE1497_FD_190447 | JGI IMG/M metagenome (GOLD analysis project Ga0306871, IMG submission 190447) | Saline lake microbial communities from Rauer Islands, Antarctica - Metagenome Hop E1 #497 (v2) (version 2) | ecosystem: Environmental > Aquatic > Non-marine Saline and Alkaline > Saline ... | reverse complement strand
TGCAGTTGCCTCTCCAGGTGCACATGGCCCAGATGGTGAACACTTAACTGAACAAAATAATAAAACCCCAGGCGGTCTTGGCAGACAAGCTGACGGTGCGGTCATGATACCTATGCATAATCAGGTCTTACTGGGCGTGCGCACAAAGTTTGTGATATCTGAGACGGTCACTCACAGTGTTAGTATGCCTGGCGTTGTGCAGTTGCATCCAGAAGGGCAAGCCTTGGTTCAGCCGAGCAGCGATGGTCGCTTTGAAGCGCCAGATTCAGGTGTCCTTGCCACCGGTGAAACAGTCTCTGCAGGACAAATATTAGGGTATATTCGTTATCAAGACAGTGCTTTTGCACTTGCTAGTCAAACGAGTGAACTTCTTGGCGTTCGCAATGAAATTGCGCAAACAAAACGTGATGTTAAACGATTGCAAGGCCTAGGTGAATTGGCCTCCATACAAGCGGTAGAGCAGCTTGAAACGCGTTTAAAAACCCTTGTAGAACAAGAAGCGGCACTAGAGCAAGGTCTTGAAAAACCAGAGCCCTTGATAGCACCCATTTCAGGCGTATTAATTAACCATCAGGCCCGAAGAGGAGTGTGGGTTGAGGCTGGCACGACATTGTTTGAGATTGTTTCAAGTGATTTACGCTACGTAGTCGCACTCTCAAATGACGCGTCCATACTGTCTCAGTTAAGTACGGCAACCATTAGCGAAGCTCCTAACACTCAACTTAGCTATCATGGCTACGCCCCGCAGTTGTCTGGGGGAATGATTACCGTCAAATTTGAGATTGACCGGAATGTAAGACTGTCTGAACCATTATTGATAGATCAAGCTGTTACTTTATTTGCAAAACTCAATGCTAAATCTGAAGGTATTGTGTTACCTCCCGAAGCAATTGTGACGAATTCGTCAAACTTGCCTATTGTATGGATAAAAGTCTCTGCTGAGCGTTTTTTACCGCAAATAGTTCGCTATAAGAGAATATCTCCCGATGAAGTATTAATCACTCATGGCTTAGGGGCTGATAATCGCGTTGTGATTAATGCTACATCATTGCTAAATCAAATCCGTTAGGGGGCTTCATGTTTAATTTACTTGTTCATTCGAGCCTTCGTAACCGATTGCTAGTGCTGACCTTAGCCTTAATAACGCTAATTTACGGTTTTTGGCAAGGGCGAGAGTTACCCATTGACGTTTTCCCTGACCTAAACAAGCCAGTAGTGACAGTACTCACTGAAGCCGGAGGGATGGCACCGGAGGAAGTCGAACAACTGGTTACTTTCCCGCTTGAAAATCTGCTCAACGGCGTAACGGGCGTGACCCGCGTACGCTCAACATCGGGAATAGGGTTATCTATATTGTATGTTGAATTTGATTGGGATACCGATATTTATCGTAACAGACAACTTGTGTCGGAGCGACTGGATCAGGTTACATCGTTATTGCCAGCTGGTATCACACCTGTCATGGGGCCTGTTTCATCCATTATGGGTGAAATAATGTTAATAGCACTGCCGATTACCGCCGGGAGTGATGTTGACCCTATGTTAGCCAGAGAGTATGCCGATTTTGTGTTGCGTCCGCGTTTACTTTCTATTCCTGGCATATCCCAAGTTATTCCAATAGGAGGCGAAGTCAGGCAAGTAAGGGTTGAGCCTGATACGCATAAAATGCGAGCACTTGGGATTACGCTTGAGCAATTGCGCATGGCTATAGATGGCTTTGCTTCAAATAAAGGCGGCGGTTTTATTGATGTAAACAATAGGGAGTTTCTTATACGGCATAAAGGTCGCACACTTGACTTGGACGATTTAAGACAGCTTGCTATTGCTTGGGAGCAAAACACTGCCGTTCGCTTAGAGCAAGTCGCCAAGGTTTCCTATGCAGCGGCCGTTAAACGAGGAGATGGCGGGTATAACGCAAAGCCGGCAGTTATTATCAATGTGCAAAAACAGCCAGGCGCAGACACTGTTAGATTAACCGCTGATATTGAGGCCGCATTGCAAGAGTTAAGCGCGGGGCTACCACAGGGTGTTTCTGCGCCTGAGATATTATTTAGACAAGCTGACTTTATCAAATCTTCTGTCGACAATGTCACAGAAGCGCTACGAGACGGCTCGATTTTAGTCGTAATTGTCTTATTTGCGTTTTTGTTATCGACGCGAACAACCGTTATTTCATTACTTGCCATTCCATTATCACTTGCCGCGACAGTGCTTATATTTAAATGGATGGGGCAAACGATAAACGTGATGACGCTGGGCGGTCTTGCCATCGCTATTGGCGAGCTAGTAGACGATTCTGTGGTGGATGTAGAAAACATTCTTCGCCGCCTCAAACAAAATGCTAAACAATCTTCTCCACGCTCTGTTTTTGACGTTGTTTGGCGAGCAAGCGTCGAAGTTCGTTCAGGTATTGTTTACGCCACCGCTATTGTGGTGTTGGTATTTGTTCCCCTGTTTGCTTTACCTGGCATTGAAGGGCGACTGTTCGCCCCGCTTGGTCAAGCATATATAATTGCTGTTTTAGCCTCTTTGCTGGTGTCCATGACAGTCACGCCAGTGCTGTGTTATTTTTTATTGCCGAATATGAAACAACTCAACAAGGGTGATAGTTTTCTTGTAAAGGTACTAAAAAGATGGCAAGGCGCTTGGTTGATTTGGGCACTACCTAAGCGGCAACAAATTTTAGTAGCAGGAGGACTTGTCGCTATTATAAGTGCGTCGTCTATCGCATTTTTACCAAGAGCCTTTCTGCCAACGTTTAATGAAGGCTCCCTGGTATTAGGCATGATTTTTGAACCCAGCACATCGCTTGCTGAATCAAACAAGATGGGGCATTTAGCCTCGTCGCTATTACTGTCTGTTCCAGAGGTGAGCGCCGTTGGCAGGCGAACGGGACGCGCAGAATTAGATGAGCATGCCGAAGGCGTGCATTCATCGGAAATTGATGTTGACCTGATTGCATCTGAGCGCTCTAGAGAAGAAGTGCTCGCAGAAATCAGAGAAAAACTCAGTGTGTTACCCGCCCAAGTTGCTATTGGACAGCCTATATCGCATCGTCTTGACCATCTTTTATCGGGTGTGCGAGCGCAACTGGCGATTAAAATCTTTGGTGACAACTTGGATGAACTGCGTATTAATGCAGATCTTATTAGGCAAAAATTAGAAACCATTCCAGGGCTTGTCGATATCAATGTCGAAAAACAAGTGCTTATTCCACAGGTGAGTGTGCAGCTTAATCCTCAAAAACTGTTGCAATACGGTTTAACGCCTGGGCGAGCTATTCAGCAGTTAGCCATGTTGACACACGGTGAACACATTGTCGATATTGTTGATGGCGTAAAGCGCTACGCCCTGGTTATACGATTAAATGAACAGGCGAGGAGCCCTGAGGCCTTAGCCTCTGCGTTTATCAACACCCCAGCGGGTGCTATTCCTGTTTCAGCAATCGCTGATATAGCAATAACGGATGGCCCGAATCAAATATTGCGCGAAAACGGTCGTCGTAGACTCGTAGTTTACGCCAATAGCACAGGTGTAGACGTCAAACAGCTTTTAAATACTGTACGTACTCAAATGAGTGAAATATCCCTCGGGCCTGATAGTTTTATCAGTATCGAGGGGCAGTTTTTAGCCCAAGAGCAAGCAATGCGGCTACTAATACTGTTATCCGCACTTTCTTTTGCACTTATTTTTCTTGTGTTATACATGCGATACCAATCATTTGTATTTGCGAGCATCATCATGAGCAGTCTTCCAATGGCACTTTTAGGCGCGGTGGCAGCAATGTGGCTCACCCACACGCCGCTGTCTGTTGCATCGGTTGTTGGGTTTATTGCGCTCACCGGAATTGCTTCTAGAAACGGCATTTTAAAACTGAGTCATTATTTGAATTTGATTAAGTTTGAGGGAGAAACGTTTAATACTCAATTAATCGTTCGCGGGGCTCAAGAGAGGTTAGCACCGGTGATGATGACGTCAATGGTGACTGCTTTTGCCCTCATTCCCTTATTGATGGCTGCCGATGCACCAGGTAAAGAGATACTTCATCCCGTTGCGGTGGTGATATTTTCCGGCCTGCTAAGTTCAACATTGTTGGATACCTTATTAACGCCATTGCTTTACCGACAGTTTGGGAGCAAAGCAACGGGTGCGTGGCAACAACGCAAAACAAATGAATTAGTATAGAAGGTTTACATGACGACACCTGTTAAAAAGCGCGTCATAAAATAGAGAAACGAAATATGAAAGTAACATTTGTAGCAACCTTAAGTCTCATCTTTAGTCTGGCTATTTTTGCACCAAGCGCGCTAAGTCATGGCAGTCTTGAACCAAAACATGGTGGGATAGTGCAAGAAGCCCACGATATGGTATTTGAAGTGGTGAGGGCAGAAGATTCTACGAGTCTATATATTAGAGACCATGACAAAGATTACCCAACGGGCAGTTTAAGTGGGAGCATCATTATTTTGGCATCGGGTGAGAAAACAGAAATGAGTTTAACGCCATCTGGCGGGAATAAAATGACCGCTAAAGCGATTATTTCAGATGGGGCAAAGGTATTAATTAGAGTAATTGAGGGTGATCATCATCCGGTGACAATAAGATATAGCTTCTAATTCATCTTGTGGCTTATACATTGACAACCACTCACACAATATTAGGTGCGGGGTGATTGTTAAGATAAGAATGTTGGATGCATTTGCTGTGCCTACTCCATTTCTATTCAAAATTATTGCGTGTTGCAGCTTGCTCTTATTGGCTCAGTGATATTTGTATAACTCATCTAAATATTGGATACATCCGTTGAAGTTATTATTGACAGTTTCAACCTTGAACTTCACCATTTGTCAGGTATAGCAAAAGATTTGGGAGCTTCTTTCGTAATTGAATTGAGCATCTGAGTTGCATTACGTTCAGATTAAATTCAGCCAATCCTCAGTATCCCTTAAGTTTTAATCGTTATTCTTACACAATATGTTTTTTATGAAGTTTACTGGAAAATGAGAGAAGTCTGAATGCACTTGTTATGGGCAACATCAATAAGTAAGCCACTACGTCCATCACTAAACGCAATGCTGGCATGCACAATGCTCGTTAGTATTAATACGTATGCAGATGCAAATAACGACGAAAGTGAGGTTAGCAACATTGAACGCTTCTATGTAGTCAAACCAAGGACCCTCGATGTCACTGACAACGAGTTAACTGTTCGTTACTGGGCAAATGATAAACAACTCAACTTTTCTATTCATATTTTGAAACCCGAATCGTATGTTTATAGGGCACAAGAAAACGACAATGTTTTTGAAAACGAACATATTCGGCTTTATGTCTCACCCAAGGCTGACGCTCGTAATATATTTGTTTTTGGCGTTAATCACCAAAATGCTTATTTTGACGGCATTTATAATGAGCAATCAGGGTTAAGTACTGACTGGAATGGGCAGTGGGACTATGAGGTTGAACAGTATGAATCCTATTGGTTGGTAAAAGGCCATATTCCATGGCAAAACTTCTCGTTTAAAAATACTAATGATATTCAGAGAATAAGAGTAGGTTTCGCCAAACACGGTAATAATCAACAACGAATTTTATCTAACACACCTTCTTATATCGGTTACACAGGGTTCGTTAATTCATTAAACAAAATTGAGGTCAGGGTTAAACGTGGATCTAGTGTCGAAATGTTTCCTTATTACTCAATCAATCATTCTTTTCTAGACGATAAAAACCTTCATAACGTAGGTGGCGAGGTATTCTGGCAACCTAGTCAAAATCAATCTGTTGACCTTACTGTCAACCCTGATTTTGGGCAGGTAGAATCTAACGATCTGGTCGTTAACTTTTCGGCCATTGAAGTCTTCTTTAGCGAGCAGCGTCCTTTTTTCACTCGAAACCAGTCTCTGTTTGATATCACTGGACCTGAAAACCTTTTATTGGTACATACATCAAGAATTGGCGGCAATTCTGTTTATGAAGATATTGACGCTAGAGATATCGCAACAGCGGCTCGTTATAATGTATCTGCGGGTGCTGCATCATACTCCCTATTATTTGCTAGCGAAAAAGACAGCCAAGACAGTCAAGGGCGCGACTTTATCGCTGCTCGTAGTAAAAATATCATGCAGTCTGGAACATGGGGCCTAAGCGCTAACATTGTGGATACGCCGAGCATAAAAAGACGTTCAACCGTGCTAGGTGTAGACTATTTTGTAGCCGTCAACGACAGCTTTGAAATAAATATTGGGATCATTGGTTCCAATATACATGCGCAAGAAAACACCTCTGATGCCGGTATTTGGCTAAAAAGCAATCTCGAAATTAATGACACCCATCTTCATGACTTCTCACTTTTTGTGTATGGCGAAAACCTTGATGTTAACGACATCGGCTTTGTGCAGCGAGTTGATAGGAAACAGTTTGAATATGAATACTCGCACTTAATTCCAAACCCTAATGTCGAATTTATTGAACAAATGGTATTAAGTAGCGAAATTGAATTAAGAACTAACTTTGCCAATGAAACCTTACCTAGCCAATTGGGTTTGACAACTGAGCTTTATACAAGTGGTGGTAGCACAGTAGAATTTGGCATTGAATTATTGAGCGCTGGTAAAGACGACCTTTTGACCCGCGAGTTTAATTCAACCAACGTAGATGCTAGCTGGGCAATTGAAACTGTATACGAATCACCTGAGTATAGCTTCGGACAAGTAGCGCTTGAAGTTGAATATGGTATTGAGAATTGGTCAGGTAACTTTATCGAGGCTATGGCATCTATTGAGACGGAGATTTTAAGTGGCATATTTGCTGAAATAGAGATGAGCCGATACCAGTCAGCTAGTTGGCTAAATTGGGACGGCGAAAATATTGTGGATGAGTTCGAGTTCTCAGAAACAGGAATTGATATTAAGCTGAACTATCGATTCTCAGAGCAACACGAAGTAAGGCTACGAGTTGAGTTGGTCGCGGGAACTGCGATTGGCAAAACAACTAACATAATCAATATAGATGGTGAGCGCCAGCTGCAAGAAATACCAAGTGGTTTTTCATTTTCTGAAGCTGCATTTCAGTTTAGATATAAGTATTCCTTGTCTAAACTGTCGGCCATTTTTGTGAGTTATACCTTTGGCGGTGATTTTGAGGAAGATGTTATTACTCAGACACGCCAAGAACTATATTCTCAAGCAATTAGTGATAAAAATACCCATGGCCTTTTTCTTAAAACCAGATTGCAGTTTTAAAAAATGACCTTAAACTCTATTCCAATATTTCCTCTATTGAATGCCAAAATGCGATTGACTAATAAATACGATGATTGAAGTAGTAGTTCTGGCAATCGCGTTAAGTATGGCTGCGTTTGGTGTATGACTTACCTTGGGCACACAAAACCCAAAAAAATTAGTAAAGTCGCTTTGTTACTATTAGCCATTGCCACAAGCATAGATGCCCTCGCCGCAGGCTTTACCCTGACATTAAGCCCTTGCTTGGTCGGCAGCGTGCTCGGTCATTAATCGATATTTCGCATATAAAAGCAGCGCTATTTTTTCGGATAGTAAGCCGATAAGCACGCAATTAATAACATGAATAGCGGATCTTTATTACGGGCACGGGCTAGCTCATGTTCAATCACAATGTTGAGTTCTGCCGCACTCAATTTATCAATCAGCCCTTGTAATATGTAGCAGGTTGAACGTAATAGCCCTGATGTAAACGCGGTGGGCACATCGCTATCGATTATCACTACTTTCTGGCCATGCTTATCATCAGTAAGGTGTTGTGAGTTTGAAAAGTGCTTTAAGGTATATAATGCATTACCTTGTCGATAAACTTGCGAGCCTTTAATAACGATTAAGCCAACACTAAATAGAACAAAAAGTATAACACTTACACCGTGCCAGCTGTTTAATTGGAAAACGTAAAGGTGATGCCAATGTGCAAGCCGTTCAATACAAGCATATAAAGCGGTTTTGTTCAAACACAGGGCTAAAAATAAGCATGGTTACTAAGCCCAATAGCCATGGGCCTAATAGCCAAGTCCACACCAACGCTTTCTGTGACGAAGTAGAGTACAAGCTAACAAATCGTCCTAATAAAAACCAAGTAAAAGATAACAGGACCAAAGATATTGCAGGACTTGTTTTTCGAGTTCGCCTAGAAACATTTGAAATACGCATTGTTAATTTAGAGATTGAGCATAAACTGCCAGAACGAAAACCGATTAACAATCGGTTTTATAATGCAGAGTATTTCATGGTGGCTGATAGCAAAATATTTAATAACCGTAGGTATTATTGTTGCCGTTTCTGAGGTCGCCAAGTGCAATAACAAGTTAGGTGCTTTATTGGTAGCTTTACCAACAGCCACAGTGTTGGCGATGATATGCCTCTACATTGAAAGACAGCCAAGTGAAAAGATTGCAAACCATGCGCTTTTTGGTTTGTACTGCCAACCCTTGCGTTATTGCTCGTTTTTCCGGTGATGATAAATCGCATTGGTTTTTGGCTGACGCTTTTGGCCAGCTCTGTGGCTGCGAGTGTTTGTTTCTTTGCGCTGGCGGTCGTCCTAAGAAAGTTTAACTTGGACTTAATGACGTAGGGACGCACCTCCAAAAAGTAGGCAATGAGGTGTATATTTTTATTTTTGGGAAGGTAGTATAAATGAAATGTTTATTCATCAGGAATTTGGCCTAAGTTTGTCGTTAATCATTTATGGTTTTCACGCTCATATTGGCGCTTTAGCATCATACTATTTCTATTCTTATCCAATTTAAATTCACATCTCGCCAAAACGACTGAAAATTGTTTTGTCTCAAAACTTAGCGCTTTAATAATGCCGTCTGTGATTCCTATTGCGATGATTGAATTGCTGATGGAAGGCGAATTTATGCGAGAATATTATGGGTTTTGGTTATTCTTATTTGGCTTCTGCTTAGCTTAGTATTCATTATCCGCACATCAATGATTTATTGACTAGTCCAACTTATACGCAGCCAATGCGCCTCAATATGCGCAGAAATTTCAATAATAATTGTCCGCTTGCAGACTTCATCGTCAAAGCTTAATTCACTATTGAGTAAAAAGTTCAATCCTGAAGCTTACATCATCAGCGTTAAAATCTATTTAGGTACTTCGCTCTTTCATTGAGTACGTGGATTAACGTATCTTTTCAATCGATGAAACGCTAGGCCATTCGCCACTTCTATTTACTTATATTTACTTATGGCTACCATCGCACATAGGTTGAGACGCTGTGGCTTTACATCCGCAAAAAAATACTTTTTTAGACTCTGTAGCTAAAAATTTTACAGGCCTAAAGTCAGTTCCGCCATGAGAGCCATCGCACATGGGTTGTTTTACACTTTTCCCACAAGAGCACCAAAAATAGTTTTTGCCCGCCTCAACTTCAACGCCATATGGCGTATCAGACGCTCGAATCGCTTCACTCATATCCATTTCCTCTATGTTAGAATATCGCCTTGACAAGCTAACACACTATCATATTCTATACCTTCTATTGGAGAGTAAATATCCTTAAGGTATTTAGAACCTTAGTGAGCCGAATAAACGTACCCAGTTATTTTAATCGCCAATAATTTATCAGCATCGAAGTATTTTCGCAGAAGCTAATTGCCCATATTGACCTTTATAGCCATCCGGAATGTTCACGGTCAATCCGCTAAATCAGGATCGCAAATAAATAATATATCCATCAGGATTGATGGATTCCACTGCCTCATTATTGCTTCAGATCGCTTTCGAATATCATCTAGCTCGGTAATCGTCGTCAACCCAAACGATTCATCCACAATAATGTGCACCAGCAAATATATATCTCTGCCACTTTTACTAATACGCACTTCTACATGCTCAAATGGCACTGCTGAAAGCGACTGCTTAAGTTTTTTCTCAATCACTAAAGACACTGCCTCGGGCGGCGCTTTGTTTATGACTTCTTTTAAACTGTCTAGCATTATTTTGCCGGGAATGGGCAGTATGCATAGTCCCAGCACTATCAGTAAAATAGGATCAACGTAAGGCGCGTAAATTACGTAGACCGACTTCTCCAGAAAATAAGCAATGGCGAAACCAAGCAAAATCGAGGCGCTCAATATACCGTCTACTAGCCAAGTGTGCGCATCAACTTTAACTAAGTCAGATCGCAGGCTTTTACTATGAAACTTCATAAAGGCGGCTACACCAAAGCACCCAACCGTGGCAAACAGGCCATATGCCATGGCGAAACCATACTTAGCCCCATTACCGCCTGTAAACAGGCTATTAACAGCGTCAATTACTGCATACAAACAGGTGGCAATAATAATGAGCGATTTGAATAAATTGAGAGTGGGTTCTATCGCTGTATAGCCGAAGTGAAATCTGTCATCGTCTGGCAATTGCACAAGGTTGGCTACTTTTAGTGTTAACAAGGCCATAAAGAATGCAATCAGGGAGTAAACACCGTCAAATAAAATGGCGCCCGACTGTGTAATTAGAGCAAAGCCAAAGGCAACAAATACAAATACTGCTGCCATAAATAAAGACAGCCTGAGTAAGCTTTTTTCTTTTTTCTCGTGAAAACCAATAGCCACGTTCGTTCATATATAAAGGGCCTAATTGAGCGGAGTTTACGCGTCTTTTATGAATAAGATAGTGCTTTTAAAAAATATTTATTGTACACAAATTCATCGTAATTAAGACCTCATTACGCTCATTGGATTTGGCTATTTACCTTGATTTTCGGCGCAATGGACTATGCTATTCATAAATTGACTAAGAAACAGCGTTTAGTTACCCAGTATTAGGTGATTGGGTGTTGATTAATGGAGTGTGTTTGGATAACATTAAAAGTCTGAAATTGTTGCCGCGCATAATTTGCCTCAGCAAAGTGTAATATATTCAAATTAAGACAACCAGAGCACAAATATGACCCGCATTATAAACTTATCGCATCATCATCACGTACGCACCTAAGCTTTCAGCTATGTGCCTGGAAGGCTATGGTTTCCTTTCACCGGCGATAAACGTATTGTAAAGCCCTCGGAAGAAAACTTCCGGGGGCTTTTTACTGTTAAGGCTGCACTGTTTGCGAAGGCTACACTGTTTGCGAAGACTACAGTCGTAAAGCAATTTAGTAATACTTAAATATAAGATCAAAAAGGAAACAACATGAGCCAAAGCAATAGACTACGTATAGCGATTCAGAAGTCGGGCCGCTTGAGTAGCGAAAGCATTGCACTTTTGAAAGCCATTGGCATCAAGCTCCAAATTCGCGACCGCTTATTAATAGCACACTCTACCAATCAGCCAATCGATTTGCTGCGCGTGCGCGATGACGATATCCCCGGCCTAATTATGGATGGCGTGGTCGACTTAGGCTTTATTGGCGAAAATGAATTAGAAGAAAAAATGCTTGAACGCCGAGCCTCCAAAAAAGCCCATGAATTTAAAACCCTAAGACGTTTAGATTTCGGCGGATGTAGACTATCTATAGCAGTGCCTACTGAATTTAAGTATGATTCAGTTGCCTCATTAAACGGTAAAAAAGTAGCCACTACTTATCCCTATTTATTAGAACGCTTTTTTGCTGACAAAGGCATTAGCGCTAAAGTCGTCATGCTCACAGGCTCCGTTGAAGTTGCACCACGTGCAGGCGTGGCCGATGCCATATGTGATTTAGTCTCTACCGGTGCAACTCTTGAGGCAAACGGCCTAAGAGAAGAAGACGAAGTGTTTGTTTCCAAGGCGGTCTTAATTCAAAAATCGGAAGACCTTTCCCCCGACAAGCAAGCATTAATAACGCGCCTACTGCCGCGCATAGACGGGGTACTACAAGCAAAAGAAAGCAAATATATAATGCTACATGCGCCTAAAAATTACCTAGAACAAGTCAAATCACTGCTGCCAGGCGCTGAAGATCCTACTGTACTGCCCCTTGCAGGTATCAACGATAGGGTCGCCATTCACGTGGTGAGTTCTGAAACGCTGTTTTGGGAAACTATGGAAAAACTAAAAGCCTTAGGCTGTAGCTCCATTCTGGTGCTGCCAATTGAGAAAATGATGGGTTAATGCGATGACAATGCCTCAAGCAATTATATGGAATGACTTAAGTAAGCCGATGCAAACAGCAGTACTTGCTAGGCCCGCTTTAGCCAACTCGGCTCTACTAAAAGACACAGTGAGTAAAATTTTACTGCGTGTACAAACCACGGGCGATCAAGCGGTGCTTGACTACACCCGCGAGTTTGACCGAGCTGAATTAAAAGATGGCTTACGCTTACCTGTAGCCCTAATAGCGCAGGCTAAAGCTGCCTTAAGCATTGATGTAATAAGCGCCATTGACTTGGCCTACCAGAACATAAAAACCTTTCATGAAGCACAAATACCACGCGACATAAGCATTGAAACCCAACCTGGCGTTCTTTGTGAACAAAGACATGTTGCGTTAGAAACAGTGGGTTTATATATTCCTGGTGGCAGTGCTCCCTTACCGTCAACGGTGCTAATGTTAGGGGTTAGCGCACAAGTTGCTGGCTGTGAGTTACCCATATTATGCACGCCGCCTTCGCCTCAGGGTAAAATAGCGCCAGAGATATTATATGCAGCGCACAAATGCGGTATTGAACATATTTACTTGTGCGGCGGCGCTCAAGCCATAGGCGCAATGGCCTTCGGAACAAGCACTATTCCTAAAGCCGATAAAATATTTGGCCCTGGCAACAGCTTTGTTACAGAGGCTAAGCAGCAGGTCAGTAAAGACGTAGCAGGCGCCGCTATCGACATGCCAGCAGGCCCATCAGAAGTGTTAGTGTTAGCCGACAAGTATGCAAACCCAAGTTTTGTGGCCTCAGATTTGCTGTCACAGGCTGAGCACGGACCCGATTCACAAGCAGTCGTGATTGCCGATGACGCCGACTTTATCAAGCAAGTGCAGCAGCAAGTATTGCTGCAATTGCCCAAACTGAGCCGCCACAGCATTGCTGAAAAATCTATTGCCAATAGCCGCTTCATTGTGACTGATTCACTGGCTCAGTCTATTGAAGTGACTAATCAATACGCCGCCGAGCATTTAATTATTCAAACCCAGAATGCCAGCGAAGTGGCAATGAAAGTAAAGCATGCAGGTTCAATCTTTGTGGGTGAGTTTTCCCCAGAATCGGCAGGCGACTATGCCAGTGGCACAAATCACGTGTTGCCTACCTATGGCTATGCGCGCAATTACTCGTCTTTAGGCCTGCTTGATTTTATGCGCCGATTTACGGTGCAAACCATTAGCCGAAGCGGTCTGAATATTATTGGCAAAGCAATTATCGACTTAGCCAACGCTGAAGGACTAGACGCCCATGCAAATGCGGTCGCCTTACGCTTAAATATATCGAAGGGAAATGTCAGTGACTGATTGGCTTGAACAGTTAACCACACAGCATGTGCGAGATCTTACGCCTTATGAGTCTGCTCGGCGCTTATTTGGCGCAAGTGAGGGCAATCAGCGCGTATGGCTTAACGCTAATGAATCACCACAGGCGAACGAATATACCCTGCAAAGCAGCTTGCTAAACCGTTATCCAGACTGTCAGCCACCTAAGATGCTAGCCCAATACGCACAATACACAGGCCTTATGCCTGAGCAAATAGTCACTACGCGAGGTGCAGATGAAGGTATTGAGCTATTAATTAGAGCTTTTTGCCAACCCGGACGTGATAGCGTGCTTATTTGCCCGCCTACTTATGGCATGTATGCCATAAGTGCCAATACGTTTAACGTTGGCGTAGAAAAGGTGCTATTAAACCAAGATTTCAGTGTAAACGTGAGCGCCATAAATAGCTTTGTAGGCAAGGTTAAATTAATTTTTTTATGTTCACCCAATAATCCTACCGGCACCATTATGGCGCAAGAAGATCTTGAGTGCATACTCACCGCCTACAGTAATAATGCCATAGTGGTACTTGATGAAGCCTACATAGAATTTAGCGCAGGCTGTGCACAAACTGCGCTGTTGGCTAAATATCCGCACTTAGTGATTCTTCGCACACTTTCCAAAGGCTTTGCATTAGCCGGAATTCGCTGTGGGTTTGTGCTAAGTTCGGTGCACATAAAAAGCATATTATTAAAGGTAATTGCCCCCTACCCTGTGCCCGATCCTGTTGCCCAAATTGCGATGCAAGCATTAAGCACAAGTGGCGTAGAGCTTATGCGGGCAAACGTAAAGTGCTTAAGCGCTCAGCGCACATTGTTGAGTGAGCAGCTCAGGCAAGTAGCAGGCATTACCCTTGTGGGTGATCAGTGCGGTAATTTTATATTATTTAACAGCGCTCACAGCAAAGCACTTATGCACTACTTGGTAGAAAAGAATGTACTTATTCGCGATCAGTCAAAGCAAGTCATGCTCGACAACTGCTTACGCATTAGCATTGGTACAAAACAGCAAAACGCCCAGCTAATGACATTAATTGAGACCTTTTTTTCACAACAAAAAGGCAGCAACACGACCAATCAAGAGGTAGCACTATGAGTCAACAAGCCATATTATTTATAGACCGAGATGGTACGCTAGTGGAAGAGCCGCCTGTTGATAAGCAGCTAGACAGCCTAGAAAAATTGGTATTTGAAAACAACGTTATTCCTAGTTTGTTAGCACTGCAAAAAGCAGGCTTTAGACTAGTAATGGTGTCAAACCAAGACGGTTTAGGCACTAAAAGCTTTCCACAAGAAACCTTCGATGCACCGCATCAGGTCATGATGCAAATATTTAGCAGCCAAGGCGTGGTATTTGACGATGTACTCATTTGCCCACACTTTGATAGTCACGACTGCAGCTGCCGCAAGCCTAAACTGGGCTTGGTAAAAGACTATTTACAGCAAGGCAAAGTAGACTTTACCCGCTCTTTTGTCATTGGCGATCGCGATACCGACATAGCATTAGCCAATAACATGGGCATTGTAGGTATTAAGTACGACTCCACCGTCAACAACTGGGATAGCATTGTTAAACAAATCACAGTCAAAGCCAGAACCGCGGTGGTAGAGCGCAACACATCCGAAACCAAGATAAAAGTCGCGGTTAACCTCGACAGTCAAGAAAAGTCTGACATTCATACCGGCATGGGTTTTTTCGATCATATGCTTGACCAAGTGGCCACCCATGCAGGTTTTTATCTTCAGGTACACGTAGACGGTGACCTGCACATAGACGACCATCACAGCGTTGAAGATACCGCACTAGCGCTAGGCGAGGCGCTTAAAAAAGCCTTGGGCGACAAGCGCGGCATCGCCCGCTTTGGTTTTGCGCTGCCTATGGATGAGTGTAGAGCGGAGTGCTTAATGGATATTTCAAACCGCCCCCACCTGCAGTTTGACGCGCAGTTTAGTCGCGATAGCGTAGGTGAAATGGCAACTGAAATGGTCCCTCACTTTTTTTATTCTATTGCACAGTCCATGGGCTTGTCTTTGCACTTGTCTACCACCGAGGGTAACGCACATCATCAGGTTGAAAGCTTGTTTAAAGTATTTGGCCGTGCGCTTCGCCAAGCGATTAGCAAACAAGGCGATGTAATGCCAAGTACAAAAGGTGCGCTGTAAATGGCGCTGGCGTCACTGGTTATTATTAATACTGGCTGCGCTAACATTGCGTCGGTCAAATTTGCGGTAGAACGTTTAGGTATTCAGGCCTTTGTGTCGGACGACGTTAATGAAATAAACCAAGCTCAGCGCGTTATATTACCCGGTGTAGGAAGCGCTCCAGCGGCAATGGCAAGTATTGAGCGAAAGCAGCTTACGGCTTGTATCCAGTCATTACAACAGCCTGTGTTAGGCGTCTGTTTAGGCATGCAGCTAATGGTGCAAAGCTCACAAGAAAATCATTTAGGCAACCATCGAGACACGCCTTGTTTAGGCCTGTTACCTGGCCATGTTGAGAAAATGAAAGCAGGTGATTTAACATTGCCCCACATGGGTTGGAATAGAGTTTACAGCCTTAGCGATAACCCTTTATTTGAAGGTATTGATGAGGGCGCACATTTTTACTTTGTGCACGGCTATAGTATCGCAAAATACGAACATACCTTAGCAACCTGTCACTATGAGACCGATTTTTCAGCGGCAATTTATAAAGATAACTTTTTTGGCGTACAGTTTCACCCCGAACGCTCGAGTGACGCCGGCGCGCAATTACTTAAAAACTTTTCAAGGATTTAAGCTCCATGATTATACCCGCTATCGATCTTATTCAAGGCAAAGTGGTGCGCTTATATCAAGGCGACTACGCGCAAACCACAGAATATCAATTAGACCCTGTTGAAGTGGTGAAAGATTACGCGAGTCAAGGGGCTAAAATACTGCATATAGTCGATTTGACCGGCGCTAAGGATCCTAGTTTACGCCAAATACCGTTGATTAAATCGATGGTGGCAACCGGCCTCATGGCGTTTCAAGCAGGCGGCGGCGTGCGCAGTAAACAAGACGTGATTGACCTCTTAGCGGCGGGTGTAGACCGAGTGGTTATAGGCTCCTTAGCGGTTAGCGAACAAGCTTTAGTGGCCGGCTGGTTTGAAGAATTTGGGGCTGAAAAAATAGTCCTTGCCCTTGACGTAAATATAGATAAAAACAACAATAAATTTGTGGCTACCCATGGCTGGCAGCAAAACTCAGGGGTGAGTATCGATTCACTCATCGCGCATTATTCATCAGTAGGATTAGTCCACGTATTATGCACCGACATAAGCAAAGACGGCACTTTAAAAGGTGCCAACAACGGTTTGTATAAAGAGCTTGTAGCGCAATATCCAGATATTGTATGGCAGGCATCGGGCGGTATCGGCAGTTTAAGCGACATAACCGCACTTAAGCCCACCCATGTTCAAGGGGTAATACTCGGCAGAGCCTTGCTAGAAGGTAAATTCACCTTAAAGGAGGCAATCGCATGCTGGCAAAACGTATAATTCCTTGCTTAGACGTGCGCGATGGCGTGGTGGTAAAAGGCGTGAAATTCAGAAATCATGAAATTATTGGCGACATAGTGCCGCTTGCGCAGCGATATGCGCAAATTGGCGCTGACGAACTGGTGTTTTACGATATTACTGCGTCAAGCGACGAACGCGTAGTAGACAAAAGCTGGGTTAGCCAAATAGCACAGGTTATTGATATTCCATTTTGCGTAGCCGGCGGCATAAAAACCGTTGAAGATGCCGGTCATATATTGGCCATGGGCGCAGACAAGATTTCGGTCAACAGCCCTGCCCTTAGCAATGTGCAGTTAATAACCGATTTATACAACACCTTCGGGCAACAATGTGTAGTAGTGGGCATCGATAGTTTTTTTAACCCCGACACCCAAGCCTACGAGGTTTACCAGTTCACGGGTGATGAAACACGCACTCAAAAAACAAAATGGCAAACACTCGACTGGATACAAGAAGTACAAAGCGCAGGCGCCGGTGAAATAGTGCTCAACTGCATGAACCAGGACGGTGTGCGCAACGGCTACGATATTGAACAGTTAGCAAAAGTACGTGAAAAATGCAAAGTCCCCTTAATTGCCTCAGGCGGCGCCGGCACCATGGCGCATTTTACTGAGGTATTTAAACAAGCGGGCGTAGACGGAGCACTGGCTGCCTCGGTATTTCATAAGAACATTATTGCCATGGATGAACTCAAGGCGTATTTAGCCGCTCAGGGTATTGAAATTAGACAGTAAAAGAAGATTCAGTCAACACCACAACACCACAACACCATGTTCGCGTTAAAAACACATAGGAACACTCATGAAAGTGACATCAGAAAATTTACAAGAGCTTGCCTGGGACAAAATGAAAGGTTTGCTACCATGTGTCGTTCAAGATGCCACCAGTGGACAAGTTCTTATGCTAGGGTATATGAATAAAGACGCGGTTAATGCGACTATAAGCAAGGGTTTAGTGACTTTTTTTAGCCGTAGCAAACAGCGCTTATGGACCAAAGGTGAAACCTCTAACAACACCTTAGAGCTAGTGGATATTAGCGCCGACTGTGACAGTGACAGTTTACTGGTGCTAGCAAACGCCAATGGTCCCACCTGTCACAAAGGCACAACTTCATGTTGGAATGAATCAAACATTTGTGATGTAGGTTTTTTAGCACAGTTAGAGTCGGTCATAGCATCGCGCAAAAATGCGCCTGCTGAGTCTAGCTACACAGCATCTTTATACGCCAGCGGCATTAAACGCATTGCTCAAAAAGTAGGCGAAGAAGGCGTGGAAACCGCGCTAGCGGCAACGGTTCGCGACCTAGAAGAGCTTAAAAACGAGTCGGCAGATTTAATTTATCACTTAATAGTATTGCTGCAGGCTAGCGACCTATGTTTGTCAGACGCGATAAAAGTATTAAAAGAACGTCATAGTAAATAGTCTTAAAATCATAAACTTATAAAAAAATAAGAAATAATGTGTCAATAGTAATTGAAAAATCACAAGTCAATCCTATATATGTATTGTGGACGCCGAAAGGGTTCACTGATAAAGCCAATAGGGTATTAACCTTTAGCTTATCAACTGCTTATCGCCGAATAGTCGGGATAAGGTAAACAACAACCTTACATATTGCTTAATAGGAAGGATATGACCATGAGAACCATCGATTTATCACCATTATACCGTTCATTTATTGGCTCTGATCACTTAGCGTCTATGATTGACACCGCCAATCGCCAAGAAAAACAAACTAGCTATCCGCCATACAATATAGAATTGTTGGGCGAAGATAAGTACCGTATTACCATGGCTGTTGCAGGCTTTGCAAAAGATGACGTGATCATTGAAGTGCAAGAAAACACCTTAAAAGTAACAGGCAACAAAGAGTCAGAAACTGAAAACGCGAGCAAAGAACCCGGCAGCGAAGAAACGCAGCAGCGAAAGTATCTACACAAAGGCATTTCCGAACGTAATTTCGAACGCAAGTTCCAATTAGGTGACAACGTAAAAGTGTTAGCCGCTGACTTACAGCACGGTATGCTTCATATAGACTTAGAGCGCGTGGTTCCTGAAGCACAGAAGCCTCGAAGAATTGATATTGGTAGCACAGTGATAGAAAATCAGTAAGCTCTATTGCATGATTGATGTGTTTCCCTAGACACCTAAAAGGCGCTTAACAGCGCCTTTTTTTATGGCTGTCATTTATACTATATTGCTTAGGCGGGCTTTACTATCAGTATGGTAATGGCTGCTACGAATTATTTGCTTATTATTGCTTTACTAACAGAGTTTGTGTAGTGCTTGAGTGGATTAAACGCCTTCTTATGAAAGCCAAATGGGTAAGCCTGCGACGCCCATTACGAGCACCCAAGTGCCAAAGAATATCTTCAATTTTACGGGTGAGAAAAACAGTACAACGTGCTTAGCAAGAATGCCACCTACTATTGCACCGGCACCTGCAAAAACCACAATTTGCCAATATACCGCTTTTGAAATAAATAAATGATAAATAACAGCGCCCTGCACCGTAAAAGCCGAAAGGATGACCGCAAGCGCTATGGCAAAACTAATATTAAAGCCACGCAGAATAAGATAAACCGCCACTAACTCTCCCACGCCAATTGAAAGCCATGCAGTAATAACTCCCCCAAAAAATGCAATAAGCACTAATAATATGACATCAATACCTAACATAACACTTATGTTTCGCTGTTTGCGCATAAAGGGGATAGATCCATAAATGGCCATTGCTAATATAATAGAAAATAAACCAAAGTAAAAATGTAGGCCATCTTGAACACGGTTTGTATATTCGTGCAGCACATACTGGGCAACAAAAATACCCACGATTGAGAAAGGCACACATATGGCAAGTCCTTTGCCTAAATCTTGCCACTGGGTGGCTTGAGCATGGTCTTTATGATTAGTTTGCTTTAGTAATTGATAATGCTTGAACCAGGTCACCGCACCTGCTGTCATGCCGCAGCATTGGATAGCAAAACTCGTCGCCACAATCATTTCACTAGATAGTGACAGCTGATTGAAAAAAGGCACAAACACCACGCCCCCGCCGGCGCCTGTTGCGTTGGCAAATATTGCACCGACAACGCCTAGCAATAAAAAGCCGCTATATTGTGGAATTAATAGATAGCTTTGGGTAACAATTAACATCACTATCCACACAAGCAGCAAGGTAATTTTAACGGGATAAAGCTTCATTGTCCGAAATATTCTAGTGAACACTATACTTACTACTCTTGTGGGTTAAGCTTTAATGGTAATAGCTTTCATCAATCAATAAGCTTTACCATCGTCTATGCACTAAAAGCTGACATAAAAAAATTACATTGTTTCAATTAACGCATCGACTATACCCAAGGTGGTTAATATGCCAAGTATTCTTAACTTATCCACAGCTGTTTAATATGGTAGTGACTACACATAATAACAGCCGCATTATCATTACCATATCCCCTAATCTTTCTGCTACTTACCAGCAAACAATTTATATAGATTCTACAACGGTTAACATTGAAGTCGCTTATCGCAAAGAACGAAAAATAGCAGAGATGTCCCGAATGCAGCTTAATGTGTTTTATTTAGCATCGGAAAATAACTGGGAGTTTCTGCGCATAGTATTATGTAACGATGATCATAAGCAAGAAGTGGGCGAGTTTTTAAATTCAGATGACCGAAAAAAACTAAAAGATGCACTACAAAGAGCGGGCTTTATTATCTGCCGAAACAAATGGTGGATCAGCTGATCTAATCGCCTAACAATCGAGTTTAAATAAATACGCAATCCATTATCGGCTTATAACATATGAATTTATATATTGAATCAATTGAAGGCGGTACGTTTATCGCCAGCATTGGTAAAAGTTCTGGAGAAAAACAATTAAAAGACAAGTATCGCAATAGTAGAAGTTTTCAGTCTATACGGGATATAAAGGAACAGCTATCGGACCAAGAATTTGAACAAGTATGGCTTAAGCAAAACACACCATACGATGAGATGTGTGGCAATCAAGACCCTGAACAAAAACTAATGATGGAACTAGACTGGTCGTAAATTTAACTTCCTAAGTACTTATTATATTGTGTAACATAGTGCGACTACTTGATGCAAAAGGAATGTTTAAATTGTCTGCTTACGATTACATAATAGTGGGAGCCGGTTCAGCGGGATGTGTACTGGCCAGTCGACTTTCACAAGATCCAAATATAACTGTTTGCTTACTTGAAGCTGGCAAAAAAGACACGCACCCAGCCATTCATATTCCTTTTGGCATTGCATTAATGAGCCAGCTACCCTCTCTTAATTGGAATTACGAATCGGCGCCAGTGCCTCATATGAATAATCGGGCAATGTACTGGCCTCGCGGCAAAACGCTAGGCGGTTCAAGCTCAATAAACGCAATGTGTTACATTCGTGGACACCCTGAAAACTATAACGACTGGGCAAAACAGGGTGCGCAAGGCTGGGACTGGGCTTGTGTAATGCCTTACTTTCGAAAAAGTGAACATAACTCCCGAGGTATTTCGACTTATCACGGCGGCGCAGGGCCCTTATCGGTTAGTGATCTGAAGCACGTTAACCCAGTCACATTAGACTACATAGAGTCAGGCAAGCTTGCCGGTACTGCTCAAAACCCTGACTTTAATGGCTTAAGTCAAGAAGGAATTGGTCTTTATCAGGTAACGCAGTCCAACGGTTCTCGCTGCTCCACTGCCAAAGGCTATTTAAGCGACAGTGTAAAAGATAGGCCTAACCTGACTATTTTTACGCAGAGCGATGTATCTTCAATCGTTATTGAAAACGGCGCTGCAACAGGCGTGAACGTATTAATCAAAAACAAACTTAGCATTCTTAGCGCAAATAAAGAAGTGCTACTATGTGCAGGCGCAATCAATTCTCCGCAGTTATTATTACAATCAGGTATAGGCCCTAAAGAAGAGCTTGAGCGTGTAGGTATAAAGCTTGTGCTCGACTTGCCTGGCGTAGGCAAAAACCTACAGGATCATTTAGACGGCACTATTTTATTTAAACAAAAACAGACCAAGGGCTATGGTCTATCATTTAGCAGTATAATAAAAAACGCTACTGCACCTTATCAGTATTGGCGTCATAAAAAGGGCTTGCTTACGTCTAACATTGCTGAAGGCGGTGCCTTTATTAAATCATCCAGCGAAAAGACCGTTCCTGATATACAAATACATTTTTTACCTGGACTACTGCTTGATCATGGGCGCACCAAGCCATTCGGCCACGGCTTTACCTTTCATTTTTGCAACTTATACCCCAAAAGTCGCGGCAGTGTCTCCTTAAGCCTTAAAAAGGGTAAAGTAGTAGTTTGCATCGAACCTAATTATTTGCAAAATGAAGCTGATATTGCGCCTATGCTGGCTGGCTATAAATGGGCGCATAAAGTGGCAACAACCGGGCCATTAGGCAAAGATGCTAGCGCCTATATGCCTAATGCAACCTTACAAACAGATGAACAAATAATTGACTATATTAGGGGTAACGCGGAATCTATTTATCATCCGGTAGGCACCTGTAAAATGGGCAGAGAAGACGACCCAAGCAGTGTGGTAAATTCAGCGCTTCAGGTTAAAGGATTGACTAAGTTGAGAGTGGTCGATGCCTCTATAATGCCCACAATTATCGGAGGTAACACCAACGCGCCTACGATAATGATTGCTGAAAAAGCGGCAGATATGATAAAGGCGTTTAACGCAAGAGAAACCCCATGTTAGCCTACGCTATCCTTGCTTATATTACATAAAGAAAGATCCTAATAACCTACCGATTAGCAGGACCTTTTTATTCACAATTATTTGTTAATATAATAAGGTTGATAGCTGTGAGCTGACCACATCGACAGACTGTGTTCCGTCGAGCTTATTATACACACACACGCCTTCATCGGCGGCGCTTGAGTAATATTCAATTAAGGGCTCTGTTTGCGTATGATACACGGCCAGACGATCTCTCACGGTGCTTTCTTTATCATCTTCACGCACGATTAGGTCATCGCCAGTTTCGTTGTCTTTACCTTCAACTTTAGGTGGATTATAGCTTATATGATACACACGACCTGAAGCAGGATGCACTCTTCGACCACTCATACGTTCAACTATTACGTCGTCTGGTACATCAAACTCTATTACGTTATCTATTTTAACCTGAGCCTCTTTCATGGCGTCGGCCTGCACAATAGTACGTGGGAAGCCGTCGAGTAAGAAACCATTTTCGCAGTCAGCTTGGGCTATGCGCTCTTTTACCAAGCCTATTATTATGTCATCTGATACCAAATTACCAGTGTCCATTACTTTTTTAGCCGCTAAACCCATTTCGGTTCCTGCCTTAATGGCTGAACGAAGCATGTCGCCCGTAGAAATTTGCGGTATGCCAAACTTATTCATTAAAAACTGAGCCTGCGTTCCTTTGCCGGCGCCAGGGGCACCAAGAAGAATAATGCGCATTAAGATCTTCCACCTTATTATTTGATTAGTATTGAGAAATGTAAATTTTATATTAAATAAACTCTACCTCTTAGGTGGGGCATAGACAAGCGCTATTCAGTAAAATTCATCATACTTTAGGCGTAATCTATTTCCCGCATGCAAACACTTCATTTGTATCGCTTTAACGCATAAAAAAGCCAACATGATGACGATGTCATATTGGCTTTTATTGTTATCGCTTTACCGCGGTTTTATCTTACTAAATTCGCCAGTAAAGCGTTTAAGTTTTTGACAAAACTAGCAGGCTCTTTCAAGCTGCCTTGCTCTGATAAAGCGGCTTGGTCATATAGCACTTGTGCCCACTGTGAGAACTGTTCCTCGTCTTGCACGTCAGACACAATCTTAACTAAGTCATGCTCTGGGTTTAGCTCAAAAATATACTTAGGCTCTGGTACTGCTTGGCCAGCAGACTGCATTAGTTTTGCCATTTGCGTTGTCATACCGTCGTCGGTAGCGACTATACAAGCGGGTGAGTCAGTTAACCTATGGGTAAACTTAACGTCAGACACTTTTTCGCCTAATGCTGCTTTCATACGGACAAGCAAGCCTTCAACCGCTTTTTCTGCATCTTCTTTAGCTTTCTTAGTTTCGTCATCGTCTAAGTCGCTCAAATCTACGCTAGCGCTAGCCGCAGACTTTAGGGTCTTACCATCAAATTCATTTAGGTGTGACATTAACCATTCGTCAATACGCTCACCCAACAATAGCACCTCTCGCCCTTTCTTACGGAACACTTCCAAATGAGGGCTAGTGCGAGCTGCTTGGTATGAATCGGCTGTCACATAATAAATAGTCTCTTGGCCCTCTGGCATACGCTCAATATACTGCGCAAGCGATACTGTTTGCTCGTTACCGTCATTATGCGTCGTAGCGAATCGTAACAAACCAGCAATTTTTTCTTTATTGGCAAAATCTTCAGCCGGGCCTTCTTTTAATACGTTACCAAATTCGTTGTAGAAAGCTTGATACTTTTGGGCGTCGTTCTTAGCCATTTTTTCTAGCATACTCAAAATGCGCTTAGTACAGCCTTGGCGAATAGCTTGGGTAATTTTATTGTCTTGTAATATTTCACGAGACACATTCAGCGGTAAATCGTTTGAGTCAAGCAAGCCTTTTACAAAGCGTAAATAAGTAGGCATGAATTGCTCTGCATCGTCCATTATGAAAACGCGCTGAACATACAGTTTAAGACCGCTAGTCTGCTCGCGGTTCCACAGGTCAAACGGGGCTTTAGATGGTATATAAAGTAAACTTGTATACTCTGTTTTACCTTCTACTTTATTGTGTGACCAAGATAAAGGGTCGGCGTAGTCGCGTGATACATGCTTATAAAATTCGGTGTACTCTTCGTCTGATATGTCAGACTTTTCACGTGTCCACATCGCAGTAGCTTTATTTACCGTTTCCCAAACGCCTGGCTGCGCTGGGATTTTTTCACCATCGGGACCATCAGGACCTTCGCTCTCAGGCACTTCTTCTTTATAAAGCTCTACCGGAATACTGATGTGATCAGAATATTTAGTAATGATTGAGCGTAAGCGCCAGTCATCTAAAAATTCTTTTTCTTCTTCTTTTATATGCAGAATAATTTCCGTGCCACGGCCTTGCTTTTCAATGTCGGCAACCGCGAATTCACCCTCACCAGCAGAAATCCATTGCACGCCTTCGCTAGCTTTTGCACCAGCAGCACGCGTATTGACAGTTACTTTATCGGCCACTATAAATGCAGAGTAAAAGCCTACGCCAAATTGGCCAATAAGAGATGAGTCTTTGGCATCGTCACCAGAGAGCTTGCCGAAAAACTCAGCAGTACCTGATTTTGCGATAGTACCTAAGTTTTTAATAACTTCTTCTTTACTCATGCCTATGCCGTTGTCAGACACCGTTAACGTACCGGCGTCTTTATTCACGCTAAGCCTTACGTTAAGTTCGCCGTCGCCTTCGTAAAGGTCGGCATTAGAAAGTGCTTTAAAGCGCAGCTTGTCAGCCGCATCGGCAGCGTTTGATACAAGTTCGCGCAAGAATATTTCTTTGTTTGAATACAAAGAATGGATCATTAGTTGCAGCAGTTGCTTAACTTCGGCTTGAAAACCATGCGTTTCGTGTTGGACTTTTTCAGTCATGATCAAGGGTCTCCTGTAAATCTAAAAGTGAGTGATTTTGTTGTGGAGTAGATTTGAGGGTGATTTGAGTAAATTCAACAGTTTTAGTGAATATATTTTAAGAAAAACTAAAACTCTCTGCGGCCACTAAAGGCGTGGGTGAGTGTATTGCCGTCTATATATTCTAATTCGCCGCCTACCGGTACACCATGTGCTATTCGTGTCGTTCTTATACTATGCTTTTTGCACATTTGGGAGATATAATGCGCAGTGGCTTCACCTTCCACAGTGGGGTTGGTGGCTAGAATCACTTCTTCAATTTTATCTTGCTGTAAACGCTGCGCCAATATGTCTAAACCAATTTCATTCGGCCCAATCCCGTCTATGGGCGACAAATGTCCCATTAGCACAAAGTACGTACCTTTGAACTGGCTTGTTTGCTCTATTGCCAATACGTCTTGGGGCGACTCAACAATACAAATTTGCTGCGACTCTGCGCGACTTGGGTTGTTGCATAAATTACACAACTGCGCCTCAGTAAACGTTCTACATTGCTCGCAGTTGTTGATGTGCTCCATTGCGTTGTGTAATGCTTGGCTGAGCTTTAGAGCGCCCCCACGGTTACGTTCTAGCAGATTGAATGTCATTCGCTGGGCGCTTTTAGCACCAACGCCCGGAAGGCATTTAAAAGCGGTAATGAGTTCGTCTATTAAGGGGCTGTGTGACATGCTTGTTTTATTGTACCTTTAAATATTTTGCAAAATATCTGAGCTTCTCTGAATTTCTCACTGACCACATGACATAGACAAGAGTTGCGACACTGTCGCAACTATTTAGCGTTTTTAAAACGGCATTTTAAACCCGTCTGGAAGTCCCATTGTACCGGTCACATCGCCCATCTTTTCTTTGGTGGTTTCTTGTACGCGGCGAACGGCGTCGTTCATGGCTGCAGCGACTAAATCTTCGAGCATTTCTTTGTCGTCGCCAACTAGAGCATCGTCAACCTGTACGCGGCGTACGTTATGATTACAGGCCATGGTAATTTTAACCATACCAGCGCCTGACTCGCCCACGACTTCAATTGTGGCTAAATCTGCTTGCGCTTTTTGCATTTTTTCTTGCATTTGTTGGGCCTGTTTCATCATATTACCCATGCCGCCTTTAAACATACTGTCCTCTCTTTCGTTATGTGTTAATTATGTGCTTATCTTGCTGTTACGCTGCCGTCGACTACTTTTGCATCAAACGCTTTCATAAGCTCTTGAATAGACTCGGTGGTGTTTATTAGTTCAAGTGCGTAACGCATACGCATGTCATTTATACTACTTTGTATCTGAAAAGGAGTGTTTTGAATATCGCCAAGGACAATATCAACTTCAATCTGTTCTCCTAATAACTCCGACACTGTTACCTGTATTTTTTCAACTAAAGATCCTTCGTTAATCTGATGATTTTCATTAGCAAGTGTCAACATCAGTGGGTTAGATAAAGTTGAGCACGTAGTGTTTATTAATAACTGTCTGGTTAGCGCTTGAATATCGGTGGCATTGACAAACGCGCTCCACTGATCAACCTGCGATGCGTTTGTAAGTTTCTCACCGTTGCTTAAAAACGCCGACAGTACCCCAGAAAAAGGTGCAAATTTATGACCCATTTTATACGCAAAGCCGTCCTCAACCACTTGAGTGGCTGGGGTCTCAGGTTCAGGCTTTTTTGCGTTTGAATCCTCTTCTTTGTCTTTGGTATACTGCTTCAGCTGCTGGCTCACCTTTAGTAAATCATAGGTATTAGCAGTTGCGCTTGCGTTTGCACTAGCTTGCTTACGATGATCTGGCGTTTGAATAGAAGCTAGATTGAGCGAAGGTGATTCACTTTGCTGTGGCTCAGTAAATTGGTTTTCATTGTTATTTGATGCAAATTCATCGCCAAACATATCCGTAGATATAGGCGGCTCTTCATCTGGCAATGGGGGCTGTTCATCATCAAAAAAAGGCGCTTGAGATGCGTTAATTGATGGCCCCTGTTTGAACGGTACATCGCTATCTTGTGATTTATTTTGCGGTGATGATCGCTCAAGTTCACCGCTTAGGGCTGTAGGGTCAGCACTAGTCGATGTCTGCTGAGATAATGACTGCTCTGTGATTTCACCACTTAACTGTTGAAGTCCGGCGTCTAAAGAAGGCTCATTCGACTTTCGTGTAGCATCACTATCTTGTAAATCATGCGTTTGCATTGTCGGCGCTATTGGCTCAGGTAAAGATTCAAACGCAGGCACAGTATTACTGGTGATAATCAAGCTAGCAATGTCTAAATCAATCTTTTGCACAGGCGAAAATGCGAGCATTCTTAATATTGTCATTTGCAGGCCAGTGCGCGCATCAGGCGCATGGGGTAAATCACGCTTACCATTCACGCCAATTTGATACAAAATTTGAATATGTTCCTTAGATAAACTTTTTGCCAGGGTATAAATACCGTTGGCAGAATCAGTGTCTAGTTTGCATACCTGGGGCACAACTTGTGTCAACGCTATTTGATGCAGCAAGCCTAAAAGTTGAGACAAGACTTGAAAATAATCAGGTGACTGTGCGCATATATCTTCAAGCTGGGCTATAGCATTTACACTGTCACGCTCACATATATGCTTAACCAACTTCACAATATGGTTTTTATTTAACAAACCAAGCATAGTGGCCACCACTGCCAAGCTAACTTGATTGTTCCCTTGTGCAATTGCCTGGTCGGTCAAACTTAATGAATCGCGAATACTGCCTTGCGCCGCTCGCGCTATTTGTGCCAGCGCAGATAGCTCGTACTGAATTTGTTCTTGGCCCAGAATATACGCTAAATGATCTTGGATTTGCTCTGTCGTGAGAGCCTTTAAACTAAACTGTAAACACCGTGAGAGTACGGTTACTGGCAGCTTCTGTGGATCGGTTGTGGCAAGTAAAAACTTCACGTGCTCAGGCGGCTCTTCAAGGGTTTTTAAGAGTGCATTAAAACTATGTTTTGACAGCATGTGCACTTCATCTATTAGATAAACTTTGTATTTCCCGCGTGTTGGACGGTATTGAACGTTATCAAGTAGTTCACGTGTATCCTCGACTTTAGTGCGCGAGGCGGCATCAATTTCAAGTAAATCGACATAGCGACCATCACTTATATCCATGCAGGTGTCACACACGCCGCAGGGGTTAGCACTTTGGCCTTGCTCACAGTTCAAACTTTTTGAAAAAATTCGTGCTATCGTCGTTTTACCAACGCCTCGCGTTCCCGTGAACAGATAGGCATGATGAAGCTTATCGTTTTTAAGAGCGTTTGATATTGCATCAACAACATGCTGCTGCCCTACCAATTCAGAAAAGGTTTGAGGGCGCCATTTTCTTGCCAGAACTTGATAGCTCATCGGCTAATTAGTCTCCGTCGAATTCACATATACAATATGGTGTAATGTTAGCCGCTTTAAGTTTTGCTTTTCCGCCAATGTCGGGCAAAGAAATAATAAAGCCAGCGTGTTCAACCACGCCGCCTAAGCGACGGATAAGTGTTGCTGTGGCAATCATAGTACCACCAGTAGCAAGCAAATCGTCAATCATAAGTACCCTGTCGCCTGGGCTTATAGCGTCTTTATGTATTTCTAAAACATCAGTGCCATATTCAAGCTCATATGATTCAGAAATGACTTCTCGAGGCAATTTTTTAGGCTTCCGAACTGGTACAAAACCAACGCCAAGCTCTAACGCTAGCGGCGCCCCAAATAAGAATCCACGTGCCTCAGTACCAACTACTTTATCAAACTTTAAGCGACTATACTGGTTTTTTAGTAAGTCGATACACGCTTGAAAGGCTTCGTAGTTTTGCAGCACGCTGGTTACATCGCGAAACAAGATCCCTGGCTTAGGATAATCGATAATGGTGGTAACGGCGTCTTTGATCAATTTTTGGGACACACTCTTTCCTTTTATGTGTTTCTTGCAGTAATGCTATTTAAAATGATGTTATTTTTCATAGCCTGTAAACTACCTAATTAAGAAACATTTTAACTGCCCAAGCTACTATATGAAGCAAAGGGAAAGCCACCAACGTGACCACGATAGCGAAAAAATACCACCAGTTAAATACTTCTTTAAACTCGGTGTCATCACTCATGAATACAACCTCAAAATCCTAAATATTTTCGAAGCAGAATAATACTTGATCACGATGAAGAAAAACAGGTTTGTGTCATTCAAATAGTATGAAAATTAAAGTTCTGTTGTAAATAGAATATACGTTTGACATAACATAGTGTCAATTTATTAAACGAATTCGTATACTCTTCCTCGTTTGCTAGCGTTGGTTGAACTTTTTCAATTGCACGCCAATTATTCTTTTTCAATACCAAAGTTCCTACGATATTGCCCTTGCTAGTAGTTGGCATTCTTGTTGGCCTAGCTACTGGTTTGATAAATGCAGACAATCTGTTGTTATAAAAACCTAATTCGCACGTTTGATTGGCTAACACGACCTAAGACACTGAAAGTGTTGCTCGTATGGATGGAATTCCCAAGTATTTTGGCAACCATATTTCTGAATACGCCACTAGACATGAGGATATCTGTCTATGTGGCGGGTCCTTGTTATGTTCGCTTATAAACAACTAAACTCTGTAATAACTTTCTATTGTGAACATCTAATAGAAAAGGATACTGTACTAGCACCAAGTAATAATGCGCGCACCAAGTGAGCTAGTCACCAAGTTTCAGAAGATTATAGTAAAAGCATTTATCTCTTTAACGCTTATTAACGCTTAATCAGCTTGGAAAATAATCTGCTTAATTATAAATAGCAGTAAAATAGCCAATGGTATAAATGATATCGACATAAATAGAGATTCTTAAGCTCATATTTGTCAACACGAAACTGGTGTTAAATATATTTTTAGATTAAGCTTTTAAAACAACAAAACAGTGAGAACATCATGAAAGCAGAAGAACTACATGCATTAAAAATAGCCTTTACTTATATGCCAAAATCCATAGAAGTTAATAAATTTGAATATGGTGATAATTACCAGCATGTGTTAGACCACATAAATTATGTGAGAGAAATCCTATTAGACCACGATATTGATCCTGATGAAGTTGGCGGTGATATCAACCCAGACTCAACGCCAAATTCTTGCTACTAATTAGGCTCTGGAAGCGTTAAGGTTTTGAATCAATGTTAGGCCAATATTTTTGCATTTTAGCAAGCGCACTCAAGTATTTACTTGTATCGATCTTTGTAACGATAGATATTGAATAACTTAGCGCCTCTATACTAGATAACTGATGCTCCTTCTTAGATTTCCTTATGCTGTATTGTTTAGGCGGCGCTGATTTAAAATGCATTTGCATGAACCTCTGCAACAGTGGAAAGTCTCGCCATATCGAGTAAGCTTGCTTCCAGCTACCGTCTAAAAAAATCAGTGTTTTTATGTTTTTATAAAGATGTTGGTTATTCTCAATTGCTTTGCTCTCAGTTGAGGGATAAATTACCGCTGTATTATTAGCATCTAAAGATGTAAGTGTGTTGTTTACTTGTTCACACAAAGCTGTGCTAATTACACGTATCGATGGCGAAACTAAGCACGCTAGTCTTATTGTGTTTTTCGCGTGGAATACTTCTTTTTTGTGCTGGAGAATAATTACGCTTATAGGGAGTTGAATACTGCCTATAGCGCTGCATACGCAAGTTGAACGTGGATAATCGCAGTGAGCGCAGTATAAACGTTTTGATGTCATTCTAAATCCTTAGTATATACGTTTCACTGCTGGGTTCGAAAATCACAGGCACAAAAAAGCCCGTTACAACCAAGCAACGGGCTTTTTGTGTCTTTTTCAAGACGAATAGGAGTCTGGCGATGTGCTACTCTCACATGGGGAGACCCCACACTACCATCGCCGCTAATACGTTTCACTGCTGAGTTCGAGATGGGATCAGGTGGGACCGTATCGCTATTGTCGCCAGACAAAAAGGGACAATTTGGATCAGCTGATATGCTTTCTATACTTAGGATGAATTCACTACTCAATCTGTCTACTTAGCGTGTTACTTGTCACACTTTATACAAT